>Ga0207703_10000345_pt1 | contig 49953 bp, 47 predicted proteins | sample KBSSwiS12_FD_184304 | JGI IMG/M metagenome (GOLD analysis project Ga0207703, IMG submission 184304) | Switchgrass rhizosphere microbial communities from Kellogg Biological Station, Michigan, USA - KBS Switchgrass S1-2 (SPAdes) (version 2) | ecosystem: Host-associated > Plants > Roots >... | reverse complement strand
ATCGCGTCGGCTGGCACTCGCATTGATCGACTGCTAACGAAGGGCCTATAGTTGTTCTGGCACTCTCGAAGGGAGTGTGCCAACCCATGAGTTTCAGAAAGAGGTCACCCGTGTCGGTCTCCATCAAGCCGCTCGAAGATCGCATCGTCATCAAGCAACTCGAGGCGGAGCAGGTCACCGCGTCCGGTCTGGTCATTCCGGACACGGCCAAAGAGAAGCCCCAGGAGGGCGAGGTCGTCGCGGTCGGTCCCGGTCGCATCGACGACAACGGCAACCGCGTCCCGCTCGACGTCGCGGTGGGCGACACCGTGATCTACTCCAAGTACGGCGGCACCGAGGTCAAGTACGGCGGCGACGACCTGCTGGTCCTGTCGGCCCGCGACGTGCTCGCGGTCGTCGTCAAGTAGCTCGCATCCCGATCCCGCCGGTCTCCGGCGAGATCCTGCCGAAGGGCCCGCGGTTCGCCGTCGGGCCCTTCGCGCGTCTCCGGGCGCGGATACGCTGACCGGATGAGCAGCCCCGCGGATCCCGCCCTGGACGGCGCGGACGGCGCTGCCCGCAACGCCGCATCAGCACCCCCGGCCCTCCCGGTGAGCCGGGTCGCCTCCGGCATGGTCTTCGCGCTGAGCGCGTACGTGCTCTGGGGGTTCCTGCCGGTCTACTTCCGGCTGCTCGCACCGACCGGCGCGTTCGAGATCGTCGCGTACCGCATCCTGTTCTCCCTGGTGTTCTGCGCGGTGCTGCTGACCATCACGCGCGGTTGGGCGCGACTGGCAGCCCTGGTGCGCCAACCCCGCATCCTGCTCACTCTGGCCGTCGCGGGGATCCTGATCTACGTGAACTGGCAGGTCTTCGTGCTCGCTGCGATCACCGGCCACGTGGTCGAGGGCGCACTGGGCTACTTCATCAACCCGATCTTCACCGTGCTGCTGGGCGTGATCTTCCTGCGTGAGCGGCTGCGACCGGCGCAATGGATCGCCCTCGGCATCTCGGCGGCGGCCATCGTGATCATCGCCGTCGGCTATGGGGCGTTCCCCTGGATCGCTCTCGCGCTGACGCTCTCGTTCGGGCTCTACGGCTTCATCAAGAAGCGCGTGGGCGGTCAGGTGGATGCCGTCGGCGGTCTCACCATCGAGACCGCGTGGCTCACGCCGGTGGCGGTCGTGCAACTGATCGTGGTCGGCACCTCGAGTGGATTGACGTTGACCGCCGGCGGTGCCGGTCACACCGTGCTGCTCGTGCTGGTCGGCGTCGCCACCGGCCTGCCGCTGCTGTTCTTCGCCGCGGCGGCCGCGCGTCTTCCGCTGATCGCCATCGGCCTCACCCAGTACCTCACCCCGGTGCTGCAGTTCATTTTCGGAGTGGTCTTCCTCGGCGAGGCGATGTCCACAACACGCTGGATCGGCTTCGTGCTGGTCTGGGTGGCGCTGATCGTGCTGACCGTCGACCTGATCCGTGCGGCTCAGGGGCAGCGCCGCGCCTCCCACCCAGCCGTCTGAGCCCGGGCTAGGGTCGCATCGAACCCGAAAGGACTCCGGATGCGCCCCGCCACCCGAGTCGGCGCGTTCCCGCGAGCGCGGCTCGCGGTCGCCACGCTGGCGGCCGCGGCACTGCTCGCGGGGTGCTCAGCGCCGCAACCGATGCCGACCCCGACTCCCATCCCGACCGCGACCCCGATCGGCGACGGTGTTCTGCGCATCGGCACCCTGTTCCCCTCGACCGGCGCCACCGCGTTCCTCGGCGCCCCGCAACTCGACGCCGTGAAGGTCGCGGTCGCCGACATCAACGCGGCGGGCGGGGTGAACGGCAAGCCGGTCGTCCTGCTCAGCGACGACTCGGGCGACGCCACGACGCAGACCGCAGAAGCCTCGCTCGCCGATCTGGTCAAGAAGGGGGCCGACGTCATCATCGGACCGTCCTCGTCGGTGCTGTCCCAGCGGCTGCTCACGGCGGCGGCCACCGCGCAAGTGGCGCTGATCTCGCCGGCAGCGACCTATCCGCAGCTGTCCACCGTCGACACGCAGAACGTGTTCTTCCGCACGATCCCGTCCACGGGGCTGCAGGGGACGGCGCTCGGCGCGCTGCTGCCCGCCAAGAAGCTGCTGAAGGTCGCCCTGGTCGCCAGCAGCGATCCGATCGGCCAATCCGTGGTGGGCCCGCTCCACGACGCTCTGGCGAGCCACGGCGGAGCCCTGGTGGCCGACATCGCGGTGACCGCATCCACGGTGGCGGCCGACGTGGTCGCCCAGCTGAAGAAGGCCGCTCCGGATGCCGTGGTGCTCGACACGCCCGACAACGGCGCGCAGACCAGGGCCCTCATCACCGCGCTGGTCGGTGGAGGCTTCGGAGGAGCCAAGCTCTGGCTGACCAGCCAGAATCTCGCCGACTACTCGCAAGCCCTGCCCGCCGGTCAGCTGACCGGCGTGAGCGGCCTTCTGGAGGGAGCCGAGTCGAGCGCAGCCTTCCAGACCAAGCTCAAGGGCGTCGACCCGGCGATCGGCTCGTTCCAGTACGCGCCCGAGGCCTACGACGCGACCATCCTGGCCGCGCTCGCCGCGACGCTCGCGCACGACGACGCCGGGATCCGCCTCGCCGCGCACCTGCGCGCGGCGTCGGTCGGCGGCATCAAGTGCACCAGCTACGCGGAGTGCCTCGACGTGCTGGTCACCGAGCCGGCCATCGACTACGACGGTCTGAGCGGCGAGCTGAACCTCGATGCCGCCGGCGATCCGACCTCGGCCACCTACGGCGTGTTCACCTACACGGCTGACAACAAGTACGCGCGCAGCGGGAGCGCTGCGGGCTGAGCGACTGCGACATCCATCGGACCAAGGCTCGTGCATAACGGGTTGTAACGAATAGCCGCGTTACGCGTCTGTAATGAGTTCGTAGTGTTCAACGTCCATTCGCCCAATACGCTGTCAGCACAGCGACCCCCACGTTGTGGGGTCCTCGTTTTGATTCAACAGTTCACTAAGGAGCACCATGCAGTTCGTGAAAGCCACAGCTTCACGCTCGAAGAGCCTCCGCGCCGCGCTGGCCGGTGTCGCCGTTCTCGGCGCCACCGCCCTCGTTCTCAGCGGCTGCGCCGGCACCTCCGGCGGATCGGGCACCCCGAGCAAGACCCTCACGTTCAACCTCGGAACGATCCTTCCGCAGACCGGATCGCTCGCGACCCTCGGCCCGCCCGCGATCGCCGCCTCGAACATGGCCGTCGCCGACATCAACGCGGCGAAGCAGGGCATCAAGATCAACATCACCCAGAAGGACTCCGGCGACACCTCGACGAACATCGCGACCCAGTCGGTCACCGCGCTGCTCGCGGGCGGCGTCACGGCCATCCTGGGTGCTGAGTCGTCGAGCACCTCGCTGACGGTCATCGACCAGATCTCGAAGGCCGGGGTCGTCGAGTTCTCGCCGGCCAACACCTCGCCGACGTTCACCACGTACGCCGACAACGGCTTCTACTGGCGCGACGCCCCGTCCGACGTTCTGCAGGGCAAGGTGCTCGGCCAGAAGGTCCTGAAGGATGGCGCGACGAACGTCGCGATCATCTACCAGAACGACTCCTACGGCACCGGTCTTGACGACAACGTCAAGAAGGCCATCGAGGCCGGCGGCGGCACCGTGACGCAGAACATCGCGTTCGACGTGGCGGCCACCGACTTCTCGTCGCAGATCAGCACCGCCCTCGCCACCAACCCCGACGCGCTCGTCGTGATCTCGTTCGACCAGATCAAGACCATCGCTCAGCAGTTGGCCACCGCAGGCTTCGACTTCAAGAAGTTCTACGGCTCGGACGGCAACTTCGGCGTCATCGACCCGAGCTACACGAACGCGGACATCGCGGGCGCGCAGTTCACCAACCCGGGCGTCAACGTGGCCGGTGCCTTCAAGACGAAGCTCGACAAGTTCGTGGCCTCGTCCGGCGACAAGCCGCTGACGGCCTACAGCTACGCGCCGGAGTCGTACGACGCCGTCGTGCTGCTGGCTCTGGCCGCCCTGCAGGGTGGCAAGGTCGACGGCACCACGCTGAAGAACAACCTGCAGTCGGTCTCGGAGGGCGGCACGAAGTGCACCACCTTCACCGACTGCGCCAAGTTGATCGCCGCTGGTAAGGACATCAACTACGACGGTCTGTCGGGCCCGATCACCTTCGCGGCGAACGGCGACCCGCAGCAGGCGTACATCTCCATCTACAAGTACGCGAAGGGCAACACGAACTCGTTCGAGAGCGCCGAGTTCGGCGACCTCAGCAAGTAGTCGTTCCACAGCAGAAGCCCCGGTCTTCGGACCGGGGCTTCTTGCTGTCTCAGCGGAGCGTGCGCGCTCAGCCTCCGACGGTCAGCCTCCGACGGTCGGCGTCGAGTTCGTCGCCGTGTGATCGGTGGCCAGGGTGCCGAGATACAGCTCGATCACCTTGGGGTCGTTCATCAGGTTGCGCCCGGTGCCGGTGTACGCGTCCTTGCCCTGATCGAGCACATAGCCGCGATCGCAGATCTGAAGGGCACGCCGCGCATTCTGCTCGACGATCATGATCGACACGCCTGCCCGGTTGATCTGGGCGACATTGATGAAGGTCTCGTCCTGCCGCACCGGCGACAGGCCGGCGCTGGGCTCGTCGAGCAGCAGCACCGAGGGATCGGTCATCAGAGCCCGCGACATCGCCACCATCTGGCGCTCACCGCCGGACAGCGAGCCCGCACGCTGGCCCAGACGCTTCTTCAGCTCGGGGAACAGCGTCGAGACGAACTCGAGGCGCTCGGGGAACATCTTGGGCTTCAGGTACAGCCCCATCTGGAGGTTCTCTTCGATCGTCAGGCTCGGGAACACGTTGTTGTTCTGCGGCACGAAGCCGACCCCGCGAGCCACGAGCTTGTCGGCCTTCAGCCCGGTGATGTCGTCGCCCTTGAGGTGCACAGAACCGCTGCGGATGTTCACCTGGCCGAAGATCGCTTTCAGCAAGGTCGACTTGCCTGCGCCGTTCGGACCGATGATGCCGACCAGTTCGCCTTTGGCCACGTAGACGTTGCAGCCGTTCAGGATGTTGACGCCCGGCAGGTAGCCGGCCACCAGGTCGGTCGCGGTGAGCACGATCTCGTCGCTCGCCGTGCGCGGAGTCACCTTCGGCGCGGTCTCGGTGCTCATTTCGCCGTGCCCTTCTTCGTCGCCGACTCAGCGGCCTTCTCTTCGACGATCTCTTCCTGGATCTGGGCCACCAGGGGCGATCCGTCGTCCTTCGCGACCTCCAGCTGGCCGGTCAGGCTGCCCAGGTCGGTGTCATGGTGCGCCCCGAGGTACGCGTCGATGACGGCCGGGTCGTCCATGACGACATCGGGGTAGCCCTCGGCGACGATCTTGCCCTCGGCCATCACGATCACCCAGTCGGCGATCGTGCGCACCATGTGCATGTCGTGCTCGACGAACAGCACCGTCATGCCGGTCGTCTTCAGATCGAGGATGTGGCCGAGCAGCGACTGAGTGAGAGCGGGGTTCACTCCCGCCATCGGCTCATCGAGCATGACCAGTCGCGGCTCGGTCATGAGCGCGCGTGCCATCTCGAGGAGCTTGCGCTGACCGCCGGACAGACTGGCCGCGTAGTCATCGGCCTTCGAGTCGAGCTTGAACCGCGCGAGCAGATCCATCGCGCGGGCCGTGATGTCGGCTTCGCGCTTGCGCCACAGCGGCGTGAGCAGAGCCGTGAGGAAACGCTCGCCGCCCTGCTTGGTCGCCCCCAGCCGCATGTTCTCGAGCACACTGAGCAGAGCGAGCGCCTTGGTCAGCTGGAAGGTGCGCACCATGCCGCGGCGGGAGACCTTGTAGGCGGGCACCCCGGCCAGGCTCTGGCCGTCGAACACCCAGGTGCCGGAATTCGGCTTGTCGAATCCGGTCAGCAGGTTGAAGAAGGTGGTCTTGCCCGCGCCATTCGGGCCGATCAGGGCCGTGATGGCGCCGCGCGGGATCTCGACGTGGTCCACATCCACCGCGGTCATGCCGCCGAAGGTCCGGGTGACGTTGTCGGCGACCAGGATCGGGTCGACCTTCTTGACGCCGGGGACCGGATCCCCGATCGCGAGCCCGGTCGACTTGGTCGTGCTCTTGCTCTCAGGCACCGAACTGCGCCTCTCTCTTCTTGCCCAGGATGCCCTGGGGTCGGAACACGATGATCAGGATCAGCGCGATGCCCACCAGGATGAAGCGCACCGGCCCCTGCTGGATCTGCGTGATCGGCAGCAGGTGGTTGGCCGCGAGCAGGCTCAGGATGCCGTCGGTGAGCGACAGCACGATCCAGAAGATGATCGAGCCGAGGATGGGGCCGAGCACGGTGGTGGCCCCGCCGAGCAGCATGATCGTGAACAGGAAGAAGGTGGTCTGCGTTCCGTAGTTGTCGGGCTGCAGCGAGGTCGGCACGATGTTGATGATGACCGCGAGGGCGGCGAGCACGCCGCCGATGATCAGGGCCTGCATCTTGTACCAGTAGACGTTCTTGCCGAGGGCGCGCACGGCATCCTCGTCTTCGCGGATGCCCTTGACGATCCGGCCCCACGGACTGCGCATGAGCTGCCAGACGAAGAGCGCGGCGATCGCGACCGTGACCCAGCCCACGATGATCACGAAGAGGTCGTCCTGGTTGTAGGTCAGGATGCCGAAACCGTAGTGCCCGACCGGGATCGGGTTGATGGAATCGAACGACCGCGACGAGCCGTTGATCCCGTCGGTTCCTCCGGTGACCGGGGTCAGGTTGGGCGTCTTGACCGTGTATCGGACGATCTCGGCGGCGGCGATCGTGACGATCGCGAGGTAGTCCGATCGCAGTCGCAGGGTCGGGATGCCGAGGATGAACGCGAAGACCACCGCGGCGAGGATCGCCGCCAGGATCGATGCCCAGAGCGGCCAGCCGAACTTGACGGCGGTGATCGCGAACCCGTAGCCGCCGACGGCCATGAAGCCCGCCTGGCCGAAGTTCACGAGGCCGGTGAATCCGAAGCAGACCGCGAGCCCGAGTGCGGCGAGCGCGAACGCGATGGTCTGGGGCGCCAGGATCTGCCCGATGGCCAGGATGATGAAGTTGAAGTCCATGTTCTGCTCCTCCCGTGCCCTAACCGATTCGCTCTCGTCGACCGAAGATGCCTTGCGGCCGCACCAGCAGGATGAGGATCATCACGAGCAGCGCAGCAGCGTTCTGCACGTTGGTCGGGATCACCAGGGTCGAGAGATTGACGAGCAGGCCGATGATGAGCGACCCGACCAGAGCGCCGAAGGCCGTGCCGAACCCGCCGAGCGTGACGGCGGCGAAGATCAGCAGCAGCACGCTGGCACCGGTGTCCCAGCGCAGCGACTGGTGGTAGCCGATCAGCACGCCCGCCAGGCCGGCCAGCGCGCCGGATCCGACCCAGACGATCCGGATGATCCGCTCGACGTTGATGCCGGATGCCGCGGCCAGCGCCTTGTTGTCTGCCACGGCGCGGGTCGCCTTGCCGATCCGGGTGCGCAGCAGCAGGAACGCGACCAGCAGCAGGAGCACGACGCAGATGACCACGCTGATGATGTCGATCTGCCGCAACTTCACCGGGCCGAACGCCACGGTGCTGCCGGGCGGCACGGGAAGCACCAGCTGGTCAGGGCCGAACAGGAATTGGTAGAAGTAGCGCAGCGCCAGCGAGACGCCGATGCTCACGATCATCAGCGGGATGAGGGCGACGCCGCGCTTGCGCAGGGGCTTCCAGAGCCCCAGGTCTTGTACGTAGCCGAAGACCCCGCCCAGCACGAATCCCGCCAGGAGGGCGACCACGATCGGGAAATGAAGGATGCCGCTGAAGACATAGCCCGAGAGAGCGCCGAAGGTGACCATCTCGCCGTGGGCGAAGTTGCTGAGTCCCGTCGTGCCGTAGATCAGCGAGACGCCGATCGAGGCGAGGGCGATCAGGAGGCCGAAGATGATCCCGTTGACCGTCAGGTTCGACACCAACGAGAAGTAGTCGGTGGCGTGGCCTCCGCCGCCCCCCGACCCGGGTGACGGACTGGCCGAACTGCCCGGATTGGTCGCTGCGCCGCCCGGGGTGAGCAGGAAGTACGCCGGATCGCCCTGGTCGCCCTGCGAGATCGTGATCTTGAGCGGGTTGATGGCCGGGCCCAGCGTCTTGTCGGGGAGCGTGCCCGCGTCGAGAGTGAAGCTGTAGTCGCCGCGGACCGGGACGTCGACCTCGACCTTGCCGTCGGGTCCGGTGACGAACGACTGCGAGAAGCTCTTCGGCCCGGTCACCTTGATGGTGACGTTGGGAACGTTGCTCTTGTCAGACGCGACCCGCACCCACACCTCGGCGAACTGCGCGGGGGCGGAGGCGGACGGGCTGGGCGACGGAGTATCGGTGGGGTCGGCGAGTTCGGCCGCGGCTGCGGGGAGCGCGGTGAAGGCCAGGGCGCCGGCGGTCAGCAGGAGCGCAAGAAGGCCGAGCACAGCCCGAATCACGCGTGGCACTGCGGGTGGCGCCTTCACCATGTGTACCTCCGGGGGAACGGGCGGCTTGCGCCGCTGTGTTTCAGCCGCCGCCATGGACATCCGAACGTGCTGTTCACCGTACTTGGCGTTTGTGTCCCGTGTGTTTCGATATCGCAACACTCGCGCACCGTCGCCCACGGGAACGGGCTCCGCCCATGATGGAGTGTGATGGAATAGCGGTCAAGCAGCCGAGGTTGCAGATGGGATACCGGGGTCCATCGTCGTAGGCCGGTCACCCAGCATTCTTCGTCGATTTCCGCAGGAGAAAAAACCGCATGGACCAGAGTTCCGGCCAACCAGATCCCTTCGGATTCGTCGGCCTCACCTACGACGACGTGATGCTGCTTCCCGGGCACACCGATGTGATCCCGAGCGAGGCCGACACCGCATCGCGCCTGACGCGGCGGATCACGCTGTCGGCGCCCCTGGTGTCCAGCGCCATGGACACCGTGACAGAGTCGCGCATGGCCATCGCGATGGCGCGGCAGGGCGGGCTCGGCGTGCTGCACCGCAACCTCTCCATCGACGACCAGGCGATGCACGTCGACAAGGTCAAGCGCAGCGAGTCCGGCATGATCACGAACCCGGTCACCACGACGCCGGATGCCACGGTCGCCGAGGTGGACGCGCTCTGCGGCCAATTCCGCGTCTCGGGCCTGCCGGTCGTCGAGGGCGACGGCACTCTGGTCGGCATCATCACCAACCGCGACATGCGCTTCGTCTCGCCGTTCGAGAAGTCGACGACGCTGGTGCGCGACGTGATGACCAAGATGCCGCTCATCACGGCGCCGACCGGAGTCGACCCGGATTCCGCGGTCGCGATCTTCGCGCAGCACAAGATCGAGAAGCTGCCACTGGTCGACGCGAAGGGCCGGCTGAGCGGGCTCATCACCGTCAAGGACTTCGAGAAGACCGAGAAGTATCCGAACGCGACGAAAGACGCGGCAGGCCGGCTGCGGGTGGGCGCGGCGATCGGATTCTTCGGCGACGCCTGGGACCGCGCGGGCGCCCTCCGCGACGCCGGCGTCGATGTGATCGTGGTCGACACCGCGAACGGCGACTCCCAGGGCGTGCTCGACATCATCCGGCGGCTCAAGGCCGACTCGGCCTTCGACGAGATCGACATCATCGGCGGCAACGTCGCTACCCGCTCCGGCGCGCAGGCGCTGGTCGACGCTGGGGCCGACGCGATCAAGGTCGGGGTCGGGCCGGGGTCCATCTGCACGACGCGCGTGGTGGCCGGGGTCGGCGTGCCGCAGGTGACCGCCGTCTACGAGGCGTCTCTCGCGGCGCGCGAGACCGGCATCCCGGTGATCGCGGACGGCGGCCTGCAGTACTCGGGCGACATCGCCAAGGCGCTGGTCGCGGGAGCGGACACCGTGATGCTCGGCTCGCTGCTCGCCGGCACCGACGAGGCGCCGGGCGATCTGGTCTACAGCAACGGCAAGCAGTTCAAGAACTACCGCGGCATGGGCTCGCTCGGCGCGCTCAGCGACCGCGGCAAGAAGACCTCGTACTCGCGTGACCGCTACTTCCAAGCCGACGTGCCCTCGGACGCGCAGCTCATCCCCGAGGGGATCGAGGGCCGCGTGCCCTACCGAGGGGCGCTCGGCGCCACGGTCTACCAGCTGGTCGGGGGGCTGCGCCAGTCGATGTTCTACGTCGGGGCCCGCACCATCCCCGAGCTCAAGCAGCTCGGCAAGTTCGTGCGGATCACGCCGGCCGGTCTCAAGGAGTCCCACCCGCACGACATCCAGATGACCGTCGAGGCGCCCAACTACTCGCGCTAGCCTGTCCGATATGAAGAACGGACGTGCAGGGTTCGGATTCGGCTTCTTGGCGCTCTTGCTCTACGTGGGCGCGGCGATCTACTTCGTCTCGCACTCCGACGGGTCGTTCTGGGGCGTGATCCTCGGGCTGCTGCAGGCGCTGGTCTGGCCGGTGTACGTGGTGTACCACGTGCTGCAGGCGCTGCACGTCTGACCGTCAGGGCGCGATCCGCGCGATCCGCTCGATCGCCTCGGTCAGCACCTCGGGCGAGCAGGCCAGGTTGAGCCGGGCGAAGCCGGCGCCCGGCGCGCCGAAGTCGAGGCCCGGCACGAGGGCGACCTTCGCCTCGTCCAGGATGCGCTGGGCAGGCGCGTCGCCCCACCCGAGCCGACGCAGGTCGAGCCAGGCGAGGAAGCCGGCGCGCGGCGGGCGGCAGCCGGCATCCGGGAGCTTCGCCGCCAGCAGCACGGCCAGCAACTCGGCCGAGGCCTGGATGGCGGCGATCGCGCCGTCGAGCCACTCCTCGTCGTCGCGCAGGCCGGCGATGCTGGCGTGCAGCCCGAGGATGCTGGTGCGGGCGCCGACCTCGAAGCTCATGGCGTCGAGCAGGGCGACGGTGCTCGGGGACTCCGCGATCATCAGGGCGCACTTGAACCCCGCGAGATTGAAGCCCTTGCTCGCCGAGGTGACGGTGACGCCGTGGCTGCGGGCGGCATCCGAGATGCTGAGGAACGGCGTGAAGGTCTCGCCGGCGTGCACCAGCGGCGCATGGATCTCGTCGCTGATGACGAGGACGTCGTGCCGCGCGGCGCCCGCCGCCAGCGCCTCGAGGTCGTCGGAGGGGTGGATGAGTCCGAGCGGATTGTGCGGATGGCACAGCAGCATCGCGCGAGCCCCGGCCGCGAACGCGCGATCGATCCCGGGCAGGTCGAGTGCGTAACCGCTCGGACGGTCCGCGGCATCGAGCAGCGGCACGTCGACCACGACGGCTCCCGCCTCGTTCACGAATTCGACGAACGGCGGGTAAACCGGGCTCGTGATCACCACGCCGTCACCCGGGCGGATCGCCTGTCGCAGGGTCTCGACGATGGCCACGCTCACATCGGTGGTGGTGCGGATGCCGCCCAGCGCCGGTCGCCATCCCCAGCGCCGCTCGGCGAAGTCGGCGAAAACCACGGGCAGCTCGCCCGGGCTGCCGACGTATCCGGAGTCCGAGGCCGCGATGCGCTCATGGAGCACCCGACTCAACCCCGGGGCGAGCGGGTAGTCCATCTCGGCGACGAACAGGGGCAGGACCTCGGGCGGGTACTCGGTCCACTTCACGCTGGTGCGGCGGCGCAGGGTCTCGAGCGGTTCTGCCTCGACGTTCATGGTTCGAGTGTGCACCACGGAGGCGATAGCCTGGTCGGCTCGCTCATCCGGATCGGGCGAAGGGCGCACCATGGGCTACATCGACGTGAACAACGTCTCACTGGCAATTCCCGACGGCCGGCCGCTGCTCGACGAGGTGAGTTTCCGGGTCGGCGAGGGAAGCGTCTCGGCGTTGATCGGCGCCAATGGCGCGGGCAAGTCGACGCTGCTCAAGATCATCCGCGGGGAGGTCAAGGCCGACTCCGGGGCGATCACGCTCGACGGCGGCCTCGGGGTGATGGATCAGTTCGTCGGCCACCTGCGCGACGACTCCACCGTGCGCGACCTGCTGATCTCGGTGGCCCGCCCGGCGGTGCGCGACGCCGCGCGCGCCCTCGACGCGGCCGAGGAGGCACTGATCGAGCAGGACTCCACCGAGCGGCAGATGGCCTATGCCACGGCGCTCGCCGACTACGGCGACGCGGGCGGCTACGACCAGGAGACGATCTGGGACGTCTGCACGATCGCGGCTCTCGGCATCCCGTTCGAGCGGGCCAAGTACCGCGCGGTGACCAGTCTGAGCGGCGGGGAGCAGAAGCGGCTGGCGCTCGAGGCCCTGCTGCGCGGCCCCGAGCAGGTGCTGCTGCTCGACGAGCCGGACAACTACCTCGACGTGCCCGGCAAGCGCTGGCTCGAGCAGGCACTGACGACGACCCCCAAGACGGTGCTGCTGGTCAGCCACGACCGGGAGCTGCTGGCGCGCGCCGCCGATCGGATCCTCACCCTCGAACTCGGCGCGGCGGGCAACACGGTCTGGACCCACGGTGGCGGCTTCGACAGCTACCACGACGCGCGCCGCGATCGCATGGAGCGCCTCGACGAGCTCAAGCGCCGGTGGGACGAGCAGCACGCCAAGATCAGGCAGCTGGTGGCCACGATGAAGGCGAAGGCCACGGCCAGCGACGAGTTCGCCTCGCGCTACCGCGCGGCCCAGACCCGGCTTCGCAAGTTCGAGGAGGCCGGGCCGCCCCAGCTGCGGCCGCTCGAGCAGAACCTGGCGATGCGCTTGGGCGGCGCGCGCACTGGCCGTCGGGCACTGGTCGTCGAGCAGCTCGAACTGACCGGCCTCATGCAGTCGTTCGACCTCGAGGTGTGGTTCGGCGAGCGGGTGGCCGTGCTCGGCTCGAACGGCTCGGGCAAGTCGCATTTCCTCCGGCTGCTCGCACTGGGCGGAAGCGATCCCGATCCTCGAGCCGGCCATCTGACGACGATCGGGCAGGCACTCGATCCGGTCGCGCACACCGGCATCGCCAGGCTGGGCGCGCGCGTCGTGCCCGGCTGGTTCGCCCAGGCGCACGAGCATCCCGAGCTGGTCGGTCGCACCCTGCTCGAGATCCTGTCCCGCGGAGACGACAACCGTGACGGCATGGGTCGCGAGGAGGCCAGCAGGGCGCTCAACCGCTACGGCCTGGTGGATGCTGCGGAGCAGACCTTCGAGTCTCTGAGCGGCGGTCAGCAGGCCCGCATGCAGATCCTGCTGCTCGAACTCAGCGGAGCCACCATGCTGCTGCTCGACGAACCGACCGACAACCTCGACCTGGTCTCGGCCGAAGCACTGCAGGATGCGCTGGACCGCTTCGAGGGGACCGTGCTCGCCGTCACCCACGACCGCTGGTTCGCGCGCTCGTTCGACCGCTTCCTGGTGTTCGGCGCCGACGGGCGCGTGTACGAGTCGGACGAGCCGGTGTGGGACGAGAAGCGCGTGCAGCGGGTGCGCTGACACCCTCTCGATCGACGAGACCCGGCGGAGGCGGCGGCGTGTACGTCGCCGGAGCGGAGGCGCCGCAGGGGCGGCGGCGCCTAGGCTAGCGGAGTGAGCGACATCGAGATCGGCCGGTCCAAGCGGGCGCGGCGCGCCTATGCCTTCGACGACATCGCGATCGTGCCGAGCCGCCGCACGCGCGACCCGCACGATGTCTCGGTCAAGTGGACGATCGATGCCTTCACCTTCGACATGCCGGTGCTCGCCGCGCCGATGGATTCTGTCGTCAGCCCCGCAACGGCGATCCAGATCGGCAAGCTCGGCGGGCTGGGCGTGCTCGACCTGGAGGGGCTCTGGACCCGCTACGACGACCCGGAGCCGGTGCTCGCCGAGATCCGCGGGTTGAAGCCCGAGGTGGCCACCGCCCGGATGCAGGCGCTCTACGCCGAACCGATCAAACCCGCGCTGATCAAGGAGCGCATCGCGCAGATCCGCGCCGCGGGCGTCCCGGTAGCCGGAGCCCTCTCGCCGCAACGCACGCAGGAGCACTCGCAGGCGGTCGTGGATGCCGGGGTCGACCTGTTCGTCATCCGCGGCACCACGGTCAGCGCCGAGCACGTCAGCAAGACGGTCGAGCCGCTCAACCTCAAGAAGTTCATCTACGAGCTCGACGTCCCGGTCATCGTCGGGGGAGCCGCGACCTACACGGCGGCGCTCCACCTGATGCGCACCGGCGCGGCCGGCGTGCTGGTCGGCTTCGGCGGGGGAGCTGCATCGACGACCCGCGCGAGCCTCGGCATCCATGCCCCGATGGCCACGGCGGTCGCTGATGTGGCCGGAGCCCGCCGCGACTATCTCGACGAGTCGGGCGGGCGCTACGTGCACGTCATCGCCGATGGCGGCCTCGGCACCAGCGGCGACCTGGTCAAGGCGGTCTCGGTCGGCGCCGACGCGGTCATGCTCGGCACTGCGCTGGCCCGCGCCGATGAGGCGCCCGGCGGCGGCTGGCATTGGGGCGGTGAGGCGTACCACGCCGAGCTGCCGCGCGGTTCCCGGATGCAGGTGGGCACGGTCGCGCCTCTGCAGCAGCTGCTGTTCGGCCCCTCGTCGAATCCGGATGGCCGGGTCAACCTGATCGGAGCCCTGCGGCGTTCGATGGCCACCACCGGGTATTCAGACCTCAAGGAGTTCCAGCGGGTCGAGGTCGTCGTCGCGCCCTACGCCCAGGGCTAGCGGTACCGCTAGCGGGCGAACAGGGCGGGCTCCAGCGCGGCCAGCTGCGCGGCCAGATACGGCGCGTACGACTGGGAGAACGCGTCGGTGATGTGGTCCTGGTCCCGATGCGTGATCACCCCGCCCACGACAGCGAAGCAGGTCGTCGCGGAGCAGAACAGATCGGTGAGATCGACGACGGCAGCGCCCCTCATCGTGCGCGCGGTGTCGGCCATGGAGTCGGGGTGCAGCGCGCCGGCGCGCGCGACATCGCAGGCCGAGGTGTCGTGCAGGTGGGCGACGATGCAGGCGTGGACATCGGCCCTCACGTACGGATCGTCGCGCACCACGACGAGGGCCGCTCCCGCGTTGACGACCGGCTGCCACCTGGCTAGGAACTCGTCCGGGGCATCGGCGCCTCCTGTCTCGTGCGAGGCTCCTGTGGTCACGACCAGATCCCACGGGCCATCGGTGCGCAGGCGCTCGGTCACCGAATTCCGCCATTGCCGGCATCCGTTCGCCGCATCGGCGGGGGCGGGCGCGGTGAACTCGCACTGCGCTTTGAGATAGGTGACGAGGTCCCAGCCCTCGTCCTCGGCGATCACCTTGAGGGCCGGCCAGAGCTTCATGGCGTGCGAGTCGCCGACCAGGGCGACGCGCACGGCACCGCCAGGGTGGCCGAAGTGGCAGGACTCGATGTCGGGCGAGAGGTTGTCGGTGGCGCACCCCATCCCGTGGAGCACCGACACCTGTTCCCAGTCGCCGAGCGGATCCGGGGTCAGGCCTCGGTAGGGGCCCTTGGTGCACTGCGCAGCCGGCGCGCGGGCCTCGGCACCGACGCACACCCCCGCCGCGGGCGTGGCGGCGATCGCCGTGTAGAGCTCCGCGGTGCGCGTCATGACCGTGCGGACCGCGAGCGGCGGAACCGCGACCAGCGCGATCGCCAGCACTGCCAGGGTCAGCGTGGCGAGCGGCCGCGTCTGCCGGAGCCACCCGAATCTGAGCGGTCGCTCGACCCATCTGGTCGTGATCCAGCCGAGCGCCAGCGACGCCGCCGCGATGCCCAGCTTCTGCGGCGTCGACGGCGCGTGGCCGATCGCCTGCTCGGTGAAGACGAGTAGCGGCCAGTGCCAGAGGTAGATCGCGTATGAGCTCTCGGCCAGGTTGCGGGTCAGGGCATTGTCCGTCCAGCGGCGCCATCGCCGCGCCCGCGTCGGGACGCCGGCGACGATGATCAGCACGGCACCGGCGACCGGCAGGAGCGCTCGCCAGCTGGGCCACGGGACGCTCGGATCGATGACGACGAACGAGAGGGCGATGGCCGACCATCCCGCGATCGACAGGGGGAGGGCGATGCGGAAGCTCGGGATGCGCCGGTAGAGGGCGGCCAGGAGAGCGCCCGCCGCCAGCTCCCACATCCGGGTCGCCGTCGACAGGTAGCCGGAGGCCGGAGCGACCGCGCACCACACGATGGAGACCGCGAGTGAGGCCGCCAGCACGACGGCGATCGCGACCGTGGCCGCCCGCTTGCGGCCGGCACCAGTGCCGCGCCCCAGCAGCAGCATGAGCATGACGGCCCACACCAGGTAGAACTGCGCCTCGACCGCGAGCGTCCAGTAGTGCTGGACGGCGGTCGCCGCATCCGGGGCCGCGTAGGCCTGGCCGGCCGCGATCAGTGCCCAGTTCTCGAGGAACACGGCGGATGCGGCGAGTTCGCCGGCGACGCGGCCCCAGTCGGTGATCGGAACGAACGCGAACATGCCGACCAGGCAGGCCAGCAGCACGGTGACCGCACTCGGCAGGATGCGGCGCGCCCGGCGGGCCAGGAACGCCGAGAGAGCGACCCGGCCGTCCCGCACCCGCGCGTCGAACAGGATCCCGGTGACCAGGTATCCCGAGATGACGAAGAACACATCGAGGGCGGCCAGCCCTCCCGGGAGCCACGGCTCCCAGAGGTGATGCACCAGGATGGCGAGCACCGCAACGCTGCGCATCACCAGGATCTCGGGCCGGGTCCCTTCCTCCGAGCCGCCGGGTGTCGCGGTCATGCACGCACCGGGGCGGGTGTGCGCGGGCCCAGCACCCGCCGCAGCCAACGTCGCGCCGGCACCTCGAACAGCACGTGCGTTCCGACCGCGACTGCTGTCGTGACCACGAAGGCGACCACCCAGGCGACCGCCCACGCCGTGGCGGACGGCCCGCTCCTGCCCACCAGGGTGACGACGGTCTGGTGCCACAGGTAGAAGGCGTACGAGCTGTCACCCAGCAGCACCATCGGTCCGCTCGAGAGCAGGCGGGCCAGCACCGTGCCGGGTGAGACGGCGAGACCGAAGAGCAGCAGCGCGAACGGGACCATGTCGGTGCTGTCGAGCGACCACATCGACGCCGCGAGTTGCGGGATGAGCATCTCGCCGATCACCAGGACGCCGCCCACCGCCTGAAAGATGCGCCCGATCCCCGTCAGGTCTCGGTCGCGCGTCGCCATCAGGAGGTAGCCGAGGCACACACCGAGCACGAAGTCCGGAAGCCGGGTGATCGGCGTGCGGTACAGCAACCGGTGCCCCGAGAGCGGATTCTCGTGCGGGAGGTCGGCGATGCCGAGCAGGTAGCTCAGCACCGTGAGGGCGGCGACGACCAGAACCGCCGCAACGCACACGATGAGCAGGGCGCGCACGTTCCGCCGGATGCGCCGGAGCGGGATCAGCAGGAGCGGGAACAGGGCGTAGAGGAACAGCTCCACCCCGACGGACCAGGCCGGACCATTGAATCCGTAGGCGACCGAGAGGTCGCCGCTCCAGGTCTGCTGCGCGACGACATGCAGCCAGAGCGCCGGGTCGGTCAGCAGTCGGCCGATGTCCGCCGGCTGGTGCACCATCACGAGCACTGCGACCGCCAGAGTGAGCAGGTACAGCGGATAGATGCGGGCGAAACGCGCCACGTAGTAGATGCGGAGACCGCGCGTGCCCTTCTCGGTCAGGAGGCGGTCGTAGTTCCAGGTCAGGATCAGCCCCGAGAGAACGAAGAACATCGTCATCCAGTCGTGCCCCGCGAGCGCGAAACCCGAGACGACGGCCGGTGCGCCCGCAGGGGGGACCAGGTGGGCATTGAAGACGAGGATCGCGGCGACGAAGCGGATGCCGGTGAGCGGCGCAAGGGTCGCCGCGCCCTCCGCGGTGAGTGCGGACTCGTCGCGGTGCGCGGCTGGCTCGCGGTCCGTCACGGCGCCAGCCTAGGGCCGGTGCGGTCCGGGGTCCCAGCGTAAGGTGGCATCCATGACCGATGTGCGACGGGTGAAGCTCCCCGGAGTCGGGGTGCTGCACACCTTCGTCACGGACGACGGCGGCAAGGTCGGCGTCATCAGCCACCGCTCGGGGCACAGCGACCTCATCACCTTCGCCGACGCCGAAGACGGCTCGGCGAGAAAGGTCTCGCTGCGGCTCGACGAGGACGAGGCGCACACTCTCGCGGAGTTGCTCGGCGGCACCAAGATCACCGAGTCGCTGTCGGGTCTCGACCAGATCCCCGGTCTGTCGATCGACTGGTTCCACGTCGACTACGACGACCACATCGCGGGTCAGGCGATCGGCAACATGACCGACCGCGGTCTGCCCGGCGTGACCGTCGTGGCGATCGTGCGCGGCGAATCGGCGAACCCGGCGCCCGATGTCGACTTCAAGGTCTTCCCCGGCGACACCCTGGTCGTGGCCGGCGCGCCCGAGAAGGTCGCCAAGGCATTCCTCTTCTACCGCACGGGCGAGTTCAAGGCCAAGGCCGAGTCCGTGGACGCGCCGCCCGGAAGGTAGTCAGGGTGGGTCACGAACTCCTCGTCCTCGGCGTCCTGTTCGTCATCGCCTACCTGCTCGGGCGGCTCGGCAAGCTGATCGGCCTGCCGGCGATCCCGGTCTACATGCTGGTCGGGCTCATCGCGAGCCCTCACTTCGATCTCTTCCCGCTGGACTTCAAATCGGCCGATGTCGAACTGGTCGCGATCGTCGGCCTCATCTTCCTGCTGTTCAGCCTCGGCCTGGAATTCGACCAGGACGAGTTCTTCGGCAACATCCGTTCGCTGCTGCTCAGCGGCGGCACCCGCATCGTCATCAACATGGGCTTCGGCTTCCTGTTTGGGCTCTGGGTGGGCTGGGGCACGCGCGAGGCGCTGATCATCGCCGGGATGACGGCGACCAGTTCCAGCGCGATCGTCACCAAGCTGCTGATCGAGTTGCGGCGCCTGACCAACCGTGAGACGCCGGTGATCCTGGGGATCACAGTGGTCGAGGACGTCTTCATCGCCATCTACCTGGCGATCGTGACGGTGATCATCGGGGGCGAGAAGACGGTCTGGGCGATCGTGCTGCAGCTGAGCATCTCGTTCGCGTTCCTGGTGGCGATGTTCGCCTTGGCGCGCTGGGGCGGGCGCGTGGTGTCACGGTTGGTCGGCGCTCGCGACGATGAGCTGTTCACCATCCTGTTCTTCGGTCTCGCGGTCGCCTTCGGCGGGATCGGCGAACTGCTCGGGGTGTCGAATGCGATCGGCGCGTTCCTGATCGGCCTGGTACTCGGAGCCACCCGGTACAAGGCGCGCATCGAGCAGTTCTCGCTGCCGCTGCGCGACGTCTTCGGGGCCTTCTTCTTCCTCAACTTCGGCCTCGCTCTCGACCCCTCGACCTTCGGCGGCGTGCTGGTGCCGGTGATCGTCGCCGTAGCCATGACGCTGGTGCTCAATACGGCGGGGGGCCAGTTGATCGCCTGGCTCAACAAGCTCACCCCAGCCGAGGGCTTCAACGTGAGTGGCATGCTGCAGAACCGCGGGGAGTTCGCGCTCATCCTCGCGACCCTGGCCGCGGCAGCCGGACTGGACTCCCGGCTGACTCCCTTCGCCGGACTGTACGTTCTGATCATGGCGATCCTCGGACCCGTGCTGGCGGTCAACTCGGAGCGCGCAGGCGGCTGGCTGTTCTCGCGCCGATTCGGACGCCGCCGAGAGGTCGCCGGGGTCGCGGCCGACGGCTCCGCACGCGACCGCGACTTCGCGCTGGCCGAGGCGGCCATGGCCGGAGCAGGGGACGACGAGCTGGCCGCGCTGAATGTTGCGGCATCCGACGGGGTGGCGGCCGGAGCGATCGACGGGACCGGCACCTTCTTGATGGACGAGCACGAGGGCGAGCTGCTGGGTGTCGGTGCAGATCCGGATGCGGAGCCCGACGAGGCCGGCGACGGCGGGGACACCGAAGCGCGCATCGCCCGCCAGGCTCATCAGCAGAGCGACCACCACGACGTGCAGAGCCCGGCCGGGCGCGAACGCGATCCGGAGTACTGATGGATGCCTCTATGGGACCGGGCTTCTGGGCGATCGCCCGCCGCCCGCGCTGGATCGGCGCGCTGCTGCTCGCCCTGGCCATCGCGGCCGGGTTCTCGGCACTCGGCCAGTGGCAGCTGGCGCGCAGCGTCTCGTCGGCGCCCGTGGATCGGGCCGACACCGAGACGCCGATCGCCCTCACCACTCTGGCCGAGCCGGGCAGCTCGGTCACGGGCACTCAGCTGGGCCGGATGGTTTCGGTCACCGGCACGCTCGCGCCCGACGATTTCGTCGTGCTCCAGAATCGGCTCAACGGCGGCACGGTGGGGTTCTGGCTGGTGGGCCACGTCGTCACCGACGATGGACCGGAGCTCGCCGTCGCCCTCGGGTGGGCGCCGACGCGCGCGCGGGCGCTGGCGGCCGAAGCCTCCGCGACGATCGCCAGCCCGCTGATCGGGCGGTACCTGCCCAGCGAGGCGCCGGATCAGCCGGACGTCGAGAAGGGCATCCAGAGTGCGGCATCCGTTCCGGCGTTGATCAATCAGTGGCGGCACTTCGCCGGTTCGGTGTACGGCGGGTACCTCGTCGCCCGGGAGGCCCCGCCGGGCCTGGATGCCATCGACTCGCCCGCCCCCAGCCAGGAGGTCTCGCTGAACTGGCTCAACGTGTTCTACGCCGCGGAGTGGGCGATCTTCGCCGGGTTCGCGGTCTACCTCTGGTACCGGCTGGTCCAGGACGTCGTCGAGAAGGAAGCCCAGCCGGCCGACCGTAGAATGGACGCATGACCGCCGGACCCCGCCCCGCCGATGTTCCCCGGGTGCGGAATGTGCTGCGGGTGTTCCGGGTCTCGGCGATCGTGACCGGGGTCTTCCTGCTGCTGCTCTGCGCGATGATGGTGCTGCGCTACGGCCTGCTCGTCGACATCGAACTGAACGGCCCGTTCGGCTTTCTTGCCCTGACGCCGCGCAGCCGGATCACCGGGGTCGACCTCTCGACGGCGATCCTGATCGTGCACGGCTGGCTCTACGTCGTCTACCTGGCTTGCGACTTCCTGCTGTGGCGCTTCGTGCGCTTCTCGTTCGGCCGGTTCCTGTTCTTCGCCCTGGGTGGCATCATCCCGTTCCTGTCGTTCTACTTCGAGTTCCGCATCCCGGCGTACGTGACGTCACGGCTGGAGCAGACCGAGGCGCGCACCGCCGTGGGTGCCGCCGCGTGAGCGATGGCGTGGCCGCGTCGGCGGCGCTCTCGGCACAGAACAGCGAGGCGCATCCGGTTCTGGTCGTCGACTTCGGGGCCCAGTACGCCCAGCTGATCGCGCGCCGTGTGCGCGAGGCCGGCGTGTACAGCGAGATCGTCCCGCACACCATCACGGCGGCCGAGGTCGCCGCCAAGAACCCCGCGGGCATCGTGCTCAGCGGCGGCCCGTCAAGCGTCTACGAAGAGGGTTCGCCCGACCTCGATCCCGGCGTGCTCGAGCTCGGGGTGCCGACCTTGGGCATCTGCTACGGATTCCAGGTCATGGCGCAGCAGCTCGGGGGAGAGGTCGCGCCGACCGGGGTCCGCGAATATGGCTCGACATCGGTGCGGCTGAGCGGACCGGGTGGAACCTTCCTCGCCGGGCAGCCGGCCGAGCAGACCGCGTGGATGAGTCACGGCGACTCCGTCGTGCGCGCGCCCGAGGGTTTCGAGGTGCTGGCGTCGAGCGACGCGACGCCGGTGGCCGCGTTCGCCAGCGACGCGCGCAAGCTGTACGGGGTTCAGTGGCATCCCGAGGTCAAGCACTCGGAGTTCGGGCAGCGGGTGCTCGAGAACTTCCTGCACGACGCGGCGGGCATCCCGGCGGACTGGAACAGCGGCAACGTGATCGCCGAGCAGGTCGAGAAGATCCGCGCCCAGGTCGGCACCGGCCGAGTGATCTGCGGGCTCTCGGGCGGGGTGGACTCCGCAGTGGCCGCGGCGCTGGTGCACAAGGCCGTTGGCGACCAGCTGGTCTGCGTCTTCGTCGACCACGGACTGCTGCGCGCCGACGAGCGCACGCAGGTGGAGCAGGACTACGTCGCGGCCACCGGCGTACGGCTGGTCACCATCGACGCGGCCGAGCAGTTCCTGAGCGCGCTCGCCGGTGTCACCGACCCGGAGCAGAAGCGCAAGATCATCGGCCGCGAGTTCATCCGCACCTTCGAGCAGGCGCAGGCCGAGCTGGTCGCCGAGTCGGCGGCCGATGGCGACCCGATCCGGTTCCTGGTGCAGGGCACGCTCTACCCGGATGTCGTCGAATCGGGCGGCGGCACCGGCACCGCGAACATCAAGAGCCATCACAACGTCGGCGGCCTGCCCGACGACCTGCAGTTCGAGCTGGTGGAGCCCTTGCGCACCCTGTTCAAAGACGAGGTGCGCGCCATCGGACGCGAACTCGGCCTGCCCGAGGTCATCGTGGGGCGCCAGCCGTTCCCCGGGCCGGGTCTGGGCATCCGGATCGTGGGCGAGGTCACCTTCGAGCGGCTCGAGTTGCTGCGCAAGGCGGATGCCATCGCGCGCTCCGAACTGAACGCCGCCGGTCTCGACAACCAGATCTGGCAGTGCCCGGTCGTGCTGCTCGCCGATGTGCGGAGCGTCGGCGTGCAGGGCGATGGCCGCAGCTACGGCCACCCCATCGTGCTGCGCCCGGTGTCGAGCGAAGACGCGATGACCGCCGACTGGACCCGCCTGCCCTACGACGTGCTCGCGCGCATCTCGACACGCATCACCAACGAGGTCGCCGGCGTGAACCGGGTCGTGCTCGACGTCACGTCGAAGCCGCCGGGCACGATCGAGTGGGAGTGAGGCGTTAAGAAAGAGCCCATTTCTGGGCTCTTTCAGCCTCACTCGGCGCGACGTCTCGGCGCGCCGGGAAAAGCTGAACCCCGACCATTTCTGGGCTCTTTCAGCCTCACTCGGCGCGACGTCTCGGCGCGCCGGTTGCGCACCTAATTTCTGGGCATGAAGTACGAGATCAAGCGCAGGATCTCGAGGTAGAGCCACACCACGGTGACGACGATGCCGAAGGCCGCCGTCCAGCCGTAGCGGCGCGGCTGACCGCTCTGCACCCCGCGCTGCACGAAGTCGAAGTCGATGACCAGCGAGTAGGCCGCCATGATCACGACCAGGATCCCCAGCGGCACGCCGAGCGGGATGCTGGTGCCGGGGATGAGGACATCGCGGAGGCCGTTCATCGACTTGGTGACGCCGAACAGCATCAGGCCGAGGTTGACCACCGAGAAGGCCAGGTAGCCGACGATCGCGACCAGGAAGATCTTGGTCGCCCGCCTCGAGGCCCGCACCTTGCCGCTGGCGAACAACGCCAGGGTGACCCCGACCACGCCCAACGTGCCGAACACCGCCATCGGCACGATGCCCGAGTCGAAGGCCTGGTTGTACCAGGCCGAGACGGCGCCGACCAGGGCGCCTTCGGCCAGGCAGTAGATCAGGATGAGAGCCGGTGACGGCTCGCGCTTGAACGAGTTCACCAGGCCGAGCACGAGTCCGACCGCGAGCGCGGGGAACAGGACGATCGGGAAGAACCACCCGACCGCCGCTCCCACCACGAGCACGAGGAAGCTGACCGCGGTCTTGACGATGGTGTCTTCGTAGCTCATGCGGTCCATCTGGGTCGCCGTGGCATCCGGAAGCGCCAGATGCGCGTCGAGCTGCGCGGCGGTGGGGATCGGCACGGCGGCGGCCGCCGCATCTCTCGCAGCCTGACGCTGCGCGGCCTTGGGCGAGAACGCGGGGGAGTTGGAGAAGACGGGATTCGACATGGTGCGCTCCGATGGTCGGGTGAGCCGAGTTTAGGCGGGCGGCCCGGGAGCACGCTGAGTTCCACGGGTGCCCGCGACCGCGCGCGCGGCCCAGGCCGAACCGAGGATCACCGCGGCTTCGATGCCGAGTGCGGGAAGCATCCCGTCGTAATCCGGGAACAGCCGGGCGACGACCACCGCGCCGGCCAGCACGAAGGTGAGGGTCGGATAGCTGCGCAACGGACGATCCCGCACCAGCAGCCAGCCGAGGTAGGGGAGCACCAGCACGCCGATGAAGCGTGGACCGGTGAGCAGCAACAAGACCGAGGGGGTCGAGATGATCACCGCCACGACACGGCGCCAGCCATGGGTCGGCATCACCGCCCAGCCGGTGATGTGCGCGAGCAGGCCGGCGACCATCAGGACGGGCACGAAGTTGTCCCAGCCGGCGATCCCCACCGCGCCCGACACGATCAGGATGCCGCCTGCCACCGTTCGCTCCTGCGCGGTCCCCCAACGCAGGGGCGGCCTGACCGTGCTCACCGCTCCACCGCTCAGGCGTTGAGAACGAGGTAGCTGATCCCGATCACCAGGATCGCCGCCAGCGAGAGGTAGCCGAGCACGATCGCGACCCACGCGATCGCCGTTCCGCGTTCGCCCGATCGGCTGATCTGGTTCAGCGCGAGATGCCCGAACAGGGCCGCAAGCGGGCTGATCAGGCAGCCGAGGATGAGGGCGAGCACGGCGAGGATGTTGACGCGGGACTCCACCGCCTCCGGCCGGATCGCGGCGGGCGTCGGCTCGGGCTCATCCGCGGGGATGTCCTCGGCGCGCAGCACCGGACTCGTGGTCTCGGGCACCGGGTCCGCCGCTGTGCCGACGCCGGTCGGAGTGCCGCAATAGATGCAGAATTTCCACTCAGGCTGCAGCGCGCGGGAGCAGTTCGCGCACATGGCCATAGTGCCGCCACATTATCGTGAGCCCATGAGAGCCTTGCACCCCCCGTTCGTGATCGGGCACCGCGGAGCTCCCGGATACCGTCCCGAGCACACCCGGTCGTCGTTCGAGCTCGCCTTCGCGCTCGGTGCCGACGCGGTGGAGCCCGACCTGGTGTCCACTCGTGACGGGGTGCTGGTGATCCGGCACGAGAACGAGATCTCGGGGACGACCGATGTGGCGCAGCATCCGGAGTTCGCGGATCGCCGCACGACCAAGGTGATCGACGACGTCTCGTTGACCGGTTGGTTCACCGAGGACTTCACCTGGAACGAGCTCTCCACCCTGCGCGCGATCGAGCGGCTGCCCAAGATCCGCCCGCACAACGCCACCTTCGACGGCACGCAGCCGTTACTGCGGCTCAGTGACCTGATCGAGATCGTGGATGACGCGAGCGAGCGGCTGCGGCGGCCGCTGCGCATGGTCGCCGAGATCAAGCACGCCACCTACTTCGACTCGATCGGGATGCCGCTGGACGAGCTGGTGGCCGACCAGCTGAAGCCGTGGGGTTCGCCCGAACGCCTGACGGTGGAGTGCTTCGAGCAGACCGTGCTGGGGCAGGTGCGGACCAGAGGGGTGGATGCCTCCTACGTCTACCTGGTCGAGTCGAGCGGTGCGGCGGCCGACCTGGTCGCGCGCGACGGCTCGGCCGCGACGCCGTACAGCGATCAGCTCACCGATGCGGGCCTCGCCCGGCTGGCGCGCGACGTCGACGGGATCAGCGTGGACAAGTCGCTGCTGCTCACCGACGCGACCGGGTCTGCTCGCGACCCGGTGGGAACCACCGACCTGGTCGCGCGCGCGCACGAGCACGGCCTCACGGTGTTCACCTGGACGCTGCGGCCCGAGAACCGCTTTCTCGCGGAGGGCCACCGCGTGGGTGCTGTCGATGCCGACTGGGGGGACTGGCGGCGCGAGTTCGCGCTGATCCTGGGCACCGGCGTCGATGGCGTGTTCGCCGACCACCCGGACCTGGCGGTCGCCGCCCGCGACGGGCTCTGAGGCCGGCCCGGCGTCGCAGGCCGCCGGTAGAATCGACTGATCATGACCTTCGTTCTGGACGGCTTCGACGCGGATCCGGGCACGGCTCCCGGCGGCGCGCCGGCACCGGACGAAGAGCTGCTCGCGGGTCTCAACCCGCAGCAGCGCGAGGCGGTGCTCTACCGCGGCCCCAGCCTGCTCATCGTGGCCGGCGCCGGCTCGGGCAAGACCAGTGTGCTCACCCGGCGCATCGCCGGGCTCATCCAGACCCGCGAGGCGTGGCCGAGCCAGATCCTCGCCATCACCTTCACCAACAAGGCGGCGGCCGAGATGCGCGAGCGGGTGCAGACCCTGGTCGGCGGGGCGGCCGAGGGGATGTGGATCTCGACGTTCCACTCGGCGTGCGTGCGCATCCTGCGAAGGCAGGCGACCGTGATGGGGATGACGCAGAGCTTCACCATCTACGACTCGGCTGACACGCGCGCGCTGCTCAAGCGCATCCTGAAGGAGCTGGATGCCGACACGCTCGGCTTCACCCCCGGCAACGTGAGCGCCAAGATCTCGAAGCTCAAGAACGAGCTGACCGACGCCGAGAGCTACTCGCGCAACGTCAACACCGCCGACCCGAACGAGGTCGCCTTCCTCGAGATCTTCCGCCGCTACACGGCCGGGCTGCGCCGAGCCAACGCGCTCGACTTCGATGATCTGATCGCCGAGACCGTGCACCTGTTCCGCGCGTTCCCCGAGGTGGCCGCGCTCTACCAGCGCCGCTTCCGGCACGTGCTGGTCGACGAGTACCAGGACACCAATCACGCGCAGTACGCGCTGATCCGCGAGCTGGTGCGGCCGATCAAGCCCGAGCACGTGCCCGAAGACACGCGCATGCGCGTGGATGCCGACGGCGGCATCCCGGGCGCCTCGCTGACCGTGGTGGGCGACTCCGACCAGTCGATCTACGCGTTCCGCGGGGCCGACATCCGCAACATCGTGGAGTTCGAACGCGACTTCCCGAACTCGAAGACCATCCTGCTCGAGCAGAACTACCGCTCGACCCAGAACATCCTCGACGCGGCGAACGCCGTCATCGGCAACAACTTCGACCGCATCGCGAAGAACCTGTTCACCACGGTCGGCTCGGGCGACAAGATCGTCGGCTACACCGGATACACCGGGCACGACGAGGCGCAGTTCGTGGCCGACGAGATCACCACCCTGCACGAGGGCGGCGAGCGCTACAGCGACATCGCGGTGTTCTACCGCACCAACTCGCAGACCCGTGCGCTCGAAGAGATCTTCATCCGCTCGGCGATCCCCTACCGGGTGCTCGGCGGCACCAAGTTCTACGAGCGGGCCGAGATCAAGGATGCGATGGCTTACCTGATCCAGGTCGCCAACCCGGCCGACGACCTGGCGCTCCGCCGCATCATGAACGTGCCCAAGCGCGGGATCGGCCCGGCGACCGAGGCGGCGTTGCAGGCGCACGCCGACCGCGTCGGGGTGCTGCTGCGCGACGCGCTGCCGGATGCCGGCGAGCTCGGCCTCGGTCCGAAGGTGACGACGGCGATCCTCGACTTCGCGGCGATCCTGGATGAGGCGAGCGAGACGGTCGCGACCGCCAAGCCCGCCGACATCCTGACCACGATCCTGACCCGCACCGGATACATCGACGCGCTGCGCGCCACCCGCGACCCGCAGGACGAGGCGCGCATCGAGAACGTCGAAGAGCTCGTGGCGGTCACCAAGGAGTACGCGCGCAACAACCCCGAGGGCACGCTCGTCGACTTCCTCACCGAGGTGGCGCTGGTCGCGGCCGCCGACGAGTTGGACGACTCGAGCGGCACGGTCTCGCTGATGACCCTGCACACCGCGAAGGGCCTCGAGTACGAGTCGGTGTTCCTCACCGGTATCGAAGAAGACCTGATGCCGCACCGCATGTCGACCGGTGAGCCGGGCGGCCTGGCCGAGGAGCGGCGCCTCTTCTACGTGGGCATCACGCGCGCCAAGAAGCGGCTCTACCTCTCGCTCGCGATGACGCGCTCCAGCTTCGGCGACACCAGCGTCGCGATGCCGAGCCGGTACCTGCAAGAGATACCGCCCGAGCTGATCGAGTGGCGGCAGAGCCCCGGCATGGCCAACTCGCGCGGCGGCTCGCGGTCGCGCGCGCTCAATGGGCGGCCGTCGTACGGCAGCTCGACGGCAGGCGCCGAGCGGTACTTGTCGCGCGACGCGGTGCCGCCGGCTCCGCCGCGGGTGAAGACCGAGTGGACCTCGCCGGTCACCAACAAGGTGCGCGACAACGGCGACCTGACCCTGGCGGTCGGCGACCGCATCCGGCACGCGGATTTCGGCGAGGGCCGAGTGAGCGCCGTGACCGGCGAGGGCACCAAGAGCATCGCCGAGGTGCAGTTCGAGCAGGCGGGCCGAAAGCGCCTGCTGATCAAGATCGCGCCGATCGAGAAGCTGTAGGCCTAGTCGGTAGCCTCGAGCGTCAGCGCGCTGGCCGGAATCGAATCGGCGAGATAGACGTCGTCATCGACGACGAAGAACCGGATGCCATGCGAGCGCGCGATTGACGTGTCGATCACGAACACGATCGGGTCACCGTGACGTCGCCCGACCTTCTCAGCCAGAGCTCGATCGCCGGATAGGTGCACGTACTGGCGGCCGTTCGGCAGCAGGCCCTTCTCGAGGATGGATGCTTCGTTGCGTCGCGCGGTGCCGTGAAAAAGCAGCAGAGGCGGGTCGTCGATCGGGGCGTGCTCGATCTTCTCCGCGATCGAGTGCCCGTAACGAGCGCGGACCTCCCGGCCGCGAATCTCGAAGCGCGTCTTCTCGCTGGTCGCCAGGATGTCGTGAAGCTGCTGCTCGGTCGCTCCAGCGAGCGACTTCTTGCGGCGGCCGATCCCGGCAAGCAACTCGTCGACATCGACCCATCCCTCGGTGTCGAGAGCGATTCCATAGGCGCCCGGGTCGTGCCGCAGTGCGTGCGAGACGGTGCGGCTGAGCTCGACGAGGTCGCCGGTGAATTCGGTCACTCCTCCTCAGCTTCCATCTGCTCCTCGTGGAACTCGAAGGCTCCCTTGAGCCATGAGTCGAAGTGGTACCACTCGCCGCGGTATTCCCACCCCGGCGTGGTGAATGCGTGAATCAGGAGCACAGGGGGGTTGCCAGAAGTGTCGGCACCATCGAAGCAGTGGATGTCGTCATTGCCATCGGTCTTTGCGAACGGGATCAGTACCCGATCAGGGAACTGTTCTGCGAGAGTCTCGGTCCAGAATTCCAACCGGCCTTCACGCTGGAGCATCCAGTACAGGGGGCGGACGTCAGGCAGACCGGTCGTGACCAGTTCACGAAACCTCGGAGGGAACGGGTATCCATCGGGCGCTGAGCGCACGGTGACGTCCCAGCGATCTTCAAGCGGGACTTCTTCACGTGATCGGGTCATGGTCTACCCGTCACTCGGGGGCGATCGAGAGAACCAAAGGGATTCGATTCGCGCCACACTCGGGGTCGCTGGCCCTGAATCCGATTGAGAGCCACATCCCCCCACGTTTCGACAGCATCGCCCTTGGTTGGATCGAAGCGTTCGAGTTCATGGTCGGTGAGCAAATCAGTCGGTTCGTGCACATTTGCTTCAAGCGGGATGTTGGCTTCGCGTGCTGCGAGGACCCGGGTGTTGTCCACCGAACTGATGCCGCCGTCGGGCATCCGGACTGCGTCGACCGGCTCGCCTTTCCACCCGTCGGATCTCATGCTCTCGATCATGTCGTCCAAGGTGTACTTCTCGCCAGTCAGACGGTCCGTCTTGTGGAACGAGACGGTGTTCTGCGTGAATCGCGTCGCCTCGGCGTCGAGGCTCACGCTCACGGGCTTGACGTGGGTGCCGGCTTCGAACAGCTCGGAGGCGCTCGCGACGACCCGCTTCATCTCTGCCAGGCGATCCAGCGTGTTCGCCACCCGACTGACCGTCGACAGAATCCTGACTCCGGTCACCGCGATCGCGCCGCCTGGAATCAGCCCGACCGCGAGACTCGCCAACTCGAGCCACGCATCCTTCCCCTGCGCGATAGAGAGCAGTGCATTGACGACGAGCAGGATCGTCGCGGCCAGGATCAACGCCCACACGAGCGGACCCCCGACGAAGATCGCGACGATCGACACGACCGTGATGACGACGGTCGCGACAGCGACGATCGTCTGCCAGGCCGCAGAATCCTGGATCGCCTCCCACGCCGACGAGGGCTGCACGGCCAGGTCGCCGGCGGCCGCGATCGCGTGCACCGTCGAGCGCTCGGCATCGTCGCGGCGCTCTTTGGCCTCCAGCACGAGGGCGCGCGCTGCCGCGAGGCGTGCATCCGCGTCGGCGATCTGGTCGCGCGCTGAAGCCATAGCTGAGCGGGCATGCTGGGCGGCCCGGTCCGTTGAACGCAGCTGCGCAGCCGTCGGAAGCGGTGCTGACAGTGGCGACTTCTCGAGCGCCTGGTAGATCAGCTGCTGGGCGTGAGCGGTCGTCCACGCGAGCTCTGCGGTCGCGAGCACGCTGGTCGCTGCCGCCCGGTCGGCATGAGCCTCGCGCGCGTGCTGCAAGCCGCGGTCGGCCTGCGCCTGCGTGTCGTCGATCGTGTCGGCCCATCGTCGCAACGCGGCATCGACGGCGGCATACGACTCGTATGCGTGGGCGAGTTCGCCGGGCATTCGATGCGATCGGTCGCGAAAGATGTCGCCGGCATCGCCGATCCAGGCCGACGCGGCGCCCGACGTCCGCGCCGCGTGAACCGCGCGCGCCGCATCATCGACGGTGGCCGCGATCGCCGCGTACTTCGCCGCCAGCGCTCGAACCCCGAACGCGTCGCCAGGCACCGGATCGACGACGAGCCCTACGAGGAACCAATCGGCCGGGCGCATGCCGCTCAGAGTAGAGAAGGTCCCCGCTCAGCCTGCCGGGCTCTCCACAGTGCCTACGCGTCGAGCTCGACGGGCGCCTCAGCGTCGGGTTCGATCGCCGGCAGCCTGCGCCGCCGCACGACCACCACGATGAGCAGCGCGACCGCGCACAGCAGCAGCGCGGTCGCGGCCGTCGCAACCCCGCCTGCAACCCCCAGCCCGCCTGCGAGCACCCCGATCAGGATGCCGCTGCCGGCCTGAAAGCCCTGCGCGGTCATCCCGGCGGCTCCGACGAAGCGCCCGCGCCGCTCGGATGGGGCCTCGAGCTGCACGATGGTCTGCGAGGTCGACGCGGCGGTCAGGCTGCTCGCCCCCGCCACGATGAGGGCCGCGATCGACACCGGGTAGCTGTGCGACAGGGCGAACACCAGGATGCTGGCCGCGAAGGCGATGCCGGCCACGATGGCGAGCCGCGTACTGGCGCGGATGCGTCCGATCGCCTCGAGGGTGATCCCGGCGGCGGTGGCCCCGGCCGCCATCGACGAGACCAGCACCGCGTAGCCGGCGCCGTTCGAGCTCTGACCGAGAAGGGTGCCGAACTCCGGAAGCAGCGGCATCAGGGCGACGCCGATGAACAGCGCGATCGCGCCCTGCAGGATCATCACCACGAGGATCGACGGATACGTCGGCACGTCGCGCAGCACGCTGATGATGTCGCGCCAGTGCGGTGCCGCCCGCCGTGCCGCGTCGCGCACGTGACCGGTGATCGGCACGATGAAGAGATAGATGAAGAACGGCAGATACATCGCGACGTTCAGGAACATCCCGATGGTCGGCCCGACGGTGAACAGCAGCACCGCGCCGAGTGCCGGCCCCACCAGCTGGCCCAGCGTGATGCCGGTCGCCGTCAGCCGCACGGCGCTCGGCAGATCGGTCGGACCGACCATGTCGTAGAGCATGAGCTGGTCGGGCGCCTTCCAGATCGCGCTGGCGAAACCGTGAACGAGCAGCAGCGCCACGCACTCCCAGGCCTGCAGGCTGTTCGTCGCGAACAGGATGCCCCAGACGATCGAGACCGAGATGAACAGCAGGGCGGACAGCTGGATCAGCCGCCGGCAGTCGAAGCGGTCGGCGAGGCCGCCGAGCGGGATCGCGAAGAACAGGTGCGGAAGCCAGTGCGTCAGCACCGCGAGACCGGCGAGCACCGGGGAGTGGAAGGTCTGCCACATCACCCAGTAGGTGATCGCGTGCTCGAGGTTGTCGCCGCCCATCATGAGCACGCTGCCGGCCAGGTAGCCCTTGTACCCGGGGGCGCGAAGGGCGGCGAATCTCACCCTGTCAGCCTAGGGTTCGCCCGCGGCCCGTCATTCCGGGACAGGCAACTGCAGCAGCGTCAACTCGCCGTCGCCGAGGTTGGCGAGGCCGCGCCCCGGTTGCACGCCCGCGCTCAGGCTCGAGCGCGGCAGCCGGGCGCCGACCAGGTCGCCGTCCGTGATGTTCTGCGGACTGAGCAGGATCCCGGTGCGGTTCTTGCGCAGCTCGACCTGCCAGCCGCTGAAGCCGCTGGCCACGTCGGCGATGTCGCCGGCGAGGATGATGCCGACCTCGCGATCCCGAGCCCCGCGCACCAGCTCTTTCAGCCAGTCCTTGGCCGACGCGTCGCGCAGCAGTTCGCCGTCGTCGATGACGAGCACTCGCCGTGAGACGCCGTCGAACAGAGCGGACAGCTCCTCCTCGGTGACATCCGTGCCGGTGAGCACCGCGGCGACGCCAGGCGCCCCCTCGAGCGCCCGCAACGGTGACGGCCGCGGCGCGAGCACGACGACGGTCGCGCCACCAGCAATCAGCGTCCGGGTCATCGCGCCGAGCAGCGCACTGCGCCCCGACTTGGGCGGCCCGGCCACGAGGAAGGTCGGGGTGCCGCCGAACAGGTTCACCCCGATTCCGCGTGACTCGTCGCCGCCCACCCCGATGAGCGCCCATCCCGGCTCGGACTGCTCCGTTCCGCTGCGCTGGAGGGCATCGGCGATCGTGAGATGGGTGGGCAGCACCTCGAGACGGAACGGCCGACGGGATGCCGCGAGCTCGGCATCCCGCTTGGTGGCGCGTGACGCGATCTCGCGCAGGGCCGCCGCCTGGGCCGCCCCGGAGGGATCGGCGGTCAGCAGCGCGATCTGCAGCTCGACGCCGCTCTCGGAGCGGAACGCCCGCCCGGCCGGGATCTCGTCGGGCAGCTTGCGCGGGTTCAGGTTGGCCAGCGAGTAGTCCGAGCGCTCGGTCAGCCTCAGCACGAGCTTGTCGTCGGCCAGAGTCGAGATCCGGCCCGAGAGCAGTTGCCGGTCGCCGCTGATCACCAGATGGATGCCGACACTCGCCCCTTCGCGCAACAGGAACTGCACCTGCTCGACCAGGGCGCCCGCCTCGACGTTGCCGAAGCTGGTGAGGAATCCCTCCCAGAGGTCGATGAGCAACAGGATGTGCGGCAGACGCTGCGCGGCGGTCGCGGCGGCGCGCTGTTCGGCCAGATCGGCGAATCCGCCCTGCGACAGCACCGCCTGCCGCGAGGCGACCTCGCTGACCAACCGGGTGAGCAGCCGCTGGACGCGCTCGGTCTGATGGCGCTGTGCGATCACGCCGGCGTGCGGAAAATCCGCGAGCGGCAGCAGGGCGCCGTTACCGCAGTCGATCGCGTGCAGGTGCAGATCGGCGGCACGTACCCGGGCGGCTCCGACTCCAGCGAGGGTGCGAAGAGCCTGGCTGCGCCCGGACCGCGGCGCACCGACAACGAAGAGGTGGCCGAAGGCATCCAGATCGACCAGAGCCGCGTTCTGCGACTGCTCGGCCGGATGGTCTTCGACCCCGTAGGCGAACGCCTTGGGATCGGCGCCGAAGGAGCGCACCAGGCTCTCGATGGTGAGCTCGTCCGGCAGCGCGGGCAGCCAGGGGCGCGGCTGCTCGGCGATCCCGAGCGAGAGCGCCGCCGCCTTGATCGCGGCGACCAGAGCGCGCAGATCCGTGTCGGCCGCGTTGCTGAGTCCGCCCTCGGCGCGAGCGGCGGTCGGCGCGGGCTCGGCGAGCTCGGCAAGGGTCATGGTGCGGATAAGGGGTTCGGCGCCGGCATCCACCACCGCGCCGGGGCGGCGCCCGCCGACACGGCCGGTCTGGAAGGGCACCAACGAGCTCGCCCCCAACCGCACGTAGGCACGGCCGGGCGTGGATTTGCTGATGCGCGCGGCATCCGGGGCATCGATCACGTCCGAGCTCTCGCTCGCGTCGGTGACGCGCAGGGCGATGCGCAGATTGGTGTTCGCGCGGATCTCGGGCGACACGACGCCGCTCGGCCGCTGCGTCGCGAGCACGAGATGGATGCCGAGCGAGCGCCCGCGCTGGGCGATGTTGACCAGCCCGCGCACGAAGTCGGGCAGCTCGCGGGCGAGAGACGCGAACTCGTCGATCACGATCGCCAGACGCGGGATCGCGGCCAGCTCGGGGCGTCGCCCGCGCAGCTCGAGGTAGTCGGGCAGGTCCTTGGCGCCCGCCGCGGCCAGCAGCTGCTCGCGCCGTCGGAGTTCGGCACCGAGCGACTCGAGGGCGCGCTCGACCAGGTGGGTGTCGAGGTCGGTGACCATGCCGACCGTGTGCGGCAGGTCGACGCAGTCCTTGAACGCCGCGCCGCCCTTGTAGTCGACGAGCACGAAGTTCATCTCGTCGGGCCGGTTGGCCACCGCGAGCGAGGCGACCAGCGTCTGCAGCAGCTCGCTCTTGCCCGACCCCGTGGTGCCGGCGATCAGCGCGTGCGGACCGTCGGCGCTCAGGTCGACCGAGAAGGCGCCGTCGATGGATTCCCCGACCACCGCGACCGTGCTGCGCGGCGACAGCAGCCACCCGGCTTCGATGGCATCGGCGGTGGGCGGCTCCAGGTGCAGCACGTCGAGCAGTCGGCTGGAGTTCGGGATCGAGCCGTCGTCGTCTTCCGGGCTGGCGTCGTGGATCGGAGCCACGCCGCGAGCCACCCAGTCGAGCCAGTCGTGGTCGATGAGATCGGGCCGGATGCCGCCGAGCACGTTCACGCGCTGCTGGCGGATGGCGAGCGACTCGGGGTCGGCGATGACCACGGCCGTGCACTCCTCGGGCAGCAACCGCTCGTCGGAGTCGACGCACACGCTGTACACCCCGACCGCCGGCCCCTCTTTGAGCACTCGCACCAGGCCGGGCATGCTCCGCATCCGGCGGGCGCCGTCGATCACGACGACGATCTCGGAGCCGGCCCAGCGACCGCCCCCGGTGCCGACCGCCTCCTGGCGCGCGTCGAGCATCGCCACCAGTTCCGAGATGCGCCGGGCGGTCGTCGACGCCGTCACGCCCAGGGTCGTCATGGTGTCCTGGCCGAATGCGGGCTGCACGTGGGGCAGCCAGCTCATCCACTCCCACGCCTTCTGCCCGGCGGTATCGGTGAGCAGGTAGAGCTGCACATCGCGCGGGCTCTGCAGCACGGCGAGCTGCGCGACGGCCCACTGGGCGAGCCGGCGCGGCCGGTCGCCCCAGCCCGCAATGCCGACCACGCCGCGTTCGCCGAGCTGGAACACCGCGGGCACATCGCGCGCGTCCCAGGTGACCGTGCGCCGGTGCTCGAGCTGTTCGGGGTCGTCGAGGGTCACCCGAGAGGGCTGCGTCGCGGTGCCCACCCGGATGCGCAGGTGGTCGGGGTCCGAGCTGCGGCGTTCCCACAGCCGCGGCAGCGGCCGCGTGGCGATCTCGCCCACCTGCGCCGGGTCGGGAGCGTTGCGCAGCAGTTCGGCGCGCTCGGCGACGAGAGCGGCGGCCGCGTCGGTCTCGATCGTCTCCTTGTGGGAGCGGTATTCGGCCAGTTCTGCCCGCCGCGACTTCTTGCCGCTGCGCTTGCTCATGACGTAGTTCACGACGAGCAACACCGGCGACAGGGCGGCGATCAGCAGGAACCCGTAGCTGTGGAACAGCAGGGCAGAGCCGCCGGCCATCGCCAGCGGCATCAGAGCGGCCAGGATCGGCAGCGGGCGCGCCGGCAGGTCGCGCGGCGGGGCGGGCAGCCGCAGCGAGGTCGCGCTCTCGGGCGGCAGGATGCGCGGCGGCCGGTTGTAGTCGATCCCGCCGCCCTGTTCAGAGGGCACGAACGCCGCGAGGTCGTCGTCGGGCAGCGCGAGCTCGATCAGGCGACCGGCGATCGAGAGCTGGCCGCCGATCGGCCAGGGCGTGGGGCTGGTGGATGCCGCGATCGCCTGGCCGTCGAGGCTGGCGGCGGTCTCGGCTCCCGCCGGCCGCACGGTCACGGAGTCGGCCCCCGCGATGTCGACGACCAGCTCGATCGCGGCGAGGCGCGAACGATCGTCGATCCGCAGGGCCGCCTCGGCCGACGAGCCGATCGTCGTGGTGCCGCGCCAGGCGTGCAGGATGGTTCCGGCGCCGTCGCCCGAGACCACGCGCAGTTGCACCAGTGCGTCTTCGGGCGTGGTCTCCCAGCCGGCCAGGGCGTCGCGGGTTCCGACCACCACGGAACTGCCCTCGCGCATGCCGGCGGTCGCCAGGGGTTCCGACACCGGGACGATCCGCCCGTCGACGGCCAGCGCGAGGGCGCCGGAGTGCAGATCGGCCGCCACCGCGGCGGCCAACTTCGGCACGATGCCCGCCAACGGAGCGGATTCCTCGGCCTCCAGCAGGACATTGCTCGCGGAGCCGGTGCGCGCATCCGACACGGTGATCATCAGGCGCATGCTCGAAGTCTATTGAGGCTCAGGTCTTGGGCCGCGTTCGGGGCGAGCAGCCGCGGCAGCGGCATCCATGTGTCGATTTGTGGACAACAAGTCGCGCAGCGCCGCGTGGATCGGTAGCCTGAGCGCGGGGGTGTGATGCTCCCTCACCTTCTCGCATCGAACTCAGGGAGTTTCTCATGGCCGACGTTTCCGTCAGTTACGACCACCTCGACCAAGTCGCCAAGCAGTTGACCACGGGCCAGGGCGAGATCGAGCGTCAGCTCCTCGATCTCAAGAAGCAGGTCGACGCTCTGGTGAACGAGGGCTTCGTCACCGATCAGTCGTCGAAGGCATTCGAGAGCTCCTACCAGCAGTTCAACGACGGCATCTCGAAGACGGTCGCCGGGCTCGAGGGCCTGTCGGGCTTCCTGACCAAGGCCGCCAGCACGTTCCGCGACTCCGACAGCGGGCTCGCTCAGGGTCTCAAGGGCTGACGGTGGCGGATCGGCTCCAGGCCGACCTCGCCGGCCTCACGGAACTCTCGTCGAACCTGGGAGCGATCGCGACCAAGATCGATGGGACGCAGAATGCGTTCATCGCGGCCTCCTTCGATCTCGGCTCGGTCGCTATCGAGGCCGAGCTGGAGAACTTCGAGCGCACCTGGGACGTGGGTCGCACGCGCATCCACGATGACATCGACGCCTTGGGCACGATGTTGAGCGATTCCGTGAAGACGTACCAGCAGGCGGATGAGCAGATCGCGGCGGCGTTGACGCCGGATGACGCACCGGCGCAGGGGAGTCATGGTCGTGCGGCCGTCTGATTGGTTCCTGGTCGGGTTGGCCGTGGATCCGACGCCGGGGGATGCGTTCGGCATCCGCAACCTGGCGGGAAAGTACGGAGAGATCGCGCAGACCGCCGGTGAGGCATCGAGTGGGGTGCGTCATGCGCGCAGTTCGGGAGCGGCGTCGGCGTGGGTCGGCGATGCGGGTGACATCTTCCGGGACAGGTCGGAGCGCATGCCGGGCGAGTTGGCGAAGGCGAACGACTCGTACGAGCTGGTCGCCGAGGCGTTGCGGACCTGGGCTGCAGCGGTGGATGACACGCAGGCGCAGGCGGATCGTGGTTTGCAGCAGGCGCGGGAGGCGCACCACGACCTGAGTGCGGCGCAGGCCGCGCTGCACAGTGCGGAGTGGTCGTGGACGACCGCGCACGCGCAGCAGCTGACCTATCAGACGTTGAAGAAGGCGTACAGCATCGTGCCGCCGCCGCCGGGTGTGAAGATGCCGACCGACTACCAACTGCGCAGCGTGGATCGCAGCGCGCAGCAGGCGCAAGCCTCGATGGTCTCGGCCAAGCATGCGATCGCGGATGCCGATGCCCGCCTGGCCGCCGCGCGGGCGTTGGTGATGGAGGCGAAGCAACGCCGCGACGACGCCGAGCGATCCGTCGTGCATCAGATCGCGCAGGCCGGCGACCACGCGGTGAAGCCGTCATCGATCTGGGAGGCGATCACGTCTTCTGCCGCGTGGTCGGCTCTGGTCACCATCGCGACCGTGGTGCTCACGATCGTGTCGATCGTGGCGATCTTCGTCGGCGGTCCGCTGGTGTGGGCCCTCATCATCGCCGCAACCGTCGTCCTGCTCGCTGACGCCCTCATGCGGGCTGGGCAGGGTCAGGACGTGACGATGACGATCGTCCTTCTCCTCGTCGGCTTGATCCCCGGCGGTCGGGCGCTCACATCGGTGGCCAAGATCGCAGAGGTGTTCCGGTCGGGCGCGAACGTCGCCAAAGGCGTTGGGCTGGTCGGTGTGCACATTCTGTCCGTCTCAAAGGGCGCAGTGGTCGAAGGGCTGAAGTCGCTGCGCAACATCTCCCTCCAGAGCACCATCCGTACGCTCCAGCACACCGCAACCGGCCTCGTGCCCGGAGTCACGTCGGTGCTGCACTCGCTCCCGAGCGCCATCCGCGACGCGGCATCGGTCAGCCCGTACAAGTTCGTGACCGAGCTATCGACCTCCCTGAAGTCCGACTTCACGGTCGCGTCCGACGCGGCATGGGGCGATCATCTCCTCGACGTCGGCGCCCACGACCCAGCCCATGCGGCAAGCCTGTGGCAGGGCAGCCATGACTACCCGGGGGTGGACAACTGGGAGAACACGGTTGCGAGGCCTGGGCAGATCTTCGAGATGGGAGCGGGCGGTCCCGCCTCCCACTTCGTTCTCGATGGTGGCTCGGCCGCCAGTGTTGGCAACGACCTGGATTTGGTATGGGGCGGTGCGCAGGTCGGCGACACGGGTCATGGACTCCGCGCGGAGATGTTCCAGTTGCAGACGACGACCGAGGTGCCGATCGCGCACTCCGTCGTGGACGCCAACAGCCACTACGGGTTGGGCGGATTGCATCAGAGCTACTTTCCCGACATCAGTGCGAGTCTGAAGAACGGAGACGTCGTCGTCATCTCTCGAGCGACGGGCCTGCCCGTCCCGGTCTCGTGGGAGCCCGTGAAGAACTCCGCCGGCGAAATCATCGACATGAAGCCGTGGATCGATTGGAAGGTCGGCTCACCCGACACGATCAAGCTGCATACCGACGTCGGCACGCTGACGGGCAGCCATGACCTCCCGGTGCCGTTGTCGGTTGCCCGGGTCGGCATCAGACTTGGTGACATGCGCGCCGGTGACCTCGACCACAACCTCGTCGGCGCTCGCTGATGTCGTTTTCCGCCGGGTCACCGATGCGTCTGGCCGTTCGCGCGCTCGACCCGATTCTCGATGCTGAGCGCGCCCGAGGTAACACCGGACGGCTCGAGTTCGGGGGAATGCGCGACGGGCGCGCGAGATGGCAGTTGAAGTACGCCATCGATGGGCTGGCGCTGTTGGCGCAGTTCGAGTTCGGTGAGGGCATCTCTGTCGACGCCGAGTGGCCGGGTGGTCGTGTCTCCTTCCTCGGACGGCAGCTCGACGTCCTGTTCGTCATCCTCGGCCGCCCGGGAGACGGGCTCGGAAGCGCGCGCAAGCGCGCCGCGTGGTGGGCGGCGTGGGAGGCGGGCCCGCGGGAGCGAGTCCGGTTCGAGAACCCGTTCGCCGAGTTGCTGGGTTGACGTGGACCAATGGTGAGCATCAATGGCTCCGTGATGGAACCGGACGAGGTCGGAGCGGTCCTGGACTGGCCAGTACTGGTGAGTGCGGCATCCGAAGGCCCCCTACGGGTCGCCTATCTCAATCCGGACAGCGCGGCGGGGGCAGGGGTGTCGATGAGCGTTCTGATGCCAACGCCCATCTGGACGGCGCTGCGTGAGTTGCCCGCTGCTTCGGGACTCGTCGTCGACCCGGAGGGCGAGTGCCTGGTCTTCGCTGCTGGCGAGGTCGATGACGTGCTCGGGGCTCCGCGGGCCGAGAGCTCGATCATCAGTCGTCGACGACGGGCAGAACTCGCAACTCGATGGGTGGTGTTCCACAAGGATGCGGAGTCCGGCCGCCCGCTGTCGCCGGTGACCAACGACTTCGGACAGAAGTTCGCCTTCGCCTGGACCGACCAGCGGGCGGCGACCGGCGCTCTTTCGCCGGGCCTTGCGCTCGTGCAGGTGCCGCTGAATATCGCGTTGCGCAGCAACCCGGATGTCGCGATCATCCTCGACGGCGGGTCGATCGAGCAGCTCGTCATCGACAGCGTTCTTCGTCAGCAAATCCTGGCTGCGACGGACTACTTCCCGAGCGGGTACCTGGCGTTCGTGGCGGAGTTGAAGTCCGCCGCACGTCGGCCGTACGAGGCAGCGGCACGCGGCATCGCAGAGGCCGTCCGAGCAGCGGGTCTTCCGCTCGGGGGCGTCTGGGTGGTCGGTTACCGGCTCGAACGCGCAGAAGCCCAGATCATGATCGTGGTGGATGCCGATCTCGATGCCGCAGCTGCGAACCCCGAATACCAGCGCCGACTGGCCGCCATCGGGATGCCCGACGGCCCGTTGGTAGCCCTCATGCGCCGGTCGCTCATCCCCGATTCCTACACGCCGATCCTCGACGCGAGCCCCGACCTCGCCGCAACTGGGCGCACAGGCCGCCGATGAGCGCGACGACCACCATCGGGTTCTCGCTGTCGGTTCCCGACAGTTGGTTCGAACTCGATGTGAAGCGTGCCAGCCGCGACGCCAACATCAAACTGCTCGTCGAGAGCCGTGTGCGCGATCAGTCCGAACTCTGGGAGCACCGAACTGCCCTGATCAAGTTGCTCCGCCGCCAAGCGCGCGAGGCGGCGGAATCCGGGGCGATCTACTGCGCCTGTTTCGTCATGGTTCTCGAGGAATCCGTGATCCCCGGCGCGGTCACCGTGTCGATCATCCCGCCGCCCCCCGGTGGGACAGCTGTTGACGTGATCGCGGAGCAACTGCCGACCCGTGAGCCCAGCGAGGACGGTGGGACCTGGACATCCCGCTCGGTTGTTCACCTGGACGGCGTCGGCCGGGTCCCGAGAAGCGAGGGCGTCATCGATGTGGAGCTGCCCGATGGCTCGGGAACGGTGCGCTCGCTGATCATGCATACCTTCGTCCCGCTCGACTCTGAACGCGTGCTGCTGGTCGCGGCGGGATCGCCCGCGATCGATCTTGCGGAGCCTCTCCTCGAGCTGTTCGACGCGGTGACGGGCACGCTCTCGCTCGTTTCGACGCCGCTGGCCCCACGCGATCCACGCACTCGAACCGCTTCTCGTGGGACGCGTTGAGGGCGCAGTTCGTGTTCGGTGAAGGAATCGAGTTGATCGAGGGAACGACGCGGGGCATCCAGTTCCGCGGGCGCGCAGGCTATGCGGTCTTCTCGATGCCGGGTCTCGAAGGGAGCGCCTCGATGCCGACGCAGTTGTTCGGCGTCGTCCCGGATACGCTGCGGCTGGTGAGTGTGTGCAGGCAAAGAGATGAGGGTGCTGTGATCGTGACGGCGTTCGCATGACGTTCCCGGACAATGAGCTCGAGACGGTGCTGGTGACCGCCTCGCGCGGTGAGACCACGGCTCTGGCGTTCGTGGAACTGCTGTTCCGGTCGACGGGGTTCTTCCCGATGGCCGCGGACGCCTCGGGCACCGATCCCCTGACGGTCGTGACGATCGACCAGGCCGATTTCGTGCCGGTCTTCACCTCGCGGAGCGAAGCGGATGCCGTCATGGCGGCATCGGCGTTCGTCGAAGCTCCGGTCCGTGACTTCATGGCCGGGGTTCCGACGCATCTCGGGCTGGCGGTCAACCCCTCGGGAACCTTGGGGCTGCCGATCGCCGCGGAGGCGGTTCAGCACCAGCTCCACCGCGCCACCACGATTCCGGCTGGCACCCGGGTGCGTCTGGGGGAGCCCGCCATCGAGCCGGCCGAGTTGCTGGCGGCGATCGGTGCCGGCCTCGCCGCCGTCCCCGCGGTGCGGGAGGCGCGGCGGGTCTGGGCGCAGATCGGCGAGAGCGACCCGGGTCTCGTCGTCGGACTCGACATCGACCCCGACAACCCCGACGTGCGGCATACGGCGGTCGCGGCGGTCGGCAGTGCCCATCGCCGCGTGCAGAGCGACTTCGCCGTCGACGTCGTGTTCGCTCACGACCGCAACGACTTCACCGAATGGATGAATGCGAATGCGGCGCCGTTCTATCCCGTGGCGGCCGACGGCCACCGTGCCGGTGGCAGCAGCCGTCGCCAGTAAGAACACGAGAAAGGCCGACTGTGGATCCCGCCGAGACGCGACTGACCCCGCCACCTGCGGTCGGGTCGCCGGGCGCGCGCCCCACCCCCGCCGCCTCGCCGTTCGCCGCGCGCGAGGGATCCGCGCCGCGCCCGCCGCGCACCCGCTCGGACGCGACGCCAGCAACCGCGGCGACCCCGTCGAACGTCGAACTGAAGCTGTCCAGCGGGGAGCACCTGCGGGTCGCCGGTCGCGGCGTGATCGGGCGGGATCCCGCCGGGGCACCCGGTGCGTACGCGCACCGGATCACCCTCGCCGACACCGAGAAACTGCTGTCACGTGCGCACCTCGAGTTCGGCGTCGAGAGCAATGGGCAGTTCTGGATCTCCGACCTGCACTCGACCAATGGGGTCGTGCTCGAGCGCGCCGGACTGCCCCCGCAACGCTGCCTGCCCGGCTACCGCGTCGTGATCCAGCCAGGGGACCGGGTCCGTTTCGGCGGTCGCGTGCTCACGATCAGCGCTCGCTGATACTCCCGGGGGAGTATTTCCGCACGAATCGCTTGCCGACTATTCCGATATATCGCTACAGTGTCGGTATCGGTCACGAAGGATCGCGGACTCCATCTCCGCGGCGTGGCCGTCCCAAGGAGAACACTCATGAAGAACAACCACTTCGACCCGCGCATCGCCGCTCTCGCGGCCGCGCGATTCCACCACGGCTCGACCGATCACCACGATCACCCGCGCGGCCACCAGGGCTACGGAGGTCGCGGCTTCGGCCCGGGCTTCCCGGGCCACGGGTTCGGCGCAGGCTTTCCCGGCGGCTTCGGCCCCGAGATGATGCGCGACTTCGCGCAGGCCTGGGGCGGGGGTGGCCGCGCCCGCAAGGGCGACGTGCGCGCCGCCATCCTGTCGCTGCTCAGCGAGGCGCCGGCCACCGGCTACGCACTGATCAAGGGCATCGCCGAGCGCACCGACCAGGCCTGGCGGCCGAGCCCCGGCTCGGTCTACCCGACCCTGCAGCAACTCGTCGATGAGGGCCTCGTGCGCCAGCAGGGCGGCAAGGATGCCAATGGCGGCCGCACCGACTACGAGCTGACCGACGAGGGCACCGCGTACGTCACCGACAACAAGGAGACGCTGGATGCCGCATGGCAGGCCTCAGGCCCGCAGCGCGGCGGCGTCGACCGCGAGTTCATGACCAGCATCGGCAAGCTGTTCGACGCGGTCAAGCAGTTCCCGCGCTCGGCAACGCCGGAGCAGCGGGAGGCCGCCACGGCCAAGATCGACGAGCTCCGCCGTGAGCTCTACAAGATCCTGGCCGACTAGTCCACACGGTGGAAAGGGCCGGCGCCGACAGGCGTCGGCCCCTTCCACGCCGTGATCAGTGCGCCGGGATGCGCGCGAGCAGCATCCGCGCCGGAAGTTCGCGGATGCGGCGCGGTGCGACGGCGGCCAGCACCCGCACGAGACGGATCGCTGCTCGGAAGCGCCGCGGATGCCACGCCAGCCCGTATGCCTCCCGCACCTGGTCAGGCAGCAAGCCCGTGGTGACGGTTCGAACGAGCGGCATCGCCGGGCGCGCCCACCAGGGGATCCCGCGCGGCCGCAGCAGGTCGCGGGCGACGGCGCGCGCGGGCTCGGTGACCTCGAGGGCCGCGATGGCATCCGTCCAGTACCCCTCGAAGACAGCGCGATCGGCGGGCCACGCACCGGGCGGCAGTTGAAGGGCGGTGCCCACCCGTTCGAACGCCGTGTAGATCTCGTCGCCGAGCCCGGCCGGCAGCGGCCCTCGAACCAGTTCGTGCACGTCGACGCCGACCCGGTACAGGGTCGCCGCGACCCAGAGCTGGTGATCGGGTTCGGTCGAGCCCGGGACGCCGAGGTGCGCGCGGTCGACGAGCCCCGCCATCCGCTCCCTCTGACGCGCGGTGCCGAGCGAGACCGCGTAGAGGTAGGAAAGAGTGGTGCGCATCCGCCGCATCGGATCGGTCGCGAAACTGCTGTGCGCGGCCACCCCCCGAGCAATGACAGGATCGCCGAGCTGCAGCAGGATCGCCGCGGCACCGCCCAGCACGAGCACGCCGTCGGCCGCGTACTGGTCGAATGCGCGGCTGGCCGGCTTCGCCTCGTTCATAGGTCAAGGATGCTCCGTGCATCGGCGTCCGCACGGGGCATTCGCGCCCGATGGCGCGAGCACAGTCGCATCCGCCAGAGCGGGTAGAGTACTTTCGGCTCGAAAGTCTCTTGACATCGAACTATCTCGGCGTCGAGACAGTGCCTCCTCGTGAGGCCTCGGGCCGGTCAGCTCCAACGCCAACGGAAGAAGCAAGCAGCGTGGATCTTTTCGAGTACCAGGCCCGTGATCTCTTCGAGAAGTACGGCGTTCCCGTACTCCCGGGCATCGTCGCCGACACCCCCGAGCAGGTGCGGGCCGCAGCCGAGAAGCTCGGCGGCGTCACCGTCGTCAAGGCGCAGGTCAAGGCCGGCGGGCGCGGCAAGGCCGGCGGTGTCAAGGTCGCCAAGACCCCCGCCGACGCCGAAGAACTATCCCGTGGCATCTTCGGCCTCGACATCAAGGGCCACACCGTCACGCGCGTCATGGTGGCGGCCGGAGCCGACATCAAACAGGAGTACTACTTCTCGGTGCTGCTCGACCGGGCCAACCGTAGCTACCTGAGCCTCAGCAGCTTCGAGGGCGGCATGGAGATCGAAGAGCTCGCCGTCGAGCGGCCCGAAGCCCTGGCCCGTGTCGAGGTGAACCCCGAGCAGGGGCTCGACCTCGAGAAGGCGAAGGCGATCGCGGTGGCCGCGCACTTCCCGGCCGACCTCATCGACAAGGTCGCGCCCGTCTTCGTCACGCTGTACGAGGTCTACACCGGCGAGGATGCCACCTTGGTCGAGGTCAACCCGCTGGTGCTGACCGGGGCCGGCGACATCGTCGCCCTGGACGGCAAGGTCTCACTCGACGAGAACGCCGACTTCCGGCATCCCGACCACGAAGCGCTCGAAGACAAGGATGCCGCCGACCCGCTCGAGGCGAAGGCGAAGCAGCTCGGCCTCAACTACGTCAAGCTCGACGGTCAGGTCGGCATCATCGGCAACGGCGCCGGACTCGTGATGAGCACGCTCGACGTCGTCAGCTACGCGGGTGAGAAGCATGGCGGCATGAAGCCGGCCAACTTCCTCGACATCGGGGGCGGAGCATCCGCCCAGGTGATGGCGAACGGGCTCGACGTCATCCTCGGCGACCCGCAGGTGAAGAGCGTGTTCGTCAACGTCTTCGGCGGCATCACCTCGTGCGTCGCGGTCGCGACCGGCATCGTGCAGGCGCTCGAGATCCTCGGCGATGCCGCGAGCAAGCCGCTCGTCGTTCGGCTCGACGGCAACCAGGTGGAGGAGGGTCGCGCGATCCTCAGCGCGGCCGACAACCCCCTCGTGACCCTGGCCACGACCATGGACGACGGCGCCGACAAGGCCGCCGAACTCGCGAACGCGTGACGCGACAGCGTCACGAAGCCGCACGCGAAACGATCTTTTAGAAGAAAAGAAGCAGAGAAATGTCGATCTTCCTCAACAAGGACAACAAGGTCATCGTCCAGGGCATCACCGGAGGCGAGGGCACCAAGCACACCGCCCTGATGCTCAAGGCGGGAACGAATGTCGTCGGCGGCGTCAACGCACGCAAGGCGGGGACCACGGTCGAGCACGAGAGCGCCACCGGAGAGGCACTGAGCCTGCCGGTGTTCGGCACGGTCGCCGAAGCGATGGCCGAGACCGGCGCAGACACGTCGATCATCTTCGTGCCGCCGGCCTTCGCCAAAGACGCGATGATCGAGGCCATCGACGCCGGCATCCCGTTGCTCGTCGTGATCACCGAGGGCATCCCGGTGCAAGACACGGCAGAGGCGTGGGCTCATGCCAAGGCGAAGGGGACCACGCGGATCATCGGCCCCAACTGCCCCGGAATCATCACGCCCGGCGAGTCGCTGGTCGGTATCACGCCCGCGACGATCACCGGCAGCGGCCCGATCGGACTGGTCAGCAAGTCGGGCACCCTGACCTACCAGATGATGTTCGAGCTGCGCGACCTCGGGTTCTCGACCGCCATCGGCATCGGCGGCGACCCGATCATCGGCACCACGCACATCGACGCCCTCGCGGCCTTCGAGGCCGACCCCGACACCAAGGCGATCGTGATGATCGGTGAGATCGGTGGCGACGCCGAGGAGCGCGCGGCCGACTTCATCAAGGCCAACGTCACCAAGCCGGTCGTCGGCTACGTCGCGGGCTTCACGGCTCCCGAAGGCAAGACGATGGGCCACGCCGGCGCGATCGTGTCGGCTGGCGCGGGCACGGCCCAGGGCAAGAAGGAGGCCCTCGAGGCCGCGGGCGTCAAGGTCGGCAAGACGCCGAGCGAGACGGCCGAGCTGATGCGCGAGATCATCGCGGGACTCTGAGCGGCCGGCGCTCAGCGCCGGGCTCTATGCGCCCGCACGCAGCCAGTCGTCGAAGCGGGTCGGCGCGAGAACCGCTCCCTCGTCGGGCAGCAGGTCCTTCTCGGCAAGCTGAGCGCCGAAGTACCGTCCGAGCGGGTCGACCTCGACCTCGCGCGGATCGTGGCGGCTCCGCAGATGCTGGTCGACCAGCTCGTCCAGCCGGAACACCTCGGGTCCGGCATGCTCGACGATCGTGTTCGTGGGGCCCGAGAGCGCGGCATCCACGACCGCGGCCGCGATGTCGTCAGCCGCGATCGGTTGCACGAATGCGTGCGTGAGCGGGATGCGCCCCCCATCGGTGGCGAAGTCGGCGATGCTGTCGAGGAACTCGAAGAACTGCGTCGAATGCACGATCGAGTGCGCCATGCCGGACTCGCGGATCAACTCCTCCTGCTGCGCCTTGGCCAGGAAGTACTTGCCCTCCTCGGCGGCGAGGCGCTGCGTGCCGACCACCGAGAGGGCGAGATGGTGCCGGACGCCGGCGGCGCGGCCGAACGTGAGCAGATTGAACGTCGAGGTCTCGAAGAACTCGATCGCGCCCTCGTAGTCGGTGTACGGGGAGTTCGTGACGTCGATGACGACCTCGGCTCCGTCGAGTGCGTCGGGAAGTCCCACGGCCGTGTAGGTATTCACGCCCCTCGCGCGGGATGCAGCGGTGACGTCATGACCGCCCGCCACCAGTTGTTCCACCACACGGGTTCCGATGAGACCGGTGCCGCCGGCCACGACGATTTTCATGGCGAAGAGCGTAGCCGCATCGGGTAGACCTGAAGAAGGGCGGCCGCGCCGCCGCGAGAGGAGTCCACCATGAAATTCGTCGTCATCGGCGGGACCGGCCTGATCGGCTCGAGGCTCGTCGCGAAGCTCACCCAGCAGGGGCATACCGCCGCCGCGGCATCGCCGCGCACCGGTGTCAACACCCTGACCGGGGAAGGCCTCGCTCAGGCCCTCGACGGCGCGGATGTCGTCGTCGACGTCGCCGACTCGCCCTCGTTCGCCGAGCAGGACGTCATGCACTTCTTCCAGAACTCGACGTGGAACCAGCTGCGGTTCGAGAAGGAGGCCGGCGTCGGCGTTCACGTCGCCCTCTCGGTGGTGGGAGCCGATCGGCTTCCCGAGGGCAGCTACCTGCGCGCGAAAGTCGCACAGGAGAAGCTGATCATCGACTCGGGCCGGCCGTATTCCCTGGTGCGGGCGACCCAGTTCTTCGAGTTCGTGTCGCGGATCGCCGACGCGCAGACCGTCGACGGAGTGGTGCGGGTGCCGCCCGGCTCGATGCAGCCGATGGCGGCGGATGACGTCGTCGATGTCCTGGCGCGGGTGGCCGCGGGCGCTCCCCTGAATGCGACGCACGAGGTCGGAGGCCCCGAGCCGTTCGCGATGGCGGAGCTCATCCGGCTGGCCTTCGCCTGGTCGGGCGACGCGCGCCCGATCGTCGCCGATCCGACGGCACGCTATTTCGGGGCCTTGATCGAGCGCGATGAGCTGACTCCGGGCGAGGGCGCCGAACTCGCGCCGACCCGCTTCGAGGACTGGCTCAGGGCTTCTTCCTGATCGTCTCCCTCCACATGAAGGCGAAGAAGTTCGGCGTGCCCGCGATCGTGCGCACCTCGGGCGTCTGGTGCACGAACTCCGAGCCGGTGGCGAGGCGCAGCAGGACGTCGGCCAGGTCGGCCCGCGAGGTGTAGCGCCCGCTCAGGTGCTCGGTCGCCGAGACGCGGTAGTCGCTGACGGCCGCAGCCGCGAACAGGCCGGACGGGCGCACGATCGTCCAGTCGAGGTCGCTCGCCGCGACGATCGCCTCCATTGCCCGCATGTCGTCGTAGGTGGTCTTGCCGATCCCGTTCACCACATACGGCTGAAGGACGTGATTGAACAGCCACCCCTCGGCGGGATCGTCGTGCGGGTCGACCGCACTCGAGCTCACGCAGGCGAGACGTCGCACACCGTGCTCGGCCATGCCTGCCACGATGTTCGCGGTGCCGACCGAGTAGATCGTGATGGGCTCCTTGCCGAAGGGCACCCCGAGGGTCGAGATCACCGCATCCTGGCCGGCGATCGCGGCTGAGACCGTGGCGGCATCCATCGCGTCTCCCGCGACAACCCGCAGCCGCTCGTGGGCGACGCCGAAGGTCTCGGGGTGACGGGTCATGGCGGCGATCTCGTGGCCGGCCGCGAGAGCCTGCTGGGTCAGCACGCGGCCCGTGCCGCCGTTGGCGCCGAAGAGTGCGATCTTCATGGTGGATCCTCTACTCTACTATCAAGGAGTCATATAATATGAGAACCGTATCATATGGATCAGATAATGAGTGACGCCGTGAGCGCGCGCGAGCGCCGCCAGGCCGTCAACGCCGTGAAAGAGGGACTTCGGGAGCTGCGGACGCAGCTCGCCGCGCTCAACCACCGCGTGGGATCCGAGGCGTCGCTGCGCGACGCCGACCTCGACACCTTCGACCTGGTGGCCAGGCATGGGCCGCTCAGCCCGAGCGCACTCGCGCGGCTCGCGGGGCTGCATCCTGCCACCATGACCGGCGTGCTCGACCGTCTGGAGGCCGGCGACTGGATCTCGCGCACCCGCGATCCGGCGGATCGCCGGGCGATCGCGGTGGCGGCGAACCCGGCGAAGACCGGCGACATGCTGCGCCTGTTCGCCGGGATGAACCACGCCATGGATGCCGTCTGCGCCGATTTCGACGACGCCCAGTTGGCGACGATCCGGACCTTTCTCGCGCGGGCGGCGCAGGCCGGCCACGAGTCCGCGGAGCGCCTGGTCCCCTAGGATTCGGGCATGCGCGCACGCCGTCTCGTTCTGGCCGCCACTGTCGCGGCTCTCGCCCTGCTGCTGTCGGGCTGCCAGTTCTTCCCGAAACCCAACGGGACCACGACCACCGTGACCACCCACACCGAAGAGGCCGTGCCATCCCCGCTGAAGCGCTTCTACGAGCAGAGCCTCACCTGGAAGAAGCAGAGCGGCAGCATCGACTCGACCTTTGTGACCGTGCCGCTCACCTGGGATGACCCGGCCGGCGCGACCATTAAGATCGCCATCGCGCGGCACTCGGCCGGCAGCGGCAAGCTCGGTTCGCTGCTGATCAACCCGGGCGGACCGGGTGGCTCGGGCTACGACTTCGTCGACCAGTACGCGAACTACATCGTTACTCCGTCGGTGCTCAAGAAGTACGACATCATCGGCTTCGACCCGCGCGGCGTCGGTCGGTCGCGGCCCGCGATCACCTGCTACACCGATCCCAAGAAAGAGGACAAGCTCCTCTACGGCACCTACTCGAGCCCGTACGGCACGCAGGGCTGGATCGACGAGCTCACGGCGGTCGAGAAGGACTGGTCGGCGGCCTGCCTGAAGAACACCGGGCCGCTGCTCGGCCACATCGATGCCGAGAGCAATGCGCGCGACATGGACGTCATCCGCGCCGTGCTCGGAGACAAGAAGATGCACTACCTCGGCTATTCGTACGGCACCTATCTCGGCACGATGTACGCCGAGCTGTTCCCGACGAAGGTCGACCGCATGGTGCTCGACGGACCGATGAT
>Ga0207703_10000343_pt1 | contig 50625 bp, 42 predicted proteins | sample KBSSwiS12_FD_184304 | JGI IMG/M metagenome (GOLD analysis project Ga0207703, IMG submission 184304) | Switchgrass rhizosphere microbial communities from Kellogg Biological Station, Michigan, USA - KBS Switchgrass S1-2 (SPAdes) (version 2) | ecosystem: Host-associated > Plants > Roots >... | reverse complement strand
AGCAAGGGTCGATAAGGGGGCGCCGGGTTTGCGCCTTCGACGAGGCCGTGATGTGCATGTCGGTAGACGATGATCATTGAATCGCTCGACCGGGACGCGCCCGACTCCGCTCACGCGGACCTCGACGGCGACACAGCTCCCGAGGGAGCCCCGTCAGGACGTCACCGGTAGATCCTCTCCTCGACCCGAGCGAGGCCGGTCGCAGACCCGCGAGCGTCCGTCAGGACATCATGCCGTTGTTCGACTACGTCCGTCCGGGGAGGTGTGGGCGGCTGCGCCGAGGCTGGCAATCGAACGTGGCGTCGGGATATCGTAGCGGCGCTAAGTGCATGGCTCGATGCAGGCGACCTTCCGGGGAAGGTCTTCGAAGTTGCCTGCAGTCGGGCGGTGCGCCCGTCCGGTCGACTCGGAGGAACCCGATCGACCGCAGATGCACTGGACATGCGCTGGTGCTGGAAGCTCAGTGAGGAGCAGGCTGTGTACGACCTGCTCGAGCTGTGCGAGACACCTCGGCAGTGGGAGTTTCGTGACGTGAGCAATCCTTCGGTGCCGGCCGGCCCGACGACCCGCGACACAAACGCGCCCTCGAGTCTGCTCCCCTTCACCCGGAGGAGCGCGGGGCGGGGCGATGCCGTCGTGGACGGCGTCCTCGGGACCGACCTCGGATCGGTCGCACCGTGACCGCGGACCGCCCTACGTCGCTCTTTCAGGTGCTGGACGCGCAGGCCGACGCCCTGGGTGACCGCATCTTCCTCAACGTGGACGAGGACGCCATCTCATACGCGGGGCTGCGTGAGCGCTCCGAGCGCTTCGCGGGGGGTCTGCAGCAGCTTGGTCTCGATCGAGGCGACCGGGTGGCCGTGCTGACCGAGAACTCGATCGAGTTGGTCATCACGCTGTTCGCGTGCGCTCGGCTGGGACTGGTCCTTGTCCCCCTCAACATGTACCTGCGCGGCGAGTTCCTGCGCTTTCAGCTCGCGAAGTCCGGCGCTGCCGCAGCCGTCGTGGACGCCCCGGGTCTCGAGGCCGTCCGCGCCATCGAGCGGCCGCCCTCCCTGCGCCACCTCATCGTGACGAGCGCTGCCGCGGCCGACGGCGAACTGGTGTTCGACGCCCTCGCCCAGACACCTCCGGTGACCGACCGGGTCTCTCTCAGCTCGTCCGATCAGGCGGCCATCATGTTCACGTCAGGGACGACTGGGATGCCCAAGGGCTGCGTCCTCCCGCACGGCGTCTTCACCCGCTGGCACCCAGTACACCAGGAGGCGGGATACATCCTCCCCGGCGACGTGATGATCACGCCCTCACCGATGTTCCACCAGGGCTTCCTCGGCGCGATGCTGACGCCCGCGCTGTGGTCCGGCGCATCGGTCTACGCCATGCGCCAGTTCCGGGCGGCGACGTTCATGGCGACCGCCCGGGAGGTTGGCGCTACCGTCATCTACGCCGTCGGGACGATCGGGATGCTGCTCCTCACACAGCCTCCAGGCCCCGGCGACGCAGACCCCGGCAAGCTGCGGGTGGCCCTGCTGCCGCCGATGCCTCCCGCGAGCCAGCGAGCATTCGAAGAGCGTTTCAACCTGCCGGTGGTCGCCGACAGCTACGGCCAGACCGAGGTTCTCGTGATCGGCATGTCCAGCGTCGACGGGCCACGCAAACCCGGCTCGGCCGGGCGACCCGCGCCCCACGTCGAGGTTGCCGTCGTCGACGACGACGACGACATCCTGCCGACCGGTCAGGTCGGCGAAATCGTCGTCCGGCCCCGTGTCAGTGACACGTTCTTCTCGGGCTACTGGGACGAGCCGGCCGCGACGCTGGCGACCTGGCGCAACCTCTGGCACCACACGGGCGACCTCGGACGACAGGACCAGGACGGCACGCTTTGGATCCTGGACCGGAAGAAGGACGCCATCCGGCGACGGGGGGAGAACGTGTCCTCGGTCGAGCTGGAGAACGCCATCCGCATGCATCCGCTCGTCAAGGAGGTCGCCGTCCATGCCGTCCCCAGCGATATCGGGGACGACGACATCAAGGCGTGCATGGTGCTGCAGCCTGAAAGCACCCTGGAACCCGAGGAGCTCTTCGCCTACTTCAAGCGCACGCTGCCTTACTTCGCCGTTCCGCGCTACGTCGAGTTCCTTCCCGCCCTGCCGGTCAACGCCGTAGGGCGGGTGACCAAGGTGACGCTCCGGGAACGAGGGCTGACGACGACGACCCTGGACCTGGAGGCGCTCGGGCTGGTGGTCGAGCGAACCGAACGGCGGGCCATTCATCCACAGCTGTAAGGTAGGCTGCTGGCACAGTGGCACTATGCTGTAGGCGCATGGTCCGGTACCTCTGTCCGCACGGTTTCCCACACGTTTTTCATCCCGGCCGTCCCTGGCTGTGCTCCGTTTCCAGCCGCCCCCCGTCAACATGAGGTTCTCCCTCACACGGCTTACTGACGCCGTTCACCGCCGGCATTCAGCTTCTCCCGCCAGGGCTTCCCAGCCCTGGGCGGGACAGTGATCCCAGACAGGCTGATCAGACCAAGGTCCACCGGCCGCGAGGTCGCAAGTACCCACCAGCCGAACCCCATGCTGCGCCGATGGCCAGCCCGGATAAACCGGGCCAGCCGCTGAGACGCGAACCGCCTGATCTGGCCCAGATGTCGAGAAGAATTCCCGAAGCGAAAGTACTCAGCCCAGCCCCTCAGAAAGACATTGAGCTGTTTCACCACCACCTGCGGCGGGCATTCTAACGACGCCGCAGGCTTCGCGTTATGCTACGGACCGCGCTGTCGCTCCCCCTTACAGGGCCTTTGACGCTGGGCTTCGACCCCGCCCGTTTGCAGACGAAGCCGCCAGCCTGCTACCGGGCCTCCTGGCACCTACCCGGACCGGACTTCCACCGGCAAGCGACGACGAGCTTACGAACAGCAGGATCCGCCGCTACCTCACGGCTTCACCTCCCGTTCCGCTGGGCGCACACTGTATGCATCAGTGAGCAGTTTGCCGGGTATCGCACCGACCTTTGCCGGGTCGCCCGGACCCGTCGCCGGCGGTGGCGTCTCCTCGGCAGCCGCTTCTCGCCCTGGCCGCGCTCGGCGCCGCCGCGGGATCTTCACGGGTCCTTCCGCCACGGAGGTGGGTGGAGATGCAACCGTGGAGGTGGCTTCGCGTCGAGCCGGCCGGCAGGGTTTACCCGATCCCGGATCCACCGCTCGGCGCACCAACGCCCCCTCGCCGCTCCTCACGCGACACCGTCAGCCCCAGGGCTTCGAGGTCCCAGGTCGATGCCGTGACCCCGCGCCGGCGGAGGTCCTCCTTGCGGACCCGCCCTACCGCGTTCACCGGCAACTCGTCCATGAACTCGACGTACCGCGGAATGGCGAAGTACGGCAATGTCCGCTTGAAGAAATGGAACAGATCATCCATCGGCGGTTGTTCGTCCTGACCAACGACGATGCAGGCCTTGATGTCGTCGTCGGCGAAGTCTCCCGGGACGGCATGAACGCTCACCTGGCGCACGGCGGGGTGCTTCAGGATGACGGACTCCACCTGGATCGACGACACGTTCTCCCCGCGGCGCCGCATCGAGTCCTTCTTGCGGTCCACCAACCACACCGTCCCGTCGGGGTCTTGCCGACCGAGATCGCCAGTGTGGTGCCACAGGTTGCGGAACGTGGCCATCGTCGCGTCGGGATTCCGCCAGTATCCGGTGAACATGGCGAAAGGTCGGCGAGGTCGGACCACGATCTCCCCGACTCGGCCTGCGGCGAGAGGGACGTCGTCGTCGCCGACGACGCAGAGATCCACGCCGTCGATCGGCCGGCCCACCGATCCGCGCCGGCGTTCGTCGCCCTCACCCGCGACGCAGATGACCGAGCACTCCGTCTGGCCGTAGCTCTCCGCGTTGACCGGGATGCCGAAGCGCGCCTCGAACTCGCTCTGCCCGTCTGCTGACAGACCGGGGAGCACCGCCAGCCGGATCCCGTGTGGGGCGGCATCGGCAGCAGACGGGGGCTGAGCGAGGAGCAGCATGCCGATAGGACCGAGTGAGTATATCTTCGTGGCCCCGATCTCCCGAGCCGTCCGAAGAAACGACGAGGCGCTGAATCGCGGGACGTGGTGTATCCGAGCGCCGACCAACAGCGCCGGCGCCAGGTTTCCGATCAGAAAACCGATGTGGAACATGGGCGACGGGGTCAGGACCAGATCGCCGCGGACGATGTAGCCGGCCTCCTCCAGATACGGCGTGGCTGCTTGGACGAACTGGCCGTGCGGCACCATACAGCCCTTGGGCATACCGGTGGTGCCAGAGGTGTACATGATCGCGGCCGTGTCGGCGCGCACGGCGCGCGTCGGACCCGTGAACGGCGGATGCGTGAGCAGCTCGTCGAACAGGACCACACCGTGTGCACCTGCAGAAGCACCCATGAGGACGACGTGCCCGGTCCAGTGGTCGGTGACATCGCGAAGCGAGTCGTGGCCGAGCGAGTCCACGACGATGGCGGCAGGTCCTGCATCCTCGAGTTGCTGGCTCAGGAACTCCCCCCGCAAGTAGCTGTTGAGCGGGACGAAGATCAGGTTTAGCCGCTGACACGCGAACAGCAGCTCCACGTACTCCGCGGAGTTCTCCGCCAGCACGGCGACGCGATCGCCTGCCTGCAGCCCCAGCTCGAGCAGGCCGCCCGCCAGCCGGCGCGAGCGGTCAGTGAGTTGTGCGAGTGTTCGCCGCTGGTCCCCACAGGCCAGGAACTCGACAGCCCCGGAAGCCTCCGCGGACCGGTCCAGGACGTCCACCAGCGTGGGAAGGCCGCTCACGACCGGGGATGACTCTCCGCTCGCTGCCATACGTCCTCCTGCATCCTTCAGACGGCTGCGCCGGCGCCCAAGCCCGGTGACCGCGGCTCGACCAGCGGGAAGTGGCACGCAGTGAAGCGACCAGGAAGGATCTCCCGGATCGCGGGCTCCTCAGCGGCGCACCTGTCCTGCGCGAGCGGGCAGCGCGTCCGGAACCTGCACCCGCTCGGGGGGGCGAGCGGGGAGGGCAGGTCGCCGGTGAGAGCAGCTGGTCCGATGGGGATGTCAGGGTCCGGCTCCGGGATCGACTGCGCCAGTGCCCGCGTATAGGGGTGCGTGGGCGACTCGAACAGATCGTCGGAGCCGCCGACCTCGCAGATCTTGCCGAGGTACATGACGACGATGCGGTCGCTCAGGTTCTTGACGACGGCGAGGTCGTGGGCGATGAAGACCATCGTCAGCCGGTAGCGCTCCTTCATCTCCTTCAACAGGTTCATGATCTGGGCCTGCACGGAGACGTCGAGAGCGGAGACCGGCTCGTCGCAGATGAGCACCTCCGGGTCGAGCACCATCGCGCGGGCGATGGAGATCCGCTGGCACTGTCCGCCGGAGAACTCGTGAGGACGCCGATCCCCCGCCCGCTGGGGGTCCAGGCCCACCCGCTCGATCATGGCAGTGGTGCGGGCCGCCACCTCGTCCTTGCTGAGGCCGCCCTGGATGCGCAAGCCCTCGGCGATGATGTCCTTGACCTTCCGTGACGGGTTAAGGGACGAGATCGGGTCCTGGAAGATCATCTGCAGCTTGCGGCGCTTCTCCCGCAGGTCTGCGCCCGTGAGGTGCCCGATGGGCTCGCCGTCGAGCTCGACCGTGCCGGCGGTCGGAGGGGGCAGCTGCATGATCGCACGAGCGACGCTCGACTTGCCGCAGCCCGATTCGCCCACCAGCCCGACCGTCTCGCCCCTCAGGGCGTCGAGACTGACGTCGGAGACGGCGAACACGCGCTCCCCACCCCGCCCCTGGTACTCGACGATCAGGTTCTCGGCGCGCAGCACCACGTCGGCCTCGTCACGCAGATGGGCGGTGCCACTCCCGGCCATCAGATCACCGTCCCGGACGTGACGGGCGTACCGGCCGCGGACACCCCGGCCTCGACATTGCGCTGCCGGGCCGCGTCACCCGCCGCGGTGCCGAGCGGGTAGAAGCATGCTGCCGCGTGGGCCGCCGAGTCGGTGTCGCTCTCCAGCTCCGGCGTCTCCTTGAGGCACCTGTCCTGCGCCGACGGGCATCGGGGCGCGAAGCTGCAGCCGGGAGGCGGATCGATGATGACGGGAGGCCGTCCGGGAATCGAGGCGAGTCGGGTCTGGCTCGGCATTCCCACCTTGGGAATGGCGTCGATGAGCGCGCGCGTGTACGGGTGCCGCATCTGGCGGAACAACTGCCGGGTCGGTGCTCTCTCGACCACTCGGCCCGCATACATGACGGCGATGTGGTCGGCGCGGCCTGCGACCACCCCGAGGTCGTGGGTCACCAGGATCATCGACATGGATGCGCTTTCCTGCAGGCTCTGCAGCAGATTGAGGATCTGGTGCTGGACGGTCACGTCGAGGGCGGTGGTCGGTTCGTCGGCGATGAGCAGCTTGGGCGAACACGAGATCGCCAGCGCGATCGTGACCCGCTGCCGCATGCCCCCCGACAGGTTGTGCGGATAGTAGTGGTATCGCTTCTCGGGCTCCGGAATGCCGACCCGCCTGAGCAGGTCCACCGCTTCGGACCGAGCAGCCTTCCTGTCGAGCTTCCGGTGGTAGCGCAACGTCTCGGAGAGCTGGTGGCCGACCGTGATCACGGGGGTGAGCGACGTCATCGGGTCCTGGAAGACCATCGCGAGGTCCACGCCCCACAGGTGCTTCTCCTTCTTGGGGTTCACCCCGGCCAGGTCCCGACCGTCCAGCAGGATCCGGCTCCCCTCGAGAAGCTCGGCGTTGCGCGGCAGGATCTTCATGATCGCTCGCGACATGACCGACTTGCCCGAACCCGACTCACCGACGACGCCGAGGGTCTCGCCCTGGCGGAGACTGAGGTCGACCCCGTCGACCGCACGGAGCATGCCTGCGGGCGTATGGAACCAGACGCGCAGGTTGTCGACCTTCAGCACTTCTCGAGTCGTGTGCTTCCCGACCCGCTCGTTCTCACCGGGGCCTACCCCGACAGTCGTCTGCCCGCTCATATCGACGAGCTCCGGCCGACTCGGCTCCTGGCCCAGTCGCCGAGGGTGTTGAACGCCAGCACCGTGAAGAAGAAGAAGAACGCTGGCACGAGTACCAACTGAGGCTCGGTCCGCAGCGCGTCACGGCCGGCCGCCAGCATTCCGCCCCAGCTCGGAGCGGGCGGCGGAATCCCCAGGCCCAAGAAGGACAGTGTCCCCTCCGCCACGACGAGGGTGGCCATGACGACGAGCGCCAGCGAGAGGACGGGGAGCATCACGTTGGGCAGGAGTTCTTTCAGGAGGATCCGGACAGGACTGGCACCGAGGGCTCGGGCTGCCGTCACGAACTCCCTATCCGCCAGCGCGATCGTGTTGGCGCGCGCCACGCGGGCGAAGTTCGGGATTCCCAAGAGCGCTAGCGCCACAACGAGCGTCAGGATGCTGGGCTGGAGCGCAGTCACCACGGCGATCAGGAAGATGAGGGGAGGGAAGGAGAGCATGAAGTTCACGAGGACGGAGAGGCCCGAGTCCGTAGCGCCACGGAAGAATCCGCTGAGCATGCCGACTGTCACGCCGATGATCAGAGAGAGGCTGGTGGCGCCCACGGCGACGGCCATGGAGACCCGTGCTCCGAACACGATCCTGGACAGCACGTCGCGACCGAGCGCGTCGGTTCCGAGCAGGTGGTCCCAGCTCGGCATGGCCGCGAACGAGTTGCTCAGTGCCTCGGGCCTCGCCAATGGCAGGGCCTGCGCGAACAGGGCGGCCAGGATGACGACGACCAGCCACGTGGCGCCGAGGAGCGCGCCGATCGGCCACTTCCTGCGACGCCGCCGGGGACTCACCGCCACGGCAGTCGGCGCCATCGTGGCGACCGGGCCGCCTCCCTGCCCGCCTCCGGGACCTCCGTCGAGACTCGTCACCATGTCCGCTCCTTCCTGACACGAGGGTCGAGCAACGGATAGGACAGATCCACGAGCGTGTTCAGGACGAGGTAGAGGAGCGCCGTCAACAACACAATGGCCTGGATGACGATGTAGTCCCGGGACGAGATCGCTCCGATCAGGAGAGTGCCCATGCCGGGAAGGGAGAAGATGGATTCCACCAGCACCGTGCCACCGATGAGCCGTCCGACGACGACACCCATGACCGTGACCAGGGAGAACGACGACTGTCGCAGCGCATGCTTGGTGAGGATGCGCCAGGTGGGCAGGCCACGCGCTCGCGCCGACAGCACATGGTCTTGCTGAAGCGTGGCCATCATGTCCCCCTTCAGGAGCCTGGTGAAGAGGACGCATTCACCCAACGCCAGGGTCAGGACTGGTAGGACGAGGTGTTCCACGTGCGCTGTCGGGTTCTTGGTGAACGGCACCCACCCGAGGATCGGCAACCACTCCAGTTTCACGCCGAAGACGAACACCAGCAGGATCCCCAGGACGAAGGCCGGCGTCGCCAGAGTCGCTGAGGTGACGAAGGTGGACACCCGGTCCACCAGCCCACCCGGGCGGTAGGCGGCCCACACGGCCACCGGTACGGAGAGGAGGAGTGCCGTCAGCAGCGCCAGCGTCGCGATCTCGAGCGAGACAGGCGCAGCCTCGGTGATCATGCCTAGAACGTCCTGCCTGGTCCGGTAGGAGCGTCCCAGGTCCCCAGTCACGACGTTCCCGAGCCAGTGGACGTACTGCACGGCCAGCGGATCGTTCAAGCCGAACTGCTCGCGCGCGCTGGCGATCTGCGCGGGCGTCGCGTCCGGCGGCAGGATCGAGTCGACAGGCGATCCAGGGGTCAACTGCAGGAGCAGGAAGGCTGCCGCGGTCACGAGGAAGAGCAGCAGCACGAGCCGCCCCAAGGATGCCAGCCACCGCCTCACTCTGCGCGCGCCCAGGGTGCTCGCCCAACTGCCCGCCTGCCGCCTTGGGACCTCCTCTGTCGCGACGTCCGATCCCCCGGAGGTCGCGACGGGCGACGCCTCAGCAGTGGCCGGATTCCGTGTCTTGGTCATCTCACCCCGCCGGATCCTCGCTCGTCGCCTCTACTTGTCCAGCCAGGCGTTGTCCCAGTACACGCCCACGCCCGAACCGAAGACCGTCAGGGTGAGGTCGTGGACGGAGTGCTGCTGCCACACGTGCGGCGAGTAGTACCGGTAGTAGCGCAGCGGGGGATCCTGGGAGATCTCCGCGGCGGCCCGCCCGTAGGCCGCCGCCACCACCTTGGGATCGTTGGAGGTACGCGTCACGTCGAGCGCCTCGTCCACCTTCGGGTTCGAGTACCCGTAGCTGTTGAGCGTCCCGTTGGTGTGGTACGTGTCGTAGATCCCGTCGCTGACCGCCAGGTTCGACGACCCCTGGACCAACTGGAAGTTCCCGGCCGTCAGGCGGGAGACGAGGGTCGGAGTGTCCACCGAGTCCAGTTTCACCGTCAGGCCCTTGATCTTACCGAGTTGAGCCTGGATGACCTGGGCGGCCTGCGCCAGCAGTGGTGACGTGAAAGCGGTCAGAGTCAGCGTCTCGCTGGACTTGCCGGCACGCTTCAGATACGCGTCGAACCGCTCCTGGGCCGCCTGGAGATCGAATGTCGGGTAGTGCCCGCCAGCATTGTCGTCACGATTCGGGTCATCGGGCGTCAGCAGGGCATCCGGGGCGGGATCGCCCGGGTACAGGGCGTGGACGATCTGCTCGGCGTCGAGGGCGTGCAGCAGCGCCATCCGCAGGTCGTCGTCCTTCAGGAGCGGGTCACGGAAGTTCATCCCGAGCCCAGTCCCGGCGATCATGGGGACCGGGCCGGTGACCTCGTAGCCCGCATCCTTGGCGATCTTGCTCTCCTGGGTGCGCGGGGACACGTTGACGCTGAGATCCCCGGCCATGAAGGCGTTCAGGCGCTGGTTGTCGTCGTTGATGTCCTTGACGACCAGGCCGTCGAGGTAGGGACGACCTTTCTGCCAGTAGTGCGGGTTGGCCGCGTACACGGCTTCGGTCCCGCGGGTCCATCTGGTGAGGGTGAACGGCCCTGCACCCACCGGGTGAGACCCCGCCTGCGCCCCGGCGTTCCGGATGGCGGTCGGCGATCCGATGAAGCCCAGCTGGAGAGCGAGCTTCCCGGGCAGCTGGTAGTTCACCTGCTCCAGCGTGACCTCGACGGTCAGATCGTCGACCTTCTTCCACGACATGCCGTCGACGGCCCTGAGCGCCGGCGATAATGTCTTGGGATCCCGGATGCGGTCCCAGTTGAATACGACGGCATCCGCGTTCAGCGGCGTGCCATCGCTGAAGGTGACACCTTCCCGAAGCTTCAGGGTCCACGTCTTGCCGCCGGTGGTCTCGAACGACTGCGCCAGCTGCGGCAGGAACTTCTGGGACGTGTAGTCGTAGCGCAGCAGCGTGTCGAAGACCGGCTGGCAGTGACTGAACCCGGAACTACCCCCACAGATTGCCGGATCCATGGAGGGCGGCTCGTAGTGCACGCCGAGCGTCGCGACACCTCCCCGGTGCGGCTCAGCCGAGGCCGACCCTGAGCTGTTCTCGGACCCAGCGTTCGTGCAACCTGTCAGCAGGAGGGCACCCACAATTAACCCGGCGCCGAGTTCACGAAGTCTCATCATCGAGGGTGCTCCCCAGGGATGTGTGTCGAAGCCAGGCGAATAGAACACCCCACCCACCTGGATTGTCAACGCCGAGTTTCGATAACTCGACGTCCAGTTCGCGTCGACGCGATGTTGCGCCCCCCGGCGAGGGCGGGACCGGCGGTCAGTCCACCCGTCGCCGACCGGCCACAGGGGAACTCGGGCGTGACCGGATTCCACCGGCGACGGCGCAGCCTTCGACCGCCGCGGTGAGTGGCTCGTGAACAGCCGCCGGGGACGAGGGCCGCGGGGCTGTCGGCGGGTGCGCGACCGCTGCCGGCGGCGACGGCCTCAGAGGTCCCCCATCGCGCCCATCTCCCGCAACGCGGACAGGGTCACGGTGCGACCACTGAGAGCCGGTTGGGACGTCAGCCACTCGATCGCCCGCGCGTAGTGCTCCGGGGAGGTCTGCCCGGGCTCCGAGGCCGCACCGACTCCGAGTGACTGCATGAGCGTGTCCGTCTCGCTGGGGATCCGCTCCTCTATCCGCACACAGACCGCGACCACACCACGACCGCCGATCTCGCCGTCGATGACCTCCGTGAGCCGCTCGAGCGCAGCTTTGGAGACGCAGTACGGCGCTGCCTGCGGCACCGACGCCACCGAGGCCACCGAGCCGACGTTGATGACCGCGCCGGATCCGCGCTCGACCATCTCGGGCAGGAAGAGACGAGCGAGCGCGGCGGGCGCCCACACGTTCACCGTCAGCGCGGCGTGCCACTTGGACGGCGACTGCTCCAACAGTGGTCGGATCGGCGAGTAGGCGGCGTTGTTGATCAGAACGTCGCAGCGCCCGAACCGATCCGCCGTCGCCTGGTGGATCTCCTCGACGCTTCGGGCCTCCGCGAGGTCTGCCGGCACGGCCAGGGCCGCCGCACCGAGCTGCTCGATCTCCTCCACGACGTCCTCCACCGTGCCCGGCAAGGAGGGGTGCGCATTCGCTCGGGCGCTGCGAGCCGTCACGACGACGTCATAGCCGGCTCGAGCGAAGCGCAGCGCCGTTGCCCGGCCCAGTCCGCGAGCCGCCCCGGTGATCACAGCAACCGGCCGGTCGGTCGGATTCGTCAACGCCTCTCCCCTCTCCGTGTGCGCCACACCAGACTTCCTCCAGGCCCGCGACGAAACCACCACCGTTCAATAATCTGATGTCATATGATGTCGCCCATGATCGGTTCGTCATCGTTTCGCTCGGGGGAGGTCACCAGCAGGTGACGCCCCCGTCGACCACAATCTCGGCGCCGGTGCAGTAAGAGGCGGCGTCGCTGAGCAGGAAGACGACTGGACCGACCATCTCCCCGGCGGAGGCCGGTCGTCCCATCGGGACTTGGGTCGCCATGCGTCTCCAGATCTCGGAGTCCTCCGCGAGTCGCGCACGGCGCGACACCAGCGACGCCTCCGTGTACCCGGGACTCACCGCGTTGACGCGAATCCCGAGCTGCGCCCACTCGACCGCCAATGACCGGGTCAGCGAGGTCACGCCGGCCTTCGAGGCGTTGTAGTGCGACTGCGTCCAGCCGCGGTTGGCGATGTGCGCGGAGATGGACGCGATGTTCACGATGGCCCCTCCCCCTGCCTCCACCATGTGCCGCGCCTCGGCCTGGCAGCATCGGAAGACCCCCCTCAGGTTCACGGAGTGGATGTGATCCCATTCCGAGGGCGAGATGTCGAGCGCGCTCCTGCTCTGGTTGCTCGCCGCGCAGTTCACCGCGTACCTGATCTCGCCGACGTGGGTCACCGCATCGCGGACGAGGTCGTCCGCCACGCCGGACTCCCCCAGATCGGCCACGATGGGCACCCCGGTGCCGCCCGCGTCCGCGATCGCGTCGCACACCGCGCCGAGTCGCGCGGGGTCTCGCCCCACACAGGCGACCGGCACGCCGTGACGGGCCAAGCCGAGTGCGATCGCCGCGCCGATCCCGCTCGAGGCGCCGGTGACGAGGGCAGCCCCCTCGGTGAGCTCGAACATGGCTTGAGGTCGGCGCGCCATCCCGTCGCTCCCCACCCTCTCCGGAGGCGAAGAACGGCGCGCCGCGTCGTTCTGCTCGGGTCGCCGTTCAGAGTCGGCCGCCACCTCCCACTACTCCGACGTGGAGGAGACTTCGCTCGGGTGCCTCGCATACTTCCCGACGGGCCAGCGGGACAGCAGCCCACCGTCGACCACGATCTCCTGACCCGTCACGTATCCCGCCAGGTCGGACGCGAAGAAGGCGACGGCCTGGGCGATGTCCTCGGGCCGCCCGAGACGTTGCAGGGGAACACCACGAGCGAGGTTCGCCGCATCCTCGGTCAGCTGGCTCGCGCTGACGTCCGTGACGATGATGCCGGGGCTGACGACGTTCATCCGGATACCGAATCGGCCGTACTCCGCGGCCACACTGCGGGCCAACTGCGACACCCCTGCCTTGGCCGCCCCATAGGCCGAGTGGTTGGGCGCTCCGTCCACACCGCTGATGGAGCCGATGCTCACGATCGACCCACCGCGCCCGAGTGCCTTCATCTGCCGGAGGACGTCACGGAGGAGGAAGAGGAGATAACGCAGGTTGATGTCCAGGATCAGGTCGATGGTCTCGTCCGAGACCTCGTCCGTCGGCACGAACGGAGCGAAGGCGCTGTGCCCGCCCACCACCGTGACGACGATGTCCAGCGACTGATGGACGTCCACGAACTCGGCGACGAGCCCGGCCCCCGCGGACCGGTCGCGAACGTCGACGACATGAGAGCTGGAACGCCGGCCGAGGGCTTCCACCTCGGCCGCCACGCTGAGGGCCCGCTCCTTCCGGATGTCGACCACGCCGACGTCTGCGCCCGCCCGGGCCAGCACGAGTGCGCACTCCCTGCCGATACCCTGCCCGGCCCCGACGACCAGCGCGGACTTCCCCGCCAAGGAAAGCATCGTCACCTCCCCGTATCCGTGCCCGTCCGCCGCCTCATCGCGCCCGGCCGGGAGACTGAGCCAAGCGTCCTTACGAATGAAGCGCGAAGAACGCCGCCACCTGATGCGTCGTCAACTCCGTGAGCGGGGACACGACGTGCTCTCGCCAGAAGCTGTGCTCCGCACCGAGCATCCGGGCTCCGATGACCTCCACCCCGGCCTCCACCAGCAGCTCGACGAGTCGCTCCCCCTCGTCGCGCAGCATGTCGATCTCGGCGGTCAGGACGAGAGTCGGCGGCAGCGTGTGGAGGACGGTCGACCGCAGGGGCGCGACGTCCGGGTTGACCAGATCATCAGGCGACGACGCGTACTGCCCCCAGAAGACGGTCGCGTCCTCGGCGCTCTGCCACGGGACGGCGTTCTTGTACGATTCGAAACCCGCCGTGGGGTCCAGGAAGGGATAGAGGATGACGAGCGCCCCGAAGCGCCCGGGGTTCCTCAGCGCTGTCACCAACGCCAGGTTGCCCCCCGCACTGTCCCCCTGCAGGAAGGCGCGGCCACGGAGACCGACGCTCGACCCCTGGGCATCGAGCCAGTCCAGGACCGCGGCGATGTCGTCGAGCTGAGCGGGGAAGCGGTGCTGGGGCGCCAGCCGGTAGTCGATGCTCAGAACGGGTAGCCGGCTCCGGTTGGCGAGGCGACGGGCGGCGCGGTCGTGGCCGTCGGTATCGAAGAGGGCGAACCCTCCACCGTGGACGTAGACGACGTAACCGACGTCGGAGCCGGCAGCCGACGGCTTGTACAGCATGCAGGGCACGCCGTGCGCGTCGACCTGGACGACCTCTTCCACGTCCTCTGGAGGCCCCGGGGACTCGGCATCAGAGCGATCCGTCGGCGTGGTCGACTGCGATGCTGATTCGCTCAGAGTCCGGCGTTGGGTCTCCATGGTGCGATCCTGCCTGCACCACGGGCACATCGTCAATCGCACTGATCATAACATGCCGTCACGTGACACGGTCGACCGGCGTCGATCTCCGCTGTGCGACCCGGCGAGCGTCGCGGGCCGACGCCGGTCAGCAGCGGGTTGTTGCGAGCCCTCCGAGGACCGCGCCGACGGACCCGAGATCGTGCTGTCACATGATGTGGCACCGGGTTACGCTGCGACGCCATCGCTACAAGGGAGGCGGAGTCGGTGACCAGCCAGTCGAGGTTGTCGCGCACGGTATGCGGAGCGTCGAAGGTCAACAGGTCGCGGGCGAGGTCGAGGGGCTCGAGGACGGGGCGGAACGCCTTCGTCTCGTTGCTCTTCGAGTCCACCTCGTGCTGGTTGACCAGCCGGCCGGTCGCCTGGTCGGCGACCCCGACCAGTTGGACCTGCCGCCCGTCGGCGCGCTTCGCGCCGCGGCTGGTCTTCCCATCGAGTGCGTAGACCGCCCGCACCGTTTCTCCCGCCACCTCGGGTAACACCGCCGTCGGCGGTGCCGGGTCGGCCAGCGGCGGATCGAGCAGTGCGCGGGCGAGCCGCGCGTCGTCGGTGTCGTTGAGAAACCGACGGATCGTCGACTCGCTCGGCAGGCGGTAGCCGTCGAACGGGTCATACGGCAGCCGCGGCCGGCGCCGTTCCTCCTCCGTGGTGCCGGCGAGCCATTCGATCACGGCGGTGACCCGGTCGTGGCCCGCCGCGGTCAGCGCGCACAGCCACACCGCCGCCAGCACCGCCAGCGGGTAGACCCGCCCGCGCCGGCCCCGATGCTCGCCCATCGCGTGCAGCCGCTGCCAGATTCCCTCGCGCGACACCGCGCCGGCTCCCACCACACCGGCCGCGTCACGCGACAACGCCCCCACAGGCACGTGCGCTCCCGGACCACGAAGACGTTAGACACCTCCGTGATCTACAGGCGCCGTGCCTGTCTCCTTCTCAGCGGCGCGTGACCTGGCCGTGTCCGCCACCGACCCCCGCGCCCGCCCGATCAGGGCATACCAGGAGCGCACCTTTCAACTCCGGGCGGACCGGGATCTCCACCGACAGAACCGGCCAGGGCACCGCCCAACAGGCCAGAACCACGGACACTTGGATCGATCACGCGATCAGCGCCAACCAGGAGCCACGGCCACGATCACACCAAAGCGCGAACGTGCCGGAGCCCTGACGCGTCGGCGTAAGGCAGTTTCCGAATGACCTCGCAGTGCGGGAGCGCTACCGCCGTCTGGCTGCCGAAGTAACTCTCCGGCTTGGCCGCTGCTCTGACGCCGGGTCGATCAGGCGCGCAGCCCGGTTCCTCTGCCCCTCGCCCATGCCTGGTTCTGGCGCCGGGCACCCGTCGCGGCTCCCGTCGGCCTGAAGTGTTGTCCGACCAAGACACGAGTCATGCGCGGGCGGCACCCACGGTGAACACGGCCATGGTGCAATCGTGCCCGCTTCGATTGATCCACTCATGCCGAGTCCCGTTCTGGACGACGCAATCTCCCGCATCGAGATCCACTTCGGTGCCGTCAGCCATGATCATCGAAACACCACCGCTGAGCACGATGACGTAATCGATCGTGTTCGTTGCATGCATGCCCGCTGGGTTCGGTCCTTGCTCGACAGGGGGAAGCGTCCACAACCCGAACTGCGTCTCTCCAGGAGCGACGCCCACATCGACCGGTGTCGAGTCTGCCTCGGCGCTCAACTTAGCGTCACCCTGCGTCTTGGCGACGGTCGCGAAGGTCCACCCGGCAATGTCCGGAAGCGTCATCACTTCCGAGACGGTGGCGTCGACGGCGATCGTCGAAACGCCTCGGGCGTTGAGGCCTGTCGCGATCATGCGGACGTTCAAGGGGCTGGCTCCTGTCTCGCTGTGGTTTCAGTTGTCGGGCCCCGACGGGTCGGGCTCCCCAACTCGTATCCGGCTGCTTCCATCAGGCACCCATGACAAGCTCTTGTCAAGGACTTGTCGCCCTAGAGGTCGAGCGATACGCTCACCGCGTCTCAGCCCGCCCACGCTGCAGTGGCTAATAAGGTGACTGGAAGTGCGCGTGAACTACTGCGCCGCAAGGTGGTCACGGTTGGAGCTCCGAGGGTCGGCCGCCCGAGCGATGGTTCGGACCGAGGGCGATCGCGGCTCGTTGGATCACCGACGGGGCGGTGAGTGGCCCGAAGGTCGAAGACGACATGTCAGGCGCACTCAGCTCCTTGAGATCGGCGGTTCCGCGGGCTTATGAACCTAGTATTCAGGATGCCCGGCGGGTCGGTACCCGCACGCGTCGATCTGCTATCGGCTTCCTCGATCGGACGTATGGCCCGTACCGCTGAGGATGCTGGCTGGGCAGGCGTCTGCTTCGACGAGCATCCGATCCCGCCGTCCTACTGGCGCAACGGAGGCGATGGCCACGACGCAGTCGATCCGTTCGTAGCTCTCGCCGCCGCGGCCACAGCCACACGGCGTATTCGCCTCGTGGTCTACGCGACGATCGTCTCGATACGAAACCCCATTCTCCTGGCGAAGACGGTGGCCACGCTCGATGTGGTCTCGGATGGGCGCGTCGAGCTCGGGATGGTTGCCGGGTACCTTCCTGAAGAATTCGCTGCGCTCGGAGTATCTTTCGAACGTCGCAACCAGTATTTCGAGGAAAACATCGATGTAATGAAGTCGGCATGGACAGGAGAGTCAGTAACGCTTCATACCGACAGTTTCGATGCGGTTGCCGTGTGCGCACAACCCCGGCCTGTCCAACGACCTCACCCGCCGCTATGGATCGGCGGTAACAGTCGTTCGGCTACGCGCCGGGTCGTGACGTACCGTGCCGGCTGGATGGCTCTCGTCAATCCCCGAGGTCGCAGCGTGAGTCGATGCAGTGCGGCCCTGGAGACGGTTGCCGATTTCAAGCGTCTGCTGGCGATCCTCCACGCAGAGGCCGAGACGGCTGCCCGAACCGACCAGATCCCGGTAATGGTGTCGGCCAACTACAACCCTGGTGAACCGGTCCACAGACTCAAGCGAACCCTCGAGCAATGCGGAGATGCTGGCGCCGGATGGGTCACGGTCAATGTCCCGAGCGACTCCGTGGACGACGCGTGCCGATCACTCGGAATTCTTGCTGACGAACTAGGGGGATGTGTGGTGTCCCCATGAGAAGCGAAGGAGCGTGACCGTGCTGACGGCGCTCGATGGTGTGCGAATCCTTGACCTGACGCAGGGGATGGCTGGGCCCCTGGCAACCATGATCCTCTGCGACTTCGGGGCCGAGGTCATCCGGATCGAACCGCCGGAACCGGATCCGATGTGGTCGCATCCAGCATATCTGCTGTGGAATCGCGGTAAGAAGAGCGTGGCGATCGAGTTCAGGTCCGAACGAGGTCAAGCTCATCTTGATCAACTCATTATCGATGCCGATGTGCTCGTCGAGAGCTTCCGTCCGGGCGAAGCGGACGCGTTGGGGTTCGGACACAAGCACGCCGCCCTGATAAACCCGAGACTGGTGTACTTCTCGATCTCAGCGTTTGGCCAGGACGGACCGTACAAGGATCTCAAGGCATGCGACGGAATCGTCAACGCCAAGTCTGGGCGAATGCGGGATCAGGTCGGCTGGCACCCGCGTCGTCCGAACTACCGCGCTGTCAACGACACGTCCTACCACACCGCAATGTTCACGGTGCAAGGAATCCTTGCAGGTCTGCGGGTCCTGTGGACGACGGGCGACGGTCAAAGAATCGATACGAGCCTGCTACGGGGTACGAGCGCGCCGAACAATCCTTGGCGCAGATTCGAAGGCCAGAGCCTTCCTGAGGATAGGTATCCCGGCGAGTCGGCAGCGGACGTGCTGAAAGGAGAGCTCGTCCCTGACCGCAAGGAGACCGACCCGTACAAGGCCAATCCCTCGATGCTGTGCCTGCCGTGCAAAGACGGTCGTTGGATCATGCACGCACATATTCAGTACGACCTGTTCCGGGCATGGATTCACGCGATCGGGTTCGATTGGATCTGGGACGATCCGCGGTACAAGGGTGCGCCAAATCATTTCGAATCAGATCAGGATCGCATCGACCTGAATCTTGCGATCCGGGCACGCTTCAGCGAAAAAACCGCGCAGGAGTGGATTGACGTCTACCGGCAGCATCCGGATTGCGCCGGCGACATCATGCAGACGACGCAGGAGGCTCTGCGGCATCCACAATTCATTCACAATGGCCACTTGATCGACCTCCATGACCCGCGGGTCGGCGCGATCAAGATGATTGGGCCTTTCGCGAGGATGTCCGAGACGCCCGCAATCATCGAGTCTCCTGCGCCGTTCCCAGGCCAGCACACCGACGAGATTGTGTCTCAGCCGCCGCGTGGGCGCCGCGACGACACAGCCTTGCGAACGAGCCGCAAGCCGAGCCGCCCGTTGGAAGGCGTCGTGATGTTGGAGTTGGCTTCGTGGTTAGCCGCTCCGTTCGCGGGCGCCTTGCTTGCTGATCTCGGCGCGACAGTAATTAAGGTCGAGCCGCTGAGCGGTGACCCCTTTCGTAAAATGATTACGAATGAGAACTTCCTTCGGGCGACACAAGGCAAACAAAGCATTGCCCTCGATCTCAAGTCGCCCAAGGGGAGAGAAATATTGCACGCGCTGGTTGCTCGCGCCGATGTGCTCATGCACAATTATCGGCCTGGTGTACCCGAGCGACTCGGTATTGGATACGAGGCGCTCAAGGCAGTAAAGCCCGATCTTGTCTACGTTTACGCGGCGTCATATGGCTCGACAGGGCCAGACTCAGCCCGCGCGGCGTTCAATCCAACGATGGGTGCCTTCAGCGGAAACTCGGTCTTCCAGTCCGGTGAGGGCAACGACCCCATTGGCGACCAGTCCCCAGATCCTATCGCGGGCAGCGGGGTGGCCACGGGGATCATGCTCGGTCTAGCAGCGAAGTGGCGCACCGGCAAAGGTCAATACGTGGAGACCACCATGATGAATTCCATCGTCATGTGCAACTCCGACGACGCACTGATTTACGAAGGGAAGCCCGGTCGGCGTCAACCGGACAGGCATCAGCTGGGCCTGGACGCTACCTATCGCCTCTACGAAACCAAGGACGGCTGGATTTTTCTGGCCGCCACTACCGACGCAGAGTTCGCTACGTTCTGCTCGACAGCGGGCTGCGAAGACCTGGGCCGAGATCCCCGGATGGGGACGATGGCGGGCCGGTACGAGTACCGCGACGATCTCGGTGCAGCGCTGGAGCCGGTCTTCAGGGAACGAACCGCAGATGAGTGGGAAGACCTGCTCACCAAGGTGGGTGTCGCCTGCGTCCGAGCGGATCGGCATGGGTACCGGCGGTTCCTGTACGAGGACTCGCATACCACCTCGACAGGATTCATGGTCGAAACCGCGCATGAGGCGTTCTCCGAGCATGCGCCGGGCGGTCGCTATTGGCGTCACGGGCCAGTGCTCAATTTCTCGGAGACACCATGCCCGGATGGGCTTTCCTATGTTGGACTGGGTGAGCATACGTCAGCGATTCTTTCTGATCTGGGATACAGCGCCGACGCCATCAACAAGCTTGCGGAACAAGGCGTCATCTTGTCGACTGGCGCCGGTACACGAGGGGGAGGCGCTCCAGCCAGGTAAGAGCGACGGGATGCAACCGCGGGAGCGCCCCGGGTTAGCTGACGACTGGCCGTGTCGAGGTCTTCGGAGGATGGACGTTCTCGTGTGGCCATCTGGAGGACCTCGACGTCGCCTAACGCCCTTCTCCTGTACTAGTAGGACTTTGTTAGGTGACTCTGGGCATCTCTAAGGATGTTTCCTGTAATGGCTCGTAGGGACGGTGGCAGGTGCGGCAGGCGCCGGTCCAGACGTTGAGCAGGGTCTGGAGTGTGCGGAGGACTCCGTAGAGGGTCAGGCCGGCGCAGGGGCTTTTGGGGTGCGGCGGAGCTGGGTGCACAGGGCCTGGGCGAGGCTGACGAGGGTGGTGTGGCGGTGCCAGCCGTCGAAGGAGCGGCCTTCGTAGTGGTCGAGGCCGAGGCCGTCTTTGAGTTCGCGGTAGTCGTGCTCGATCCGCCAGCGCAACTTCGCCAGCCGGACCAGGCGGCCAAGGGGGATGTCGGCGGGCAGGGTGGACAGCCAGTAGTCGGTGGGCTCGGCCTGACCGGGTAACCATTCGGCGAGCAGCCAGCATTCCGGCAGCCGCCGCTCGGCGTCGCGTGGATCGTCCGGGCCGCCGGGGCGGACCCGTACGGCCAGGAACCGTGAGCGCGTCGCCGCGGTCGGGTTGCCGGGGCCGTGGTGCTGCAGCCCCTGATGGTCGACCCCGAGCCGTTCCGCCATGGGTTGCAGGCTCATGCGTTTCCCGTCGAGCATCAGCCCGCGCAGGTAGAGCGCGCCCTTCGCCCGCTGATCCCTGCGCGGCAGGTCGGCGAACATCCGTGCCGCGAACTCCTCCACGACCGGTCGCACCGCCGCCATCTCCTCCGGAGTCACGACCAGCAGCCAACCAGACGAAGATCCGCGCCACCAAACCAGACGATCAAAGACCTACTAGGCCTGGGCGAGCCAACGAGCCTGTTATGGCACTCCCGCCGAGGCACACAACTCAGCGCACTCGGCGGGAATTCGTCAGGACGGTTGCGGTTGTCGCAACGATGGGACCGGGTTCTTGTCAAGGAAGCGGAACTCCGGACCTGCATCGCGCCATTCGGGATCTTGCCGATTCCACGTCGCCAGTTCAAGATCCAATCCATCTGGATCTTTGAAGTAGATCGACTTGACGAGCCGCGTCTCATCGCGTTCCGAAATCTCACTCACACTGACACCATGCGCACGTAGACGTTGCTGCCAATAGACGAGCGATTCGCGCGAGTCCACGTCTAACGCGAGGTGATCCAACTTGGTCGGGTGCGCCGGCGCCTCCGGCTCGCCCCAAAGATCGTTAGTGAGGGAGGGAGCCGCAGAGTTGTCAGGTAGCGAGGGAATCTCGAAGAACGCCACGATGGCGGGATTGCTTGGGAACTGGAAGAAGTAAGTCCGTGTCCACCGCGGATCCGCCTTGAAGTCCCCCGCGATGCTCGTGGCATCGCGATGATCGACGGTATACACGGGTTGCATGCCCAGGACGTCCTGGTAGAAGCGGACCGTGCGGTCCAGGTCCTTGCAGTACAACACGATATGGTTCACGCCGGCGATTGCGTGGGCTGCCACGACCGGGTCGAGAGCCTCGACGACCTGATCATCTATCGCCGCTGACTGGATGTCGCTAGCGCTGCTGGCCAAAATCGTCACCGCTTCTAAAAGAGGAACCAATGAACGTCCAGAGTCGGCGCATCGACATCTAGTTGTCAACCCCTGTTGCGAACACGTTGCGAGCGACGAGGTCAGCTGCATCCGCTGGCGTTGCAAGTGGGTATGGTGACGTCGGGTTACTTCGTGACAGGTGAAGCGATCTGTGCCAGGATCACCGGCAGTCTCATGGGTAGCGGCAATGGGCCAGTATCCGCGGCAGTCTGACGGTTGGGGTCACGGATGATCACGTTGTGGGCGGCCGGGGCGCGGTTGCGGACTGTCGCTGGCCTGGGGTTGGTGGGGCTGGTTCTGGCCGCGTGCGGCAGTAGCGGTGGCGGTGCTGGTGGTCAGACGGCGGGTCAGGGGTCAATGCCGTGAAGCTTAACCGGATCTTGGTTGTTTGATCTTGGTCCTGGTTGTGGGGCCCTTGCGGTGTGGCGGCGTGGCATCGGCGCCGCTGGGGGTTTGGTCACGGTTCGTGGCTTCGATGGTGTCCCCGGGCCAGGTATCGGTTGGGGTGCTGGTGACGGCGGTCCCGCGCGACGCGGTGGACGAGGCGGACGAGGCGGTCGTGGCGTGTGGGGTCGAACCTTTCTGCAACCGTACGTGACGACTCATCCAGTCGACGGCGGACGCCATTTGCGCACCAGAACCAAAACCGGCATCATGTTATCGCGTCCAAGACCAACGGTAAGGCATCTGCCAGTACAGGGACGCATGCGACTCGACGGCCACTCGGTGTTGTGGGCGTCAGCGATTCGGAGGGAGTCACATGGGTCTGCTGGACGGGAAGGTCGCCGTGGTGACTGGAGCGGGCCGCGGCATCGGGAGAGCTTACGCTCTGGCGCTCGCGAGTGAGGGTGCTTCTGTAGTTGTCAATGATGTGGGTTTGGGGCTCAAGGGTGGCCGAGGTGGCGCTGGGCTCACAGGTGGGCCGCCCGTACTCGAAGTCGCCCAGGCTGTCGTGGACGAGATCAGGGAAGCCGGGGGTCAGGCGACGCCTGACGCATCCGACGTAGCCAGCATCGATGGGGCGGCCGCCGTAGTTGAGACGGCGCTGCGCGCGTTCGATGACGTCCACATCATCGTGAACAACGCCGGTACCTGGACCGAGACAACTGTTGAAGACATTGACGATCAACGAATCGATGAGCAGTTCGCCGTTCATTTCAAGAGCACGGTCGGCACGATCCGAGCAGGATTCCGCGCGATGCGCACTGCAGGCCACGGCGGTCGCATAATCAATACGGTCGCTGGCGTCGCGACTTCCGGGGAAGGTGGTATGGCGGCATACTGCGCCGCCAAAGCCGCTGTCGCCTCCTACACTGGTACAGCTGCTGCAGAAGGCCGCTCGCTGGGCATCACGGTAAACGCGATTTCGCCGCTCGCGATAACGCGACAGTCGCAACGCTTCTTCTTCGATTCGGGAGTTGTGAATCCGTCCGACGAGGCGGCGATCCGCCATCTTGCTCCGGAGATCAACGTACCGCTGGTTGTGTATCTCGCGTCGGACCTGTCAGAACACCTAACCGGTCGGATTTTTCGTGTCACGGCGGATGGCTTTGATGCTGCTGATCCGATCCGCATCAAGGAACTCTGGTCGACCTCCAACGACGGCGTCGCATCTACGTCGTGGACTGTCGACGCCGTTGCGTCACACAAGTCAGAGATCGCGGTGGAACTGCCTCCTGACGCGGTGGGGCGCGCCGTCGAGACGTACCGATAGATGTGACGGCGCTGAGCCAGTCGCTCAGCGAATGATGCGCTCTCCCATCGGCGGCAGGGCAGCTCGTCGGCAGTGACGGTCTTGAAGCCCGCAAGCCCGTGCACGGCGACGCCCTCGAATGCCGGCGAGGAACTCGCGCATATGCGCTTCGTATCAGTCCCTCAACGCCTCTCGGAACGGCCCTGACCATATCCAGCAGGCGTGACGGACCGGTGCCGTCTCACACCGAAGGCAATCGATGGTCGCGATGATGTACTTGACGCCGGCAACGGGAGTGCCGCCATTGGTGCTCGCCGATGGCACGGACGAAACGGTGCGCCGTCGCCGCGATGGACCGTTTCACGTCGCCGCCCTCGCTGGCGAGGAAATCGGCTGCTGTCGGCAACGCGTCCAACAAGACACCTGCGGTCTCCGCGACTGTAGCGCATCTTCGCCGCCTACCGGCATCCGGACTGCGCCGCCGCGACATCTGACCACGTGATCGACTCGATCGGCCGCGGCGTCGCCACGCAGCTCACCGAACTCGAGACCGTCGGCCGCACGCTCGCGCGGCGCATTGCCGACGTCCTGGTGCAGTTCGATCGACCCCGCACCAGCAAAGGCCCGACCGAGGCTATCAACGGCGGCCTCGAGCGTCCTTGGGTTTTGCAACGTCATCAACTACGTCGCCCGAGCGCTACTCGACACCGGCAGCATCAGGCCACGAATACACCCCTCTACTGCGGAGGGCGACTCAAAAGTCCCGAGAATTTGCGGCGGACGTCGCGTACACGGACAATAGCTCGCGGAGAAGTTGACGGTCGTTCGGGTCGAGTGGTTCCACGAGTCTGACCTGGACAGCGTCCACCAGGGGTTGCGCATTGGCGAGCTTTTGGCGTCCAGCGGGCGTTATTCGAACCTTGATCTTCTTTCCGTGGTTTCGTGTCCGTCTGATCAGGCTGCGTTGCTCCAACAGTGCTAGCTGGTTCTGGACGGCCTGCGCGCTGACGCGAACCTGACGAGCAAGTTCAGCACCGCTAATGTCAGGGTCTTGCGCGACCCTTATCAGCAATCCGTACTGCATCGCGGAGAGATCGAAGCGCCCGAGGACTCTGTCTATCTGCGCCCTACTGGATCTGTAGGCGTCCGTGACGAGTTGCATGATTGCTGCCGCCTCGTCAGGCTGCTCCGTCGTGCTTCCGATAACTGACACCGTCACCATCGCGCTGGCTGGGATGCGGCCCGCGAAGGCCGAGAGGACTTGTCAAGGGTACCTTGAAGCTGCCGTAGGCGGTGACATCTCTGCTCGTGGTGTAGGTCCTCGGGGCTGACGGCATGGGAGCCCACGACGTTGTAGGCCACCGTGTGATGGTAAGCATTCAGGTAGCTTGATCTTCTCGCGGTGAGTGACTGGTCTTCGCTGGAGCGTGGGTGGATGTTGTCGATCTGGCTGGGTGTTGCTGTGTGTGACCGGAGCGGGCTGTGGTGAGGTGGCATGGTGCCGCCGGAGGAGTTGTCGCGGGAGGCGCTGGTTGCGCTCGTGACAACGGCGCAGGCGGGGATCATCGACGAGCTGCGCGCCGCGCTAGCCGAGCGGGACCGGCGTAGCGACGAGTTGGCGGCCGAGGTCGACAAGCTGAAGCGGCAGCTGTCGCGGAACTCGAGGAACTCATCGTTACCCCCGTCGTCGGACGGGGTGATCCCGGGCCGGGAGGCGCCGAAGCCGCCGAAGAAGGACGGATCCGGCCCGAAGCGCGGGCGGGGGAAGCAGCTCGGGCGCTGACGGGATGACCCTGGCCTGGGCTGAGAACCCGGGCCGCGTCGAGGCGCACTACCCGACCGGGGACTGTGCCTGCGGGGCTGGGCTGGACGGCGCCGAGGTCGTGGGGGTCGCGCGGTCCCATCAGTCCCACGACCTGCTGCCGATCATGGCGGTCGTGGTCCAGCACGACTTGTACCGGGTCCGGTGCGGTTGCGGGCGTTGCCATGTCGCCGACCGGCCGGCCGGGCTGGCGGCCGGGCCGGTGTCCTACGGGGAGAACCTGCGCGCGTTGGCGCTCTACCTGCTGGTACGCCAGCACCTCCCGGTCGAGCGGCCGGTCCACGGTGGCGGCCACGTCCAGCCGGGCCAGGAAGTCCCGGATCACCGGCAGGCCGCCGAGCGGCTTGTCCACGCTCGCCGGCCCGTACCCGATGTCCGCCACATCCAGGACGGTGCCAGCCCGAACCCGCGGCTCGAGCGACCGACACACAGACCTCGAGCAACAACAACCGCGGGCAGATCAACAAAGATCAGGAAAGCTCACCGACCCGCATGTGCGGAAGACGGGGCTAGCGGCTCGTCGCAGACTCGCCCTTTGAGCAACGCCTCGGCGCCGCGATGTTGGCCTCCGGCTTCACAATCGCCTAAGCAGCGCCGGTGGCGCCGCGTGTCACTTCCAGCAGGTGCGCGCCTGAGGTGCCCGGCTGAACCCGAGGAAGCGTCGCTCCCGGGGCCACCATCAACACGCTCCGTTCGGCTAATGGACGGTCCCCGAATAAGGCAGTGCCCTCGAGCAAGAAGAGCGCCCGCCATTCATCGCTGGTGCGGCTCGCGAATTCCTCGCCGGGCTGGAGAAGCACATCGTCGACGAGCCCGCAATCAGGGTCATCCGGGTCTCCTAGGGTCCAGCGATCGCCTCCGCCCAGACGATTCAGGACCAGCCGAGCGTCAGCGGCGAGTGGAAGCGTCTGACTAGTGCGGTTGCGCTCGTTCTCGGCGGTACGGGGCAGAAACTGAAACATGCTGGTTCCATCCGCCCCCGTATCCTGCAGCGTCGGATGATCGTGGTACTCAGGGCCATAGCCGCCCAACGACAGATGGTCCTTCGCAAAGATCTCGAAGAGCTGACAGCCGGTCGGCCCACTGACGAGCGGCCCGTACTCCAAGCCTGCTGGCGCGATGAGAACGTGACCGGGTTCGAGCCAGGTGTCGCCAACCAGGCACTCGCCATCGAGGACAACGATGGCGATCCAGCAGTCATGCCAATGCATAGGCCAGTATTGATTCGCGGGCATGCGGACGTCGGGAACCGTCAGCCGGAAGGGGTCGGCTTCGCTGCCGAGCAACCAGGATTCGATCCAGACTTGCCCGCCGCGAGTCGGCAGGAGCACTTCACCGTTTGGCCCTTTCTTTCCGCCCGGCGCGATCTCCGAGAGTTGTATCCCGGGAGCCAGTTCGGTCATGGGGGGCTCGGCCACGATGTATCGCACTCAGTCACCTCGAAAAGTTCTGAGACGAAGTTGTCTCGGTTTGAAGCCTGTGTCGCCACGAACGTTGCAGGCTGTTGACAGCTGCTTCCGGGCGGCCGCCCTGAAGCAGCTGCGCCCTATACGGCGGACCGCACCACGATGGGGTCTCCTGAGCCGTCCACTGCGACGACAATCTGGTTCCCCGGATAGAGAACCGATGCCCACTCGTCTCGCTGCAGTCTGGCGTTGCCGATGCCACGGACGTAGGTCTCGTTGCTTAATGGAACGCGGGTCACGGAACCGTCCGTTGTTTGTACGTGCACGAGCTGATCGGCAAAGGCCGTTACCTTGCCGATGATGGGCTGCGGCGAGGAGGCAGGAACAGCACGCACATCGATCGAGAGCCGCAGTTTGTCGGACACGTTGTCGAGCGCTGCGTGCGCGACCAGATTGTGGAACATCAGCACATCGCCGGCACGATAGTCCGATCTGCGCCACTGACTATCTGCAATCGCACCGCTCGGAATGTCATAGGTCGGCGGCGCGTCGTCATTGTGAAGCGGCCCCCTCTTGTGCGTGCCGGGGGCGATGGCGAGACCGCCAAGACTGGAGTCGATGTCCATCAGCGGCACCCAGCAGATGCGGAAGTCGATGCCTGCGTTGAAGTATCCGTCCTGGTGTCGGTTGTGGAAGGTGTCAGGCGAGGAAGCTGTCACCGGAACTTTGGCGCGGTACGAGACAATGGGAATCCAATTCGGGGGCGCGCCCAGGACGGCCGATATGACCGCAGAAAAGCTCGGGTCGCTGACAAGCTTCCGCCAATGCTGCTCGTCCATGCGCTCGATCGGCTTCGGCCCTGCCGACGGTATGCCCGTCCACACTGGCGATGCATCAACGGCCGCAACCAAGTCTTGGTCCTTCAGTCGAGCCATGTATTCGGTTCGCAGCGCTGCAATCGCAGACGAACCAACAACGTTCCGGAAGAACAAGTACCCATCGTCAGCCCACCGTTGGTCGAGCAGATCGCGGTGGTTCAAGGCGTCGTTCGACTCACGTAGCGGAGGAATGTCTGCGATCTTCATGCGCAACTCCCGGTGTACTGTTTTGTGTGAGACGACGACTGTCGCTCAGGCGCGAGCACTCGCCGCCGCTTAGAAGTCTCGTGGACCCTGCGGCTGACCGGGGGCCTTACCCCGCAGCGGCCAGGCGGCCGAGCGCGCGTGGTGGGCGACGCGATCATCAACAAGTTGACAAACTGTAGAACATCTTGTCTGCGACGTCAATAGAACGCTTGCTCGCTGTGGGCAGGCGTCGTGACGACGGTTTCTCTCATAGCCCTGCCGCGGTTTCTCTGAGTGAGGTGCCGCGGTGGGTGGGCCGGCTGTGCGGTGCGGTTGGTGTGAGGGCAGCGCCGCGCGGCCATGCGCTGAACCACCCGGCATGCCCAAGCACTCACGGGGTCGGGAGGCCGGACTCAGCGATCTCGACCCGGTGGCGGCGGGTCGCTGCGAGTGAGGCGAACTACGCGTCCGGAATCTGCTGCGGTCCGGCTGGCGCGGGCGGCCCATTCTCGTCATGCGGAGGTTCGCGTTCACGGACTTGCGGTTACTCGCTGTGATGGTGCGGATCTGCTGTCATCGCGTGTCGTCGACTATGGCGGCCCGCGGTATGGGTGTCGGAGCACAGCACGATGGTTCGAAATGTTGCATTGCTGCAGATTGCGAGGGGGGCCGGGCCGGTTTCGCCGGTCCGGCCGGGCCGGTGCGGGTGAATCTGGCGCGGCGGCGGACCCCGAAGGGGCACGTGACGATCAAATATTTGGAGGCCGATTTCGCGGAGATGTTCGTGCGCGCGTTGGCGGGCTGCGGCCTGACGGCGTGGCGGACGAGGGCTATCGGGGCCGGGAGTTGGAACGCAACGCCGCGGTCGCCCGGTTGGCGTTGGCCAGTGGGCTGCGCCGGGCGGAGTTCACCTACCTGCTGGTTTACGAGGTCCCGGCGCTGCCCACGGGTGGCGCAGCAGGCGCGGGTCGACCAGCGGATGCTCGCGACCCAACTCCCAGACCACCCAGACCACCAGCAGCACCACCGCCGCGGCGAACAGACCGATCTCCCGGCCCGAGGCCCAGTGCCAGCGCTCCCCCTCACTGATCGCCAGCAGCAGGGTCAATAGGCCGGCCGTGATCAGGACGCAGCCGACGAGGTCCAGCGGGCGGTGGTGCCCGACCCGCGCCGTCGGGACGAACGCCGCGACCGCCAGCAGGGCCAGCAGGGCCACGACCGTTCCCCCCAGTAGGCGGTGCGGTAGCCGTCCCACCAGATCAGCAGGCCGGTCAGCGGGTAGCCCAGCCCGACCCCGGCCGAGGCGGTGACCGCGAGCAGGGCGACGGTGGACCGGGCCCGCTCGACGGGCAGGTGGGCCCGGGCCACCGCCATCGCCATCGGATGAGGCCGAGGCCGATGCCCTGCACGGCGCGGCGCGGCCGACGAGCAGCATGGCGAACTGGCCGGCCAGGGCGGCCAGGATGTTGCCGGCGAGGATGAGCGCCAGGGTGACGATCATGGTGCGCTTGCGGCGCCGGCCGTCGGCCAGCCGGCCCAGGACCGGCGTCGCGATCGCGCCCGACAGCAGCGCGGAAGCCCGCAGCGACGTCGCCGACGACGTGAACACGATCGAACCGCCGCCGCCCCGGGCCAGCATGTGCCCGATCTCGTATTTGAGGCACAGCCCGCGCCCGGGGATCGTCGTCGTGCACGAGGCGTTCGGCCTCAACGACCACATCCGTGACGTGGGCCGCCAGCTGGCGGCCGGCCGGCCGGTTACGACGCGCTCGCCCCCCACCTCTACACCCGCCTAGGCGCCCCCGATCCGGCCGATATCCCTGCCGTGATGGGGACGATGCTCGCCCTGCCGGACGCGACGGACGTGGCCGACCTGACGGCGCGGCCGAACACCTGCGTGCGCTGCCCGACGCGCGAGGCGAGCACCGAGGCCCGGCTGGCCGGGTCCGCGCACGCGGTCGTGCGCACCATCTACCCGGACGCCGGGCACGCCTTCTTCGCCGACTACCCCGACAGCTACCGCAAGGGACCGGCCCACCAGCTCTGGGACCAGCTGCTGGACTTCTTCGGCACCCACCTCAAGCGCTGAGCGGCCCGGTCCCGGCCCGGTTCGGCGCGGGCCTGGCCGCGGGCGTCAGGCCGACCGGCTGTAGCTGTGGAACCCGCGCCCGGACTTGCGGCCCAGCAGGCCGGCCGAGACCATCCGCATGAGCAGCGGCGGCGGCGAGTACAGCGGCTCCTTGAACTCCTCGTACATCGACTCCGCGATCGCGTTGATGGTGTCCAGGCCGATCAGGTCGGACAGCGCGAGCGGGCCCATCGGGTGGGCGCAGCCGAGCACCATGCCCTGGTCAATGTCGGTGGCGGAGGCGAAGCCCGACTCCAGCATCCGGATGGCCGAGAGCAGGTAGGGCACCAGCAGCGCGTTCACGACGAAGCCGGCCCGGTCGGTCGAGCGGATGACCGTCTTGCCCAGCACGCCGGTGACGAACGACTCGGTCCGGCCCACCGTCTCCGGGCCGGTCAGCAGCGACGTGACCATCTCGACCAGCGGGAGCACCGGCACCGGGTTGAAGAAGTGGATCCCCAGGATCTGCTCGGGCCGGCTGGTGGCCATGGCCAGATTCATGATCGGGATCGAGGACGTGTTCGAGGCCAGGATCGCGTCCGGCCGCTTGACGATCTTGTCGAGCTGGGCGAACACCTCCAGCTTCACGGTCTCCCGCTCGGCGACCGCCTCGACGGCGAGGTCGACGTCGGCCAGGTCGTCGATGTCGGTCGTGAACTGGATGCGGGCCAGGGCCGCCGTCATGTCGGCCTCGCTCAGCTTGCCCCGCTTCACCGCCCGCTCGAACGAGGACGTGATCCGGCCACGGCCGGCCGCCAGCGCCGGCGCGTCGATCTCGCGCACGACGACCGACAGCCCGGCCCGCGCGCACACCTCGGCGATACCCGAGCCCATGAGCCCGGCTCCCGCAACCCCCACCCGCTCGACGTCCGCCACCGCGCCGCTCCTCGCCTGTGCGCCAACGTGCATACAAAAAGAAGCCGCACCCAGGATACGAAACCCAGAACACGACACGGCCGTCCCGTCCCGGCCCGCCCTGGTCGGCGGCCGGCGACCGCCAGCCCCAGCCTACGGGGACGGCGCTCGGACTTCCGGCAGTTGGACGTCCGAGGTCGGAACCCGCGCTGTCAGATGCGCCATGGTCGAGCCCGTGCAGGTAGGTCCCGCCGGCCGCGCGCAACTACGAGGCCACTCGCTCAGAAGGGCCGCCGTTGCTGTAGCGGAGCCGCCGACCGCTCGACGCCCGGACGTTGCCAGAGGCTGGGGCGGATGAGCGCGAATGACGGGACCGCGTCGCCGCCCACGCCGAGCTGGCGGATCGGTGACGCCCGGATCACCCGGATCGAAGAAGTGTCCTACCGGCTGCCGATCGAGCAGTTCATCCCGCTGGCCGGCGCCGAGAGCCGGGCGCGGCACGGGCAGCGGCTGAGCCCGGCCCAGCTCGACGCCGAGGGCGAGATGACGCTGGTGATCGGCGGTTCGTCGTCGAGAGCCGGGGCCGGCGAATCCTGGTCGACACGGGCATCGGCCCGAGCACGGCGACCCCGCGTCGCCGTACCTCCGCCGCCTGACCGAGGCCGGCTTCCCGCCCGCGAGCATCGACTCCGTGGTCTGCACGCACGTCCGCTTCGACCATGTGGGCTGGAACACCGCCCTCGCGCGGGGCGAGCGGCGGCCCGTGTTCGAGCGGGCCGAGTACGTCTTCGGGCAGCGGGAGTGGTCGGCCGTGCGCGACGCCGACACCGACACCGTGCTGCTGAGCCCGGTCGCCGCCGGTGTCGAGAAACATGCGGATCACTGCGGTATCCCGGCGGGAGACGAAATCCCGGCCCGCGCAGACAGCGATCTCCAGGTGCCCGAGCAGACGATGGCGATGGAGGGCTGGCTCTCGGCCGACCTGTACATCCAGGGCCTGCGGATGGCCGGGAGTGCCCAGCCCGGTCCGGGTTCATCAGCCAGCTGCACACGCTCCGGGGCTACGACGCGAATCGCCTCCTGCCGCGACCCCTGAGTTTCGCGACTCCCCCGACGTCTATCGGCCAGTGTTACTACGTCGTGCGAGTCGCCGCGGACGGGCAGCGCTTCATTCCTCAGCAGCCGGCCGTCCAGTGCGGCCAACCGCTGGGCGGCTGACCGCCCGTCGTCGACTCCGAGGCGCCGCGGCGAATGCCGTCGCCAGTCTCCCGCGCGCCACGGGGACAGCCGCGCTGCGCCACCGGTCGGATGCGCCCCGCCCCCGTGGCCCGGCCCCGAACGCATCGGCCGCGCCTCGGATCCTGGATGCAGAGTGCCAACAATTGCGCCGACGGCACTGGGACGGGAAACCATTCTGGTACCGCGCTCGGCTGTCGTCGCCGACGGGTGCGTCACCATCCGGCCTGAGGCAGCGGAGCGCATGAGCCGTTACGCTCTGCGGGAGGGGCCGACGGCCTCGTGGACGTAGCGGCACACGGTGGCCACCCCGATCTGGAATCCCTCGGCGAGGCGGGCGTAGGTGTCTCCGTTGCGCAGGTGGGCCAGGGCGAGAAGCGCCTGGTCATGGGCGGCCAGCTTGCGCCAGTTCCCATGACGTTCGCGGTCGTCGGCGAGCCACGCGGTGACAAAGTCGCGGGTCGCTTCGGGCAGGTCGATCGTGCCGGGGTAGGTTAGCACCAGAGTCCTCGGGTCAGGGAACAGTGGATTAGGCACCCTGTGATCTACCCGAGGCTCGTCTATTTTCAGGGCCTACATCGACAACAGTCGATCAAGTCGGTTCCGCTCCCTTCCCGCGCGAGGTTCCACTAGGTTCAGGAGAACCCGAGGATGTAGGGTAGGCGACTGGCGCGGTGGCATCTCGCTTTAGGCACAAGGTCCGGTACCTTTGTCCGCGTGGTTTCCCCCGCGTTTCTCATCCCGGCCGTCCATGGCATGCTCCGTTTCCAGCCGCCCCCCGTCAAACCGTGCATGCGGTTCTCCCGCACACGGCTTACCGACGCCGTTCACCGCCGGCATTCGGTTTCTCCCGCCAGGTCTTCCCAGCCTTGGGCGAGACAGTGATTCCATACAGGTTGATCAGGCCGAGGTCGACCGGCCGCGAGCGTGACAGCACCCGCCAGCCGAACCCCATGCTGCGTTTATGGCGGGCCCGTACGAACCGGGCCAGTCGCTCCTGCGCGAACCTCCTGATCATGCTAAGGTGCCGGGCGGAATGCCCGAAGCGGAAGTAGCCAGCCCAACCACGCAGGAACGCGTTGAGCCGTTCCACGATCACCTGTGGCGGTAACAACAGCCGCGACCGGTCAGTAATCTCCCGAATCCGGTCACGGGCATGCCGCATCGCCCTGTCCGAAGGCCAGCGAGCGAGGAACGTCACCTTTCGCCTGCCGCGGTCCCCTCGGGACCGCACGATCCGGTGGTGAAAGCCCAGAAAGTCAAAGCCCTCTCCACCGGGCTGGAGGCAGACGATACGGGTCTTGGCCGCCTTGGGCTCCAAGCCCAGGTCAGCCAGCAGGCGGGTCAGGCATTCCAGCGCCCGCACCGCCTGGCCTTGCGACCAGCACATCACGACCAGGTCGTCGGCGAAACGTACCAGCGCCCCGTCACCCTCATCCCACGACCGGTCCAGCCGGTGCAGGTAGACATTACAGAGCAACGGGGACAAAGGACCCCCTTGCGGGACCCCGCTGGCCTCCCGCCGGACCTCGCCGTCCCGCATCACACCGGCACGCAGCATCCCGCGCACCAGCCTGAGCAGGCCCTGGTCACAGACCCGTTCCTCGACCGCCCGCATCAACCCTTCACACGGGATCGCCGTAAAGCAGTCGGCGATATCCGTCTCCACCACCCACCGCCTGCCCCGCGCGGCCTCTTCCACGAGGACCCGCAGGGCGTCGCGCGCCGAACGCCGTGGGCGGAACCCAAACGAACATTCGGCCATGTCAGCCTCGAAGACCGGCTCGAGCACGATCCTGGTAGCTGTCTGCACGATGCGGTCACGAACAGCGGGAATCGACAGCGGCCTGAACCCGCCCCTCACCCCAGGTTTCGGGATCAGGACCCGCCGAAGCGGTAAGGGCCGATACGTTCCTTCCCGCAGCTCGGCGGCCAACTCATCCAGGAGCAGGGAGACCCCGTACTCCTCGACCTGGGCCACCGTGGTGTGGTCGACGCCAGATGCCCCCTTGTTGGCGCGCACCTGAACCCACGCGCGCTCCAGGACGTCCCTACGGTGGACCTTGTCCGAGAGCGCATGGAACCTCCGTCCGGGATCAGCCTTGGCCGTCCGGTAAAGCGTGTGCTGCAAGGCACGGACCGAATCCCCACGGGATCCACCAGCGGTGGGACTAGCAACCATGGCACTCACCGGGCCCCTCCTTTCCAACTGCACGCATCGACGAAGTAGCGGCCCTTCCCCTCACCGCCGGTTATGTTGTCCGGTCGGTTCGATCGGTAATATGGCCGCCTCCGACGCCCACCCAGCCCGCCACCCACTTCCCGGGATCACCGGTTATAGGGCACGGCTCTCCGGCAGAATTCCGCAGCCTGCCAGGCCGGGGAGGGCCTCCCCAGTTCCCGCCGCCACTATCAGTACGTTCCGCGCCCCATACGCCGAGGAGTTCCTCACGGCTGCAATTCCAGGATCTTCGCCGCTTCCATGGCCTTCGCCCCGATTCCGAAGGGCTCGGCACTCCCTTGTCCCGCTCAAAGAACGGGCTGAGTAACGACGCCGCAGGCTTCGCGTGATGTTACGGACCGCACTGTCGCTCCCCCTTACAGGGCCTTTGACGCTGGGCTTCGACCCCGCCCGTTTCCAGGCGAAGCCGCCAGCCTGCTACCGGACCTCCTGGCAGCTACCCGGACCGGACTTCCACCGGCAAGCGACGACGAGCTTACGAAAGGCAGATCGGCCGTCTACACGGCGTCACCTCCAGTCTGCTGGGCGCACGGAAAAGGCTCATTTCTTACAACAGGCCCTTCGACCGGGTTCACAAGCAGTAGAGTCTTTTTGACGCCCTTGGCGCGCTTCGCGGGGACGGGGTGGGGGATGCTGCCGGGCCAGGCAGGGTCTCTCCAGTTCCCGCCGTCACTCTCTGAACGTTCCGCGCCCCATACCCCGAGGAGTCCCTCACGGCTGCAATCCAGGATCTACACCGCTTCCGTGGCCTTCGCCGTGATTTCCGCGGCTCGGCACTCCCTCTTCCCGCCGAAGCGGGCCCATAACGAGGCGGCAGGCTTCGCTTAATGCTATGGACCGTCCAGTCGCTCCCCCTGTTGGGCTTTTGACACTGGGCTTCGACCCGGCCAGTTACCCGACCAAGCCGCCAGTCTGCTACCGGGCCTCCTGGCAGCTACCCGGACCGGACTCACACCGGCAAGCGACGACGAACTTACGACTAGTGGATCAGCCGCTACACGGCGTCACCCCCAGTCTGCTGAACACACGGAAGATCGAGACCAGCCGTGACCTTCGGAGTCGCAGCCGCGTATCCGATTCCGAAGGTCACGCACAGATCAGCCCGGGGTCTGACCGTCGTTCGATTCCTCCGCCGCCACGATGGCCTCGACCTCGTCGAGGTCGTCGGACGTGAGCTTCCAGTCGGCCGCGGCGGCGTTCGCCGTGACCTGCTCCGGCCTGGTCACGCCAGTCAGCACGGAGCCGACCAGCGGTTGTGCGGCGAGCCAGGAGACGGCGAGCTCAAGCAGGGAATGGCCGCGCTTCTCGGAGAAACTCGTCAGCCGCTCGACCGTGCCGAGCCGTGCGTCGGACAGCGGGGGCCGTCGCGCCATGAGCCCGTCGCGGAGCATCTGGCTGACGACGCTGTCGGCGGCGAGGCGAGAGTCCGCGGGCAATGGCTCGTCGCGCCGGTACTTCCCCGTGAGCAGGCCGCTGGCGAGCGGGAAATACGGCAGAATCGCCACGCCACCGCGGTGCGCGGCATCGAGCACCTTCGGCGACGGGCGCTCGAGCACGTTGTACTGCACCTGACAGGACCGGAATGGTCGCAGGCCGGAACGTTCGGCTACACCGGCCGCCGCGTCGAGCAGGTCGACGGGCAGGTTGCAGCAGCCGACCTCGCGGACTTTGCCGGCGCGTACGAGGGTGTCCAGTGCCTGCAGGATCTCCTCGACCGGGGTGTCTGGGTCGGGCTGGTGCTGCTGGAGCAGGTCGATACGGTCGGTCCCCAGCCGGCGCAGGCTGGCCTCGACCGCGGCGACGATCCGCCCCGCGCCGCGCTGTGCCGGCTCCTGTTCACTGATGTTAAGAAACTTCGTCGCTATCACCGCCTCGTCGCGGCGACCGCGTAGAGCGACACCCAGGAACTCCTCGGAATGCCCCTCGCCGAGGTAGGACGTAATGCTGTACTCCTCGGCGGTGTCGAAGAAGTTGATCCCGAGGTCGAGCGAGGTGCCGACGATCCGAGTGACAGTCTCCTGGTCGCACGGGCGGCCGAAGAAATCCGTGCCGAAGCTGTTGCAGCCGATGCCGACGACCGAGACGTCGAGGACGCCGATCCGGGTGCGCCTCACCGCGGCGACCGCTCTGCTGCGTGCGACCACACTGCGCTCGTCGCCTCCGGCCGGGAGAAGACCCTGCGGAGGGCTGCTAACGGCCAAGGGTTCTGCATACTCATGCCTCCAGTGCTAGCCGGATCTCCCGCGCGTCCCGGTCCGCGCTCGTAGCGTGGACCGACGGACGTTCCTACTCTGACACGCTGCCTTCTGGACACGCCCACATTTGCCGTTCGAGTGGCACCCTTGCCGAGCTGCCGGCCCGCCAGCGTTCCGCGGTCGTCCTGCGTCGCTACCTCCAGCTGTCCGAGGCGGAGGCAGCCGAGGCGCAGGGGTCCCGGATCGGCACGGTGAAGAGCCTGACGTCCCGCGGACTCTCCCGACCGCGGCTGTCCCGGCGACCGCGAAGCCGGTGCCGGCAGACGCCGCGCCCGACCCGCCCTGGCTGACGCGGCTCGCCACGGTCCCCGGGCAGCACTGACGATCTGACGAGACGGAGTGACGGCGCCGATCAGCGCGGTGGGTGGGGCTGTTGCGTCGGCGGGGTAGAGCAGTCGGGCCAGCCGCTCAGGCGTGATCGACGGGTGCATCGTCGGCGTGCCCGTCCCGTGGTTCCGGTCTCCGGGTTCGCGGGGTTCCGGTTCCCGCCGGAGGTCATCACGCTGGCGGTGCGGTGGTACCTGCGCTACAACCTGTCCTACCGAGACGTCGAGGAACTGCTGGCCGAACGCGGCATCACCGCTGATCATGTGAGCGTCTACCGGGTGGGTGGGTCCAGCGGTTCACGGCGTTGCTGATCGACGCGGCCCGGCAGTGTCGCCACAGCCCCGGTGACAGGTGGTAAACACGGCGTGAGCGGTAAGGGCGACAAGGTTGCTGCCGTTCGCGTGTGCGGATCGATATGAACGGTTCAGCCGCCTTCCTGGACGAGGAAGGCGAGGGAGGCTGATCGGGCATTCACGGGTTCATCGGCGGGATCGTCCAGGTCACGGTCAAACACCCGGGACAAGGAGTTGCCGGCGACGTCTTCCAGGACGGGATCGATCAGCAGGCGGTGCCGCCCCGCCGCCCACCCAACTGTCGGGGTGAACCGCCAGGACTGCTCGCCGCCGCCGACGGCAGCGGTTCCGGCGACGCCACTGCCGTCCGGCCCGGCCACCCGCAGACACCGCAGGAGCAGGCCGTGGTCCAGCGCTCGAGGGAACCTGAGCTCGAGCGGCGCACGACCGCCTCGCGCTGGCGGACTCAGCTGCCAGTGGCGCGGCTCGACCCGGCCACGCAGATCGTCGCCGACCTGGTAGCGCCGACCGGCTTGGGCACGCAGCGGCATCCCCTGCGCGTCCCGGAACCCGGCATCGACCAGGAGCCGGAACGGGACGCCGCCACGCAGTGGGTACCCGGCCTCCCGGTGTCCGACCAGGCCCCGTTTGATGCGGGCGGGATCCAGCAGCACCGTGAGCCGGCGGCGCTCGGTGTCCCACAGTTCCTGCCCGCTGGGCAGCAACGCCCCGGGCAGCGGCTCACCGGCCTCGTCGACGAGCCGCACATGCCGGGCGGCGTACCCCTCGCTCATCGGCGCGCTGAACCAGACGTAGCAGCGCAGCAGGTTGCGCGGGACCTCGCGGGACGTCGGATACACGCCGAGCACCTCGGTCGTGGCCGCGTCCGGGCGTCCGTGCCGGACCAGGACCGCGGTGGGAGCACCGTCCACGAGCACGGTGTAGGTGGTTCCCGCGCGGAACGGGAAGCGCGGTACGAAGCACACCTCGCCGCGATCACGGGCCACCCGCCCGGCCATCGGCGGCGCACCGTCGACGGCGAGCGAGCCGGCCGGGCGCAGCGCCACCGTCGCCCCGGGAGGCAGGCCGCGTACCCGCACGCAGTCCTCGCCGTCGTGGCGCGACCAGGACGCCTCGCTCACGACGTCGCGACCGCTCGGGTGCGACGGCCTGAGCGCACCGGCGAGTCGGAAGCAACTGCGACCACGCCGGTCCTGTCCGCCGGGTGGCCCACGTCCCAGACTGTCAGAGCGAGTCCTTCTTCAACGAGCGGAGATGGCGCCGGCCGTCGGCGTCGCCGCGCAGGGCAAGCACGTAGCCGTCGTTGAGATCCGCCAGCCGCAGGACGCCCGGCAGGTTCTCGGTCTCCCGAGGCACCCCGACCGGCTCGTGCGGGTCGGTGAGTGGCGCCTGGTCGTCGATATCCCGGCAGGCGATCTTCACCAGCCCGTGCGCACTGTTCGCGACGAGAAGGTACTCCTCGCCCGCGTGCAGGTAGGAGACCATGTCCAGCGGCTGGTTCACCGCGCCCAGTTCGGCCACGGTGCGGCCGACCGTCTTCGTGCCCGGCCGAAGGTCGGTCAGCGGGAAATGCACGACGGGCGTGCACGTGTACGAAGCCAGGATGCTCTGCCCGCCCTGGTATGGCACGAACGCGCGGATCGGCGCCGCCGTCTCCCACTTGCCGTGCGACACATGGAAGATCTCCAGGCTGGTGTCGACGATGCCGCCCGGGTCGGCCGGGAACGGGAACGGAATGCGCCGCAGCTTGGAGGAGAACTCCTCGTTCGACAGGCCCGCGACGAGCAGAAAGCCGTCCACGTAGGCCAGGTCGGTGACCGTCGAGGTACGGATCGGCTGACGCAGGATGCGCAGCGTGCGTTCGCCGAAGGTGACCTGCTCGCCTTCGGACTCGTCGAGCGGAAGTGTCACGTCGAGCCGCTCGTCGTCCTGTGCTGGGGCGTCCGCGAGCGTCACCTGGGCGACCGGGACGTCGACGAGCGAAAGCGCCGTCGTCGATGCGTCGACGGCGCCGAGACGCACCAGCACCGCCTGGCCATCAGCACCCCGGCCACGCTGCACCGACAGGTACACCGCCGGAGCGGACGGATGCACCGCCACATCGCGGATGAACACGTCTTGCGGGTCACAGCCCAGCAGCGAGCCGACGCGTACATCGACGTCGTCGAGGTCGAAAGGCGCCGAGAAGCCCGGGCCGCCGAGGTCACCCGACCCGTCTGGGTCGGCGACGTCCACCGCGACGATCCTCGCGCCGACGTTGTCGGCCAGGAACAGGATCCCGGCCGGGCCGAACGTGATGGGACCCGCGGACCGGACGTCGGGAGTGCCCCTCCGCAGCCCGTACTCACTCATCGCGGCCTCCTCGCCTCGGGGACATGCGCTGGCAGAGACGGATCGCGGCCGCGCTGCCTACGTCACACCGTAGCCCCCGATGTGGCCTGATTCGACCGGTTCGAGCGCGTCTACATCCATAGCCAAGGCCACGGGTTCTGATCTGGCCGTCGGATTCGCGCTGGCAGCCGACGGTGTATGTGAGCAGCGAATGAGCAGTGGTCAGGTCTATATGAGCAGTCGCGGGCGTGGAACACGAGACGGCCAGCGGCGCGAGGCCGACGGCGAGCGCGATGACGACCGTCGTGGCGCGGCTATTGATGGACGTGTGCGCGCTGCCCTCACGGTCGAAGATCATGATGAGTTCGGCTGGTTCGTGCAGGGCACTGAACGAGTGCGGGGTCATGGTCGAGAATTCGAGGTCGTGCGCGTGCCGGAACTGTGCGGTACCGGGCGGATGACCACGTCCTCGTTGTCGGGGAGCTCGAAAAGCACATCGAGGCTGACCTGGAGCGCGTTTGCCAGGGGCACCAGAACGTCGAAGCCGAGCGTCCCGCGGCCGGTCTCGATCCGGCTGATGGTGGACGGCTGAGCGCGATGGCCGGGCAAAGCCTCGAGGCGGCGAGCAGGACGGCTCCCGTAGTCGTGCTGGACCGAGTCTCCCGGTCGTTCGGGACGGTCAGGGCGCTGACCGACGTCAGCCTGCGGATCGATCACGGCGAGCTGGTCGGGATCGTCGGGCCGTCCGGCTCGGGCAAATCGACGATGCTCCACCTGCTTGGCACCCTCGACGGGCCGACCACGGGAACCGTGACCATTGACGGTCATCCGGTCCACGCGCTGAACGACGACCAGCGGTCGGCGCTGCGCGCGCAGGCGGATCGGCTTCATCTTCCAGCAGTTCCATCTGGCGCCGGGCGTGTCCGCGCTGGAAAACGTGGCCGACGGACTGCTCTAGTCCGGTGTGCGGCGCCTGGAACGCCGCGAACCGGCGAGCCTCGCGGGTGCGTCGCTGCGAGTGACCGTCGACCGGCTCGCGGAGCTGCTCGCCGAGTTCGAGGCGGCGGCCGGCGCGGAGCGGGAGCTGCTGGGGACCGCGACGGACCCGGAAACGGTCGCCGCGGAACTCGCCGCTGTCCGCGCCGAGGCGCTCAAGACAGTCGCGGACGCCGAGGTCTCTCTGGCCGGCGAGCGGCAGGTCCGGCTCACCGCCGAGGACGCCGCAGCCGAGATGCAGGCCGAACTCGAACACGCCCGCGCGGGCGCCGCGGAAGCCCGGGACGAGGCGGCGGCCGCGACCGAGCAGGCCGCCCAGCAGGCCCGGCGGGCGCAGGCCTCCGACGAGCGCGCCGCATCACCTCGACCTTGCGGTCGCCCTTGGCGAACCGCACCACCGGGATGTCGTTCTCCCGGGCGAAGCTGTCGACCGCCCGGCGGAACCGGGATCCGATCCGGTCGAACAACGCCGGGGAGGCGACCGGCTGGCCGAGATGCCGCGCGACCTCGACCTCCTGCTCAAGGTCATAGATCGCACTCAGCGTGCCCTGTTGTCGATCGTTAAGTTCCTGCCAGGCCGCTCAACGGTGAGGCGCTGCCTCGGCGCTCTCGCGCCATTCGTTCCCCTGAGCCGCGATCGTCATCCCGATCACCGCATCCGGCGCCACGGCGCCGTCCGCCTGATCACCCGGCGGAGCCCGCAAGGTGCTCCGCTCGGGAACGCACCTATGCTAACGTGACGTCAATATCGCCCCCGGATCCGATGCAAGACGGTGAAGCGGCTCCGGACCCGACACGGCTGGGCGGCGGAGAACGGCATAGGTATGAGAAGCTCGCTTCCGCAGAGGGGCGTGGCCCCGTTGAAGCCCCAAAACGGTGTGACGACGGGGCAGGGCCTCGGCGAGGTAGCTCATCGTGTTGATCTATTGCAGACGGTAGCGAGGAGTGGGAGGGCTCTGTAGCGGTCGGCGGCGATGTGTTCGAGGGGGTTTTTTTAATCTTCCTGGTGCCATTGAGGCGGATCACATCGATGGCCAGGTTTCGGAAACTCGCGAGGGCATGGTTGGTGTTCCCCGTGTAGGTTGGGTTGGCATCCTCCCGCCAAGCGGTATCGCGGGCGTCGTGGATTTCGTTTTCGATGCCCCACTGCCCCGGACGTGGGCGTGGAGATATGCGGCGGTCGCGTTCCCGTTGGATGTGCTGGTGAGTATGATGGCGTATTCACGGCTGATACGTTTTCCGATATGGTCGAACTCGTCACGGCGGATGACGCCCGGCCGTGGCGGCCTGTCGAGAATCGATCCCGTTGGCTTCCGTGGCCCAAGTCCTCCAGTTCTTGATCCTCCCGCGGTCGCGTTCCTCGACCTCGTGGCGCGGCGCTTCCTGGAGAAACGGAAGGACCATCTTGAAGATCTTTCTTTCCAAAGTCGACTGGTTTCGTTTAATGGTAAATTGTAGTCCATCCAGGCTTTCACGAGAAGGTCCGCGGTGGCGTGCTGGGCGTGGACGGCGTCGAGGGTCACCGCTGCCCTACTAGGAATTTCCGGGAGTTTCCCGACCAGTTCTTCGACCTGGGTGATCTCGTTTGTGTCGTCCGGGACCCGGACCTGTGCGACGACGACGCCCTCGCCGTGGAGCATCGCGGAGAGCAGCCCGATCTGGGTGTCCTCGCCGGACCAGGCGCCGCGCAGACCTTGCCGTCGATCGCGAGGGCAACCTGACGACGGGCGGCCTGCGCGCACAGCCGCGCACCGAAGGCCGCGTCAAGAGCGTCCACATCGATCTTCCTCAGGAGCATGCGGACCGTCTTTTCCGAAGCCGCCCCGCAGTTTCCGTGAAAATGGTCCAGCGCAGCACCCAGGCGGGCGAGAGGAGGCTGTGGGAGGTCGGCGGCCCGACGGTGGAGCTCGCGCAGGCATTTTGCGCCGGTCAGCGTCGCGACAAGTACCACGCCCAGAACGAAAGAAAGACTGTGGATCTTTCCCCGCCTGTGCCGCGGATCGGGAATCTTCCCCAGCATTCCCAGGAGACTTGTGATGTCACAGCGCTCGACGTCGAACGGGACGGTGAACATGCCGGGGCCAGGCTGGCATGATGAAACGTGGTGGCCTTCTGACCGTGTGGACAATGGTGGTCGGCGCTTTCATTGTCCGAACAGGAGGCCACTTCTCTCACAACGCTGGCACCAAATTCTCCCATCGCATTACTCGCCGTTTCCCAAACCCATCGAAGACGCCCTGCCCCGATGGCGCCAGGCGTTCAGCGACCGAGCGGGCGAGACGCTACTCCGGTCCGCCTGGCCAGCTGCTGACCGCGCGCATTGCCAGAACCACGCTGCCGGGCCCCCAGCCCCGCCGGGGAGCCACCGACGTCACCACATCACGTAGTCGATCGAGGTCGATGTGCTACCTCGCCGCAGCCCTGCGACGGGGGCCTGGCAAGACCGCTTGTCATTAACTTGACGCCGCATTATCTTGTGGCGGTGCCCATGACGGGTCCCGAGCTGAGGAAGAGGAGGCGATCGGTGTCCGGACACGATGTTGATCTCGACGCTGTCAGGGCGCGGTATCGGGCGGAGCGCGACAAGCGCCTTCGGAGCATCCTCGCTGACGAGGCGAGCGTTCCGCTCAACGCGCTCCCGGAGTTAGCTCAAGATCAGGCCGCGGAGCCGGAGGACAGCCGACCCGCGGTTCGTGACGCTGTCGATGTCGTCGTCGTCGGCGGTGGAATCGGCGGGCTCACCGCGGCCGCGCGCCTGCGTGAGGCCGGCGTCGAGCGCGTGCGTGTGATCGACAACGGAGCCGACTTCGGAGGGGTCTGGTACTGGAACCGCTACCCCGGGGCTCAGTGCGACGTCGAGTCGTACATCTACATGCCGATGCTCGAGGAAGTGGGATACCTACCGGGGGAGAAGTACGCCCACCAACCCGAGATCTTCCACTTCCTGCGGAAGCTCGCTCAGAAGTACGGGCTGTACGAGCACGCGCTGCTGCAGACCACCGTCACGGGGGCTCGCTGGGACTCGCGTGAGCACGCGTGGATCGTCACCACTAACCGAGGCGACGAAGTCCGCACGTCCCTATTGGTGCTGGCCTCGGGCGACTTTAGCCAGCCCAAGCTGCCGGGTATTCCGGGCATCCACGATTTCCAGGGCAAGATGTTCCACACCAGCCGTTGGGACTACGAGTACACCGGGGGAGACAGCAACGGTGGCTTGACCAAGTTGTCTGACGTGCGGGTGGCCCTGATCGGTACAGGGGCCACCGCTGTCCAGGTGACACCGCACTTGGCCGAGTGCGCCAAGGAGCTCTTGGTCTTCCAGCGGACGCCGACCACCATCTTCGCCCGTGACAATCAGCCGACTGATCCCGAATGGGCCGCTGCCTTGAAGCCGGGATGGCAGCGGGAGCGGATCAGGAACTTCGGGGAGGTCGTGTCGGGGCGTCCGACGGAGGTGGACCTCGTCTCGGACAACTGGACGAAGGAGTTCGCCTCTCTCTCGGGCGCGGGTTCGGGGAACCTGAGTCGCGAGACGGCCGAGGCGCCAACTCCCGAGGAGCAGGAGCTCGCCGACTTCCGCGTGATGCAGCGGGTTCGTGACCGGATCGACCAGATCGTCCATGAGAAGGACGTCGCGGAATCACTGAAGCCGTACTTCCGGCTCCACTGCAGGCGGCCGACGTTCCATGACGAGTACTTGGCGGCGTTCAACCGGCCCAACGTCACCCTGGTCGACACCGACGGCGCTGGCGTCTCCCGGATCACGCCGAGCGGGCTCGTGGCGGGTGGCGTCGACTACCCCATCGACTGCATCGTGTTCGCTACAGGGTTTGACACCCTGTCGCCGTATGCGGAGAAGTTGGGGTTCGAAGTCGTCGGTTCGGGCGGCTTGAGGCTGCGCGACAAGTGGAATAACAACCTCTCGAGCCTCCACGGCCTGCAGACGCATGGATTCCCGAACTGCTTCATGCTCGGCTACACGCAGACTGCGCTGAGCGTGAACTTCTCGCAGACGCTCCAGGAGCAGGTCGACCACCTCACCCACATCGTGCGCCACTTCTTCGACTGCGGGGCGTCCGAGATCGAGGTGACTGAGGCTGCCGAGATAGCGTGGCAGTCGCGGATGCAGAAGGCCGCGTCCTACCATGAGGAATTCTGGCTCGCCTGCCCGCCCACTCGCTTCAGCAACGCAAACGTCGCCGACGACAGGCCCAATAGATACCAGTTGGTGTATGGCGGCAGCGCGTCGGAGTTCTTCGATATCCTGCGGGGCTGGCGCGAGGCCGGCACGTTCGAGGGCGTCGAGTTCCGGTAAGGCGCCAGCGCGGCGGAACCCCCCGGGCGTGAGCACCGCAACGGACGAACGGACGGTCGGGGCCGACTGCTCCGCTCGATGGGGAACGTGGACTTGAGGAGTGATGGACGTGAGGGCACACAGCAGTGGTCTCCGGTAGGACGGCGATAGTCGGGCTGGGAATCACCGACATGACACGGCGTCGCTATGACGTCACTGCGCTGGACCTCGCCGCGGAAGCTGTGAAGCTCGCGCTGGAGGACTGCAAGCTGCCGAAGTCGAAGATCGACGGGCTGCTCGTCAACGGCAACATGATGTCGTCGGAAGTCCGGAACAACTTGCAGGACGCCCTGGGGCTGGCCGACCTCACGTTCCTCAACACGATGTCGGCGGGAGGCGCGACGGCTGGGTCGATGGTGCAGTACGCGTCGTTCGCCATCGAGGCCGGCCTGGCGTCGGTCGTCGCCCTCGTGTTCGCGGACGCGCCCTTGCGTCGGGAGACCTCGGTCGCGAACTCCCGATACGGGGTGCCGGTGGGGCCCGCACCGGGGCTGGAGGGACTTGGTCGTACCTATGGTGACCGAGGGCAGGCGGCGATCCGCTACGCCTTGGCCGCCAGTCGCCACATGCATCTGTTCGGCACGACGAGCGAACAGTTGGGAGCTATTGCGGTGGCTCAGCGGCAGTGGGCTTCGCTCAGTCCCTTGGCTCAGAAGAGGGAGCCAATCACGCTCGAGGACCATCAGTCATCGCGGATGATCGCAGAGCCTTTCCGGCTGCTGGATTGCTGTCTGACCTCCAACGGTGCTGTGGCCGTGATCATGACGTCCGCGGACACGGCTAAGGACGGTCCCCACCCGCCCGTCTTCGTCCGCGGGGTGGGACAGGGCCACCCGGGCGAGACCGGTCGGCCCGGTCGCGACCACGGGGTCCACACCGGTGCCGTCGCTGCAGGCCGGCAGGCGCTGCAGCAAGCTGAGATCGGCCTCGAGGACGTCGACGTCCTGCAGATCTACGACAGTTTCACGTACACGGTTCTCGTGACCCTCGAGGACTACGGATTCTGTCCGAAGGGCGAGGGTGGGCCGTTCGTCGCAGACGGGCGCCTCGCAGTTGGCGGCTCCTTGCCCTGCAACACAGGAGGCGGCCAGTTGTCCGGCTACTACGCCTGGGGCTTCACGCCCTTGTCTGAAGGAATCATCCAAGCCCGCGGTACTGCTGGCGAGCGGCAAGTCGCCCATTGCGATCACGTCATGGTCAGTGGGAGCGGGGGCTTCCTGAACCACCATTCCACGGTGATCCTCAGTCCCCTCGAAGGGTCTGGACGGGCGGTGGCCCACCATGCGTGACGACCAGCGGTCCGCACGGCCCTCGCCGGTGCCGGATCCTGAGTCGGAGCCGTTCTTCGAGGCCGCCGGCCGCTCAGAACTGCTTTTGCGCCACTGTCCGTCGTGCGGTGCCTGGGCCTGGCCCGTGCCACGACTCGCTACCTGCCAGAACTGCTTGGAGCATGGCCTGGAGTGGGCCAGGGCCTCCGGTGCCGGCGTGGTCCATGCGGTGACCCGCGTGCACTACGTGCCTGCGGATGACGATCCGAGCTGGGCTCCCTTCGTGGTCGGTGTGGTGGAGCTCGACGAGGGCGTTCGTACACAGATCGTCGGTCTCCTGGCCCGCGAGGGTAGTGACGTCAGGGTCGGAGATCCGGTCCGGGCGGTCTTCTCGTCCACGCGCGACGACGTGTACGTCCCGTGGTTCGAGGTGGTAGGGCCGGGTTGCGGCAGGGCGCGAGCGTTGAGCCGCTAGCGACACGTCGCCGCGGGCTCTGTCGTCCGAACCTCGGGCGGCGAGTTGGTTCGGCGCAGGGGCTGGGAGAGTCCACACCGAGTTGGGCGACGGATAACGTCGTCCGACACACGAGGAGCAGCAAGTGAATCGGGAAGCGCAGGCCGATGTAGGTGGCTTTCTCTCCGGCGTCCGAGTCCTGGAACTCGCAGATGAACTAGGCGAGTACTGCGGAAAAGTCCTCGCCGGGCTGGGGGCGGATGTCATCAAGGTGGAGCCCTTGGGTGGAGAGTGCACCCGGTCATACGGCCCGTTCGCGGGCGACGATCCGCACCCGGACAAGAGCCTGTACTTCTGGCACTACAACTTCGGCAAACGCGGGGTCACCGTCGACCTTGAATCCGAGCAGGGCCGTGACCAACTGGCCCGCCTCATCAAGACCGCGGACGTCGTCCTGGACACCCGCCCCCGCCACTACCTCGAGGAGCGCGGGCTTGGTTACGACGCCATGTCGCAGATCAACACGGGCGTGATCTACGCGCGCATCACGCCATTCGGCGACGACGGGCCCTGGGCGGACTACCGGGGCAGTGACCTGGTGCATCTGGCGCTGGGAGGAGTGGTCATGAACTGTGGCTACGACCCGACGCCCACTGGGGAGTACGACCTCCCTCCTATGGCGCCGCAGATGTGGCAGTCGTACCACATCGCCGGTGAGGTGACGGCGATGTCCATCGTCGCGGCACTGTGCTACCGGCTCCAGACGGGGCAGTCGCAGGCGCTGTCCACCGCCGTGCACGACGTGGTCGCCAAGAACACCGAGACCGACTTGCCGGATTGGGTCTATCGGCGTGCCCCGCATTATCGGGCCACCTGCAGGCACTCGTTTCCGAGCAACAGCAGTTCGTCGGCGCAGAATCTCCCGGCGACACCCGGCATCGTGATGTCCAAGGACGGGAGGTGGGTGCTTCCGTACCAGTCCTACCTCCCCGGGGTCGGCTCCCCCCTGGGTGCGCTGCTGACGATGCTCGCCGAGCACGGTTATGGGGAGGAAGTAGCGGGGGAGGAATTCCAAGATCCCGACTACTTGCGCCAGGCGGCCGGGATCCGGCGCACAAACGCGATCGTCAGCAGGCTCGTGGGGGGCTACACCTTCGACAGGCACCTGTGGCTCGAGGCCCAGAAACGGGGCCTGCCTTGGGCTCCGGTGCGCAAGCCCGAGGAGAACGCGGACGACCTGCACTGGTCGCAGCGAGGCACCTTCGTCCGGCTGCCGGACCGGGACTCGGACCGCATGATCACCCACGTCGGAGCCAAGTGGCTCTCGCCGGACGTGCCCTGGCGACGCGGACCCCAGGCCCCCCTCCTGGGCGAGCACAACGACGTGGTCCTACGGCACCCCGACGACCGGCCACGGTTCCCCGACCTGGTGGACAGGACTCAGCACTACGCACGGGGTTCGGACGCGAGTCGCTGGGGCAAGCCTTGGGCTCTGGGCGGCGTGCGAGTGGTGGACTTGGGATGGATCCTGGCCAGCGCTGGAGGGGGCCGTTTCCTCGCGGCGCTCGGTGCCGAGGTCATCAAAGTCGAGCACTCGTCGAAGATCGACATGCAGCGGATCGGTGGTGGATTCGTCCCCGAGGGTCTGAGGGCCGAGCGAGACGCCGCGACCGAGCCCCTGCCGTCCAAGGACACCCCGAGTCTGAACCGCACAGGCGGGTTCATGGAGAACAACACCGGCAAGCGGGCGATCAGCCTCAACCTCAAGAGCGAACGCGGTCGGGAGATTCTCAAGAGGCTCATCGTCGAGGCAGACGTCCTCGTGGAGGGATACTCGCCGGGCACCATGGAGAGGATGGGCCTGGGGTACGACGTGCTGCGCACGCTGAATCCGCGGCTCGTCTACGTCCAGCAATCCGGCATGGGACAGGTCGGCGTCTACGGACGCCTCAAGAGCTTCGGTCCGACAGCTCAGGCGATGTCAGGCCTCAGCGAGATGTCGGGGCTCCCCGAGCCCGCACCGCCGGCCGGTATCGGGTACTCGTACCTCGACTGGTTCGGCGCCTACCAGATCGCCTTGGCCATGACCGCCGGATTGTTCCGGCAGAAGACGACCGGACGGGGGTGTTGGATCGACTCGTCTCAGGTCGAAGCCGGCATCTACCTGTCCGGTACGGCGGTTCTCGATCATTCGGTGAACGGCCGGAGCTGGAGTCGATACGGCAATCGTTCGCCGTACAAAGTGGCCGCCCCACACGGGATCTACCGCGTGCGCGGGGTCGACCGATGGATAGCGATCGCGGCGTTCGACCAGGCCGACTGGATCCGGGTCATCCGAGTCCTCGGCGCGCACGAGTTGGCCGATGACGAGCGATTCGCGACTCTACCGTTGCGAATGGCCAACGCTGATCTCCTCGACGCAGCCATCGACGCCGAGACGCTGAAGTGGGACGGTGTGGAGCTCATGACCGCTCTCCAGTCCGCTGGAGTTGCAGCGGGGATCTGCGAGTCGACGGAGGACCGGTGCGAGTGGGATCCGCAGTTGCGTCATCTCCAGTGGCTCATGGAGTTCCAACAGACCGAAATCGGGTCCTGGCGGGCGAAGACCCCTCCGACTCGGTTCAGCCACACGCCTCCGTACCAGGGCGGCCTCGCGGATCGGCACGGCCCGAACTACGGGGAGGACAACGACTACGTATATCGGGAGATCCTCCAGATGAGCAGCGAGGAGATAGACGATTTGGTGCGCGAAGGCGTCATCTGACGCGACTCCGGGCAGCGGGCTCCTCAACCCTTGGCGCGACCCGGCCGCGCCCCGCCCGTTCGGCAACAGCTGGCCGGTACATCGTCAGAGGAAGTGGGAGGTCACCCCTGTCGACGCCCACGGCGTGCCCTGCATGTTGTACAGGCCGACGATTGCCGGTTCCGATGTCGGTTACGTCGTCTACGTCCACGGTGGAGGATTCGCCCTCTTCGACGCCGATGGTCACGACCGAGCCGCACGCCGCCTCGCCAACCGGAGCCGCCTACCCGTTCTGAGCATCGACTACAGACTGGCGCCCCACCACCGTTTTCCTGCTCAGCTCGACGACATCGCCGCGGTCCTGAACTGGCTCGATGCCCGTGGGCCGAGCGTCGGTCTCCGTGGCCGCGCTTTCCTGCAGGGCGACAGTGCCGGGGGCAACCTCGCGTTGGTGACAGCGCTGAGGAACCCCGGGCACTTCAGCGCTCTCGTCCTCATTTATCCCTTCCTGGACCCTACGGCAGGTTTTGACTCATACCAGAACGCGGTCCCGGGGGGGAGCGCCGCGGATGCGACCGTCTTCTGGGATCAGTACACGTCTTCGGCGGCCGATCTGGTCAATCCAGACGTCGCCCCCCTGGAACGTCGGCGCGGTGAAACACGGCCGGAAACAGTCCAACAGTACGGCGAGAGAAGTCGGTATCATGACGTCCGGGAGCATCGGTGCCCACTCTTTCGAGTTGGTTTGGGAACAGTCGATGCTCCCTCAACCAGCCTCGCGAGCTGGCTTTCTACCTCTCCCCCGCGCGGGCGATCCCGCCCCTGGACACGACTTGCACACGGCAGGCCTACATCAGCCGGTCTATTGACACCAATCAACTTCCCATTACCAGCACACGCTTCCGATCAGGGAAAACCGCGGAAGTCGAGCGGATCGCAAGGTGACGATGTCGTTCCTTCCCGGCGATGCACAGGGTTTCGGCGGGAGGAGGGGCCGCAACTGCCGAGGCGACATCGGGGCCCGCGATGTCAGCGCATCGGCGCTCCCGACCCGTAGCTAAGACCGATTCGTAAGGCGACCGCGGGTTACGGCTGCGTAGCATGACGGAGTCGCTGGCGGGCCGGGCGGACGGACCCATCAAGCCAGCGCCTGGCAGGCCACAGCCCATGGGCCTCACGTAAGGGGAACGGAGCGGATCGGGACCTGCGGTTCGGACTATCTTGCCGCCCGGTGTTGCCGGATGGCGCGGGCGCTCACCCGGTGACGGCCGCTCCCAGACCCGACCCGAGCAACGCGGTGGTGACCGCGGACACCTGATCGTCCTCGACCTCGGAGTCCCAGCCGAGGACGATCCGTGAGTAGGTCGGGCGCTCGAAAAGCAGGACCGCCAGCTCGGCGAGCAGCT
>Ga0207703_10000340_pt1 | contig 50862 bp, 51 predicted proteins | sample KBSSwiS12_FD_184304 | JGI IMG/M metagenome (GOLD analysis project Ga0207703, IMG submission 184304) | Switchgrass rhizosphere microbial communities from Kellogg Biological Station, Michigan, USA - KBS Switchgrass S1-2 (SPAdes) (version 2) | ecosystem: Host-associated > Plants > Roots >... | reverse complement strand
CTGACCCGATCTCGCCCGACATCACCGCCCCGCTCAAAGAGCGGCTATCAGCCCGTCGATGACCCCGCCCGCAAGGCGGCCTTCAGACCTCGCTTACGCAACTTCGGCCATCGACTCTTCCGCTGTATTCAGCCCCGCTCGTGACGCTAGCAACAGACTTACACGCTCAAGCTCTTCGTATGTTGTTCCGTGAATGACCGGAACGAGCCGCTCGCGCCGTAGGAGCGCCGAAAGCTCTTTATCGGCGACACCTTCTGCCGGGAGGCGTCGCAACATCGCCGGGGTCACCAAAACAATACCGACGCGCGAATTCACCAAGCCGTTGTCGATCGCCCGCATCATCGGAACCCCTCGCCGCATTCCAGCCGCTCCCAAATCTCATCGAGGATGGCATCGGTTCTTTTTGTCGGTTGGCCGATGCGGGGCCGTATCGCTTCCTCAGCTATGCTGTTAATGATGGGGACGAGTGCGCCCATAATGGTCTGCGTGTGAACTACGTTCTGTCCGGATTGTATTGTGCTGGTTTTCTTGGCCATGCCGTATTTAAGCGGTCAGCAGTTCCGCTAGTTTCCTACGGAGTCGTCCCTATATCTTGCCGAACAAAAAAGGGGCTTCCGGTACTCAATGCTGACGGACGTATTCTTTCGGCGTTACGCCGACACGGCTCTCTTTGACTCGTATACCGACAACCACCTGCGGTTCTTGGGTCAGGCGGCGCAGCTTCTCGTTGATGAAGTGCTTCGGCGGAACGAGAAAGCGCACAAGGACGAGAAGGCCGATCCCGCGACCATCGCGCTTCGGTTTGTCCATTCGGTGATGTGTCGAGAACTCGGCATCCAGTACTTGACCCCTGCGCGCTACAACCGCACTTGGAAGGCCCCGAACGGGAACGACATCACGCAGTCCTTCGAATGGTCGGTGGCAAACCAGACGACCAACTACCTGACGTTCGCCTATGACGACTCGCTGGATGCAGACAGCTTCCTCAAGCGCCGGATGAGCTTTATTGAGCTCGCTTTCCAAAGGCGGGCCAAGCAGCTTGTTGACAGGCGAGCGGCCCTTGAAGCTGCATTCGCGCGCAAGGACGCATCGGTGCAGCTGGTGAACTCTCTGACGAGCAACACCTTCCAGATCAAAGAGACCAAGAACCTAGACGACGCAGACGCAGCGTTCAGTGCGCAAGCCCTCGAACTCAACGAGCGGTTCAGGCAAGCCGGTATCCCGCTCGCCTACCACAACAACCTAGTCCAGATCTCCGACGACAAGCTGATCGACACGATTATCGATGCGCCATTCTGGGCACTTGTGGCCGATCCGAAATGGCAGAACGTCGACCTGCTGCTCAAGGAAGCCGTGGACAAGCGCGATAGTGGCGATCGCGATGCTGTGTCTCCGGCGATGCAAGGGCTGGAAAGCGTCATTAAGATCCTCAGCGATGATAAGGGCTGGACGCGAGGTGTGGAGACCGGCGCGGCGGGCTACATCGACAATTTGGTCAAGGAGCGAAACGGGGAGAGGTTCATCGCCGTTTGGGAGAAGGACGCGCTGGTCAAGTTGTTCGGCGAGATACGAAACTATTTTGGGCACGGCCCGGGCAGCGCACCGTTGCCCTCGCTTCGGCCTGAACAAACCGCATGGGTAATTGGGAGCGTGATGGTCTGGGTGCGCAGTCTGGTTCGTCGCGCCTAATGGGAAGGAAGCAACATGGCACTCGTTGATGCATCGTACTTTCAGGATTGGATTCGAGCGGTCGAGCGGTCGGATCGAGCACACCGGCTCTATGATGCCGCTGGCCCGACGGGTAACCGAGCGTTGATCGAAGAGATGCGGAAAAATGTCGATTTGGTGGATCGTGAGTTGAACGCCGCGGTGAAGGCGATCAACGAGCACTATCCGAACTAAGGGACAGCGACGGAGTAGGGGGAGCGAAGTGCCAGAACCGATCGTGAAGGTGCCAAGTCCGGCACTTCCTTTTGACCCGTCCTTCACAGCCGTCGATCGCATCGATGCGATGGTCGATTGGTTTCAGGCGAACTTCGATGATCCCGTAAATGACCTGCCATACGATGGACGGGAGGGCGGCTATCAATGGATGTGGGGTGGCCCGTTCGATGCCACCGAGGAACTACAAAACGCATTTCCATCTGCGTCCGAGCAGGAGATAGCAGCCGCTGTAAATGAGATCGAAAGCGATGGCGTAACCGAGTGGAATGTCGCTGGCAGTCGCGTCGTCATGATCGACCACGGCGATGCAGTCGTTGGACCACCCAATCGTCGGGTGCCATCAAATGAGGAGCGGCAAAAGGGCACGATCGTTGAGACCGTCCTGTACCCGCGTCTTCGGTTCGAATTCTCCGTTCGCGTCACATTCATTCCTGGCAATACGAACGAAGAGCTAGGAGCCGAACTCGACATTGAAGACCGTTTCCTCGCTACCGAGACGGGGGATGCAATCACCACCGAGAGCGGCGAGCGTATATCGCTGGAGGGCGGCACGAGCGCTCTGGTAAGGCGCGACTTTGGATCGCTTCGTTCCCTAGTTTCCAATCTCATCGATCTGGAACTGGAAGGGCGGGTGGTGAACACCGCTCCCCAACTCGAAGCCGCGCGCGGTTGGATCAGCAGCCTCACCGATGATCGCCAGCTATTCGTTGACGACTCCATTGCTGTTCATGCCAGTCCGCTCAATTGGGCGTCGCTCGTCAAGATGTTCGGCAAAGGCGTCGAGGCTGGGGGATTTTCGGCGATTGTGATGGTTGCCGACAAGCCGGGGCAAGCTGTCGGATTCCTCATTTCCTATGGTGGGGCGCGTTTGTTCCTTCACCTCGTCCACGGCGTGGCCTTCACTATGGACTCGCTTTTCGAGCGCCTCAGCGAGCGGATTCGTCGGGGTGACTTTGACAGCGGTGATCCCAGCGATACCAAGCCGAAGCCAAAAGCAAAGTAGGGGGCAGGCTTGGTCGATCTGAACAAGTTGGAGCGGCTAAACAAACTCCGCAAAAGCGGTGCGTTGTCGGCGGAGGAATTTGATCGCGAGAAGGCCCTCCTGCTGGAAGGCCAGGCCGCTAAGCCGTGGCCGCTTATTATAATCGGGTTGATCGCATTGGTCATTGTCGTGGCGGCGGTCGTCGTTATCACTCGCCAGACGGGCGATGCCATCAATAATTCGGTCGTGGCCTCGTCGGGCAAGCCAGTCGAGTCAGGTTCGTCCGCCTCCGTGCGTCCCACGCCAACCCCGTTGCCACGCCCTCCACAGGTCGATCGTTCCGTTGCCGCGACGGCTGCGCCAGATCCCACCGACGCCGATTATTACAACGAGGCCAAGCGGGACATGATGCGGCAGTACCGCGACCAACCTCCGGGCATCCGTGCAATGCTCGGGGATTACGCAGGTGCGGAGGTTCTTTGCCGGGGAAGCAGTGACGAGCCGACGATCAAGAAGTGGTGCCCAATCCGCGATGCGCTGGGAGTCAAACTCAGAGGGTTGGGTATGTGCTATGGCAGATCGACTGATCAATCTGCCGCTGATAGCGACTGGCATACTTGTGAGGCTCGGGACGAAGATCAGACGCCGGGCTAACTAGGTAATGACCCCGCCAGATACCCTCAAGCTGCTTGTCGCCGATGCAAACCTCGACTATACCAACGTCCGCACCCTGAGTGTCGGTGGGAGAGCTATTTTAGTGCGGAATAGCGCCTCTTTATAGCCTCGCCCGCGATAATCCTACCATACATGCGGCCTACCGATTTTTCGCGACGAATGGCGGCATTCTTAGCCTCGTCATCCGAAACCTGCCAGTCAACTAACGGCCCAGTTCCAGCCGTCGGCCAGCACCTGAACCAATGGCGGGTTTTGGGGTGAGCTAATGGCGCCGTGAATGTCTGCTTCTGGGTCTTAGCCGACTTCACGGAGACGGCGCACCAGATCGTTTCGATAGATGCACGAACGCTGAATTCGCAACCGTTGCGGTTCTAATCCACATCGCGACGTGTTGGAAAGCATGAAATCCTGCTATAGATAAGTCTCTGTTCGATTCTAGTTAATGCAAAATAACCAAACACATATCCTTCGATGAATATAGATATTCATCGGATTGTACCCCCATGCCATTCTATAAATTCATCACTTCAGACCCTATTTTCAAGTTTAACTGGATCAATACTTTAATACACCACGCACAGGAGATACGTGATGGCAATTGAAGTCAAACAACAGACCATAAATTTAAACCAGTCCGCGAATTTCGTTTTTGATCGCGCGGTCATATCGAATGTCGTTGGTGTATCCTTTTTCAGCCTTACCTATGGCGACAAGGATCATCACATCAAGAAGGTCAACCTGTCGGTCCAGACGAGCTGGAGCAACAACACCGTTCAGGCCAGTGTGACCGCGCAACTTATCGATGCGTCGGGCAATCTGATCGATAAAAGCGACTCCAAGGTCGGGCTCGTCTGCGTCGCAAACACCGACTCCTCCGACAACAATCTCGCGCTTGCGACTGTCGACGGCATCATGACCGGTACTCAGTCCGTGCCGATCTCGCTGCCTGGCAGCTCGTTGAAATTCGCCCAGCCCGCCATCGCCGGCTTCGCCCTTGCCTTTGCCGATGGCGACCATCATCTGCGCCAGATGCTGGTTTCGCTCGGCTTCGCCCAGCACGGAACGAACGGACAGATCAGCGCCGACGCAGCGATGGTCGACAGCAGCGGGCACGAAGCAAGCGTGGAAAGCGCCGACGCGGTGCTGATTGCCGGGAACTATGCCGAAACGGGCATGGAAGTCGAGATCCTCACCAATCAGCAGACCTCATCGTCGCAGCAGGTCAGCTTCAGCAAGCCAATGTCGAGTGCAGTCGTGCTGATGAACAGCTTCACCATCACCTTCAAAGGTGACGACCATCATGTCAGGACGCTCGGCGCGGGCTGCACCGGCTGGAGCCTGGACGGCACCGATACGTCCAAGGTCACGCTCGACAATGCGCGGGCGTTCGTCAGCGACAATTCCGGCAACACGCAGGACAATAATGCGTCCTTCGTCAATCTCTTCGTCGTCGGTATTCCCACAGGCTGACTGTCACGGGCCGGGCGTAGCGACGTGCCGCGCCCGGCCGGTTTCCACGATCGAGCGGCAGTCGCGCCGGCCCGCCGGCAGCGCCGCGATTCCGAGAGGCGCACATGGTCGACAATTCAGTCCCCGCAATCCGCACCTATCAGATGGACGGTTCAGCGGTCGGCAAGCTTTCCAGCGCGGTCAATCTGTTCCGCGGCGACATCAATCTCACCCAGTCGATCCTGACCTTGCCGGGCCGAGCCCAGAACTCGGGCCTCGATATAGACATTTCGTTGCAATATCAGAGCAATGTCACCGAAGCCGCGGCGACCTGGAATCGCGACGCCCCAACCGGGATTCTCGGCCTGGGCTGGAATTTCCCGCTCAGCTATATCGACGCAGCCGACAGCGGCTCGCCGGTGCCGGGCACGCGCCAGTACACGCTCTACGACAATGGCACACCCAACAGCCTGTATCGCCAGGCGGTGGTGCCGCTGCTGTTCGCGCTGCCATCGAGCGTGGCGGGCGGGCTCAAGGCGGGTCAGCCCGTGCCGGTCGCGATAGTCGAGGCTTTTCACGGCATGGGCCTCCCGCTCGATAGCGGCGCGACCGTCGCTGGCACCGGCCCCTGGACGATCGACGACCCGGCGCTCCAGCAGCAATTCGCGCTGGCGGCCGAGAAGGACGGCATTGCGGTCCGCTATGGCGGCGAATGCTATGCGCTCCAGAATTATAAATTCTATTCGATCGTCTATTTCCCAGCCTATGAGCGCTGGCTGATCGTCACCGAGACCGGGATGGTCCAATCCTATGGCGGGCTCGGCGGCGAGACGCCCGACCATTTCCGCACCGGCATCGCCAACAGCATCGCCTGGGAAGTCTGGTGGCAGGGCGCGAGCGCCCGCCCCGCCTGGACCGGCGCCTCGAACGTCACCCAGGACCAGGTTCAGGTGGCGCGCGCCTGGTATCTCACCGGCATCCGCGACCGCTTCGGCGACCATATCGGTTTTGCCTATAATGGCTGGGAACGCGATCCCCTGACCGGGCTCATCCCGTATGTCGAGCAGCGCGTCGGCGTCGGCGGTCTCCCCTTCACCAAGGCGGTCTATCTCACCAGCGTCACCGACGTGTTCGGCCGCATGGTCGAGCTCAGCTACGACGACAAATTGTGGAGCGACGGCGAGACCGATCCGCGCGAATATACCGACCCGCATCGCGCCGTGCCCTCGACCGAGCCCAGCCCCTATCAGGACCGCTACGAAACCAGGTTCCTGTCGGCCATGACCGCGCATGACGCACATGGCGTCCCGCTGTTCGGCTATCGCTTCCTTTACGACCCGCGGCCCGGCGCCGGCGGGCGCGACAGCGAGGTCGCCAATGTCACCGACAGCAGCGGAGGGCTCGAGGGTGACACCTACAAGCGCTTCCTCACCGGCATCATGCTCGTCAATGCCGACGGCACCACCGCGCCGCCGCTGAATTTCGGCTATTACCTCCAGAAGGTCGACGATCCCAAGCGCCCAGCCGGCTATTCGCCCGCCGCGCTCGAGACGATCACCTATCCCGAGGGCGCGGTCGCCCATTATGATTATAGTTTCCAGTCGCTTGCGGCCTGCGACCGCAGCGTCGCGGTGACCCGGCCGACGGCATTGGGCAGCGGCGGCTCGCCGCGGGTGTTCTTCGGCGGCGATTATGCCGTCGTCACCTATTACAACGCCAATGCCGGGCGCGGCACGCTGACCATGCAGGTCTTCACCTGGACCGGCGCGTGGCTCGGCTGGCAGTTGACCGAGGACATGGTGCTCGACACCCAGGGCCTCGACCTCAATTCGCTCGACGTTCTCGCCGACGCCGACTTTCTCGCGCTCCACTTCAACCGGCTCGCCGGCGCCGGGATTCCACAGCGCGCGGTCTATGTCTTCCAGAGGGATACGGCGCGACAGGGCCAGTGGATCGCGGCGACCATAAACGGCCGCACCACCGCGCCCGACACGCCGTCTCTCATCTATGACAATGTCCAGCTCGATCCGGGCTTCTCCTCTGGTGCGAGCTTCTTCCTCGTCTCGAGCATCGCGGGTTCGTCGAGCGACTTCTACGAGCGCGTGACCTTCCGCTGGACCGACATGGCCTGGACGGTCGAACGTTTCCCGCTCGCCCATCGGAGCTGGCTCGCGGCGCGCGGCGAATATTATGCGCTGCTCGATATGACCGGCACACTGACGATCCACTATCTCGACGGCAATCTCGCATGGCAGGCGGCCGCCCCGGTGACGATCCAGGGCCTCTATACGCTCGACGCGCGCAACGTTGCGGTGGTGCCCGGCAGCGGAATGGTGGTGGTGAGCAACCTGCTCGCCTCGGGGACGGAATTCCAGCTCTGGCCGGCCCGATGGGACGCGGATTACAGCGTCTCGGTCGATACGTTCGACCCGGTAGCCTTCAGCTATGGCAGCGGCACCACCGCGAACACGCTCTTTATGCCGACGATCGTCGAGGACACGATGATCGCGGTCAATGGCGTGATTTATCGCTTCAACGGTACGCAATGGCTGAACAACCAGACGCTCACGCCGTCCCCGTCGGTGACCGACACGCAGCTACGCTATGCCTATGGTCCGGACTGGGTGTTCCAGATCCTCGCGCCGACCAATTCGATCGGCCTGCCGACCGGTTTCGCCCTTGGCTTCGACGCCACCCGCAACGAAGTGGACTGGCCCCAGGACGGCACCGCCCTGAAACAGACCCTGCCCGCGCAGCAGGCCGATTATCTCAACTGGCCGAGCAGCGGCGGAAGCGACTGGGCGATTGCCGGGCCCTATGTCTATTTCCGGGGTATTGCCGATGACTGGGGCCTGGTCGTCGGCAAGGACGCCACGATCGACCTGGCGAGCGAAATCGGCGGTGGCACCAACATCCTCAACTCGGACTCGCTGATCAACGCGGCACCGGGCTTTCTCAGCTTCGTCGTCAATGATGGTGCCAATCCGGTCGCGGTCAGCTCCGTGGTGTTCCGCAACGGCGGACAGCTTGGGCCGCTCGGATCGTTCAAAGCCCAGAAGATGACCTATCCCGGCATGGCGGGCGGGATCACCGGCGCCGGCATCTATGCCGGCGGGCCGCAGATGTTCATGACCTATCCGGCGAGCGCGCTCAGTTTCGACAGCAGCGACACAGTCTATCTCCACCATTTCGCGGGAAACGCCCTGCAGGGCAACATCGCCCATTTCGCGGTGGCGCGGCTGGCGATCGACTATGGCTATGAGAGCCCGGTCACCACGCTCTACGAGTTCGATACCGCCACCGCCGCCTGCGACCCCTCGGGTCGGATCGTCAAATATTACAAGGCCCGGCTCTATCCGGACTGCACCGCGACCAGTGATCCGGTTAACGGCTATACCGAGAATCTCTATCTCAACGGCCTGACGATCGCGCAGGGCAATTACTACAACATGCTTGACGGCATGCTGCGCCAGACCGCGACCTATGACAGCGACGGCGTGCTGCGCGAGTCCACCAGCTCCGAATACAAGGTGTTCGAGCAGGTCTCGCTCGATCCGGGTACCGACGGTGCCACCGCGGTGCAGTTGCATGGCGGCTTCGCGACCGCGACCGCCATGGAGAGCTTCCGCGACGGCCTGACCACCCGCAAGATCAGCGACTATGTCGCGACCGGCCAGCCCGGGCCATTCAGCAGCGGGCCAGTCGTGCAATATAGCGATTCCTACTCGATCGCCGGTGATCGTCGGACCTTCGAGAATGGCGCTGTCTATGGCGTGGAAATCTACGCCGGCCTCAGGGCAATCCACGCGCTGGCGGATATCGCCGAGACCTACGCCCAGGCCGGCGCGGTCGGCGGATCGGGCAGCAAGGTCCCGATCACGGCACAGGCGACAACCTATCAGCCCTGGGCGACGTTGCTCGGTGAAGATGTCACCGCCTGGGCATGCGAGGCGCGTTTCGGGCTTGAGAGCGCGCAGGCGATCGGCTTCCCGTTCAGCGACTATCACAGCGGCGGGACTCCGACCGGCTGGGCGCTCGGCCAGCGCTTCACCCAGCGTACGCGCTATGGCCTGGAGCGTGAGAGCCGGAGCGCCCTCGGCGTTCCGACCGCGACGCTCTATGCCGTGGACGACCAGTTCCCGATCGCGCAATGCGCCAATGCCGTCGCCGGCGGCATGACCTATAGCGACTTCCAGCCCTATGATCCGTTCGAAGGTTGGACCTTCGCCAACACCGTTTTCCGCACCGATCTGGCGCGCACCGGGGTGCAGTCACTTGGGCTGCCGGGCGGTGCGAATGCCTCGGCGACGGTTACGGTCGCACCGCACCAGGCGGGCGCGCCCTATGTCGCCGGTTGCTGGTACCGCACCGACCCGGGCTATTCGCCGATGGCGGGGAGCGGCCTGTCAGCGACGGTGACGGTCGACGGCAATAGGCAACCGGCCGTGACTCTCGATTTCGAGGCAACCGAGGGCGTCTGGGTCTATCGCACCCTCCCCGTGCCCATACCGGCCGGCGGATCCGATCCGAAGGTGTCGATCGCGCTGCGGATCGCCAATGGCAGTTCGGTCGGGGTGCAGATCGACGTCGCGTTGCTCGTGCCGCTCGCCAATGGCCTCACCGGGCGCACCTTCGACGCAGCGACCCACAATGTGCTTGCGTCGATGGTGGCGAGCGGATCCACCAGCTTCAGCTATTATGACGACACCAACCGCACGGCGCTCGCGGTCGGCCCGACCGATGAGATCCAGGAGATCGCGCTCAACTTCCTGTCGCGCAGCGGCGCCGCCAATGGCAGCTTTGATCCCGCCAGCCCCAACGCGGCCGTCACCGGCAACGCCGCCGGCGGCGGCCAGGTTGAGACCTTCCGCGACGCCGGTGCCTGGCGCCAGCGCTGGTCGACCGACGGTGACGGCAGCAGCTGGACTGTCACCGGCGACGTGCTCACCCATAAAGGCAGCGCGCCCGGCACGCTCAGTTGGACCGGCCCGGAGCCGACTGGTGCCTATGCGCTCTATTTCGAGCTGATACCCAGCGACGGCACCACTGTTGCAGTCACGTTCGGCGACATCACCATCGGCTTCGACGGCAACGCCTACTCCGCGACGCAGGGCTCGACCCCGATCCCTCCGCTCGCGGCGCGCACCACGCCGGCACGGCAATGGATGGCGCTGGCGGACCAGGGCATCTTCCTGTTCTTCGCGGGCGGGCAATTGTTGTTCAGCGCGAAACTGACGCCCTCCAGCCGCACGATGACGATCACCCTCGGTGGCGCGACCACCGGGCTCAAGAACCTCGCCATCGGCACCGACATGCGGCTCGGCCTGACCTATAACGACGCCGCCGAGCGCCAGCGCCAGGCACACCAGCTCGTCGCCGCTGACAGCGTCATCGTCCAGACAGTCAATGACGGACTCAATCGCTCGGTCGCGACGACCAAGGCAGCGCCCGGCAGCTTCGGCAGCGGCGCCTCCCGTGCGACGCTGCAATATCATCCGGGCTTCGTCGACGTCGCCGGCTTCCTCGCCAATCTCGGCACGACCTGGCAGATGCCCGGCGACGTTGCCGAATATTATCGTGGCCAGCAGGAAGGTCCGGTCAAGCGCAGTGACGACCAGGGCTATCCTTATTACGGCACGCGTTTCGAAGCCTCACCGCGCACGGTGACGGTCGAGACCGGTGCGCCGGGCAAGGAATGCGCGATCGACCTGACGGTGCCCCTGGAGGCACGGCACACCATCCAGCTGGACTATGGCGCAAGCGGCGGCGACGGCGATGGTCCGATCTTCTCGGTCCAGACCGTCACCAGCCCGGCGAAAGTCAAGGCCTCGACCCTGCTCGATATGCTGACGCAGCAGGTGGGCTCGACCAGCGAGGCATCGGACGGCTCCGGCACCGAGGGGTCGGAAGGCCTGTACAGCTATGATGTCGATGCAAGCGGCCCTTCCGTCACCGTCACCACCCGGCTGCCCAATGCAACCGGGAGCGGCCCGCAACAGGGCGACGCGGGCTATGTCCGCACTGCAACCACCAACCCGCTCCAGCTGAACAACGCAGTCGCCGACAGCGATGCCGGGCTGGTGCGCTTCATCCACGATTCCGCGGGCAATCTCCGCTTCGTCCAGCCGGCGATGGACGGCACCGAGGCCTGGTATCTCTATTACAAGTTCGACCCGCTCAACCGCATGATCGAGCAGGGCGTGATCGAGGGCGACTGGGACCCCGCGACGCTGCGCGCCAACGCGGATGATCCCGCCTATCCGGCCAGCGGCACGATCCCTACGACTGAATGGCAGTTCGATGGCGACGGCAGCGATCCGGATCGCATCGGGCAGAAATCGTCCTCGACCAGCCATAATCCGGCGCCCGCCGACGATCCCGATGCGGGCGTGCTGACCGTCGGCACGGAATATCGCTATGCCCCGAACGGCCAGATCGCCAGCGTTGCGACGCTATTGTCGGGCGCGAACGACACCGCGGGCACGATCACCTATGCCTATAACCCGCTCAACGAAGTCGTGGCGATCGGCTATCCCGAGGGCTGCACGCCCGGGACTGTGCATTACGGCTTCAACCAGCTCGGCCGTATCGTGGCGGTCGGCTCGAGCCCGGGCTCCGACGATATCGGCAGCTTCGTCTTTTCACCCGATGGTGGGGTCGCAATCCAATCGCTCGGCAGTGACTGGACAGTTGCGGCGAGCAACAATCCACGCGCAAATCCCGTCACGATCGATACGGTTGCGACCGCCGGCGGCCAGTCGCTGTCGATGGAATTCGGCTATGCGCCGGACGGGGCGATGACCGCGCGCACCGTGTCACTCAGCCTCACCGGCGCGACCGCCGAATATCGCGGCACGATCGGCTATGACGGGCAGCGCCGCTTCAACGCGCTCGACGGCACCCAGACCCAGGCGATCACCAGCTTCGACCCCAATGGCAATATCTGGGCCGGCACGATCGGCGACGACGCGACCGACTTCACCTACAGCTCGGGCACCGATCGCATCGCCACCGCAACGCTCGGCAAGTCGACAACCAGCGACTTCGCCTTCAACGCGCGCGGCCAGCAGGTCGCGGGCCTTGACCGAACGCTGGCCTATGATCGCTGCATTGCCATGGCAGTCGCGGTCTCGCACGGCGGCAACAGCATCCGGCTCGGCTATGGCGATGCAAGCCAGCGCGTGCTCAAGCAGCTGCGTGCAGGCGACGGCCGCACCATTGCCTATCTGAACGGTGCGAGCAGCGAGCCGCTTGCCACCTTCAGCGACGGCCAATGGTCAGCCTATATCCAGGGGCCGGCAGGACTGCTCGCGGTCCAGCAGGGCAGCGACCGTCGCTATCCGCTCAAGGACCCAACGCAAAGCTGCTGGGCGCTGGTCGATGCTTCGGGCGCGGTCGCGCATTATGGCTTTATGCCGTTCGGCCAGCAGCTGGTCGAGAATCCGGGCGATGCCGGTTCGTTCGCCACCCTGTTCCAGGGCCAGGAATGGGATGCCGAGGTCGGGCTCTATAATTTCAAGGCCCGGCTCTATGATCCGGTACAGATGCGCTACCTGGCGCCCGATCCGCAGAACCAGTTCCCCAGCCCCTATCTCTTCGCTGGCAACATCCCGCTGGTCGCGGTCGACCCGAGCGGCCAGATCTCGCTCTGGGCACAGATCGGGATCGGCATCGCGCTGGTCGCAATCACCGCGGTTGGCCTGCTCGCCACCCCCTTCACCGGCGGCGCATCGGACGCGGTCGCCGGCTCAGTCGATGCCGCCTTGATCGGTGCGGAAGGGGCGGAGATCGGCGCTGAAGTCGGCGCCGGCGTGGTCGCAGCCGAAGCCGCCGAGACAGTCACCGGCTCGGCGCTCGCCACGATCGGCAACGCGGTGTTCAGCGGGACGCTGGTCGGTGCCGGCCTGTCGGGCCTGCAATATGACGTAACCCATGGTCGCGACTTCACCGCCGCGGGCTTCTTCGCGGCGGTGGGCATTGGTGCACTGGCGGGAGCCGCCGGAGGACTGGCGAGCGGCGGCATCAGCGCCGTCGGCAATATCGCGCGCGGCGCGATGGAGCTCAGCACGCTTCAGGGCAGCCTGTCCTACGGCGCCATTTTCGCGCGCATCGGCACGAATGCGGCGCTCGGCGCCGTGTCGGGCGCGGTGCGCAGTGACGTCAGCAAAGTCGTTACCAACCTGTTCGACCACCAGCCATGGTATCAGGGGCTCGGGACATCAGCCCTGACCGGCGGGCTCAGCGGCGCCGGCAGCGGCGCGGCGAGCAGCGCCTGGGCGCAGAGCGGCTATCTGACCACCAATGCGATCGGCTCGCTCATGGACAAGGGCGGTAACTATGCAAAAGCCGGCTATGGCCTGACACGCTTCACCACAGCGCTCGCAGACCTCAGCAAGAATCTGCAGACCAACGATGCCTATGCCATCTACGGTGTGGTCGCGTTCCACATCGCCGGCGGATATGCCGCCTGGGGCGCCTATTCCCTTTCCAATAGCTGATTCAGGCGGAAATATTCGTTGCGCGCACACGGTGGCGAGGATTGGGTCGCGCCTGGCCGATCAAATTTCCGTGCGCTCCGACAGCTCGAGGGCATCTTCGACGTCGACGCCGCCCTGGGCTCGAATCGAGGATCCGTTGATTAGAGGTCCGCTTTGTCCAGTTTAGAGCCTATGACCTGCCAATCGGCTACCGACCCAGTTCAAGCCAAAACCTGTACCTGAACGAATGTCCGGTTCCGGCGAGCGGCTCAGGCATTTGGAGCGTCTGCTTGTGAGTCGTCGTTGCCGCGAAGCTGGCGGGCCGGAGCCGCCCCAGGATCGGAAATTAGCCTCGCGGAATCGGCGTACTTTCGCTCCAATTCCATCCTGTCTCACTGGCAATCCGATCTTCAAAAACGCAGGAAGCGGTAATCACGTAATCCCTCGCGCGAAGTTCGCGCACGATGCCCACTGTCGCCGCCTCAAACTCCTCGAAGTCGGCCTTGTCAGAAGCTTCGCTGTCGATTTCGGCCGTCCACCGAGAAGACTCGATCGGATCGTAGGGTACACGCGACACAATGAATCCGTGGTTCTTGAAGACAGCGGCATAAATTGGTGAGCGGTGGACCTGTTGCGCAATCGCCCTTTCCAAAGCGCGTTGAACCACATCTTGGCTGTCGTCAGTAGCGATATACAAACGGCAATAAGGTGTATCTTCGACCGTGCTGCTCATATGAAACTCGTAGCTTCCTGAATATCGGCTTTCCACCATCTCGAGCCGTTGACGATCAGAATCTATGTGCTCGAGAGCTGCCACAGGATCGAGATGAACAGGCGTCTGGAATCGGGAAGTGGCACGGGTGCCGCGAATGACCAGCTATGGGTCTTTGCGGGATCCAGCAGCCAGCTGAACCACGTCTGCTAAGTGCCTCCGGTCGCCTGAAGGCCGCCGGAGTGAAAACGGCCATTGTTGCCGTTGATTGGCGCTGAAATCGTCGCTCGAGCCCGCTTTTGGACCGGTGCCGCCCACGATTCGCACGGACCGACCCAAAACATTGACGCGAACCGTCCACCTCAATCCGCACCAATCCGCGCAAGGATATTCGGGATTTATTCGGGACGTTTGCTACCGGACGAGGTTAAGTCATTGAAAATATGGCGCACCCGACAGGATTCGAACCTGTGGCCTCTGCCTTAGGAGGAAAGGTGTTGGTCCGCTCTAATTGGGCCACGAGATGAACCAAACGCGGCTTTCGATCGGATCGCTAACCGAGCTATCTAGACACGCCTTTTCGAGGCTGGCAGCTTGTTTCGGCAGGCGATCATCGGCGATGGCTGGGTGATTGTGGTAAGAAGTGTGGGAATACTGAAGGCGACTACTCGAAAAGCCAGCTTTTCAGCGGCCTTCAGAGTCAGATTTGGTGGAAGCCCTGTCCACCAACTCTATATTCTCGCGCACCCACAGATGCGCCCGAAAACCTGGATTTTCCGGGCCTCACGGGCAGCGCTCGTTTCATTTGAGCCGGCGGATCAACCAGCCGGCGGGGCGCACAATTACGTAGAGAAAGTGCAGGTGCTCGGGAAACCGAAACGCCTTGTGGTCCTCCGTCGATACGAACTCACCCGCGAACTCGGAACGCCAATAGCGCCAATCCCGCTTGATTCCGTAGCGGTAGAGCCGGAGCCAAACCGAAAAGCGGATAAATCGCTTCACGGAACTCGGTGGTGCGCTCTCATGCCAGCGTGCACCGGAAAAGAAGCGGCGCGACAGGAAATCGAGATATCGGACGCGCCAGCTGCGCCGCGCCAGCACGCGATACGCGTCCGGCATAGGGGAGCCTAGCCAATCAGAGGCAAGTGCTACCGCGTGCACCGCGAGCGTTTCGAGCCCGACCTCCCGCGCCTCTTCGAGCGCCAAAATCGCCCCGCGTTGCGACGCTATGGCCGCAAGATCACTCAGCCAGATCAACCGCTCCCAGCAATGCACCGCGCCATGAACGCACAGATATGGCAGGAGCCGGCGTCGCGCGAGCGTTGGAACGTCGACCGCGCCGACCCGGACCATTTCGCGCTCCCGCCAGAGCGTGTCGAAATCCCAGTCGAGCAAGGCGCGATTATCGGTGAGGCGGCGATGAAGCTCAACGCAGGTGCCGCTGGCGCGGTGAGCGAATTTGATTTCCCTGAACTGCCTGACCAGCGCGGTCGCGTCAGCCGCCACCAGGTCGCCGTCGAGCGGGTCGTACCCGATCGTGCGCAACGCCTCGCCGGCGACCGCGATCTGCGACGCGTCCACCAGCACATCGACGTCACGGGCATCGCGAACTCCCACATTGTCATGGAGCTGCATCGACAGCGCAGCGCCCTTGATGATCAGAAACCGGGCTTCGGCCCGTTGCAGCGCCTCCGAGACGCGCGCTGTTTCCTCAACCCGAGCCAGCGTCACAGTTGCGCTTTTGACTGCCCGCCGTCGCATGTCTTCCAGCGCGTGCGGCGGTACGGTGCTGATCCGGCCTATCGAGGTCAGGAGCAAGGACGACAGTCCGTGTTTATGCGCGCCTTTGCTCAATACCGCCCAATCGAGCGGTTCGGCTGCGGCGCGCTCGAGCGCCTCTGCCCGCTCGGGCGTCCGGTTAGCCTGTACGGCGAGCAGAAGCAGGCGAAACTCCGGCGCCAAACGCGTGTCCATACGAAAGGCTATACCGCGCCGCTCCCGGTTTCACACGCGCGCATGGCGATCGAAGACCGGGTTATTGTTCCCGGCTATCGGCGCCTTCGATCAGGTCCAGCGTCTGATCGATTCGTGCGAGGTCGAACGGCCAGATCAGCCGCGCCACGCGAACCGCCGCCGCCAGTTTCGCCGTCGCCGCAAAGAGCGCGGCGTCGCCGCGCAGGGCGATCGCTGCCGCCGGCATCAGGATCGCACCGTGAACATGCGCCAGGACCTGGTTCGCCTTTATGGGTCGGATGCAGGGCGCTTCCTTTGGACCATTGTGCTCGAGGAAGTAGATCGCATCGAGCGAGGCCGGCTGTGCATCGCCTCGTTCCGGCATGCTGAAGAAGCGCTTGTGGCGGATCTGTGCCCACGGCTCGCCAGGCCTTAGCTGCTTCTCGGATCGTCGTGTCAATTTCACGAGGGACGTGGAGGCAAAGACGAGAGGCTGCGCAGGCCCCGGGGTAACCATGCAGACGTCTTCGGCGAGAAGCGCATGGCCGCGCTGCGCGAGCCCTGCCGCGAGGCTCGATTTACCGGCGCGCGCCGGGCCGGAGAATATGGCGGCGCCCTGCGGCAATTGGACGCCGGACGCATGGAGCGGAAGATACTCCCGCACATGGCCGAGCAGCACGAGGACCGGCCCCAGGACAAACGCCTGCAGGTCCCCGGGGGTAGTGCTGGCGCGGGCCTCAACGATGATGCGATTGCCGAAGATCAGGGCGCTCCCGATCTCGGGCGGGTCGAACAACAGGCTGCCATCCGGCAAGCGCTCGAGCACGGGGCCGAACGCGACGCCCTTGCCCGACTGCGGCGCAAGCGCGCCAAGCTCGAGGATGAAATCGGGAGCTGAGACTTCGGGCAGTATCCGAATGCCTTCCAGCGGGATCTCGCTCTGCAATTGCCAGCCACAAATCATATATCGCGGCAAGGTTCGATCCCGTAAGCGCCTGTTGCCGCCCCTTACAACACGCGGCTGGAACTAGCCATGCAACCCCCAGCTTCGGATATGTCGGAGACACTTCCCGCACTTGAATGGGTCGGACTCGATCGCCGCGTCGCCGATATGAACCTGGCGGAGACGCTGCTCCGCGAGGGGCTCGCGCGCCACAGCGGCAACATCCTGTTGCGGCGGAAGCTCGCCGGCTTGCTCTACGATCAATCGCGGCTCGACGAGGCGATTGCCGTTCTGGAGCCGGCGCATGTCGCCGAGGACGGTCCGGCGCTGCGGCTGCGCGGCGAAATCGCCTGTGCGGCCGGCGACTTCGATGGGGCAGTGCAGGCGTTGGAGCAGATGCCGGGTACGAGCGGTGCGCTGGCCCTCGCGGTATCGCGTCGCGATGGTCTGGATGCGGCCTCGCCGATCGCGCGTGCCGTGCTCGATAACAGTCCTGACGACGCGCGGGCGCTGAACATAGAAGCGAAACACTTGCTGGCCGCGGGGAAGGCCGCCGAGCTTGATACATTATGCGCAACGCTTGAACAGCGCGGCGCGCGGGGCGCCGAGCTCTTCGCCACATGGGCGAGCGCCAGGGCCGCCCTGGGGGATGATGCGGGCGTGCGCCAGCTTATCGACTATTCATCGTTCCTCGCGGTGGAAGATCTCCACGCGCCGCAGGATCTCCACGACTTCAACACTCAGCTTCGCCGGGAGATAGTGGGCCATTGCAACATCGTGCGCCCGCACGCCACCCGCGCCACGCTCGGTGGCTTGCGGATCGACGATCTGCGCACGGTCGGCTCACCCATGGTCGCCAGGCTCGCCGAGAAAATTCAGAGCGCAGTCGACGCCTATGCGGCACGCACCCCGCGCGGTGCGGACAACCCGCTCGGCCGCCATCCGGGCGGCGCGGTGACGCTGTCGATCTGGGCGCTCCTTCTCGATGCCGAGGCCCATGAGCAATGGCACATCCACCCGTCGGGGCTGGTGAGCGGCGTCTATTATGTCGATGTCCCCGAGGGGCTTGAGGGCGATGCGGGCGCGCTCGAACTCGGGCTGCTGCCCCTCGGCATGGCCGATAGCCCTCCCGGCTGGCGAAGGATTGTGCGGCCTCGTATTGGCGCGCTGGTGCTGTTTCCCTCCTCCTACGCGCACCGCACAATCGCGACGGGACGCGAGGGCAGCCGCATTTCGATTGCGTTCGATGTCGTCCGTGCCTGAGCCCTTTTCTCACGCAATCGCGTCGCGCGACGGGCTGTTCTTCGCGAACCGGGAACGCTTCGCACTCGTCGCCGAAGGCCAGTTCTTCGGCATGACGCTGCGCGGCGATGACCTTTATTGCTTCGAGGCGGGCGACCAGCCCTGGGTGCCGAGCCGGCTCGGCAGGATCGTCCGGTTCAGGCGCGGCGGAGACGATGTCGGCAAGCGCGAAATCCTGGTCGAGGGCCTCGACAATGGCTGCCATCAGATCGATTTCTTCGCAGGCAGCTGTTTCGTCGTCGACACCTATAATCAGCTGATCCTCGAATATGATCGCGACTGGCGGCTGGCGGCGACTCATCAACCGGTGCCGCCCGTCCGCCTTGGCGAAACCGGTCATGACTATTTTCACATCAACTCCTTTCTCGGCCTTGGCGATTCGATCTTCCTCCTGCTGCACAATGGGAGATTGGAGCGCCCAAGCGAGATCCTCGAAGTCGACCGCGCCTTTCGCGAGCGGCGGCGCATCCAGCTGCTGGACAGGGCGTGCCATGATATCGTCCGGCTGGAGGACGGCAGGTTCCTGGTGTGCAATTCGCTGCACGGCTCGCTCATCGACGCGCACGGGACAGTGGCGGAGATCGATGCCTTGATGACCCGCGGTCTCTCCGTCGGGAAGGACGACATCGTTGTCGGGAGCTCGCTGTTCGGCGCCAGGCCGGTACGTAGCCTGATCCCGGGATTCGTGACCTTTCTGGATCGTGCCTACCGCAAGACCGCGCGCCTGCATCTGCCCGCCGCACCGACCCAGATCCGGCGCCTCGACGGTGTGGACCTCTCGCTGTCGCGTCCCGCCGCGTGAGCATGATGTTGTGCCTCCGCGCCCCGGCGCTACGATCGCGGCGATGATGGAGCATTTCTCGCTCGCGCTCCCGGCGCCCAAGGCGCTGACGCCTTCGGAGGAAATTCCTCTGCTGGAACTGGCATGCGCGCGCGATGCAGCGCCGGACTATGTGCTGAAGCTCGCGCACCTGCTCCACGCGTCGCACCGCGACGAGGAGGTCATCGCGCTGCTGTCGGGTAGAGCGCTCGCGCCCGCGCAGGAACATGTCGGACAGATGTTGCTCGGCCTTGCCCATCTCGGCCGCGACCGCGAAGGCGATGCTGCGGCTGCCCGTTTGAGTCTCGAGCGCGCGGTCGGCTCGGCGTCCGGTCGGCGTTCGCGCGCCACAGCGCTTTCCGAGCTCGGCAAATCCCATGTCCTGCTTGGGCAGAGTGGCCCTGCTCGCGACACGCTCACCTCGGCGCTCGCTGAAGATTGGCGCGCGCCCTACGCCTTTTCCCGCATGACCCGGCTCAACCTGCACGAGCGCCGCGAGCGCGAGCTGCTCGAACTGACCGATGCAGCGCTTGCGAACGGCTGCGCCGATTCGAGCGTACTGGCGGGGCGCTATCTGGCGCTGAGCGGATTGTCGCAGACCGAAGCCGCCGCCGATGTCGAGGCAATGGGCGATTTCCTGTGGGAAGGAACGCTCGAAACGCCTGGCGGCTGGTCGTCACTGGCGGCGTTCAACGCGGCGCTGGCCGATGAATTGGTCGGCCACCCCGGCCGCAAGCGCCCGCGGCAGGGAAGCGAGACCGGCTCACGCTGGCGCATCGACGATCTCTGGCTCGATCGCTCGCGGGTCGTCCCGGCACTTATGACCACATTGAAGGCCAGGGTCGAACAGGCGGTCGCCGCGCTGATGGACCGGGATCATCTCTGGTGCCGGGCGCGGCCTGTCGAGGCGCTGCTCCACGCGTGGAGCATGACCACCCATGATGACGGGTTCGATGCCTGGCACATGCATGTCCGCGGCTGGATGAGCGGCGTCTATTATGTGCAGGTGCCCGAGCAGCCTGAGGACCCGATATCGGGCTGCATCGAGTTCGGCTGCCCCGAAATCCCCGGGCTGGACCGAACCTTCAGGGGCGCGCGGCGGCGGATCCAGCCGCGGCCCGGGCAATTGCTGCTATTCCCCTCGCACCTTCACCACCGCACCTATCCGACCGCATCGTCCGAGCGGCGGATCAGCGTGGCGTTTGACGTGGTGCCATTGCGTCCGCAGCGCAGCGAGCCCGAATGAGCCGCTTCTACCGCGGCTATGCCCTGACCTTCGCGTCGGAGATCGACCTCCCCGGCGCGACCGAGATCGAGTCTTTGCCGAAGACGATTGTCGATGTGATGATCGCCCGGGGCCATGTTCCGACGGAGCGCTGCCGTGACCGGCGCGGCTTTTTTGCCCGGCTCGACGAGGGAGTTATGATTTCGCCCCCGGGGCGGGCGCATTATTGGTGTGTCGATTCCCGCACCATCCTCGTCGATTTCGAAGCCGGCGCTGATCCGTCCGCGGTCGCGGAAGGGCTTTGCGCTTTCGCGATTCCCGCCCTGCTGTGGATGCGGGGAGACATATTGCTGCACGCCGCCGCCGCGGTGCTTCCCGGTGCCGACAGCGCCATCATCATCGCCGGCCATTCGGGCACCGGCAAGACCACGGTCCTCGCGCAACTCGCCGACGCGGGAGCCATGATTGTGGCCGACGATATCGTGCGCCTCGATCCCGATCTCTCCGTCAGCGGGCTTCCTGGCGTGTTGCAACTGGGGCCAGGGGGCGTCGGCCGCACCATCGCACCCGGGCAGCGATGCGCGGCGGCTGCTCCGGATGTCGTGCACGTGCTGGTCGCGCCACGCACCCGACAGGAGCCCGCATTTCGGCCACTCTCCGTGAACCAGCGCATGCGCGTGCTGCTCGCCTATCAATACCGGCCCCGCATATCGCGCATGCTCGGCCTGACCGGGGCGATGCTGCCGGCGCTGGCACGCGTCGCCGAGACGGTGCCAATGTTCGAATGGCATCGGTGCGAGAGCCGGTGCGCTTTGGACGTGGAGGAATATGCAGCGCTCCAGGCCGGATCGGCATTGCGTCCGGGGCGGGATTGCGGGAATGACGCCCCGGGCATTCACGAGTGATGGATCTTTCTTGACCGATTCAACGATCTGGCAGCGCACCGACGGCTTCGTCTCGGCTCCGGTAGGGGAAGGGACCGTCATCCTTCACCTCGAATCCGGGCGCTATTATTCGTTCGACGATTCGGCTCTTGCGATCTGGGAGTTGCTTGAAGCGCCGCAATCCTTGTCCGAGCTCGTCGACCGCCTCACCGGCACCTACGACGTTCGGCCCGAGGACTGCGAAAGCGACACCGCGAAATTCTTGGCCGAGCTGGCGTCGAAGGGGCTGATTCACACGGCCACATGATCCGCGGCGCTTTTCCTTGTCCAAAATCCGCCGAAGCGGTATGGGTAGCTGGTAGGCGTAAAAGGGATAATCGGATGACGCACGAAGATAAGCCGGCTGCTCCGGACACGAGTGCCCCGACCTTGCTCCCGTGGAATGCCCCGGTGCTCGGCGAACTCGATATCAGCCGCACGGCAAACAACCCGAGCGTTCTCAGCGACGGCGGCGTTGCGGACTGCAACCACCGCTGAACCTCAGGTCGGACCCGGGCCTGAACGCGCTTCCTCGGCCCACCAGGTGAAGAACTCAGCGGCTATCACCGTGGACTGAACCCGCGACCATTCCGCGCCGACGAGCACGGCGCCGCCGGCCAGCGCGGTCAGCTCGGCTTCGGCCCATTTCAGATCGACCCATTCGCCGGCGCCGTTGCCGCGATGAAGCGCGAGCCGTTCGCGCGCCGCTGCCGCCTGGGTGCTCAGGCGATGTTTGAAATCGGGCGAGAACGGGTCCTTGCTGGTGCGCATGGCGATCCGATCCGGCAGGCGGCCGCGCAGCATCGCGCGGGCAAGCGAGCGCGGCAGGCCTTCGCCCTCGGTAAAGCGCGACGGAAAACGCGCCGCAAGCTGCAACAGCGCGCGATCGCGAAACGGATAGGCCTGGCGCACCGTCGGGTACCAGGTCGCTGTCGGGACCTTGCCACTCTTGAAATATTGCACGGCATAACCGAGCGGCGCATTCGGGCGCAGCGCGGCACTGACCCTGGGCAATGGCTGCGGCCCGGTGCCGAACCGGGCGACCATCAGTGCGCGAGCGGGCGCCGCCAGCGTGACGAGCATCCCTTCATGCGGCCAGGTCGGCGGATTGAGCGCTGCCTTGACCCTCTCGCGTGCCTCGCCCCGCAGCTTGCGATAGAGGCCCTTGGGCGTCGCCTGGTTCACAGTCCGGGTAAGCGTCATTTCGCCGAACACGCCGTCGAGCAGCAACGTCGCGCCGGTATGCGCGCCGGCGGCATAGAAGGCGTCGTACAGATAGTGGCGCTGGCCGACGACCGGCTCCTCGATATGGGCGAAAATCCGCGCGTCGGGCAAATAGGCGTCCTGATCCTCGGGCGGGGTCAGATAGACGATCTCCAGCCCGAGCGCGTCGCCCACGATCCGCATATACTCGCGCTCGTCCTGCAGCCCGCTGCCGTCGCGGGCTATTGAGGACAGCGCGAACAATTTCTGGCCGGGGGCTTTCTCCTGTGTCGCCAGCAGCGCCAGCAGCGACGAATCCAGCCCTCCGCTGAGGAGAACGGCGGCGCTCTGGTGGCGGTGGAGCTGGCGGCGGATGGTGAGGCGGGTTTCCGCCTCCAGGGCGGCGACAGCGTCTTCATAGCTTCCGTCCCATGGCGCGAAGTCCGGTTGAACGGCGAAGACTGCGCGAGATTGGCCGGCGGCGTGGATGCGCAAGGCTGTCCCGCATTCGACGGCTTCGACATTTTGCAGGAAGGTGCGGCCCTCGCGCTGCCGCCGATACGACCAGCGCGCCATCGAACAGATCAGGCCGATCGGATCGAATTCGCGGCCGACCCATGGCAGGCGGGCGAGCGTGGCGGCCGCGGGTGCGACCGCGACAAAATCCCCGCAGCGCGCGACATACATCTGGTCGCGCATCGTCTCCGATACTGCCAGGCGCAGCACGCGTTGGCCGCGGTCGAACTGCAACAGGCTCCAGTCGCCGCGCAGGCGGGGGAAAGCCGCGTCGCCCCAATGGTCGAGTGCGGCCTGTACAAGCATCGCCGGGTCGGACCCGGCCGCCAGGCCAAGGGTGGCTGCCAGCCCCGGCGCATCATCCAGATACCCCATGAAGGCGAGCGTGATGTCGCCGCGCACCGCAACGCCGGAGCCGGCCAGCTCTCCCGAAACATCGTGCAGCGCCAGCACAAGGGGCGAGGCCGGATCCGGCGCCTCGAGCCCGAGCACAGCGCAAGCCGCCCGATCGAGCGGCGCTCCGGACAGCGACACCAGGCCGTAGAGCCCATTCTTGATCATGCCGCATCCCCGAGGAACCAGCCGGCGAATACCGTACGAGGCCCGCCATCGGTCACTGGCAGCACCCGGTGTTGCAGGCCAGCGCCAATCGGGAACAGCAAAGCGTCGCCTGGTTTGGCATGGACATGCCGAAAGGGCGGAGCGCCGGACGCGAGGTCGCGAAATTCGAAAGTGCCGCCGCAATGGGGCGTCCTACCCAGATTTATGGTGATCGCGAGTTTGCGCTCTGGCTCGGCCAGATCGTCGTGCCAGTCGAGACACTCCTCCGCGCCAGCGGCAAATTGGGCAATCGCACCTGCGACGCCGGTGAGAGCAGGCCCGCCCAGCAAGGACCCAATGATCCGCAACACCTCCGGCCGCGCCAGCGCGAGGCACAGCGCCGCCCCGGCATGACCCGGCGTTTCCACCGAGCGCAAGCCGACCCGATCGACTGGTGATGGCAGGAAGCTGGCACTGGACCAGATCGGCGTCAGTAATTTGAGAAGCGGATCGTCGACAAAAGCTTCCAGAACGGCCGGCTGGCGATTCAGGATCGCGGCGCCGATGCGGGCAGCGCCCGTGTCGGAGTCGGAAAATATGGTGCGGGTCGGCGACAGCCGCAGCAGGGAATGCGACAATATGTGTATCGTCTCTTCCTTCACATTGCACGGCTGGCCAGGAGGGGCTTTATTCGGGCGAAGCTTTTGAAGGCGGGCCCGATCACGCGGTTCCCATCACCTGTGCCGCAAACCGCTCCATCTCCTCGGCCTGGGGGCTCATCTGGAGCAGCAACAGGTCGAGCCCTGCGGCCTCATATTCCGCGATCCGCTCGCGCAGCTGCTCCGGCGTGCCGACCAGATTGGGCCGCAGCCCGCGGTTGGAGACTGAATATTCCTGGATCTTCAGCTCGCGCTCGAGCTGCGTGCCGGAAAGCCACTGGTCGAAATTGGCATAGCCGGCCGGCAGGTCGGTCACGTCGGTGATCCGCGCCAGCTCGCGCTTCGCCTCGGCCTCGCTGTCGCGGACGATCGCATAGGCCGCCATGCCGTACTGCATCGGCGCGCCGCCCGCCGCCTCGCGCCGCGCGGCCATATCGGCGATCTTGGGCGCGATCGCCTCTACCGGATCGCCGTGCATCACATAGGCGTCGCACTGGGCGACGATCATCGCCTTGGCCTTGTCGCTCTCGCCGCCGGCATAGATGGTCGGCCGCTTGACCGGTTTGGGCGAACAGATCGCCTCTTCGGTGCGATAGAATTGGCCGGAAAAGCTGAACTTCTCCTCGGTCCACAACCCGTCGACGACGCGCAGCCATTCCTCGGTGCGGGCATAGCGGTCGTCATGCTGGTCGAACTGCAGGCCATATTGCTTCGCCTCATCCGCCCACCAGGAGGAGACGACGTTGAGCGCCAGCCGCCCGCCCGCAATCCGGTCGATATTGGCGGCTGCCTTGGCAAACAGGGCGGGGTGATGGAAGTTCGGGCGCACCGCGACCATCAGCTCGATCGTCTCGGTGACGGCGGCAAGCGCGGCGGCGGTCGACCAGGCATCGAGCGCCGGCTGTTCAACGCCCTTGATGTCGTTGAGGTTGAGCTCGGCGATCAGCGTCAGGTCATAGCCGAGCTGTTCCGATCGCTGCGTGAGCCGCCTCGAATAGTCCCAGCTCGCGTCCATGCCCTCGTCGGGCACGTTGCGCAGCCAGCCGCCGAACACCGGCATCCAATAGCCATAGCGCATCAGCCGCGCGCCTCCTCGATAATGCGGATCAGATAGTCGACTAGCCGGTCATGCGGGTCCCAGCCGAGCACGTCGAGCGGCCTGGCGACGAAATTGGAGAGCGCGTTGATGTCGTAGAAGCGCGGCACGCCGTCGCGATCGTCGATCATCACCTCGATGCCGCCGACATCGAGCCCCACCGCACCGGCAATCGCCTCGGCGGCGGCGCGCAGTTCCGGCCCGGGATCGGCCGAGACCATCGGGATCGGCGCACCGGGAATCTGGCAGGCATCGGCGGGGCACAGATCGAACGCGCCTGCGCCTGCGATGTCGAGCGCGTAGAGATATTCGCGGTCAAGCGTCTCGATCCGCGTGATCGTGCCGCCTCGTGCGGGGACATAGTCCTGGACGAGCAGCACGCCGTCGACGCTCGTCGGCAGGAATTTGTCGGCGATCGCCGCGCGGAGCTGGTCCATCGACTCATAGAGCATGATCCCCGCGCCCGCGCCGCCGATATTGGCCTTCACCACCAGCGGGAAGGAGAGGGTCGCGGCGGCCCCCTCCACATCGGCGATCCGGTGCACGACCCGGGTCTCCGGAATGGCGAGGCCAAGGCCCGCGATCAGCGACAATTGCCGCGCCTTGGACGAATCGATCGCAAGTACCTCGGGCCCGTTGATCACGCGCGCGCCTGCGCGGCGCCAGTGATCGAGCAGCGCCATGGCATGAAAGATGGGATGCTCGTCGGCGCGCAGAAAGCTCGACATTGCGATGCGGTTGAACACGACCCGGGCCGGCGCGGTGCTATCGGCCGGATCGAAATGCCCGTCGGGGCGAAGCGCGACATGGTCGACCCCGCGCCGTTCGAGCGCGTCGAACAGCGGCAGGAACCACAACGGGTGCTCGAACAAAAGGGCGAGGTCAGTCACCGGTCTCGCATATCGCTCCCGCCTTAACCTGCCAACCGCGCCGCGGCGGTCGTCTGGTTCGACTTTCGGACCATATCCCGTCAGATAGAGAGGGGCGGTAGCGCAGGGCGCCCTTGACGGAGACTGTCGCTGACTGAAGACGATATCGACCTGCTGGCGGAAACGGTACGGTTGCGATCGGGCGTCGTCCTCCCGCCGCACAACCCCGAAGCGCTGGCGAATCTGCTTTTGCCCGTGCGAGGGCAATTCGGGCTGGCCGATGTCTCCGCGCTCATGGCGGCGCTTCGCCAGGGCAATGGCGACATGGCCCGCGCCGTCGCCGAGGCGCTTGCCACCAGCGCTTCCGGCTTCTTCCGCGATTCCGCCATGTTCGAACGGTTCGCCGCGCAGACCTTGCCGCGCCTGGTCGCCAATCGCGCCGAAGCCCGGCATTTGCGGATCTGGTGTGCCGCCTGCGCAGCGGGGCAGGAAGCATGGTCGATCGCGATGCTGGTCGCCGAGGCCGGGCTCGAGGGCTGGACCGTCGAGATCTTTGCGACCGACTTCAACACCGCCCTTGTCGCACGCGCCGAGGCTGGCCTCTATGGCGAAGCGGAGATGCTGGGGGTCAGCGAAGATCGCCGCACCACCCATTTCGTACCCGACGGAGATGCCTGGCGAATCCGCGACACGCTACGGCCGATGGTCGTGTTTCGAAACTTCAACCTGCTCGATCCCTGTGACGGGCTGGGCCGTTTCGATGCAGTGTTTTGCCGCAACGTGCTGATCTATTTCGACACGGGGGCGGCAACGACCGTACTCGAGAGAATCGCCAATGCTCTCGCCCCTGGCGGCGCGCTGCTGCTCGGCCTTGGCGAAGGCCTTCGCGGTTTTTCCGGAGATCTCCAGTCCTTCGCGCCGGGCGAATATGGTCGGCCGGCTGCCGTCGGCGTGGGTCGCTGAATCGGCGACTCGGCCACAGGAGGCAGCCCTTCGTCCCCATAAGCTTTTCGTAACGTTATGGCGCGACAGCCGGCTCCTGCCCCGTCGGATGTCATGATGGCCCTCATCGCGCGTGTATATCGTTCAGAACCTGTCGAACGGCGCCGCGCCGTGCGATACCCAATGGAGGTGGGTGCGACCCTGCGCGGCGTCGAGGGCGAACCGATCGACGTGCTGATCTACGAGTTGTCGCTCACCGGCTTCCGCATGGAGACGCCGGCAGCGCTCGACCTCGAAGAGTCCGTCTGGATCGGCATCGGCGGCACACAGGTCAATGCGGCGCTGGTCGCCCGGCGCGGACCCACTGGCTATGGTTGCGAGTTCGTCACGCCGATCACCATGGCCCAGCTCAAATCGGCGTTGAACCCCGGGAAGATCATCCATCAGCTCGACTGGCGCGAGGAGGAAATCGACTGGTCCGGGGAGGCAGCTGATTCAGCCGAGGGACGCTATTGGCTGGCGCTATGGTTGATTATCATTCTCGGAGGCGCGTTCCTGATCGGCGCTTTGTCGCTATGGCTGTTCTGAACCGTTCGCGGCGGCGGCGCGAAGCTGCCCGATAAGCCAGTCGTTCGCGGTGCAATCGATCACAAGATGAACCCGGTCGCTTATTCCCCGATTGGCCACGCTATGGGCATCGGAAAGGCGCAGATACCAGGCGCTGCCCGGCTCCATCACGATCTGGCGGCGGTTGAGCAGGAACTCCACCTCGGCGTTCGTGGTAATCGGGATATGGATTCGCGCAGCGCCCCATTCGGCGGCAAGGTCATGGTCGAAATGCTCCTTGATCACTGAGCCGGGGCTCAGCCGCATCAGCCGGACCGACTGGATCGGACATTCGAAGCGCGCGATCACCTCGCGGATATAAGGCGTCTGCTTGAGCAGCGGCCCGTCCTCGAAACAGGTCGCGGAGGGATCGGCATAGATCTGCATCACCGGGTGCGTCGCCCCGGCGGTGAAGCGGAGCGGCAGCACATCCCACTCCCCTTCGTAATTCTGCCGGACGAGATGATCGACCCATGCGCTGCCCACCACGCGATCAAGGTCGGCACACAGCTGATCCGCGTCGAACGAGAAGGGCAGGCGGACCCGGTCGGCAAAGGTGAATGGCGATTGTTGCTGCGTGTCGGGCATGTTAGGCGGCATCCATTGCCGGTGCTCCGGGCCCGGTTTTCGGCCAAGCTATCGCCCGCCGGGGCGGTTGGAAAGACATCGTCGCGCACCTCATGACAGATCTCCGATCGATGGACGCCACAGCGCCGCTAGACCGCGTTCGTGCGATCGTGATGGCCGATCCCGGCTTGCAGCAGCGTCTGAGCATAATTCAGGAGCCTGATCTGTTCGTGGCGGCGATCATCCAGATCGCCGCCACCGCCGGCATCGTCCTGGAGAATGAGACGATACTGGTGGCAATGGAGTCCGATCCGCTCGGCATCGACCGCTTCATGCGACCCGAGCTTACCGCGCGCGGCGTGCCCGGGCAGCAATGGCTGCCGTCAGCGGTGATGCCTGCGGTGAGCGAGATGGCGGTCGAGTGGCTGCACTTTGGCGATGTGCCGCTCACCGCGCCGTTTTTCGAGGATACGCTGCGTCGGGTCCGGCTGCAGCCCTTCAATCGCATGTTCCGCCAGCGTACGCCGCTCGCTGACCTGCCAGCGGTGGCGGCGCAGGAAGATGTCGCCATCCCGGATGGATTCATTTTCCACTTGTCGCGGTGCGGATCGACGCTCGTATCGCAGATGCTCGCATCGCTGCCCGGGACGATCGTTGTGTCCGAGGCGCCTCCGCTCGATTCGATCGTGCATCTCGTCAACGCCCATCCCGGCGTTCCGCTTGCCGACCGCGCGCATTTGCTGCGCGCAATAGTCGGCGCGCTCGGCCGCGATCGGACCGGCGATAGGCGCCACTATGTCGTCAAGCTCGACAGTTGGCACGCGCTGGCGTTGCCGCTGTTTCGCGCTGCCTTTCCTGATACGCCCTGGATCTTTCTGTATCGCGAGCCCGTCGAGATCCTCGTCTCGCAGATGCGCATGCCGGGAATCCAGGCGGTGCCCGGTGTGATGCCTGTGGATGTTTATGGAATTGCCGACGGAGACAAGATTTCGAGCGAGGAATATTGCGCGCGGGTGTTCGAACGCACCTGTAGCGCAATTCTTGATCACGCAGGCCTCGGCGGGGGCAGGCTGATCAACTACGCGTCGCTGCCCGGCGCTGTGGAAGATGAAATTTTGTCTCATTTCGGCATCGAAACAGATGCTGCGGGGCGAGAAGCCATGGCGGCGGCAAGCGGGCGAGACGCAAAAGCTCCAAGCGTACCCTTCATCGGCGATACCGAGGTCAAGCAGAAGGAAGCGACCGAGGCCGTACGGGCCGCAGCGGCGGCGCACCTCGCGGAACCCTATCTGCGCCTGGAAGCGATGCGGCTCCTCCAGGAAAAATGAGCGCGATCTTCGGTATCCTGCGCTTCGGCGGTGCGCTGGTCTCGGCGCGCGACGTCGAGCGCATGGGCAAGGTTCTTGCGTTTCGCGGCCCGGACGGCCGGCGCAGCGTGGTTTCGGACAATATCGGCCTGGGCCACTGCCTGTTGCGCGTGAATGTCGAGGACTGGCACGAAGCGCAGCCGATCGAAGATGGCGAACTCATACTGGTCGCCGATCTGCGTCTCGACAATCGCGAGGCGCTGGCCGCGGAGCTGGGCATTGCGGACGCTGATCTCGGCGACACATCCGATAGTGGACTGTTGCTCGCGGCATATCGGCATTGGGGCGATTCTTGCGTGCTGCATCTGCTCGGGGACTTCACCTTCGCAATCTGGGACGCGCGCGCCCGCACGCTGTTGATCGGCCGCGATCATATGGGCCAGCGCGGGCTCTTCTATCATCACGGCGAAGGCCTGTTCGTCTTCGCGACCGAGGTAAAGGCGCTTTGGGCCGTCGAGGGCGTGCCCCGCCGCCTCTCCGACGAGGCAATCGGCAGGCGCTTGCTGCTTGCCGTCGATCGCGCGCCGGGCGAAACCTTCTTCGATCAGATCAGCGCGCTCCCCAACGCAACGTTGTTGCGCATCGACAGCGCCGGCATCGCAACCCGCACGACATATTGGGAACCGCACGCCGCGCCCGAACATCTTGGCCGGGACGAGGCCTATTATCTCGCCACCTATCGCCGCACCGTCGAGGAAGCAGTGGCGTGTCGGGTGCGCCGGCTGATTCGCCGGCCCGCGCTCTGCTTCAGCGGCGGATTCGACAGCGGCAGCATCGCTGCGTTCGCCGGGCCGATCGTGGCCGCGCAGGGCCAGCGGGTTGTCGCAATCGCCTCAGCGCTGGCGGAAGGCGAGCACCGGCCCGCCGTTCGCGATGCTCGCGTCGCAGTCGAGGCGTTCAGGCGCTACCCCTACCTCGATCTCCACTATTATGTTCGGGGCGAGGAAGAGAGCGTCTTCGACGATCTTGAGGCCTCGTTCGACATCACCCACAACACAGTGGGCACGCTCTATGTCAGACGTGGAATCTACCGCATCGCCGCGGCGGAGGGCGCGCGACTGGTGATGGACGGGCATGGTGGCGACTACACAGTCAATGTTCGACCAGGAGCGATGCTGGGCCGAATCCTGCGGCGCGGCCATTTCCGGCGCTTCCTGCGCGAATTCCGGATGAGGCTGCACACGACCGGCGAGCCGCCTCTTCGCCTGTTGCGAAACGACGTCCTTCCCGCGCTGCTGCCTTTGCGGGTGATCGCGGTGATGGTTTTGATACGGCATGGCATGAGGCCGGCCTGGCGTCGGAGCGCCATCGCGAGCGACTTCGCCCATTCCCTGTTTGCCAGGGGCGCGGTCGATCCCTCACGGGTGCGGGGTGACTATCCGGTCCATCATCGCTGGCGCACACGCTGGCTGCACCTGCTGCGCAAAACGGCCTCGGCGCCACCCGCGCAATCCGCGCTCGCGGCCGCCCACGGCCTGGAATTCACCCGCCCGTTTCACGACAAGCGCATTGTCGAGCTCGGCCTTGCGCTGCCCGAGGCGATGCAATTCGGGGCTGGTCACGATCGATATCTCGCGCGGCGCGCGCTCGCCGACATCCTGCCGGCGAGCCTGCTGGCGCGGGGCCCGGGCAATGACGCCGAAGATCCTGATTTCTTTCGCATGGCCAGCGCCAGCGCGCCCGCTGCCCTCGCCGACGCGCGCAAGCTGGATCGTGACGGCAAGCTGTCGCGCTATGTGAGTTTCGACAAGCTCGAGGCGATGATCGCGGATGCGGACGACGCACGCCGGCCCGATCACCAACGCTTGATGGTGGCAAACCTAACGATCACCTTGGCGCGCTTCATCGCCTGGTTCGATCGTACCAACACATAAGGACGCCGCTATGGGCGCAAATCAACTGATTCCGAAGATCAGGAGCCGTAAGGAACGCCGAGGCTGGTACCATCAGTGAAGCGGGTGTGACCGCCTTCAGTCCGCTGCGATTCGGCAACGATGACGAGCGGTGTCGACCATGGCTTACGAGCGGTGCCGGCTACGGTTTCAACCGTCGCCGTGTCCGACATTTCTGCATTGGGGGTGATGGACGTCATGACGAAACGATTCTCCCAAGCGCACGGCGCCAAGTTGATAGCCTACTAAGGATGGCATAATGGTGTTCTGAGCGCAACCGCTCACGTGATGCACTGCGGCAAATTTCCAACCATTCCCGATGTACTCTGCGCAACTTTGCTATTGTGTCTTTTCCCGGGACAGGTACATTCCAATCGAAGGCACCTGGGGGGAGGTGTTTCGCGCCGACCCTCCCGAGCAATTGAAATTGAGAGGCTGGCATGTCGAATTTCTTCCTCGGTCAAATCGGTATTTTCGGCTTCAATTTCGCGCCTCGCGGCTGGGCGTTTTGCGCCGGCCAGATCCTGCCAATCCAGCAGAATACAGCGCTTTTCGCGCTGCTGGGGACGACCTATGGCGGCAACGGCCAGACCACCTTCCAGCTGCCCGATCTTCGCGGCCGGACCCCGCTTCACTTCGACGGCAACTACCCCCAGGGTGAAGTCGCCGGTGAAGAAAATGTGACGCTGCTCCAGACCGAAATGCCGGCCCATACCCATACGCTGACGGGCTCGACCAACACCGCCGACAAGCGGCCGGTGGCGGCCCATATGTTCGCGACCGACACATCGACGACTGACGATTTCTATGCCCGCGGCCATGTGCTGGTAACGCTCAATCCGCAGTCGGTCGGTAATTATGGCGGCAATGTGCCGCACAATAATATGCAGCCCTATCTTGCGGTGAATTTCTGCATTGCGATTACGGGTATCTTCCCCTCGCGCAACTAAACCAACACAGTTTCGGCCGTCGGCACGGAGAACAACATGTCTCAACCTTATCTCGGTGAAATCCGGATGTTCGCGGGGAATTTCGCGCCGCGCAACAACGCCCAGTGCAACGGGCAGCTCCTGTCGATCGCGCAGAACACCGCGCTTTTCTCGTTGCTGGGCACTTTCTACGGCGGCAACGGCGTCCAGACCTTCGCGCTGCCTGATCTGCGCGGGCGCCTGCCGATCAACCAGGGCAATGGCCCAGGCCTGACTCCCCGCGTCATCGGCGAGGTGGGTGGTACGGAAAATGTGACAATCGACCAGACCACGACGCCCACGCACAACCACCTCGCCAATGCGACGACTGATATCGGGAATTTGCCTGGCCCGAGCAACAAGTCGATCCCGGCATCGCCAAGCGACGGAACCAATCCGGGCACGCTCTATGTAGTCCCGCCGGGTACCGTTACGCCGGTGGCAATGGCGACCCAGAGCCTGCCGTTCGCCGGGGGAAGCCAGCCGCACCAGAACATGATGCCGAGCCTGGCCATCACGTTCATCATTGCCTTGCAGGGCATCTTCCCCAGCCGCAACTAGCATTTCGGAGATAGATGGTGACGCAACCCTATATCGGCCAAATCATAATCTTCGGATTCACATTTGCGCCAAGAAACTATGCCTTCTGTAACGGCCAGCTGCAGGCAATATCCCAGAATGAGGCCTTGTTCGCGATCCTCGGCACCACCTATGGTGGTGACGGCGTAACGACCTTTGCGCTCCCGAACATCCAGGAGCGAGCCGTCATGAACTGGGGCCAGGGGCCGGGGTTGACGAACCGGGTTATTGGCGAAGTGGACGGCGCGTCGAGCGTCACGCTGACCATCAACCAGATCCCGCAGCACACCCATACCCTGTTCGGGGCGACAGGCGGAACCCCGGCTGGCGTACCGACCACCCAGGCCTATTTCGGGGCTTCCGGTCCGGGCCAGGCCTATACCGATGTCCTGACCAATCCGGTCGCGATGGAACCGCGCACGATCACCACGACCGGCGGCAGCCAGCCGCATGACAATATGCAGCCCTATCTCGTGATGAATTTCTGCATTGCCCTGTTCGGGATTTTCCCGTCGCGCAACTGACGCATTTCAAAGGTTAGCGTGTGACGATTTCCTATTCGCCGCCGGCATTCAAACTGCCGGCGGCGTTGCTTTCCAAAGGCTATACGCTTCGTCCCGAAACGGATGACGATATTCCGTTTCTGATGGACCTGTACGGGACGACGCGCGAGCAGGAGCTGGCGACGGTCGACTGGACTCCGGAGCAGAAGGGGGCGTTCGTTGCGCACCAGTTCAACGCGCAGCGCGTTCACTATCGCGGCCAGATCTCCGGGTGCGCTTTCGATGTGATCGAAAAAAACGGTGCCCCCATCGGCAGGCTCTATCTCCAGGAGCGCGAAAGCCGCCTCCACATCGTCGATATCGCGCTGATGCCCAAATGGTGTGGCAAGGGTCTTGGCTCGACCATCCTCAAGGGCCTGATCGAGGTCGCCGGCAGCAAGGGCAAAGGTGTCGGTATCTTCGTCGAGAAATATAATCCGGCGCTCCGGCTCTATCGCCGGCTCGGCTTCACCGAAATCCAGGACACCGACATCTATCTCGAGATGGAGTGGGTGCCGGAGGGCTATGACGCCCCCTTGGCCACGACGCAGATCAGTTGAAGATCGCCTCGTAGCGAAAGCCGTTTTCGGTCTTCGCGATCGGCACAATGAAGATTTCCGGCTGACCCATCACGTCATGCTCGAAGCGATAGGTGTGCTGCGGCATCAAAGGCGCCGGCCCCTCGAAAAGCAGCGCGAACGGTATGCGCAATTTCTCGTCGAGCGGCTGGGTTTTCAACGTCTTGGCTTCAGTCAGCGTCAGGGTCATCTCCGGCACGCCTTCAGTGACGATCTTGAAACCCGAACCGACATGAGGCTCGAAATCCTCGCAGGCAAGCTTCTCGGCGACCACGTCATTCCCCTCGATTTTTGATCCGGCGCCTCGACGCCCGGCATGCTGTGATTGCCCGATCCATGGGCCTGTTTCAAGATTGCCGGGCCCGCAGCGCGTAGCGACGCTCAGACGAAACAGCCGATCTCGCTGAGGTTCGAGGCGATCGGATAGCCGGTCACCTTTACGCCAGCCGCATCGAGCCAGGCATGCGCGTCGATCGGTTTGTCCGCGCCCTTGCCAGCGCCGAAATGCATGGCGCTGCCGATGCCACGGCGCTTGAGCATCGCATGCGCCGCCATAGCCTGTTGCAGGCACACTGCGCGGAACGGCATCCAGGGCGCGGCCGTCTTGATTGCCCAGCCGACCGCCTTTGCGGTGCGGGCTTCCTCCTCAGCGGCCAGAACCGAGGCGGCGAGCACGCGCGGATCGGTCGGCGGAACGAAGGCCCCGAAATTCTTCGAGACCTTGCGGAACGGATAGATCGCCAGCGCCACACGCGCCGCGGCCATGCTCATGCTGGCCTCGGCGACGAGCAGCTGCCGGCGGGGACCCATCAGCAGCGCGGTGCGGAGCTTACGCGCGGTGGAGGACAATAGCGCCATGCTTCTCCATCTCCGCCAGGAAGCTGTCGACCTCAGCCTTGCAGATTTCGGGCGAAACCTCGAACTCGCGCTGCAGCTCTTCGTAGACCGTAGCGACGTCACGCGGCGCCTCGATCAACTCCCAGATCCGCGCGCCGACTTCGTTGACGCCGATATATTTGCCGTGCTCGGGGCTCATCATCATGATCTCGTCGCCCACCCGGGCGCTGAGCCAGTCCCCCTTACGCTCGATCAACTCGCAATCCTTTCATCGTGGCGCTCGGATGCTGAATAGCCCAAACGCGCCATCATGTCAGCGTGGTCCGTTTCGATCCGTGCGACCTGTGCCGATGTGAGTTCGTCATGCCATGCGCCCGATACGCCGCGCCGAAAAAAGCCGCCACCCGGGCTGTTGCGCGGCGCCTCGCGAAAGCCGCGCTCGGCCTCCTGCTTCTTGAGTTCGCCAAAATCGGCGAACCGCGCCGCCTGCGCCGCTTCCTCCGGGCTGATCTCGATCCCGGCAAAGGCGAGCGCGCGGCGGAACACGTTCACGACATCGGCCTGCATGTCCTCATAGCGGACGAGGTGCACCGGGATCTCAGTCTGGTCGAGCCAGCTCGCATTATAGCCGCTCCAGCGGGGCAGCAATTGGCGGAGCTGGTTCGGCTGGCGATCGCGCTGGCCGCAAAATGCCGCGTCGCCATCGCCCATGAAGGTGATCGCCTCGTCGATCGTTTGACTGCCGTGATTGGCGAGGCTTGGCGCCACATCGCGCGGATCGCGGACAATCAGGATCGCGCCTTCGGCACCCGCACGCCCTCCCAGCAAGGGCTCGCCCCTATCGGTATATGTCCAGGCATCGTGCGTCTTGACGAAGCGGACGTCGCCGATGCGGGTATCGAGATCGTCGGGATCATCCTGTTCGGCGCTCCGTGCCAGCTCCGCATAGACGCGGGGCCTGAGGCGATCGCACTCCTCGTGCGTCAACAACCCCGACGGGAACAGCATGACATTGTCGAACAGGCCGCGCGCGCTGGCGATGCCGCTATGCTCAGGCAGGTCGTTGATATCGACCGGCTTCTCCTGCCGCAGGTTCGCGACCAGCATCCGGAACCAGGTGTTGCCCGATTTCGGATAGGAGGCGAGCCAGAAGGTCCGCCTCAAGCGGCGCGCTCCAGCAGTCCGAGCTCGCGCCAATGTGCTTCGAGCCAGTCGATCACTGTGGGGAAGCGCGCGAAATTGATCTCGCGGGTCAGCGTGAAGACGCCGGCGCGCTGTGCGATCGTCGCGGCCGCCTGGAAATACAGGTCCATCTGCGCCATCCGCCGCACCATTGCCGGGCGGTAAGCGTTGTTGCGCACCATCAGCCCCGCATCCGCGATATTCGGCCGCGCGATGCCCGCCACCAGCGGAGGGCGGGCCTCACGCAGGACGTAGATCGCGGAAAGCGGCAATGCGGCGGAGGTGGCGGCGCGCGGCTCGACATAATATTTCTGGATAACGGACCGAACGGCGGCGGCGCGGCGTTCGCCGAGCGCTAGCCGGTCGATCGAATTCTGCCACAGTTTGAGTTGGCGCCCGTCCGGCTCGACCCAGGGGCTGCCATCGGCCTGGATCGAAAGGCCGCAGAAATCATCGGTGACGAGATCATAGCCGGCATCGACCAGCGCCGCCGCCAGCGTCGATTTGCCAGCGCCCGAGGGGCCGCAGAACAGCACCGCGCCGTCGCCGACGCGCACCGCGCTGGCATGGAGTACGATCCGCCCGCGCTGATGCAGCAGGATGCCGAAGCCGGTGCCGCTGACAAAGACGCCGGCTTCGTCCGCCGGGACGCCGCTTTCGGTTTCGAACAGGATCTGGTTGCCGCCGCTCAGCAGCATGCGGAGAATGCCAGGCACTGAGATCAGGAACTGGCCGCCGGAAAGCTGCCAGCTTGGGCCACGCGCCGTCGCACCTTCGAGCTCGGTCGGCACGGTGCCACTGCGGATCACGACATCAGCGGCGTCCTGCCCCGTCTCCTTCGCGATCAGGCCGGGGAGCGCGATCTCGCTGGAAACGCCAAGTCCGGAAACGATATAGGAAAACAAGCGCCCACCCCCGAGATACTGCCACCGAGCGATAGCGTTCCAGCAGCGCCGCTCGCCTTCTGGCCAATCTATGGTTCCGACGCAACCTAGCGACAACAGGCTCGCAAGTGAATCAAGCCTTTCCGCCTCGGGGTCCGGCGTTCGCAAATGCTGGCGAAGTGCTACGGGCTGCGGCATGGTCGCGGGATGAACCCGGTCTACACAGCGCTCGGCACCACCATCTTCGAGGCCATGTCGGCCCGCGCGCGGGCGACCGGCGCGATCAATCTGGGCCAGGGCTTTCCCGACGGACGCGGCCCTGAAGATGTGCTGGCCGAGGCGGCGCGGGCGCTGATCGAGGATTCGAACCAGTATCCGCCGATGCCCGGCACCGCGGCGCTGCGCCAGGCCGTGGCCGACCATTACCGCGCGCATCAGGGTCTCGACCTGGCTTTCGAGGAAGTGACCGTCACCTCGGGCGCGACCGAGGCGATTGCCGCTGCGATCTTCGCGCTCGTCTCACCGGGCGACGAAGTGGTGATGTTCCAGCCGATGTACGATGCCTATCTGCCGCTGGTCGAGCGGGCCGGCGGGGTGGCGCGGCTGGTGCGGCTCGAGCCGCCCGAATGGCGCATCACCACGGAGGCGCTCGCCAGCGTGGCAGGCCCGCGGACGAAGCTCGTCATCCTCAACAGCCCGCTCAACCCGACCGGCACGATGACCAGTGTCGCGGAGCTCCAGCTGCTCGCCGATTTCTGCACGAGCCATGATGCGATCGCGATCTGTGACGAGGTGTGGGAGCATGTCATATTCGATGGTGCGGTTCACCGCCCGCTGATCGGTTTTCCCGGCATGCGCGAACGGACGGTGAAGATCGGCTCGGCCGGTAAGATCTTTTCGTTGACCGGCTGGAAGGTGGGTTGGATGTGCGCGGCGCCGCCGATCGCGCAGGTGCTGGCAAAGGCGCACCAGTTCCTGACCTTCACCACGCCGCCCAACCTGCAGGCTGGCGCGGCTTACGGCCTTGGCAAGGACGCGGCCTATTTCGTAGAGATGCGCGCTGGCTATCAGCGGTCTCGGGACCGGCTCGCGGCTGGTCTGACGAAGCTCGGCTATGCGGTGCTGCCGAGTGCCGCGACCTATTTCCTGTCGATCGACCTGCCGCGATCGGGCGTGAACATGGAGGATGTCGCCTTCTGCGAATGGCTGATCGAGGAGGCGGGGGTCGTCTCGGTGCCGGTGTCGGCTTTCTACGCGCAGGACCCGGTCACCAGCGTGGTCCGGCTGTGCTTCGCCAAGCAGGATGCGACGCTGGATGCCGCGCTGGAGCGGATGGTGAGGCGGCCATAAGCGCCGATCGGGCTTGAATTATGTCATGCCCCTAGGCCCTTTCCCGGCAAGGGAGGGTCTTATGGATTGATACATTATCGTTATATATCAATGTTTTGTGTAAATATATAGAAGTGCGGGCGTGTTGGAGAGTGTGACATAATTCATCGGACGCAGTCCAATAAACCCCAGCTCCTTGAGATTGCCGGTCGCTAGCCGGGCTGGCGATCTCTAGTGGCAGGCCGACGCGAGCAATTGTTGCCACCTCGCGAAGATCAATCGCGCATAAGCGCTACTTCCGATTTGGTAAGCGCCGAGAGAATAGCCGTCATTTGCTTCCACCAGCGCCGTTTCACCCGACGCTAGAACGCCGAAATCAATACCATAAGCGGCGGGTGCTTCACCCGATCGGGCATACTCGCCGACGGCTCCGGTAACGACACCCAGATCAAGCACCACGCCATCATCGCCGTCATAATGGTCGATCGAGACGAGGTCGGTTCCGATGACATAGACGCGATATTCCGATCGCCAGACGACCACGTCAGAGCACCACACCGGCTCGTGCCGACTCGTTCCGCCCGTGTGATAGAAATCGTTGTGGTCCGAAAAGACGCGTCCCGTGAAGACTTTTGCTCGAGATGCAGGTTTTGCGAAGATGGACGACGCCGTCTCGTGAATGCGCGTTCGGACATTCCCCAATGTGTCTAGCCAGACGTTGCGGTGCAGATATTTCGTTAGCGACGCCGGATAATATCTCGCCTCAGGAATGGGGATCTTCAGCTGGCGCATCGCGCCGTGCATGGAATCGATATTCCCGAAGACGAGAGATCGGTTCGTCAATGGAAGCTGGCGTCGTTGGATACGCTTGGCCGTATAGAGTTGCGTATCGATCCCATGCTGGATGCAGTGATCTCGCACCAACATGCTTTCGTGCGCCAGGCGCCCGTTTCCCTCTTCTTGTATGAATGCAACGTCAAACACTCGGGCATCCGGCGGGGTATGGCGATTGCAGGGCCCGACTGACACGCTTGGCGCAAGTCGGGCTCGTAAAATCACACATTTTCTACCAAACCCCGCTCGGTGAGATAGCCGGTCACCAGCCGGGCCGGCGTTACGTCGAAAGCCGGGTTGGCCGCATGCGAGGCCGTTACCCGGATGCTCCCGCCCTCGCCCGCCACATGCGTGACCTCGTCCGCGCTGCGCTCCTCGATCGGCACGTCAGCGCCCGTCGCCGTCCCCGCATCGAAAGTCGTGTAGGGCAGGGCGACATAGAAGGGCACCTGATTGTCCTTCGCCGCGAGCGCCTTCAGATAGGTACCGATCTTGTTGCAGACATCGCCGTTCGCGGCGACGCGATCGGTGCCGACGATCACGGCATCGACCTGGCCCTGCATCATCAGATGTCCGCCGGCATTGTCGGCGATCACGGTGTGCGGCACGCCGTGGCCAGTAAGCTCGAAGGCGGTGAGCAGCGCACCCTGGTTGCGCGGCCGCGTCTCGTCGACCCAGACATGGACCGGGATGCCGGCATCATGGGCGAGATAGATCGGCGCCGTTGCCGTGCCGTAATCGACCGTTGCCAGCCAGCCCGCGTTGCAATGCGTCAGGATGTTGAGCGGGCGATCGGGGTGCTTCGCATGGAGGGCCCGGAACAGCTCGAGGCCGTGCTCGCCGATCGCGCGGTTGAGCTCGACATCCTCGTCGCAGATCGCGTCGGCGCGGCCAAAAGCGGCTGCGGCGCGCTCGGCGGGGGGCAGTAGTCGTACCGCGTCTACTATCTTGTCGAGCGCCCAGCGCAGGTTGACGGCGGTCGGCCGCGAGGCGAGCAAAGTCGCATAAGCGGCGTCGAGCGCGGCGTCGGATCCATCCTCGGCCAGCGCCATCGCGAGACCGTAAGCGGCGGTGGCGCCGATCAGCGGCGCGCCGCGCGTCCACATCTCGCGGATCGCCCGTTCGGCTACGGCCATGCTGCGCAACTCGACCCAGACGATCTTCCACGGCAGCTCGCGCTGATCGAGAATGCAGGCGCCGCGCCCGTCAGCGGTGCGCCTGATCGAGCGCTGATGCGTGCCGTCGAGCTTCATGCGTCCACATCCTCGAAACTGGCGATATCGCCGGCGCCGCCGCCGCGATCGATCAACAGCGCGGAGAGGCCGGCTTCCTGCGCGGCGGCGATCTCCTGCGGCGTGTCCGACAGGAACAGGATCTCATCCGCCGCGAGACCGACCGAGTTGGCGATCGCCTGATAGGATGCGGCCTCGCGCTTCGGCCCTGTGGTGGTATCGAAATAGCCCGAGAAGAGTGGGGTCAGGTCGCCCGCGTCGCTGTGCCCGAACAGCAATTTCTGCGCGGCCACGGACCCGGACGAGAAGACGTAAAGCGCAATGCCCGTCTCATGCCAGCGCCGCAGTGCCGCCGCCGCGTCGGGATAGATGTGCCCGGTAAACGCCCGCTCGCGATAGCCATCGGCCCAGATCATCCCCTGCAGCGTCTTGAGCGGCGTCGCCTTGCGGTCTTCGTCGATCCAGCGCGTCAGCGTCGCGACCGGATCGCCCGGCTCCATCGCCGCCACCTCGGCGAGGATCGGCGCTGCTTCATCCGGATGGGCGGCCACGAACGCCGGCAGGCGTTCCCGCGCATAGGGAAACAGGGTTTCAGCGACAAAGGCGATGCTCGAGGTCGTGCCTTCGATATCGGTGAGGATCGCGCGTGGCATTCAGGCGAGGGCGGGCTCGTGGCGCGGGAAGCGCGCGGCGATATCGTCGCCGGTAAAGCGTGCGACCCAGCCATCGGGGTTCACGAACAACCGGATCGCCGTGAAGCGCGGGGCGGGGCCCATATCGAACCAGTGGCGCATGCCGGCCGGCACCGAGATCAGATCGCCTTCGGTGCAGACCATGTTGAAGACCTTGCCCTGTTCGTGGAGCGTGAAGAGCCCCTCGCCATCAACGAAGAAGCGCACCTCGTCTTCGCCATGCGTGTGCTCGGACAGGAATTTGCCGCGCAGCATTTCGCGGTCGGGATGGTCGGGCGCGAGCGCGACGACGTCGACCGACTGATATCCGGCTTCGGCCTTCAATGCCTCGATCTCGGGCGCATAGACCTCGAGGATCGCGGATGGATCGGGCAGTGCGCGGGTCGGCCAGCGTTCGAAGCGCACGCCGATCGTGGCAAGCTCAGCGGCGATTGCCTCGCCATCCACCGTGTCGAGCAGCGGCGCGCTTCCGTCCGCTTCGTCGAAAACCTGCAATCGGCTCATCGCCTGCCTCCCTGCCGGAATGTGAGCTCGGCGAGTTCAGTCGCGATCATCCATTCGACCGCCTCGATCACGCGCTCCGCCTCGGCCATGTCGCGGCCCCAGCCATAGAGGCCGTGGCCGCGGATAAGATAGGCGGGCGGCGCGCCGGGCGCCAGCAGGCGCGGCGCTACGGCTGCGTCGATCACCGCCATGTCCTGGCTGTTGTCGACGATCGGCAGCGTGACCGCCGTATCATGGGTGACGATGCCGGGCAGCGCCTTCAGCATTTCATGATCGGCCAAAGTATAGCTGTCGGCATCGGGAAAGGCGCGGGTGAGGGCGACGGCAGCGGGCGAATGGCTGTGGAGCACGGCACCCACATCGGGGAAATCGCGGTAGAGGGCGAGATGAAGCGCGGTCTCGGCGGAGGGCTTCTTGCCGTCGAGCGCATGGCCCGCCGCATCGACGCGCATCACGTCATGCTCGGTCAGCCGGCCCTTGTGGCGCCCCGATACGGTCACCGCGAAGCTGCCGTCATTGAGCCGCATCGAATAATTGCCGGCGGTCGCAGGTGCCCAGCCTTTCGAATCGAGCCAGCGCCCGACCGAGACGATCGCTGCCCTCGCGTCGAGCGTGCTGGCGGCCATTGGGGTTGCGAATCCTCAGGAGATTGGAGCGGGTAACGGGAATCGAACCCGTGTATTCAGCTTGGAAGGCTGCTGCACTACCATTGTGCTATACCCGCGCTGGCGCCGAATTACCGACAAGGTGGCGATGGCGCAAGCGCTCCGGATGTGCAACGAGCAACACCAAGGATTCTGGGTACTTAGGGGATTCGCAATGGCGCGTATCGCGATCGTCACTGGCGCCGGCAGCGGCATAGGCCGCGCGGTGGCGCTTGCGCTTCGGGAGGCGGGCTGGTCAGTTGCGCTGGCGGGCCGCAATGCCGCCGCGATCGAAGAGACGGCGCGCCTTGCCGGTGGTGCGCGGATGCTGCCGGTGGCGACCGACGTGACCAATCCCGCCGCGGTCGACGCCCTGTTCGCCAAGGTCGCGAAGACCTTCGGGCGGCTCGATCTCCTGTTCAACAATGCCGGGGCCAGCGCGCCAGCCGTCCCGCTCGACGAACTGCCGGTCGAGACGATCTGGGAAATCATCGACGTCAACCTCACCGGCAGTATGCTCTGCGCCCGCGCCGCGCTCGGCATGATGCGGAAACAGGCACCGCAGGGCGGGCGGATCATCAACAACGGCTCGGTTTCGGCGATGCTGCCGCGGCCGATGTCGGCACCCTATACCGCGAGCAAGCACGCCATCACCGGCCTCACCAAATCGCTGATCCTGGACGGGCGGGCCTGCAATGTGGCCGCCGGGCAGATCGATATCGGCAATGCGGTGACCGAAATGAGCGGGCCGATGGCGACGGGTGTCCTCCAGGCAGACGGCAGCACCAGCCCCGAGCCGCGCATGGACGTCGCTCATGTCGCGCGTTCCGTGGTCCATATGGCGAGCCTGCCGCTCGACGCGAACATCCCGTTCATGACGATCATGGCGACGGCTATGCCGCTGTTCGGGCGCGGGTAAAGCAGCGCGCAGACTTATCCTTCACGGCTTGCTTACCATTGCCGGGCTATGCCGCCCGCAATGTATCATGACACCGCTCTTGCCGGCGCGGCCAAGGCCGATCCGAGGCCCAAATCCGCGGTCAGCACCGGTGTCGGCATGGCCGGGCTGGCCGGTATGCTCCTCTGGATTGGTGTTGCGCGCTGGTTCGGGATGGACGGGCCCTATGCGGCCTTGGTCAATGTCGCCGCCTGCGCGCTGCCGATGGTGCTATGGGCCGTCTTCGTCGACAAGGTCCACCGCAACCCGTCCACCGGCATGGACTGGTCGATCCGCAAACCCTGGCGCGAGACGCTCGATATCAGCCTCACCAAGCTCGCCGGCCTGTGGCTCACCTGGGCCGGGATGGCGCTGATCTACGGCACCGGGCGCTTCTATTGGGAGGGCAATTTCGCCTTTTCGATGGCGTGCTTCGAGGTCGCCGCGCCGATCCTGTTCGTCACCTCTATTCCCTATATCCTCTGGCTCGATCGTTACGCGGTGGAGCCGAAGGACGGCTGCTGGTCGCTCGGCGCCTGGCTGATGGGGCTGAAGGAGCCGATCGACCAGGAGGCGATCTTCAACCATCTGCGCAGTTGGGCGGTGAAGGGCTTTTTCACTGCCTTCATGGTGGCGATCGTGCCGGGCGGCTTCGGCGAATTCGTCCGGGGCGATACCAGCCGGGTGCTGCACGATCCGGTCGCGCTCGCGAACTGGCTGATCACCTTCATGTTCATGATCGACGTCGCCTTTGCGACCGCCGGCTATATCGTGGCGCTACGCCCGCTCGATTCGCACATCCGCACCGCCAACCCGTTCGCGGCGGGGTGGATGGCGGCCCTGATCTGCTATCCGCCTTTCATCCTGATGGGCGATGGCGGCCCGCTCGATTATCATGTCGGCACGTCGGACTGGACCCACTGGTTCCAGGGGAACCCGGTTCTGCTGGTTCTTGTGGGCGCGGTGCTGGTCACCCTGACCGCGATCTACGCCTGGGCGACGATCGCCTTTGGCTTCCGTTTCTCCAACCTCACCCACCGCGGCATCCTGACGCACGGACCGTATCGCTTCTCGCGGCACCCGGCCTATCTTTCGAAGAACCTGTTCTGGTGGATCTCGACCATTCCGGTTCTGACCACCGGCAGCATCATCGACGCGGCACGCGCGACCTTGCTGATGTGCGCGGTGAGCGGTGTCTATTACTGGCGGGCGCGGACCGAGGAGCGGCATCTCGGAATGGATCCGGCCTATCGGGACTATTCCGAGTGGATGGCGCGGAACGGGATGGTGCCGAGGTTCTTTGCCTGGGCGATGGGGAAGAAGGCAGATTAAGCCACACCGTCATGCCGGACTTGTTCCGGCATCCATCCATCCCCTCGCGATGGCAGGATATGTTGCACGATGGACCCCGGAACAAGTCCGGGGTGACGAATGGCTAGAACCGCATCTCGTCATACACCTTGCTGACGTCCCCGCCCCACACGCCATTGTACCGATCGAGCAACACCTGCGCCGGCACCTTGCCCGACCGAACGATCTCACGCAGCGGATCAAGGAACCCGGTTTCATTGCTCCCCGACGCATCGACCCGGTTCCGCGCCGTAAGCCCGGCATTGGCGATATCCAGCACCTCGCCCGCAATATCGCGCAGCTTGCCCCCGCCCGGGATCGGCGCATCGAGTGCCAGCTTCGGCACCGCATCGCGCAGCGCCTGGCGCTCGTCGATGGTCCAGTGCTTCACCACATCCCAGGCGGCATCGAGTGCCGTGCCGTCATAGAGCAGCCCGACCCACAGGGCCGGCAGCGCGCAGATCCGGCCCCACGGCCCGCCATCGGCGCCGCGCATTTCGAGGAAAGTCTTCAGCCGCACCTCGGGAAAGGCGGTCGAGAGATGGTCGTTCCAGTCATCGAGCGTCGGCTTCTCGCCGGGCAGCACCGAGAGCCGGCCTTCGAGAAAATCGCGGAAGCTGAGCCCAGCCGCATCGATATAGCGGCCCTCGCGGTAAACGAAGTACATCGGCACATCGAGCGCATACTCGGTGTACCGGTCGTATCCGAAGCCATCCTCGAACACGAAGGGCAGCATGCCGGTCCGCGCCGGATCGGTGTCGGACCAGATATGGCTGCGGTAGGAGAGCATGCCGTTGGGCTTGCCTTCGGTGAAAGGCGAATTGGCGAAGAGCGCGGTCGCCAACGGCTGGAGCGCGAGGCCGACGCGGAACTTCTTCACCATGTCCGCCTCGGTTTCGTAATCGAGGTTGACCTGGATGGTGCAGGTGCGGAGCATCATGTCGAGGCCCATGGAGCCGACGCGCGGCATGTGCCTCAGCATGATCGCATAGCGGCCCTTGGGCATGATCGGCAGCTCGGCGCGGGTCTTGTCTGGCCACATGCCAAGGCCGAGGAAACCGATGCCGAACCGGTCGCCGATCGCCTTCACCTGTTCGAGATGCCGGCCGGTTTCGGCGCAGGTCTCGTGGAGATTGTCGAGTGGTGCGCCCGAAAGCTCGAACTGACCGGCGGGCTCGAGGCTGATATTGCCGTCGGCGCCGGCGAGCGCGATCACCTTTCCGCCCTCCTCGACCGGGCGCCAGCCATAGTCGGTCAGCGCGGCGAGCAGATCCTTGATCCCGCCCGGCTCGTCATAGCTCGGCGCGTGATGATCGGAGAGGGAATAGACGAACTTCTCATGCTCGGTGCCAATCCGCCAGCGATCGACCGGCTTCTCGCCGCGGGCAAAGCTCTGAACGAGCTGGTCGCGGTGCTCGATGACCGCCTTCTTTTCTGTGGAAACGGTCTTCGTGCTCATGGCCGCGCATGTAGCGATGGGGAAGGTGGGGCGCTAGGGGGCGCCGTTGCGATTACCAGTCGCCCGCGGCCGCCATCCACAGGCTGACCGCCGCCGCTGCGGCCGTGTCTGCGCGCAGGATACGCGGGCCGAGGCTGATTCCCACAGCACCGGGCACTGCGCGGATCGCCTCCCGCTCCTCCGAATCGAAGCCGCCCTCAGGACCAATCAGGATCGCTGCAGCACCTCGATGTGCACGCATTGCCTCAAGCGCGGGTTCACCGCCCATCTCGTCAGCGAAGAACAAGGTTCGCCCCGCCGGCCAGTCGCGCAGTAACGTCGGCAGTTTCACCGTCTCGACCAGCTCAGGCACCGCAGTCCGCCCGCATTGCTCGGCTGCTTCGATCATATGCGCGCGAAGCCGCTCGGTCTTGGGCCGTTCGACCACCGAGCGCCGGGTGACGACGGGCACCAGCCGCGCGACGCCAAGCTCGCACGCCTTTTCCGCCATCCAGTCGATCCGCCCTTTCTTGAGCGGCGCTGCGCAGAGCCAAAGGTCGGGCACCGCCTCGCGCTCGCGCAGCAATTCGGTCACGTCGAGCATCAGATCGCGCTTGTTGACCGTAGCGGCGACGCCCAGCCACTCGCCGCTTTCGCCATCGAACAGCTTCACCGGATCGCCCGGCTTCATCCGCATCACCGCGATCAGATAATGCGCCTGCGGCCCTTCGACGCGAAGCTGCATGCCCTGGCCGAGCCCAGTCTCGACGAACAGTCGCGGGGTCGATTGCGGGGGCCAGGCGGGGGTGGCGGGCATCAGGCTTCTTAGGGATCAAATCAGCGTTTTGGTACCCGTTGGAAGCGAGTGGATTCGATCCGTCGCAACATTCGACGGAGGCTTGCCGCCAGACCGGAGCAAGGACCAACCGCTCGCTGCCCATTCGCAGGCGCCGGATCGCGCGCTATTGCGAAGATGCGCCGCCGGACATTATCCGGTCAACCGAAGACGGGATGTGAGCAAAGTCCATGAACCGGCCCGTCCTGCGCCCGCTACCGGAGCATTCGCTGCTCTTCGCTTATCATGCCAAGGGTGATTACGCCGATTGCTTCACGGTCGATCTGGCCGGTGACGTTTCGCAGCAGCAGTTCGTGACGGCATTCTACACGAGCCGCCTGTTCAAGGTCGAGCGGTTCATCCTGAAATGGCTCGTAGCCAAGCCCTCGACCGATCGGCAAGCCGGCCTGTTGGCCTCCGGTTCAATCGACAGCTTTGCGGCCTGGACCGTGGAAGATAGGCAACGCGATCAAATGCTGGTGTGCGATTATCAAGGACGCACACGATCATGGCTGATGGTTGAACCGATAACGGCCGGCCGTGGTGCTGCCACCCGACTTTTTTTCGGCACCGGCGTCACATCGGCGACAGATCGAAAAACCGGGCGCAAGACCATGCCACTGCCCTTCCGTTTGCTGCTCGGTTTTCATCGTCGATATGCAAGGGCATTATTGCGCTCCGCAGTGACGAAACTGGCAGCAAACGGAGCTTCAGATCGCCAGATCGAGCGTTAGAAACTGGTTGTGGGGGCTGGGCTGGTAGTCCGCGAATGCGCCGCAGGAGACGAAACCCGTGCTACGATATAGCGCGATGGCAGGGGCGTGCAGCGATGCGGTTCCGGTTTCCAGGCTGAGGCGCGAATAGCCCCGTTTGCGGGCCTCGCCGACGATGTGGTCGAGCATGGCGCGGCCAACGCCAGTGCCACGTGCCGCCGGGGCAGCGCGCATGGACTTCACTTCCCCGTGCGCTGTGTTCAGTTCCTTCAAGGCCCCAAAACCGACCAGCGCGTCATCCTGCCAGGCCGTCCAGAAGGTGACGTTCGGTGCCGACAAGCCCGTCGCGTCGAGCGCGAAGGCGTATTCGGCCATCAGGTCCTGCAACTCCTGGAGATGATGTGCCAGCAGGTCGGCCACATAAGGCGCTGTCGGATCGTCCTGCCGTATTTCCACTGCCGCTCCCTTCAACGCGACGTTCATTGCCTGCGGTCCGATCATCAGGATTTCTGGTCCGCTAGCTGAAAACTGTCCCTGCTCTACCTGATTGCCGCGTCGGCGGTCCTGTTTGAACCGATCGCCCGAATGGTGAGGGTCAGGCCGAAGGCTAGCTCGGCAACCGAGACGAGCAGAGCCGTCGAGCCGCGCATCTGCGAGGCAAAAATGTCTCCGAATCCGATAGCGGTAATGACGGCTGCGAGCAGCCAGAACGAACGGTCCCCATATACGGTCTTGAAGACGAAATAATGTGTGCCGACCGCGATCGCCGCAAGCGGGAACACCAGACCAGGCCTCAACTCAAGAAACAACCAGGCGGCAAAAAGTCCCCCGATCATCGCAATTGTGCTTTCCAGCACCGTCATGCCGAGTGGGTTCTCGGAAGACTCGTTCTCTCGGCGGAATACAAATCGACAGACCAGCTTGCTGGCAGGAAAAATAAGCATGCCACCGAAAAACAGAGCTGCGAATCCTGCGCTGGTCCCCTGGCTACGCTGAGTCAGGGTGGCCACCAGCCATATCAGCCCAGAGACCATGACGCCGGGCCCGCCCCCCACATAGGCGCGCCTCAGATCCTGCTGTGCATCGGAAATCGTCATGTTGCCCCCTTGTCCGCAAGCACCGTCAGGCTCGTGCCGATACGAACGGCAGCTACCAACCATGGCCGTTCGAGAGCGGGCTAGCAAGAAACCAGGGTGTGATGGAGCGCTGTTCCATCGGCCGCGATTCCTGCTAGCCTGAACCGCGAAGCGGGTAGGGAAACCTGACACACCTAGGGGGATGGTCTCGATGAACGATCAATCTGTCGCTGCGCAACCTGCTGCCGCATCCGGCTGGATCGACCCCGACGGCGCGCTCTATGGTGCCGGCGCCCTCGGCCTGGGCGTTATCTGCCTCGTCTGCGCCAGCTTCGCACTGCAATGGCAGCCGGTTCCAGCCTGGATTGCCCAGCATGGTGTGCTGGCGATCATCTCTGCTCTCATCCTTGTCGCGGCCGGCATCGCGACGATGCTCCGACCCACCGCGGCCCTTGGTGCTGCCATACTCGCTTTCTGGTACGGCCTGTGGCTGGTCGCGCTCCACGTACCGAATGTTTTTGCCAATCCATCGGTTGGGTTGCTGCTCGGCGTCGCTGAAATCGGCGCGCTCACAATCGCCGGCCTGCAGCTTCAATATGTGCGGCGGCTCAGGACCGGGCCGGTGCTTGTCTGGGTCCGAGTCCTGTTCGGCCTCTGTCCGCTCGTCTTCGGGCTCAGCCATTTCGTCTATGCGCAGTTGACCGCGCAGATCGTTCCGGGCTGGATCCCGGCGCCGCTCTTCTGGGCCTATGCGACCGGAACAGCGCACTTCGCTGCCGGTATCGCGATCGTCACCGGCATCCGCGTCCGCCTCGCCGCGACATTGCTGGCGACGATGTGCGGGCTGTTCGTCCTGCTGCTCCATCTCCCGCGCGTGATTGCGGCGCCGCACAGCCAGATGGAATGGACCATGATGCTCGTTGCGCTCTCGATCGCCGGCGCCGCCTGGATCATGCGCACGGCGGGGGCCTCACACTGAGTTTTCAATTCCTACTTTTATGATATGCTTTCTCCATAACCGGTGGAGGTGGGCATGAAAGCTTCGTTGTTTGCCGCGCTCGCCGCGGCGGTCACGTTCGGCGGTTGCGGTGGTCCAGTCGACATAACCAAACACGGGCCTTCCGGGCGCTATGCGGGCGTGGGCATCTATCCGGCCGATCGCACCTGGACGAAAATGAGCGCCGCCGACAAACCCTCGGACAAGGCCCGATCGACCATTTCCGACGATCAGGTCGTCATCGTCGTGGTCGATAGTGATACGGGCGAGTTGCGTCAGTGCGGGAACATGTCGGGCTATTGCATCGGCATGAACCCGTGGAGCGGCCCGCTCAGCAAGGCACAGGTCGTACCGGTCGCGGTGAACGAGCATGCGCCCGAGAAGACCGCGAGTCGGAACGAGCCTGTCGAAACGGCGACGTCGAACGAGGCATTGATGACGGACTCGGATAACGCCCAGGCGCGCTAGAAGAGGCGTTGCCGTGGGCGATCATCCGGCTAGAGACGGTGCATGACCGCGCCCGAAATTGTCCCCGACACTCAGCATCGCGGCCTGGTAGGCGCCTTGCCCGCAACCATCCGGCCCTTCGCGCTGCTCGCCCGGTTCGATCGGCCGATCGGCTGGTGGCTGCTTTACTGGCCCTGCGCGTGGGGTGTCGCATTGTCGGGCAATCCGGACGGCGGATGGTGGCTGTTGCTGTGGCTGCTGGTCGGCGCGATCGCGATGCGCGGCGCCGGCTGCGTCTATAACGACATTGCCGATCGCAAGCTCGATGCGAGCGTGGAGCGTACCCGCAACCGTCCCCTCGCCAGCGGCCAGGTATCGCTTCGCGCGGCTTGGATCTGGCTGCTGATCCTCGTCGCGATCGGCTTTGCGGTGTGGTGGCACATCAACCTCTACGCCAAGGGGCTGGCGCTGCTCACTCTGCCGCTGGTCGCGATCTATCCTTTCATGAAGCGGATCACCTGGTGGCCCCAGGCGTGGCTCGGCCTGGTTTTCGGGTCGGGCGCGGTGGTCGGTTTCGCCGCCGCCGATGCGGCGATGTTCGA
>Ga0207703_10000339_pt1 | contig 50936 bp, 52 predicted proteins | sample KBSSwiS12_FD_184304 | JGI IMG/M metagenome (GOLD analysis project Ga0207703, IMG submission 184304) | Switchgrass rhizosphere microbial communities from Kellogg Biological Station, Michigan, USA - KBS Switchgrass S1-2 (SPAdes) (version 2) | ecosystem: Host-associated > Plants > Roots >... | reverse complement strand
TGCTGAGGAGTCCCCGATCTCTCCGCCGGGGCGCACGGTGAAGACCTGTGAGCCGCGGCGGGCGACGGCCTCGACCACCGGCGCTCCCACAGGGCCCCGGTGCCATTGCCGCGTCAGCTCCTCGACCTCCTCGCGCAGCTCGCCGCGGACGAGGATGTGCATCTCGTCCCCCTCGCGCACCTCGGTCGAGCCACGCGGGGGGATCGCCCTGCCGTCGCGGACGATCACGTTGACCAGCGCCTCGCGCGGCAGGCCCAGCTCGCGCACCATGTGGCCGGCGGCCGCCGCGCCCGGGCGCAGGCGGTAGGAGACGACGTCGCCGCCCATGCGACGAATGCGCCCCGACTCGAGCAGGCGCCGCGGCAGCGCCGGCTCGTCGGTGGTCAGCCCAAGGCGTTTTGCCAGCGGCTCGAAGCTCGCTCCCTGGACCAGGGTCGAGGTGACGACGACGAAGAAGACGATCGAGAACAGCTCCTGCCCGGTCCCGACCCCGGCGACGACCGGAAAGGTGGCGAGCCAGATCGGCGTGGCGCCGCGCAGGCCCGCCCAGCCGAGCATCGCCCGCTCGCGCAGGTTGAGCGGCGAGAACTGCGTCGCTACGAAGGCGGCGAAGGGGCGGGCAACGAGGATCAGCGCCGCGGAGAGCGCCAGCCCTTCGAAGGCCACGTCGCCGAGCGTGCTCGGGAAGACCAGCAGGCCGAGCAGGATGAAGAGGCCGATCTGGGCTACCCAGCCGACCCCCTCGTGGAAGGCGACGACCGTGCGGCGCGCCGGGATGCTGCTCGAGCCGAGCGCGAGCGCGGTCAGGTAGGTCGCGAGCAGGCCGGAGCCGTGCGCGACCTCGGCCAGGCCGTAGGCCAGCCCGGCGATCGCGATCGTCGCCACCGGGTAGATCCCGTCGGTGGGCAGCCGCACCCGGTTGAGCGCGGCGACGGAGAGGCGGCCCAGCGCCAACCCGATCGCCGCGCCCAGGGCCAGTTTGAGCGCGAGCAGGCCCGCCATGTCGGCGAATCCGTAGCCGGGCTTCTGGATCCATTCGATGAAGCCGATCACCAGCAGCAGGGCGACGGGGTCGTTCATCCCCGACTCGCCCTCCAGCGAGCGGGCGAGGCGTTTCTCCAGGGTGGAGCGGCGCAGGACGGCGAAGATCGCGGCCGAGTCGGTGGCGGCGACGGCGGCCCCGACGAGCATCCCTTCCAACGTGCTGAGTCCGAATATCCACTTCGCGGCGATGCCCGCGAGGCCGGCCGTGACCGCGGTTCCCACGGTCGCCAGCGAGGCGGCCGTGCCGAGCACCGGCCGGATCTCCGACCAGCCGGCGGTCAGCCCGCCCTCGAAGAGAATCAGCACCAGCGCGATCGTCCCCAGGGTGCGGGCCAGCTCGGTATTGGTGAACTCGATCCCGCCGATCCCCTCCGAGCCGGCGAGCATGCCGAGCCCGAGGAACAGCAAGAGGCCGGGTATGCGCACCCGGTCGGCCAGCAGTGCCCCGAGGATCCCCGCCGCGAGCAGGGCGCCGGCGATCAGGATCAGCTCGGCGTCGTGTCCACCCATCGACGGACCCTAATGAACCGCTACACCTGCTCGTCGATAGCCGCCAACCGTGCCTCCAGTTCCTCGGGAGACCCCGGCAGGGGCACGTCCTCGGCTCGCTCGTGCGGGTGGCTGTAGGCGTAGTAGAGGAGCGAGAAGAGCAGCCCCGCGGCGAGCACGAAGCCGATCTCCACCCGGCGGAACTCGTTGCTGACCAGCGGCACGAAGTTCCAGCCGATGAACAGCGCCGCGCAGGCGATCCAGCGGGCGGCGGCGCGGCGCACCTGGCCCTGTGCGATGCAGGCCTGGTTGACCGTCACCGAGCAGAGGTAGAGGCCCATGCCGATCGTGACCAGCAGCAAGCCGGCGCGGTCATAGGTGAACTTGTTGCTGAAGGCGATCTGCATCGCCTTCGGGCCGACCAGCCCCATGAAGACGAAGGCCAGGGCGGTGAAGGCGGCGAGCCCGAGCAGGACCATGCGCACGGTCTGGCGAAACTCGCGCTTGCTTTCCTCGCTGCCGCTGGCGTGCAGCGTGGTGAGGTGGGGGAGGATGCTGGTCGAGACCGACTGGAAGAGCTGCAGGGGGGCGCGGGCGATCATCAGCACGTTGAAGATGAAGCCCGCCGCCGCCGCGCCCTGCAGTCCGCGGATGATCAGCGGACCGGCGTTGAGGAAGGCCTGTTCGCTGAACATGATCACCAGCACCGCCGCGGCGAAGCCGCCGCCCTTTTTAAACGAGAAGTCCGCATCCCCCTCCGGCATGTCCTCCGCTTCGCGTCCGGGCATGCCGGGCGTCTCTCGTTGCACCTTTTGCGCCCGCCGCAGGAACGCGAACGGGACGACCATCAGGCTCAGGGCGGGGGCGGCCGTTATCCCTATCGCCACCGCCGACTGACCAGTGAGCACGCCGACCGCGACCATCACCGCGAAGACGGTGCGGAAGCAGGATTCGGAGAGGATCAGGGCGACGAAGAGGCCGAAGCGCTGGCTGCCGGCGAGGAAGCCGCGGGCGAAGTAGCTCGCCGCGTAGAAGAGGACCGCGGAGAAGAAGACCCAGTAGAGCGTTTCGTTGCCCTCCAGCAGGTCGTTCTGGATCGGCCCGCGCAGCACCAGTGCGGCGATGGCGAAGAAGAGCGAGAGGCCGAGCTGGATCGTCGAGGCGACTCGCATCGGCTCGCCGATCGCTTCCCCCCTTGCCCGCCGCTCGGAGATGTGGCGCGAGAGCAGCTGTTCGATTGGCCGGTAGAGCGTCGAGATCGTGATGAACACCGCCGACCAGAGCACCGTGATCTGGCCGTAGTCCGGCTTGGAGAGGACGTGCGAGGCGATCAGGAAGTAGGCGTAGGTGATCAGGCCGGTGAGGCCGACGCCGACCGCCAAGAAGCTCGCCAGGCGGCCGTACTCGGCGGTGGAGGATCCGCTCGCGGACGCGTCCCCGGGCTTGGCCCCGGGGAGTTTCTCGCGCAGGCCCATCAGCTCTTCGGCGCGCCGCGCTCGTAGTGGGAAGGCTCGACGCCAAGCGAGAGCTCGACTCGCCGAACCCGCTCGAAGACCCGTTGCGTCATCACCCGCTGGCCGGCGAGCAGGTCGCCGATCACGCCCAGGGCGAGCAGCTGCAGCGCCGCGATGAAGAGCACCGCGCCGAGGATCAGCGACTGGATGTGGCCGCTGCTGTCGCCGTTGAAGATCCAGTCGACCAGGAACGGCATCCAGGCGGCCAGGGCGAAGACGCCGACGACGAGGCCGGCGGCGGCGAAGACGCGCAGTGGCTCGTAGCGGGTATAGATGCGCAGGATCGAGAGAGCGTTGCGGCGCACGTAGGCGCCGGTCGAGTCGAAGAGCCGCGACTCGCGCGTCTGCGGGTTGGTCCCGACCTCGACTCCCTCGACGGCGGAGAGCATCTTGCCTGCCTGGATCAGGCTCTCCAGCGTGTAGGTGAAGTTGTCGGTGACGAGCAGGCCCAGCGCCGCCTCGCGGTTGTAGGCGCGAAAGCCGGAGGTCGTGTCGGCGATCGCCGTGTCGGAGAGCCTGCGCACGACCCAGCTGCCGGCCCGCTGCAGCGCCTTCTTCGGGCCTGAGAAATGCGCGATCGTGGCGACGCGGCGGTCGCCGACGACCATGTCGGCCTGCCCGGCGAGGATCGGCGCCAGCAGCTTCGGCACGTCGGCGCCGCTGTACTGGTTGTCGGCGTCGGTGTTGACGACGACGTCGGCGCCGAGCTTGAGGCAGGCGTCGAGGCCGGCCTGGAAGGCCGCCGCGAGCCCCCGGTTGTTGGTCAGCCGGACGATGTGCTCGACCCCGCACTCGCGGGCGACCTCGACCGTGCGGTCGGTCGAGCCGTCGTCGATCACCAGCAGCTCGACCTCGTCGATGCCCTCGATCGCGCGGGGCAGAGCGGCGATCGTCTCCGGCAGCGTCGCTTCCTCGTTCAGGCAGGGGATTTGGATGATGAGCTTCATCTGAGGCCGCTCAGGGTATCCCCGGGCTCGGCCAACGGGCGTGCGAGGTACCATTGACTGACTCGTCAATCAATATGGACGCCTCGCTTAAAACTGCGGATCGTGAGCACCTCCGGCGGGCGCTTGGGCTGGCGGAGCGCGGGCGCGGGAAAGTAAGCCCAAACCCCCTGGTTGGTGCGGTGATCGTTCGCGATGGTGAGGTCATCGGCGAGGGATTTCACGCTGAGCTTGGTGATCTGCACGCTGAGCGGGCGGCGCTTGCCGATTGCGAGAGCAGGGGAGAGGATCCTGCCGGGGCGACTATGTACGTGACGTTGGAGCCATGTGCGCATCAGGGGCGGCAGCCGCCTTGCGTCGATGCGATTCTGGAGGCTGGGATTGGGCGGGTTGTGATCGGCTCCGACGATCCCAGCGAGAAGGCCGCAGGGCGTGGGCCGGGAATGCTTCGTGACGGCGAGGTAAAGGTTGAGCTCGCCGCTGGAGAGGAGGCGACCGCGGCGCGGCTCCTGAACCAGCCATTCCGCAAGCACGCCCGAACGGGCCTGCCGCTTGTCACGTTGAAGCTGGCGATGTCGCTCGACGGGCGGACGACTACCGGCGAAGGCGACTCGCCTTGGATCTCGGGCGCCAAGAGCCAGGAGCTGGTCCACCGCTGGCGCGCCGAATCCGACGCCATAGCCGTAGGCATCGGCACGGTGCTCGCCGACGACCCCCTCCTAACCGCCCGCACCCCGGAAGCTCCCTGCCAGCCGCTCCGCGTGGTCTTCGACCGCCAAGCCCGCCTCCCGCTCGACTCCCAGCTCCTCGCCACGCTCGACGTGTCGCCGGTCCTGGTGGTCGTCTCGTCGATTGCTGACCAGGATCGTGTCAGCGTCCTGCGCGACGCCGGGGCAGAGATCCTCGTCGCCGACGACATCGACGCCGCCCTCTCAGAGCTCGGTCGCCGCGACATCACCAGCCTCTTCCTAGAGGGCGGCAGAACCCTAGCCTCAGCTTTCCTCGCAATGGACACCGTCGACGAATCACGCACCTTCATAGCCCCGATCCTTTTGGGCGACCCGGATAGCGACACCGGGGGTGCCCCTCCGGCGCAGCGGCGTCCTGTTTTTCGCCCCGACGCTTCTCGCGGCCAGCCGCCAACTCCTCTGGCGAAAAACCCAGCAAGTGGGAGGGGCACCCCCGGTGTCGCCCTTCACCACGAGGCAGAACCGATCGGCGACGACGTCCTGATCAAGGCCCGCTTCAAGGAGTGGTGAGATGTTCACCGGACTGATCCAGGACGTCGGCACGGTCGAGTCGCTCGATGCCGGTGCCGAGGGCGCTCGTCTGCGAATCGCGACCTCGCTGGCGGCCGAGGTCGAGCCCGGCGACTCGGTCGCCGTCAACGGCGCTTGCCTGACCGCCACGACCGTCGACGGCAATGGCTTCGAGACCGAGGCGATGAACCAGACGCTCGAGGTGACCTCGCTCGCTGGCCTGGAGGCTGGCAGCCGTGTCAACCTGGAGCTCGCAATGAAGGCATCCGATCGCCTCGGCGGTCACATCGTCCAGGGGCACGTCGACAGTGTGGGGGAGGTCGCCTCTGTCGAGGGGGACGGCTTCGCCAAGCGGCTGCGGGTTGCGCTTGCCCCCGACCTGCTGCGCTACGCGATCGACAAGGGCTCGATCACCCTGGACGGGGTCAGCCTCACGATCGCCGAGTTGGGGGAGGATTGGCTCGAGGTGTCGCTGATCCCCGAGACGCTCGAGCGCACGACCTTGGGCGACGCCTCGCCTGGACGCAAGTTGAATGTCGAGTGTGACGTGATCGCAAAGCACGTGGAGCGGTTGATGGCACCATTCGCTGGAAAGGAGAGATGACGGAGACCCAGAGACAAGAAGGAGTCGAGCGGACCGAGGGCGAGAGCCCCTTCTCGACGATCGAGGAGGCGATCGAGGAGATCCGCCGCGGCCGCATGGTCGTCGTCTGCGACGGCGAGGACCGCGAGAACGAGGGCGACCTCGTGATGGCTGCCCAGTTCGCCACCCCCGAGGCGGTCAACTTCATGGCCAAGGAGGCGCGGGGGCTGATCTGCCTGGCGCTGACCGCCGAACGCTGCGAACGCCTCGGCCTCAACCTGATGGCGGCGAAGAACGAGGCACCTCTGCAGACCGCCTTCACGGTGACGATCGAGGCGGCGGGTGGGGTCAGCACCGGCATCTCCGCCCACGACCGCGCCCACACGATCCAGGTCGCGATCGACCCCAACTCCGGGCCGCGCGACATCGTCGTCCCCGGCCACATGTTTCCCCTGCGAGCCAAAGAGGGTGGCGTGCTGGAGCGCACGGGGCACACCGAGGCGAGCGTCGACCTCGCCCGCCTCGCCGGCCTCACTCCCGCCGGCGTGATCTGCGAGGTGATGAACGACGACGGCACGATGGCCCGCGTCCCGGACCTGGTGCCCTACTGCGAGAAGCACGGCCTGAAGATGATCACCGTCGCCGAGCTGATCGCCTACCGGCGTCGCACCGAGAAGCTGGTCGAGCGCGTCGTCGACACCGGCTTGCCGACCGCCTTCGGAGACTTCACCGCGGTCGGCTACCGCTCGCTGATCGACGACAAACATCACGTCGCGATGGTCAAGGGCAAGGTCGACGGGGCCGAGGACGTGCTCGTCCGCGTCCACAGCGAGTGCCTCACCGGCGACGTCTTCCACAGCATGCGCTGCGATTGCGGCGAACAGCTCGCCTCGGCGCTGGCGATGATCGAGCAGGAGGGCCAGGGCGTCCTCCTCTACCTCTCCCAGGAGGGACGCGGGATCGGCCTGCTCAACAAGCTGCGCGCCTACAAACTGCAGGAGGAGGGGGCCGACACGGTCGAGGCCAATCTCAAGCTCGGCCTGCCCGCCGACCTGCGCGATTACGGCATCGGCGCCCAGATCCTCGGCGACCTCGGCCTGACCAGCATCCGCATCCTCACCAACAACCCGAAAAAGATCGTCGGGCTGGAGGGCTACGGCCTCTCGGTCAGCGAGCAGGTGCCGATCGAATCAGATCCCAACACCCACAACGAGGCTTACCTGCGGGTCAAGCGCGACAAGATGGGCCACACGCTGCACCATCAAGGCCTGGCGCTCGACGAGGAGATGATCCACGACGAGGAGGAGCGCGACGCAGGGAACGCCGGTGGCTGAGCCCGGCGCGTTCCTGGAGAGCTTCGCCGAGGGCGAGCGCTCGACCCTCTCGTCGCTCGGCTTCGCCGTCTGCGTCGGTCGCTTCTACGAGGACCTGGCGGTCCGCATGCTCAGCGGGGCTCGCGAAGGCTTCGAGCTGGCCGGCGTGCCCGCCTCGGCGGTGACCGAGGTCTCGGTCCCCGGCGCCTATGAGCTGCCCTTCGCCGCCAAGTTGCTCGCGACGACCGAACGCTACGCCGGGGTGGCTTGCCTCGGTGTCGTGATCCGCGGCGAGACCGACCACTACGACTTCGTCTGCGCCGAGGCCGCGCGCGGAATCCAGGACGTGCAGCTGGCGACCGGAGTGCCCTGCGCATTCGGCGTGATCACCTGCGACACGATGGAGCAGGCGATTGCCCGCGCCAACGGCGACAAGCGCGACCAGGGCCGCAACGCAGCCCTGACGGTCGCCCGCATGGCCCTGCACAAAGGGGCGATCAACCCCTACCGCTGGCACGGCCGCGATAGCTGACGGCGACCTGTACCATCCACGACCCGATGGCCAAGGTATGCCACAGCTGCGGCAAGGGACCGGCGTTCGGCCAGTCCCGAAGCCACTCGATGGTCGCCACGAAGCGGCGCTTCGACCCGAACCTGCAGAAGGTGCGGATCGAAGAGCAGGGCCGCAAGCTGCGCACCTACGTCTGCACGCGTTGCCTCAAGGCCAACAAGGTCACAAAGGCCGCTTAGCCCTCAGTTGGGAGGGAGCTGGTCTTCCTCCAGATGAATTTAGGTCGCACGCGCTTCGCGCTTAGCGACGATGTTTGAGCGCGGCTTCGCCGCGCAGTCACCAGATTGCATATCGCGGCCTTCGGCCACATTCATCTGGAGGAAGACCAGCTCCCTCCTACGGGAGCTCAGCTTTTGCGGAAGCTTCGTGCTTCAGGAGGTAGGCAAGCTACGATCTTCTTGATGGCTCGCTTTAAACGGACCGCTGCGTGGCTGAGGGACCGCATCGAAGACTTGGCGGCGCTGCTCTTCTGGGACGGGGCAAGCTGGAAGCCGCCGCCGAGAGACCCGCGCAACGGCATCTGAGCAGGCCTCTCGACCACCAGCTAAGAGGATTGCCGAGGCAGCGATGTGAGGGACGGCTGTCCCCTCATCGGGAATGTCGCGAAGCGGCGATATGCAATCTGTTTTCAGCGCGGCATTGCCGCGCACCAACATTGTCGCCAGCGCGAAGCGCGTGGCGACCTAAATTCACGAGGAGGGGACAGCCGTCCCTCGCCTCAGGCGCTCTCGACGACCGGGTGCTCGCCGGTGGGCGCTGGATCGCCCTCTGCCGGCTCGACGTGGAGCCTGGGCAGGATCCGGTCTAGCCAGTTCGGCAGCCACCAGGCGCTCTTGCCGAAGAGCTGCATCACGGCCGGCACGAGGACCGAGCGGATGATCACCGCGTCGATGAAGACCGCGGAGGCCAGGCCGAGGCCGAAGAGTTTGATGATCCGGTCTTCGCCGATCATGAACGAGGCGAAGACGGTGACCATGATCGCCGCCGCCGCGGTGATCACGCGTCCGGTCAGGGCGAGGCCACGGGTGACCGAGGCGGTCGCGTCGTGCGAGTGCTCCCACTCCTCGTGGATCCGCGACATCAGGAAGACCTCGTAGTCCATCGAGAGCCCGAAGACGATCGCGAAGAGGAAGACGGGGAAGAAGGAGATGATCGGGCCGGTGCCGTCGACGCCGATGATGCTTGCGCCCCAGCCCCACTGGAAGACGGCGACGATCAGGCCGAAGGCGGCGCCGATGCTGAGCAGGTTCATCACCATCGCCTTCAGCGGCACGAGAACGGAGCGGAAGACGATCATCAGCAGTAGCGCCGAGAGCAGCACGACGACGCCGATGAAGAGCGGCAGCTTTTCGGAGATCGCGTCGCCGAAGTCCTCGAAGATCGCCGTTATGCCGCCGACGTGGAGCTGGGCCCCGGTCTTCTGCTCGATCGGCGGCAGGACGTCGTTGCGGATGTGGTCGAGCAGCGCGGTCGTGTCCGCGCTTTGCGGCGAGGTCGTCGGGTAGAGCTGGAACACGCCGGTGTTTTCGGCGGGATTGAGGGTGATCGAGGTGACTTTCGCCACCCCTTCTTCGTTCTTCAGGGTCTTGCGCAGGGTGACGAGCGCCTGGTCTTCGCCCTTGCCCGGCAGCGCCGCGACCATCTGGAAGGGGCCGTTGAAGCCGGGGCCGAAGCCTTCCGCCAGCAGGTCGTACGCTTCGCGCGTCGATGACCCGGCGGGGTCGGTGCCGGCGTCGTTGGAGCCGAGCCGCAGCGAGAGGGTCGGTATGCAGAGGGCGATCAGCAGCCCACCGGAGAGCAGCGCCGAGAGCACCGGCCGCCGCTGGATCTCACGGCTCCAGCGGAACCAGCGCGTGTCTTCGGCGGTGGACGGCTCGCGCTTTCCGAGCCCGGGGATGCGCAGGCGGTCGACGCGGCGGCCGGCGATCGTCAGCAACGCCGGCAGCAGGGTCAGCGCCGCGATCATCGTGAAGAGCACGGCCAGGGCGGCCGACATCGCCACCCCGTAGAGGAAGCTGATGCCGAGCAGCAGCATCCCCATCAACGAGATGATCACGGTGACGCCGGCGAAGAGGACCGCGCGGCCGGCGGTGTCGACGGCTGCGATCGCCGCGTCGCGGGACTCCATTCCTTCGTCTAGCCCGTTGCGGAAGCGGGTGAGGATGAACAGCGCGTAGTCGATGCCGACGCCGAGGCCGATCATCGCCGCCAGCTGGGGGGCGAACTCGGCGGTGTCGAAGACGTGCGTGCCGAGCGTGACCAGGCTGAGGCCGACGCCGAGGGCGAACAGGGCGGTGAGCAGCGGCAGGCCCATCGCCACCACCGAGCCGAAGGTCAGCAGCAGGATCACGACCGCGGCGAGCAGGCCGATCGCAAACGAGGAATCGCCGCCTTCTTCTTCTGAGCGGACTTCCTCGATCGGCGCCCCGCCCACCGCCACCTGCAAGCCACCGCCGTCGGCAGCCCGGCCCATCGCGACGAGCTTCTTGATGTCGTCCTTTTCGAGCTTGTCGGTGGTGGTGTCGTACTGGACGGTCGCGTAAGCGATTTCGCCGTCCTTGCTGATCGCGGCGGCGCCGCCGGATTCGTAGGGGCTGGCGACTTCGCTGACGTGGGGCAGCTTTTCCGCTTCGGCGAAGACGCCCTCCATCTTCTTCTTCACCGCCGCCGAGTCGGCCCCGGCGGGCGCCTTGTAGACGATTTCCGCGGTGACCCCCGACTGCTGCGGGAATTTGTGTTCCAGCAGGTCGAAGGCTTCCTGGGAATCGGAAGAGGGCAGCTTGAATTCTTCGCTGAAGTCCGAGCCGACCGAGCCGGCGACCATGCCGACCACGACCAGCGCGGCGATCCAGCCGAGGATCACGGTCTTGCGGTGCCCGGTGGTCCAAGTGGCGAAGCGTCTCATCGAGCGTCGCACCGTAGCGAACCCGGTCGGTCGCTTCATTTGAGCGGCGCATCCGGCGACGGCAGCTAGATTTCGAGCGATGCCCGATCCTTCGATCGCGCGCTTCCGGCGCGTAGTCACTTCTGCCTATGCCCATCTGGAGGAGCGCCGCCAGGAGGTCAACGACCTCAACGTGTTTCCGGTGGCCGACGGCGATACCGGCGACAACATGGCGATGACGATGCGCGCCGTGATGGAGGAGCTCGATCGCCTCGACGGTCTCGAGGTCGACGAGGTCGGCCGCACCGAGCTCGTCCAGGCGCTGGCCCGTGCGGCATTGATGGGCGCACGGGGCAACTCGGGCGTGATCCTCAGCCAGATCGTTCGCGGGGCTGCCGAGGAGCTCGCCAGCCGACCGGGTGAGCTGGTCGACCCGGTGCTCGTCGCATCGGCCTTCGCCAGCGCGGCCGACGCTGCCTACGCCTCGGTCCGCGACCCGGCCGAGGGGACGATGCTCACCGTCTTTCGCGAGATGGCGCACTCGATCGCCCGCCAGCTGGCCCACCTCGAGGCGGAGAAGCAGCGCCTCGACCAAGGGGTCAGCGACGAGCAGCAGGACGCCGTTCTCGCCGAGGTCCTCGAGCAGGCGATCGCCGATGGCCAGCGGGCGGTCGAGCGCACGCCGGAGCAGCTCGAGGTGCTGCGCGAGTCGGGTGTCGTCGACGCCGGGGGCTATGGCCTGGTGCTGATCCTCGCCGGCGTGGTCGCTGGACTGCGCGGCGACGGTGGGGAGGCGCCGGAGGTCTCGCACCACGACGCGCCGCCGCTCAGCCGCCCTCATCACGAGGACAGTCGCTACCGCTACTGCACCAACTTCATCGTCTCCGGCGCGGGTCTTGCCGCCCGCGACTTCCTGCCTCGCCTGGAGGGGCTGGGCGACTCGGTGCTCGTCGTCGGCGACGAGGCGACGCTCAAGGTCCACGTCCACACCGACGAGCCCGAAGCCGCCGTGGCGCTGTTCGAGGGCGCCGGGCGGGTCACCAATCTCGACGTCGCCGACATGCGCGAGCAGATCGCCGAGCGCCGGGCGCGACTGGGAGGCGGTCGGACCGGGGCCCTTGCGGTGGCCGCCGGCGACGGTCTCGAGCGGCTCTTTGCCGAGCTTGGGGCGCACGTCGTGCCCGGTGGCGAGACCCTCAACCCCTCAACCTACGAGCTGCTTGCCGGGATCCACGAGGTCCCGGCCGAAGAGGTCCTGGTCCTGCCCAGCTCCTCGAACGTGATCATGGCCGCCGAGCGCGCCTGCGAGCTGTCGGAGAAGCCCGCGCGAGTCGTCGCCGCGACCTCCCAGCAGGCCGGCCTGTTGGCCCTCGTCGAACTCGATCCCGGAGGGTCCGCCGATGAGAACGCCGAGCGGCTCGCGGCGGCCCTCGACGGGATCGTCGCCGGTGGCGTCGCGCCGGCCGCTCGCGACGACGCGCAGGGACGCTTCCGCACGGGTGACGCGGTCGGCTTCGTCGGCGAGGAGATCGTCGCCTGGGGTGGCGCGGGCTCGACCCTCGCAACCACGTTGGAGGGCCTCGCCAAGGGCGCCGAGATCGTCACGATCCTTGCCGGCAAAGACGCCCCGATCCCGCTCGAGGAGATCGACACCCACGTTCCCGATGGGGTCGAGGTCGAGGCCCACGACGGGGGTCAGCCGAGCTGGTGGTGGCTGCTCGCCGCCCAGTAGCCCGCGCCTTCGCCGGCGCTGCGGAGCTGACCCGGGCGCAACTGCTCGACGCTCCCGTTCACTGGCCGCGGCCGAGCGCGCTCGATATCTCTCTGGAGGCCCTGGAGGGGGTCGGGCCCAAGCTGGCTGAGGCCGCGGCGGAGGCTGGGATCGGGACTGTCGGCGATCTGCTGCTGCGATTCCCCCATAGCCACCGGGACCGCACGATCGTCCCGGTCGCCACTCTGGAGCCGAAAAAGCAGGCGACCGTGCTCGTCGAGGTGCTTGGCTCGCCGAGCAACTTCCGTCGCCGTGGGCTCTCGATCCTGTCGGTGAAAGTCGGTGACGAGAGCGGGTCTGTCAGGGCGACCTGGTTCAACCAGCCTTGGGTGGCTCAGAAGCTGTCGTCGGGCGGGTCGCTTTTGCTGACTGGCTCCAGGGACAAACGTGGTTTTCGGGTTTCGGAATATGAGGTTATGGCTGATGGCCCGCGGGTCCACGCGGGAGAGGAGCAAAAACTGGTTCCGGTGCATCCGGCAACCGAAGTACTGAAGGCGCAGAGGATCCGACAGTGGATGGAGCAGGCGTTGCCATGGGTGGCCAATGTGCCCGAGCCGCTTCCTGTGGAGCTGCGGGTCCGGCGCAAGCTTGCGGGAGCTGCGGATGCCGTCAAGGCTGTCCACTTTCCCGACAGCGAAGACGACATCGACGTGGCGCGGCAGCGACTGGCGTTCGAAGAGCTGTTCCTGTACCAGGCGCTGCTCACGACCCGGAAGCAATCGCATCGAACGGCGAGACCGGCGCCGAAGCTGGGAAAGCCCGGGGAGCTTGTCGCCAGATGGATCGAGTCGTTGCCGTTCGAGCCAACCAGGGATCAGCTCAAGGCATTCGACGAGATCGACGCCGATCTCGACTCGGGACAGCCCATGCAGCGGCTGCTGATGGGGGAGGTGGGGTCGGGGAAGACCGTCGTGGCGTTGTACTCGATGCTGCGGGCGCTCGAAGCGGGGTTTCAGGCTGTACTGATGGCGCCTACGGAGACGCTGGCAGAGCAGCACGCGATCACCTTGGGGAAGTTGCTGGCGGAAGACGCCACCCCGTTCGCGCTGTTGACCGGAGCGACGCCGGCGGCGAGGAGAAGGGAGGCCCTGGAGCGCCTTGCCACCGGTGAGCTCGGGCTTGCCGTCGGCACCCACGCGCTGATCGATCCCAAGGTTCGCTTCGCCCGCCTCGGCGTCTGCGTCGTCGACGAGCAGCATCGCTTTGGGGTCGAGCAGCGACGGGCTCTGGATGAGAAGAGAGTCGAGGGGATGGTTCCCCACGTCCTCCACATGACCGCGACCCCGATTCCGCGCACGCTCTCGCTGACTACCTATGGAGATCTCGACACGACCGCCCTGCGCCAGCTTCCCGCCGGTCGCCGGCCGATCGAGACGCGGATCGTCGACGAGGACGATCGTGCCGGCGCCTACGAGTTCGTTCGCGCCCAGCTGCGCGAGGGACGTCAGGCGTATGTCGTCTGCCCGTTGGTTGAGGAGTCGGAGAAAATCCAGGGACGCGCGGTCGAGGTCGAGGCCGAGCGGTTGGCCCGTGGGGAGCTGGACGGCTTCGCGGTTGGCGTCATCCACGGCCAGATGCCGTCCCCGCAAAAGGCCGAAGCGATGGAGGCGTTCGTCTCGGGGTCGACGGACGTGCTCGTGGCGACCACGGTGATCGAGGTCGGCATCGACGTTCCCAACGCGACGGTGATGGTGATCGAGGGGGCGGAGCGCTTCGGCGTTTCTCAGCTGCACCAGCTGCGCGGCCGGGTCGGACGAGGCGCACACAGCTCCCACTGCTTGCTCTTTCCCGAAGATGCCGGCGGGATGGCGAGGCGCCGACTGAAAGCGGTCGAGCGCGAGCGAGACGGTTTCAAGCTCGCCGAGGTGGACCTCACCCTTCGTGGTGAGGGCGAGGTTCTCGGGACGAAGCAAAGCGGCCTGCCGCGCTTCGCCGTCGCCGAGCTGCCTGAGGAAACGCCGACCCTGATCGCCGCGCGCGACGAGGTGCTGGCCCTGCTGCGACAGCATGGCTCCCTCGACTCTCCGGAGCTGGGCCCTCTGCTCGATGCCGCCCACCGCCGCTTCGGGGCCGGCGCCTCGGACCCGATTCCGCTCTGATGTCGGCATGAGGGTCATCGCCGGAGAGCTGAAGGGGCAGCGCCTGGTCGCGCCGCGCGGCTGGAAGGTGCGGCCGACCTCGGACCGCGTCCGCGAGGCGATCTTCTCGGCGCTGGGCGACGTCACCGGCGCCCGCGTCCTCGACCTCTACTGCGGCACGGGTGCACTCGCCATAGAGGCGCTTTCACGCGGTGCCGCGGCCGCCGTCCTCGTCGACCGCGACACGCGACCGGCGCTCGGCAACGTCGAGCGGCTCGGTCTCGCCGAGCGCACCGAGCTGGTCCGGTCTGATGTCTCCCGCTGGCTCGAGAGCCCCGCTCCCATGCCGGCCAGGCGATTCGACCTCGTCTTCGTCGACGCCCCCTATAAACTCGCCGATCGCGTGGGGCAGGAACTGAATACACATCTTCCGCGGCTGCTCGCCGACGACGGACGGGCTGTCGTCGAGAGCGGCGCACGGCGCCCGTTGCGGCTCGACTCGCTCGAGGCGCTGCGCCGGCGTCGTTACGGCGCCACCGACGTCTCCTTCTACGGGGAGCCGAGCTGATGGCGGAGCGCGACGGCACCGTCGTCTGCCCCGGCAGCTACGACCCGGTCACCAACGGGCACATCGACATCATCACCCGCAGCTCCGAGGTGTTCGAGCGGGTCGTCGTCGGCGTCGTCAACAACCCGATGCGCAAGGACAAGACGCTGTTCACCGCCGAGGAGCGCCAGGGCTTGATCGAAGAGGCGACCGCCGACCTCGCCAACGTCGAGGCGCGGATCTTCTCCAACCTGCTGGTCGAGTTCGCGCGCGAATCGGGAGCGCGGGCGATCGTCAAGGGTTTGCGGGCGATCTCCGACTTCGAGTACGAGTTCGAGATGGCTCAGCTGAACCGCAAGCTCGACCCCGGGATCGAGAGCATCTACATGATCGCCTCGCCCCAATACAGCTTCCTTTCCTCGACCGGAGTAAAGGAAATGGCGACCTTCGGCGGCGACGTTTCCGACCTCGTTCCGACACCGGTGGCGGCCGCGATGGCGGGCCGCCTGGGCGAGAGGTAGGCTTTGCCGGCGGTTGCCCCCGTGGGCGAGAGTTTGCAAAAAGCCGAGGAATTCACGGCTTCTTCACCGAAAATGCCTCTGACACGTAGGCTTACGCCCTGCTAATGGACGTTCTCGTTCTAATAGACAAGCTGGACGATGTCGTCCACAACGCCCGACCCGTGCCCCTCACGGATCAGGTTCGCGTGGACCGCGAGGAGATCTACGACCTCCTCGACCAGATGCGCGCGACGATCCCCGAGGAGATCAAGCAGGCGCGCTGGATCGTCAAGGAGCGCCAGGAGATGCTCGCCGAGGCCAAACGCGAGGCGGAGCGGATCGTGCGCGAGGCTCGCGAGCAGCAGGCCCGCCTGATCTCCGACGAGGAGGTCACCAAGCAGGCCGAGCGAGCCGCCGACGAGATCGTCGAGGACGCCCGCACGAGAGAGCGTGAGATCCGGCTCGGCGCGGAGGACTACGCCGACGAGATCCTCAACACGCTCGAGGTCAACCTTCAGAAGTTTCTCGCGGCCGTGCAGCGTGGCCGTGACCGGCTCGCCGGCCGTGACGAAGAGCAGCCGGACGCGGTGCTGGACGAGCAGCCTTAGTCCAGCTTCAGCTCTTTGAGCTTGTTCCAGCGGGGGTCGCCGGCTTCGTCGTGCTCGTGGTCCTCGGGGTTGGCGTCGTTGAGGGACTCGCCGCAGGTTGGGCAGAGGCCGGCGCAGTCGGGGCGGCAGAGGATGCGGGCCGGGAGGGCCAGGATCGCTGCGTCGTGGGCCCAGCGGCCCAGGTCCAGTTTGTCTTCGACCACGTAGGGGCTGCGCAGCTCCTCGTCGTCGGTGTCGGACTGATCGACCTCGCGAGCGTCGACCTCCGTCTCCACCGTGGCGTCCTCGAGGCAGCGGACGCACGGGCCGTCGACTCGAAGCGGGAAGCGCAGCCTGAACGCATAGCCGTTGCTCGGCCGTGAGAGGTCGAGTCTCGCCTCGACGGCATCCCCAAGCGGGGCGTAGGTCTGGCCGCCAAGCTCCAGCGGTTCGAGGCGCACCGGAACGTCGAAACGCGCCCCCTCGCCGTGCGAGAGCGAGAGGCGAGCAAGGTCGATGATCGTGCTGTCCGTTTTGGCCATTGCCGGCTCCTCCGCCCTGCCGCTTACGATGGACCCTCCTGACGAGGTTACGAAATGGGTCAATTCGACTGGACACCCGACGAGTATCTGGAGCGGATCCGCTCCAAGCTCCCGCGCTACGACGACCTGCAGGAGCAGGCGATCGCCGCGATCCCCTTTCCGCCCGAGCGGGTCCTGGAGCTGGGGATGGGGACCGGCGAAACGACCCGGCGCCTGATCGAGGCCTATCCCGACAGCTGGGTGGTCGGGCTCGACTCCAGCCCGGACATGGTCTTCCGCGCCCGGCAGAGCTACGACGACGTACAGCTCGCACGCATGGAGGACCCGCTTCCCGACGGCCCCTGGGACCTGGTCATCTCGGTCCTCTCGGTCAACGACCTGAGCGACGAGCAAAAGCAGGCTCTCTTCCGCCGCGTCCGCGAGCATTCCCGCTCTCTGGTCATCGGCGACGTCTTCGAGGGCGACCAGCTCGACAACCTCGTCGAGTGGTGCGGTGGCGAGGTCGCCTGGCAGGCCGACAACCTGGCCGTAGTCAGCGCGACCTACTGAGGTCACCAGACACCCGCTACCATTCCGCGACTCATGGCCGTCCCAAAGAAGAGAACGTCCCGGCAGCGGCGAGACAAGCGCCGCGCCAATCACAAAGCAGGCAAAGCGCGGCTCAACAACTGCCCGCGCTGCCACAGCCCGCGCCTGCCGCACCGGGTCTGCCCGACCTGCGGTACCTACAAGGGTCGTGAGGTGATCGAGCACTCGATCGTCGAGCCGACCGCACCGCCGCCGGCAACCGAGTAGGCAATGGCTGGCGGCGTGACCGTCGCCCTCGATGGATTCGGGGCCGAGCAGGGCTTCGACGTGCTGGCGGAGGGCGCCATGATCGCCGCCGCCGACGGGATTCGCCTGCGCGTCTTCGGGCCGACCGACGAGCTCGGGCTGGAGGGGGTCGACGGAGTCGAGGTCGTCCCGACCGCGGAGTGGATCGGCAACGACGAGGACCCGGTGCCTGCCGTGCGGGCGAAGAAGGAGGCCTCGGTCGTGCGGGCGGCTCGCGACGTCGCCGACGGCAGGGCGGACGCGATGGTCAGCCACGGCTCGACCGGGGCGACGATGGCGGCGGCGACCTTTGGCCTGCGCCGCCTGCACGGCGTGCAGCGACCGGCGCTGGCGGTGCAGCTGCCGGTTCCCGGCAAGCCGGTGCTCTTCCTCGACGTCGGCGCCAACGTCGAGGTGCGCGCCCAGCACCTGGTCCAGTTCGCTTTCCTCGGCGCCGCTTTCAGCGAGGCGGTGCTTGGCGCCGCCCGTCCCCGCGTCGGCTTGCTCTCCGTCGGCGAGGAGGCCGGCAAGGGGCGAGAGGAGGTGGTCGCCGCGCGCGCCCTGCTCGCCGAGGCGGCGGGGATCGACTTCGCCGGCAACGTCGAGGGCCGCGACCTGCCGACCGGGGTGGCCGACGTGGTCGTCACGGACGGCTTCACCGGCAACGTCTCGCTGAAGCTGATGGAGGGGACCGCGCGCACGGTGACCGGCGCGATTCGAGATGCGGCGCGGGCAAACCCACTCGCCGCGCTCGGCGGCCTGCTGATGCGCCCGGCCCTCGGCGGCCTGCGTCGCGAGCTGCACCCCGACACGACCGGCGGCGCGATCCTGCTCGGGCTGCGCGGTATCGCCGTGGTCGGGCACGGCAGCGCCGGCGCCGAGGGGATAGCCAACGCCGCGCGCCTGGCTGCACGCTGCGTCGAAGTCGGTGCGGTCGATCGCACCGCGGCGCTGCTCGAGGAGGGCGGCGCCACCCGGGGCGCTCTCGCGGCCGGCGCGGGCGCGTGATAGGAAACTCGGATGCAACGCGATGAGGTTTTCAACTTGGTGCGCGATCACCTCGCCGAGGAGCTCGAGGTCGATCCGGCCAAGATCGCCGAGCAGACCCGTTTCAAGCAGGACCTCGACGCGGACTCGCTCGACCTCTACGAGTTGGTGATGGAGCTGGAGGACCGCTACGGGATCTCCGTCTCCGAGGAGCAGGCGGCGCGGATCGAGACGGTCGGCGATGCCGTCTCCTTCGTCGTGGAGCACGCTCCGGCGTGAGCGCCGAGGCGCTCGCCGAGCTCGTTGCGGAGCTCCCCGACGACCTGCGGCGCTGCGCCCTCACACACTCCTCCTGGACGGAGGAGTCGCCCCGGTCCTACGAGCGGCTCGCCTACCTCGGCGACAGCGTGCTCGCCCTCGTCGTCGCCGCCGGCATTCACAAGCAATTCCCCGAGGTTGACGCCGGGGGGCTGACCAAGATCCACAACCAGACGGTCAGCGGCGTCGCCTGCGCCGAGGTCGGGCTCGAATTGGGGGTCCCGGCGATGCTGGAGGGGGCCGAGCCCGACGTCGAGGAGGCGATCCCGGCGAAGGTCCTGCTGGCCGGTTCGCGGCCGCTGCCGGAGGTGACCGAGGCGCTGATCGGCGCTTGCTTCGTCGCCTTCGGCTTCGATCGTGTCGCCAGCGCCGTCGGCGCCGCCTTCGAGGCCCAGATCGAACAGGCGGTGGAAGCTCCGGTAGATGCGAAGTCGGCGCTGCAGGAGCTGCTCGCACGGCGGCGGGCACGCGTAACCTATGCCGTCATTGGCGAATCGGGCCCGGCGCACCGGCGGACCTTCGAAGTGGAGGCGACCGTCGACGGCAAGAGCGTTGGAACCGGCGCCGGACGGAGCAAGAAGGCGGCGGAGAAGGTCGCGGCCGAGGAGGCTTTGAAGCACCTGCAGGGGTAGGGACCCGTCCGATGCAAACGCCAGCCTTCCGGACCGAGGACGAGAGATGTATCTGAGATCGATCGAAATGAAGGGGTTCAAGTCGTTCCCCGCGCGCACCAAGCTGGAGTTCTCTCCAGGCGTGAGCGTGATCGTCGGGCCCAACGGCTCCGGCAAGTCGAACATCACCGACGCGGTGCTCTGGGCACTCGGCGAGCAGAGCCCGGGCGCGATTCGCGGCGCCTCGATGCAGGACGTGATCTCGGCCGGCGGAGAGGGCGTGGGCCGGCGCAGCGCCGCCGAGGTCGAGGTCGTGATCGACAACTCCGAAGGCCGCGCCGCGACCGAGCTCTCCGAGGTCGCGATCCAGCGCACGCTCGATCGCTCCGGCGACGGGGTCTACCGGCTCAACGGCGCCCGTTGCCGCCTCGTCGACGTGGTCGAGATCCTCTCCGACACCAACCTCGGCCGTGAGATGCACTCGGTGATCAGCCAGGGCCGCGTCGAGTCGATCATCCACTCCAAGCCGCGCGAACGCCGGCTGCTGGTCGAGGAGGCGGCGGGCCTCGGCAAGCACCGCAAGCGCCGCCGTCGCGCCGAGCTTAAGCTGCGCGCCGCGCGCGACAATCTCGACCGCGCCCTCGACTTGGAGCGCGAGGCGCGGGCGCGTCTGCGGCCCCTGAAGCGGCAGGCGCAAGCGGCCGAGCTCGGCGCCCGGATCGAGCGCGAGGAGCTGGAGCTGCGCGGCCGCTTGGTCGCCGAGGAACTGCGCTTCGGCAAGGATCGCGCCGAAGCGGCCGAGCGTGCCGCCGAGAAGGCACGAGCCAAGCGAGCCGAGGTCGAGAGGCGACTGGCCGAGGTGAGCGCGCGGCGCCGCGCCGCCGAGGAGCGCTTCGCCGCTCGCGATCGCGAGCGCACCCAGGCGTGGGGACTGCTGACCAAGCTGCGAGGCGAGCAGCAGCGGATCGCCGTGCGCGCCGCCGGGCTCGGCGATCGTGAGACGGAGCTGGCCACGGCACTCGAGGGCTTGCGGGCGGAATTCGGCCCGCTGACTCTGGACCTCGGCTCGACCGAGGGGACGCCGGCCGAGCGGGTGCGGAAGCTCGAGGAAGAGCTGGGCGAGATCGACGCCGGGCTGTCCGGCGCCGTGCGCGGGCTTGAGCGGGCGCGCTCCGACGACCTCGCCGAGTCCGAGCGCGAGGCGGCGCTTGGCGATGTCCAGGCCGGGGCGGAGCGGGCCGTGCGCCACGCCCGCCGCGCCGAGGGCCTGCTCGGCGAGCGCCACCGCGAGGCGCTGCGCGCGCGGGTGGCCGCCGGCGAGGAGCTGCTCGACGACGTTCGCGCTGCCGCGACTGCCGCGACCGCGGCGGAAGCCTCGATCCGAGCCCGGGTCGAGCGAATCGAAGCGACGGTGGTCGGCGAGGAGGGCGACGGCGATGCGATCGCCGAGGAGATGCGCGAGTGCTCGCGCCAGGAGTCCGAGCTGCAGGTCGAGATGAAGGCCGCTTCGGACGCGCTCACCGAGGCGCAGGTCGAGGCCGCGCACCTCGGCGACCGCCGCGCCGAGGCCGCCAAGGAGATGGCCTCGATCGCCGAGCGGCTGGGCGAGGAGGTCGAGTTCGCGGAGGAAGCCCTGGGCGATGAGGAGCGGGCCGACATCGACCGCCGCCTGCAGCGGCTGGAGCGTCGCCGCGCCCAGATCGGCCCGGTCAACCCGCTCGCCGAACAGGAGTACGAGGAGGCCCGCGAGCACGTCGAGTCGCTGCAGACCCAGCGCGAGGACACCGAGCGCGGCATGCGCGAGCTCGAGGCGCTGATCCGCGAGATCGACGAGGAGATCGAGCGCGCCTTCGAGCAGACCTTCGAGGCGACGGCGAAGAACTTCGAGGAGATGGTCGAGCACCTCTTCCCCGGAGGGCGCGGCCGCCTGCGCCGGGTCAGCCTGCACCCGGTGCGCGACGCAGAGGAGACCGAGTCGGAGGAGGAGGGCGAAGGCGAGGAGCGAGAGGACGAAGAACGGGAGGAGCTCGGGGTCGAGATCGAGGTCACTCCCGCCGGCAAGTCGACCCGCAAGCTCTCACTGCTCTCCGGCGGCGAGAAGTCGCTGGTCGCGCTCGCCTTCGTCTTCGCCGTTTTTCTGGCAAGGCCGTGCCCCTTCTACATCCTCGACGAGGTCGAGGCTGCGCTGGACGACGCCAACATCGACCGCTTCCTGCAGCTGATCCGCCGCTTCTCCGACCGCGCCCAGTTCGTCATCGTCACCCACCAGAAACGGACGATGGACGCGGCCGACGTCCTCTATGGCGTCACCATGGGCGGGGACGGCGTGACGAAAGTGGTCTCACGCCGCCTGCCCCGCGAATTGGAGGCGGAGGAAGCCGAGCCGGAGGCTCCTCCGGCTTTCGCCGGCATCGGCCCCGAGCGGGAGGAGACGGCGCCCGGTGTGCTTGGCCAGACGCCGCCCGTCGAGCCGCCCGCCCGCGACGACTCGGCCGCTGCCGCCTAGCCGGCGATGCCCACCACCTGGCAGGAGATCTTCGATCTCGGCGCGCGCGATGCGACGACGCCCGAAGCCGAGCCCGAAAGCGAGGAGCGGCGCCGCGGCGTCTTCAGCCGCCTGCGCGAGAGCCTCTCGAAAAGTCGCCAGGCGCTGACCGAGGAGATCTCGGCGAGCCTCTTCGATCGCATCGACGAGGAGACCTGGGAGCGGCTCGAGGAGGCGCTGATCCTCGCCGACGCCGGCGCTCCGACCACCGCCGAGGTGGTCGAGCGGCTCGAGCGCGAGGTCGAGAGCGGTGCCGTCTCGGCGGACGGCGAGGCGGTCCGCGAGCGCCTGATCGAGATCCTCGCCGAGGTCGCCTCGGGTGGCCGTGGCCCGATCGACCTCAGCGGCGAGCCGGCGGTGCTGCTGATGGTCGGCGTCAACGGCACCGGCAAGACGACGACGATCGGCAAGATCGCCTGGCATCTCTCCAAGGAATTCGGCCTCTCGGTCGTCCTCGCGGCGGGCGACACCTACCGTGCCGCCGCGGCCGAGCAGCTGGCCGAGTGGGCGCAGCGTGCCGGTGCCGAACTTGTCCGCTCGAAGGAGGGGGGAGACCCCGGCGCGGTCGCCTTCGACGCGGTCGCCGCCGCCCGTGCCCGTGGCGCCGACGTGGTGATCGTCGACACCGCGGGTCGCCTCCACACCCAGGGCAACCTGATGGACGAGCTGACCAAGGTGCGCCGCGTGATCGCCAAGCAGATGCCCGACGCGCCGCACGAGACGCTGATCTCGATCGACGCGACGACCGGCCAGAACGGCTTGCGCCAAGCGAAGATCTTCTCCGAAGCGGTCGAGGTCGACGGCGTCGTCCTCACCAAGCTCGACGGCACCGCCAAGGGCGGGATCGTGCTGGCGATCGCCAACGAGCTCGGCATCCCGGTGAAACTGATCGGCACCGGCGAGTCGCTGGAGGACCTGCGCCCCTTCGACCCGGCCGACTTCGCCCGCGCCCTGCTCGCGGAGTAGCTCTCTAAGCTGATGGGCCGGTGTTCGACCAGCTCTCAGACCGCCTCCAGGCGACCCTCTCCGACGTCCGCTCGCGCGGCAAGCTGAGCGAGGGGGACGTCGATGCGGCGATGCGCGAGATCCGCCTCACCCTGCTCGAGGCCGACGTCAACTTCAAGGTCGTCAAAACCTTCACCAAGACGCTGAAGGAGCGCTGCCTCGGCGCCGAGGTGCTGGAGAGCCTCGACCCGGGCCAGCAGGTGGTGAAGATCGTCAACGAGGAGCTGACCGGGTTGATGGGTGGCACCGGGCGCGACCTGGCCTTCGCCTCCGGCGGGCCGACGGTGATCCTGATGGCCGGGCTGCAGGGCTCGGGCAAGACGACCGCCTGCGCCAAGCTGGCCCGCCATCTCGGCCAGTCGGGCAAAAACGTTGCCCTCGCCGCCTGCGACGTCTATCGCCCAGCCGCGGTCGATCAGCTGGTCACGGTGGGCAAGCGGGCCGGCGCCGCCGTCTACGAGCAGGGCACCGACGCCGACCCGGTCGAGATCGCCGCCTGGGCCCTTGACCGCGCCCGCGAAGAGAACCGCGACGTGCTGATCGTCGACACCGCCGGGCGCCTCCATATCGACTCGGACCTGATGGACGAGCTGGCCAAGATCCGCAAGCGGACCAAGCCCCACGACGTGCTGCTGGTCGTCGACGCGATGACCGGCCAGGACGCCGTCGGCGTCGCCGAATCGTTCGCCGAGGCGGCCGAGTTCGACGGCGTGGTGATGACCAAGCTCGACGGCGACGCTCGCGGCGGCGCGGCACTCTCCGTAAAAGCGGTGACCGGCAAGCCGATCCTCTTCGCTTCGACCGGCGAGAAACTGGAGGCCTTCGATCGCTTCCACCCAGACCGCATGGCTTCGCGGATTCTCGGCATGGGAGACATGCTCAGCCTGATCGAGAAAGCCGAGCAGCAGGTCGACGAGCGCCAGGCCGAGGACCTGCAGAAGAAACTTGAAAGCGATCGCTTCACCCTCGAGGACTTCCTCCAGCAGATGAAACAGGTGCGGAAAATGGGTCCGCTCAGCGGCCTGATAGGGATGCTGCCGGGGATGGGGGCGATGAAACAGCTGAAGAACGCCGACGTGGACGAGGGCGAGCTCGACCGGGTCGAGGCGATCATCCTTTCGATGACTCCGCTGGAGCGCGCCAACCCGGCGATCATCAAGGGCTCGCGGCGCAAACGGATCGCGCATGGCTCGGGGACCAAGATCCAGCAGGTCAACCAGTTGGTCAAGCAGTTCGACCAGATGCGCAAAATGATGCGGATGATGGTCTCCGGCGAGCAGCCCAGCCCGCAGCAGATCGCCCAGATGGCGGGCGGAGCGGGCGCCGCTCCGCGCCCGAAGTACCGCAGGCGCTGATCGTCAACCGGCACGTCCTCTGCTTCGCGTCCGGGCGTGCCGGGCAAGTCCTGTAACCTCTCGCGGCCGATGGCCGTACGAATAAGACTCAGAAGGGTGGGTTCGAAGAAGAACCCGATCTGGCGGATCGTCGTCGCCGACAAACGCTCCCCGCGTGACGGTCGGACGATCGAGACGATCGGTCGCTACAACCCGCAGACCGAGCCCTCGACGATCGAGTTCGACGAGGAGCGCGCGCGCCACTGGCTGGAGCACGGAGCGCAACCCTCGGAGACCGTGGCCACGCTGCTGCGGACCAAGGGCATCGCCGCCTCCGGAAGCTAGCGGTGACCGAGCTACTGGAGTTCCTCGTCAGAGCGCTGGTCGAGGACCCCGACGCGGTAGAGGTCGAGGAGCTCGAAGAGGACGGGGACCTGATCTATGAGATCAGCGTCGCCGAGGACGATCTCGGCCGCGTGATCGGCAAAGGCGGCCGTGTCGCCAACGCCATCCGGACCGTCGCCAAGGCGGCCGCTGTCCGACTCGATCGCCGCGTCGTCGTCGACATTCTTGACTGAGGTGGTTGGGGAGGACACGGGGTGTCCCTCCCGCTTGCTGGGTTTTTCGCCTGGGACTCTTGAGGCCGTCCGAGGGCGCTTTTGGGGCGAAAAACAGGACGCCGCTGCTCGGGAGGGACACCCCGTGTCCTCCTGCTCGAAGGCAGAATGAGTCTATGAGGCTCGACGTCTTCTCGCTCTTTCCCGAGGCGTTCGACTGGTTTCAGGGCCAGCGGTCTGTGCAGAACGCGTTGGCGAAGGGGAATGAGCTGCGTTTGTTCAACTATCGCGACACGACTCCGCTTGGGGCGGGGCAGGTCGACGATGCGCCCTACGGGGGTGGGGCCGGGATGGTGCTTCGGGTCGACGTCGTGGATGCGGCGCTGCAGGCTGCTTACGCAAACGGGGAGAACCCTCGGATCGTCTTGCTTTCGCCCACGGGGCGATTGCTCGACGACGAGCTTGCCGACGAGCTGACGCAGGAGCACCACGTGACGTTGCTCTGCGGGCGCTACGAGGGGTTCGACGAGCGGGTGCACGAGCATCTGGCGCACGACGAGGTCTCGATCGGCCGCTACGTGCTGGCCGGGGGAGAGCTGCCGGCGATGGTGGTCGCCGATGTGCTGATGCGCAAGTTGCCGGGGGCCCTCGGGCACGAGCAGAGCGCGGTCGAGGAGTCCTTCAGCCGCGTGCTGGAGGGGGCGCCGGAGTACCCGCACTACACGCGTCCGCCTTCGTATCGCGGGTGGGGGGTGCCCGACGTCCTGGTCTCCGGCGACCATGAGCGGGTGCGCGCGTGGCGGGCCGAGCAGAGCCGCGCGCGAGCCGAGCAGTTCGAAAAAGATCCCGAGTAGGTACGATTCCTCGGCCGCGCGGCACCCGCACCCGGGTCCGGCGGCTTTTTCTCGCCAAATGAGCACCGTAATCGACAGCATCGAGCGTCGCCAGCAGCGGCAGGGACTCCCGTCCTTCGCGCCGGGCGATCGCGTGCGCGTCCACTTCCAGGTCATCGAGGGCAGCCGCCGCCGCACCCAGGTTTTCGAGGGGATCGTTCTCAAGCGGCAGGGCTCCGGCGCCCGCGAGACGTTCACCGTCCGCAAGCAGTCGTTCGGCGTCGGAGTCGAGCGGACGTTCCCGTTGCACTCGCCCAAGATCGAGAAACTGGAGATCGCCGCCCGCGGCGACGTGCGTCGGGCCAAGCTTTATTACCTGCGCGGCCGAATCGGCAAGGCCGCCAGGGTCGCCGAGCGGCGCTGGGGGATCGACGACGAGCTGATCTCGGCGCCGCCTCCGCCCGAGCCGGTTGACGAGGAGCTTCAGGACGCGGGGCCCGACGCGACCGCGGAGGAGCCTGCGGGCGGGGGCGATGCCTCCGTTCTCGACTCCTCCGCGTCCGCGCCACCCGCTTCAGAGGCGCCAAAGGAGGACTCCGGGGAGACCGACGACTCGCCGGAAGCCGAGGGGGATGCGGCGCCTGCGGAGGGAGCTGAGGAAGCCGAGGCGTCGGCACAGCCCAGGGCGGAGGCAGAGACTGAGGTAGAGGCAGGCACGGACGCTGAGGCGCCCGGTGCAGGGGAGACCGAGGACACCGCCGCGGCGCAGGATGCCGAGGATGAGTCGCCGCAGGAGGATTCCGGCGACTCCGGCGAGGACTCGGCCTGAGACCGCGGATCCCCAAGCCGGAAAGCAAAGTCGGCGGGCTTGTCGAGCTTGTCGTCATCGTCGCCTTGGCGCTTGGACTGGCGCTGGCGATTCAGGCCTGGCTGATCAAGCCGTACCAGATCCCCTCCGAATCGATGGAGCCGACTCTCGACGTCGGCCAGCGCGTGCTCGTCAACCGCTTCCTCTACCACTTCAAGGACCCGAGCCCCGGCGACATCGTCGTCTTCCACCCGCCCGCGGGCGCCGACAACGGCACCGAATGCGGGATCCCTCACTCGCCGCGCGAGGCTTGCCCCCGGCCCACCGAAGCTGAGTCGAGCCAGAACTTCATCAAGCGGATCGTCGCCGGTCCCGGCGACACGCTCAGCGTCCGCGACGGTCACCCGGTGGTCAACGGGGTCGAGAAGACCGAAGAGCCCTACACGATCCCGTGCGGCACGCTCCCTGCCTGCAATTTGCCCAAACCGATCACGATTCCACCCGACTCTTACTTCATGATGGGCGACAACCGTGGGGCAAGCGACGACAGCCGTTTCTGGGGACCCGTCCCCCGCAAGTGGATCATCGGCGAGGCCTTCGCCACCTACTGGCCGCCAGATCGGATCGGGACCCTCTAAAGCGCACAAGCGGCGGCTGGCGCGCTCCCGTCGCCTCTTTGCCTTCGACCGTGGGCTCGACACTCGCCAGGTCGCCGGGGCCGACGAGGCCGGGCGGGGCTGCTTGGCCGGGCCGCTGGTTGCCGCCGCGGTCTTGCTCGACTACGAGTCTCTCTCCAACGCGGACCGCCGCGCTCTTGCCGGCCTGCACGACTCGAAGCAGATGAAGCCCGAGCGGCGCGAGGAGATGTACCCGGCGGTGCTGCGGGCCGCCAGTCGGGTCAGCGTCGTGGTCCGCTGCGCGCGCGGCATCGACGACCGCGGCCTGCACGTGACCAACATCGAAGCGCTGTCCAACGCCCTGGAAAGGCTGGAACCGGGCGAGGAGGCGACCTGCCTGGTCGACGGCTTCTCTCTGCGCGAATGCTCGGTTCCGCATCGCGCCGTGATCGAAGGCGACGGCACCAGCGCCGCGATCGCCGCCGCGTCGGTGATCGCCAAGGTGACCCGCGACCGCTACATGCACGGCGCCGCCGGCGAGCACCCCGGCTGGGGCTTCGAGGAGCACGTCGGCTACTCGACCCCCGAGCACCGCGCCGCGATCGAGCGGATCGGCATCTCGCCGTTGCATCGCCGTTCGTTCCAGTCGGTCGCCTACTCGCAGCTAGAGCTCGCGGGTTAGAACGCCGCTTCGAGGTGCTCGTAGTCGCATATGCGGCCGGCGCGGTCGAAGGTGACGCCGACGGCGTCGAAGCGGATCTCGTCGTAGCGAGGCAGGTTGCGGCGCTCGCCCATCCAGGTGGTTGCGAGACGGCGGATGCGGCGCTGCTTGCGGAAGTCGACGGATAGCACCGGTCGCTCGGGGCCGAAGGCAGAGCCGACCCGGCCGGCCTTTACCTCGACGAAGACCAGCGTGCGCCCGTCGAGGGCGACGATGTCGAGCTCGCCGTAGCGGCTGCGGGCGTTGCGCTCGACGAGCTCCCAGCTGGCGCTCGCGAGCCTTGCGGCGACGAGGTCCTCGGCCGCTCGGCCGAGTCGTTGGCGCGTCGCGGTCATGCGCTGAAGCTAGGACACCCGGGGCACGCATGCCTTCAGTCACAAAGTTGGTCCAAAGGATTTTGAAGCTGCGCGCCACACGCGCGTCCGGACCCTCCAGCGTGGCCGCAATGCTCGCCACGGCGCAGACATTCACGCTCGACGGGATCGCGGCCCGCCCGGTGCGGGTCGAGGTCGACGTGCACCGCGGTCTGCCCGCCTTCTCGGTCGTGGGCCTTCCCGATACGGCCGTTCGAGAGGCGCGGGAGCGGGTCCGTGCGGCGATCGCCAACTGCGCCTTCGACTTTCCGCTGCGGCGAATCGTCGCCAACTTGGCGCCGGCCAGCCTGCGCAAGGCGGGCCCCGGTCTCGACCTGCCGATCGCGGTGGCTCTGTTGGTCGCATCCGGTCAGCTCGATTGGGAGCGCCTGCCGCGTCTGGCGATGGCCGGCGAGTTGGCATTGGACGGCACCGTGCGCCCGATTCCGGGAGTGCTTGCGATTGCGGAGGCAGCCCGCGAGCAGGGGGCCGAGGCACTCCTCGTCCCGGCCGAGAACGGCCCCGAGGCGGCGCTGGTCGTCGGGATCGAGATCTTGCCGCTCGATCACTTCGCGCGGATCCCCGAGCTGGCCAGGGGTGAGTGGAAGCCAAATTCGCCGGCGCCGCTGTCGCTGCCGTTGACCCCGGGGCCAGGCGGTCCCGATCTTGCCGATCTGCGCGGCCAGCCACACCTCCGCTACGCGCTAGAGGTTGCAGCGGCCGGTGGACACAGCCTGCTGATGGTCGGCCCTCCCGGCGCCGGCAAGTCGCTTGCCGCCGCTCGCCTGCCTTCGATCCTGCCGCCACTGAGCGCCGAGGAGGCCCTGGAGGTCGCGCGGATCGCCAGCGCCTGCGGGCGCCTCGGCGGCTTCGGCGGTGGCAGGCCTTTTCGCGCTCCCCATCACACCGTCAGCCCCGCCGGTGTGATCGGCGGTGGCAACCCGCCGGGCCCCGGCGAGGCAACGCTTGCTCACCGTGGCGTCCTCTTCCTCGACGAGCTTTGCGAGTTCCGGCGCGATGCGCTGGAGGCGTTGCGGGCACCGCTCGAGAGCGGCTGGGTGACGATCTCTCGCGCCGGGCACAACCGCCGCCTGCCCTGTCGCTTCATGCTCGTCGCCGCCTCCAATCCCTGCCCGTGTGGGCGCGGCGAGGCCGATCCCGAGTGCACCTGCGCGCCCCTCGCCGTGCGCCGCTATCAGGGTCGGCTCAGCGGAGCGCTCGCCGATCGCCTCGACATCCTCGTCGCGATCCGTCAGCCCACCGCGGCGGAGATCGCCGGGCCCCCGGGCGAGCCCTCGGCAAGGGTGCGCGAACGGGTCGCGGATGCGCGGCGGCGCCAGGAAGCCCGTCTTGGGCCAGGGCGCTGCAACGCGGAGATGACTCCCGCCGAGGCGCGCGACTGCGTCCTCGAGGCGAAGGCGGCGGCGCTCCTTGCCGAGTCCTACTCGCGCCGTCGGCTCAGCGGTCGTGCTCACGACCGCGTCTTGCGGTTGGCCCGCACGGTCGCCGACCTGGCCGGCGCGGAGTCGATCGGGCGCGACCAGATCGCCCAGGCCCTGCAACTAAGAAGGAGGGACCGTGATTAGCCAAGTCAACCCCGAAGCGTGCCCGGAGTGCCTGCGTCGCTCGCGACTGCTCGCTCACCTGGCTCCATACATCGAGAAGATTGCCACCGGCGCTCCGGGCAGGCGCTCACCGGAACTGCTGCGGCTCGGCAACGAGGATCTTGCCGCGGCGGCTGCACCGCAGGTGGCGACTCAGATTCTGGCGGGGATCGGCGCGGTGCCCGAGGCCCGCATGCGGGACGAGCTCGCGGCCGCCGAGTGCTGGGCTTGTTGCCGGCACGACCCACTCTTCCCCGTGGGCCTCACAGATGCTGCCGACGCGCCCTGGGCGCTGTTCGGGCGCGGAGACGCGACGCTGCTGCGGCGGCTCGTGCCCGACGAAGCGGTGACGGTGGTCGGGTCTCGGCGGGCAAGCAGCTACGGGCGCGAGGTCGCACGCGAGCTCGGCAAGGAGCTGGCCACGGCCGGATTCGTGGTCGTCAGCGGCCTCGCTTTTGGCATCGATGCCTGCGCCCATCGCGGTGCGATCGATTCGGGCCTCACGGTCGCGGTCCTCGGCTGCGGCGCCGATGTCGCTTACCCCGCCGCTCATCGCTCGCTCTGGCGGCGGATCGGTGAGCGCGGCCTCGTCCTCTCGGAGCTGCCGCCGGGGAGCGGCGCCTGGCGCTGGTCCTTTCCCGCCCGCAATCGGATCATGGCGGCCCTGTCGGGGATGACCGTCGTGGTCGAGGCGGCGGAGCGATCCGGCTCGCTGATCACGGCCGACCTTGCCGCCGATCTCGGCAGGGATCTCGGCGCCGTGCCCGGGCCCGTCGGTTCGCGGCTCTCGGCGGGGCCCAACAACCTGCTGACCGGGGGCGCGTGCCTCGTCCGCGACGCTCAGGACGTGCTCGACGCGATGCTCGGGCCGGGCGTGCGCCGAATCGAGCGCGCCGGCCCGGCGCTCGAGCCCGCGCAGCGTGCGGTTCTGGATGCGCTGGAACTGGGTGCGGAGACCTGCGATGCGGTTGCGACAGACCTCGAGCTTGCCGGCGGCGAGGTCGCGGCTGCGCTCGCCGACCTCGAGTCGCTCGGTTACGTCAGTTGCTCCTTGGTGGGCGTATATACGCGGACGAACCTCCAGCCCCCGTCGGGCATCTAGGCTGCCGAGCATGCCCAGCGGACTCCGCATTCCGACCGTCCTTTCGATCGCCGGCTCGGACTCCGGCGGCGGCGCCGGCGTCCAGGCAGACCTGAAGGCGTTCGCGGCCTGCGGGGTCTATGGAACCACGGCGATCACCGCGATCACCGCGCAGAACACGATCGGCGTCAGCGCGGTCGAAGCGATCTCGCCGGCGACGATCGTCGCCCAGGTGCGCGCCGTGTCGGAGGACATCGGCGTCGACGCGGTCAAGATCGGCATGCTCGGCACGGCGGAGACCGTCGAGGCGGTGCTCGAGGCCCTCGAGCTGGTCGGCGACGCGCCGATCGTCGTCGATCCGGTGATGGTTGCGGAGAGCGGGGCCGTGCTGCTCGACGACGAGGCGAGGACGGTGCTCGTCGAGCGGTTGCTGCCTCGCGCGACCGTCGTCACTCCAAACATCCCGGAGGCGCGGGCGCTGACCGGCGCGGGCGAGCGGGAGTCCCAGGAGGATCTCGCCCGTGAGGTGCTCGCCCTGGGCCCGGCGGTGGTCGTCGTCACCGGTGGCCACAGCGAGCGCGTGGTCGATCTCTTCTTCGACGGTGCCGAGGCGGCGGCGATCGAGGGTGAGCGCCATCCCGCCGGCGCGTCGCACGGCTCCGGCTGCACCCACTCTTCGGCGGTGGCCGCGTTTCTCGCCCGAGGAGAGACTCCGTTGGAGGCGGCGCGGAAGGCCAGGAAAATCGCTTCGGACGCGGTCGCCGCCGGCCTCGAAGGCATCGGCAAGGGACCGGGCCCCGTCGACGTCCTCGACCTGGCCAGTAGATTTGGGCCATGAGCACCAACGGCGCCACCTCAACCAAGCTTCCCCGCCCTCGCTCGAGCGTCGTCTTCGACGGGCCCGAGCGCGCCCACGCGCGTGCCTACATGAAGGGCATCGGCTTCGACGACGACGCGCTCAGCCGTCCGACGATCGGTATCGCCAACACCTGGACCGAGGCGATGCCCTGCAACTTCCATCTGCGCGGACTCGCCGAGCACGTCAAAGAGGGCGTGCGTGCCGCCGGCGGCACGCCGATGGAGTTCAACACCGTGGCGATCTCCGACGGCGTGACGATGGGCACCCAGGGGATGAAGACTTCGCTGATCAGCCGCGAGGTGATCGCCGATTCGATTGAGCTGATGGCGCGCGGCTACCAGTTCGACGCGATCGTCGCGCTCTGCGCCTGCGACAAGACGATCCCGGGCTGCGCGATGGCGTTGACCAGGCTCGATGTGCCCTCCGTGCTGCTCTACGGCGGCTCGATCGCGCCGGGGCGCTGGCACGGCCGCGACGTGACCATCCTCGACATCTTCGAGGCCGTCGGCGCGCACGCGGCCGGCAATCTGACCGACGAGGAACTGAACGAACTCGAGGGCGTGGCCAGCCCTGGCGCCGGCGCCTGCGGCGGCCAGTTCACCGCCAACACGATGGCCTGCGCCTTCGAGGCACTGGGAATCAGTCCCGGCGGTTCGGCGATGGTGCCGGCCGAAGACGACGAGAAGGGGACCGTCGCCGAGAAGATCGGCGAGCTGGTGATGCGAGTGTTGGCCGAGGACCTCAAACCAAGCCAGGTCATTACCCACGACTCGCTGGAGAACGCGATCGCCTGCGCCTGCGCCTCGGGCGGCTCGACCAACGTCGTCCTGCACCTGATCGCGCTTGCCCACGAGGCCGGGATCGAGCTGGGCATGGATGACTTCGAGCGGATCTCGCGCGAGACCCCGCTGCTGGCCGACCTCAAGCCGGGTGGTCGCTTCGTCGCCACCGATCTCTATCGGGCCGGCGGGGTACCGCTGATCCTCAAGCGGCTCGCCGAAGCCGGGAAGCTGCACGGAGACGCGATCACGGTCAGCGGGCGCACGATCGGAGAAGAGGCCGAGGCCGCCGAGGAGGCTGCGGGTCAAGAGGTCGTGCGGCCACTGTCTGACCCACTCAAGACCGAAGGTGGCCTGGCGATCCTGCGCGGCAACCTCGCTCCCGACGGCGCCGTGGTGAAGCTGGCCGGCACCGAGCGCAAGAAGCAGGTCGGCCCGGCCCGTGTATTCGAGTCCGAAGAGGAGTGCTTTCGCGCCGTCCGGGAGCAGGCGATCCGTCCCGGCGACATCATCGTGATCCGCAACGAGGGCCCGGTTGGCGGTCCCGGCATGCGCGAGATGCTGCAGGTCACGGCGGCGATCGTCGGCGAGGGCCTGGGCGAGGAGGTGGCGCTGCTGACCGACGGCCGCTTCTCGGGCGCGACTCGCGGCCTGATGGTGGGCCACGTCGCTCCCGAGGCGGTCAAGGGAGGCCCGATTGCAGCGATCCGCGAGGGTGACGAGATCAGTCTTGACATCGACGCCAGGCGTCTCGACGTGGCGCTCTCGGATGAGGAGATCGCCAAGCGGGTCGCCGAGTACGAGCTGCCCAAGCCGCTCTTCGAGCGTGGGGTGATGGCCAAGTACATGGCGACGGTCTCCTCCGCCGCCCAGGGCGCGATAACCAGCTAGTCGACGAGGAATTCGTCGAGCAACTGGTTGAAGCGAGCCGGCCGCTCCATTTGCGGCACGTGGCCGGTCCGCTCGAAGAGCTCTAGACGCGACTCGGGTATCAGGCGGTGGTAGCCGATCGCCGCCTCGACCGGGACGATCCTGTCCTTCAGCCCCCAGACGACGAGCGTCGGCACCTCGATCTCGGTCAGGCGGTGGCGGCTGTCGTAACCGCCGATCGCCCGGATCGAGTCGGCGAAGCCAGGGCTGCGGATGCTCGGGTCGATCTGCTCTTGGAGCAGCTCGGGGCGCACCCGGTTCGGATAGTTGAAGATGCTGCCGAAGGCCATCTGGCGCCCCCGCGGCCGGGCCAACCAGGTCCGGCGGGGCCCGGCAAGGTGGGGGATGGTCGCCTCGAACATCACGGTCAGCGCGGCGTCCCGTCGCCCCTGTTTCTCGGCGAAGCTGATTCCCGCCGCGGATACCAGGACCAGCCGCTCGAACCGCGATGGCCGTTCGACCACGGCCTCGGTCGCGGCGAAGCCACCCATCGAGTTGCCGACCAATGCCGCCACCCGGTCGATGCCGAGCTTCTCGCAGAAGTCGTGGATGAGCCTGCCGTAGGCCGGCATGTCGATCGTCCACGAGGGCATTGGGCTCTCGCCGAAGCCGGGCAGGTCGAGGGCGATCGCGCGGTGGGTGCGGCCGATGTGGGGGAGGTTTTCGAGCCAGTTCTGCCAGCAGCCTGCGAGGCCGTGGATGAAGAGAATCGGCTCGCCCTCGCCGATTTCGGCGTAGTTCACCTCGGCACCCGGCAGCTCGATCCGGTGAAGGTGCTCGCGCCAATCGATCTCGAGCCACTCGGGGTCCGGGTTGCCGTAGTCGGAGGCCGGGAAGACGACCGAGCCGCTCAGCACCGTCTGGGAATCAGGCATATCCCATTCGTTCCAGGATCGGTATCTCGCGGATCTGCGGCGGCTGCAGATGGTCCCAGAGGATTCCGCGGGGGCGCTCGTACTGGCGCTCGACCTCGATCACCGCGCGTGGCGTCGCGATCAGATCGACGGGAAGGTCGTGCGAGATAACCGGCAGATGGCGGCGGACGATCTGGATCGGGTGGACAGTGGTGGCGATCGTCGTGTGGTCGTCGATCTTGCCGGCGTCGATCAGGATTCCGTACTCGAGGTCGTTGTAACCGCCGCCCTTGCCGATCCTGGCGCCGCTCAGGTTGACCGCGACCGAGCCGGTCAGGACGAAGTCGATCTCGGGCAGATCGTCGAGGGCGACCACGCGCCCGTGCTTGAGCGCGCCCTTGATCGTCGCCGCCTCTTTCATTGCCGCTTTCGAGAGCCGCTTCGGCTCGAGCACGCGAAACGGATGCGGGTCGCGCAGCCGCGGCACGGCCATGATCAGTGTCTTGCCCTCTTCCAAGGCCGTGCGCCGTGCGTGGGTCTGGGGAGAGTCGGGATTGGCCTTGATCACGCGCGCCCGCTTCCACAATCGATTACCGGCGAGCTTCTCGGCCGCCAGGCGCGCCCCGGCGAAATTGGGGATGCGACCCTCGGCTCCCGGGAAGCGGGAGACGCCCTCCCGATCCATCGCCTTCCAGATCTCCTTGCGGATACCGTCCTTGCCGGCCACGAGCGAAACATATCCTTCGGAACGACCGACTTGTGTGCCTAATATTTCAATATCGGGCGTAGGGCCAAAATCGCCGTGGTTGCGGGCGTTCTCGCCTTGCTGGTCTTGGCGGTCGCCGCCTATGCCTACGACAGCGCCCAGGACGGCAAGATCCCCGATGGGGTGACGATCGGCGGCGTCGACGTCGGTGGGATGGACGAAGCGGAAGCGAAGAGCGCGGTCCGGCAAGAACTGCTCGCGCCGCTCCGCCACTCGCTGCGGGTCGGCTACTCAGGCCACAGCTGGACCCTCGAAGGCAAGAGCTTGAAGGTGCACGCCAACCTCAACCGTGCGGCCGAAGAAGCCGTGGCCGTGAGTCACGACGAATTTCTGCTGGGAAGGGTCGTCCGCTACGTGACCGGCGGCAGCGTCGACGAGAACGTCCCGGCCGGCATCACCTACTCGCGGCCGGCCGTGAACCGTTTCGTGCGCCGCGTGGCTGCGGCGGTTGACCGGGAGCCGGTCAATGCGCACGTCGACCCCGCGGCCGACTCGCTCGAAGTGGTCGCGGGCGAAAGTGGGCGCAAGCTCCGCGACGTGCTGCTGACGCGACAGCTGAATGCGGCGGTTCTCAACGCGAGCGCCGACCACACGATCGCCGCCCGCACGCACTCGATCCCACCCGCAGTCACGAAGAGCGAAGTAGCCGCCCGTTATCCGTCCTACCTGACGCTCGATCGGGGGTCCTTCACCCTCCGTCTCTGGGAACACCTGAAGCTGGCCAAGTCCTACACCGTCGCCGTCGGCCAAGAAGGCCTGGAAACCCCGGAAGGGCTTTACCACATCCAGGAAAAGCAGGAAAACCCCTCATGGCACGTGCCCGATTCCGCCTGGGCCGGAGACCTGGCCGGCCAGGTGATTCCTCCCGGCCCCGACGACCCGATCAAGGCGCGCTGGATGGCGATCTTCGAAGGCGCCGGCATCCACGGCACCGAAGAGACCGAATCGCTGGGCAGCGCCGCTTCCCATGGTTGCGTGCGGATGTCGATCCCGGACGTGGAAGAACTCTATGACCGCGTCGAAGTAGGAACGCCGATCTACATCGGCTAGCGCAGAGGCTCACGCCGTCGGCCGGCGAATTCAACTGCGATGACTTGGGAAGAGGCATTGACGGGGTATGACCGGGACCTGCTCGCGCGGAGCATGGCCGAGCGCACGCGCAAGGCATATGGAGTCGACCTGGGCCAGTTCGTCGAGTGGGCGAAGGAGCGGGGGGTGGAGCCGGGTGAGGTGCGGCACCGCGACGTGCGGCGCTACGGCGCCGGTCTCTCCTCCGCCGGCGCAGCTGCCGCGACCGTGGCGCGCAAGCTCGCCGCGATCCGCGGTCTCTTCGATTTCCTCGTCCGCACCGAACGGGTCGGGCATAACCCCGCCGACCTCGTCTCCAGCCCGAAGCGCGAGGAAAAGCTGCCGCGGGTGCTGAACGGCGAGCAGGTGCGCACGCTGCTGGAGCGGATCCCCGCACGCACCTCGCTCGAGCTGCGCGACCGGGCGATGCTGGAGCTGGCTTATTCCTGTGGCCTGCGCTGCGAGGAGATCGTCAACCTCGACGAGCGCTCCTTCGACTTCGAGACCGAGCAGCTGCGCGTGCTGGGCAAGGGCTCCAAGGAGCGGCTGCTGCCGGTCGGCGAGCCAGCCCAGCGGGCGCTGCGTCGCTACCTCGAGCGCGGTCGGCACGCCCTCTCGACCGGCCCGCGCGAGCCCGCCCTGTTCCTCTCCAAGAGCGGCCGCCGCCTCTCCAACTCCGACGTCACCCGCCGCCTGTCTCTCTGGGTGCGGGAGGCCGCGCTTGTCGGCGGCGTATCGCCGCACTCGCTGCGGCACAGCTTTGCCACCCACCTGCTGGAAGGGGGAGCCGACCTGCGCACGATCCAGGAGCTGCTCGGCCACGCCTCGATTTCGACCACGCAGGTCTACACTCGGGTCGACGCCGCGCGCCTGCGGGAGGCGTACGCTGCGACCCATCCTCGCGCGTGAACCCCAAATGTTGCCCCGGCGGCCATAGAATCGAGCAAAGTTCATGGAAACCGGCGTAAAAGAGGTGGAGCTACGCGACCTGTGGCGTCGCTACAAGGACGATGGCGACCGCACCGCGCGGGAGCGGCTGGTGGTTGCCTACTCGCCGCTGGTCAAGTTCGTCGCCGGTCGTCTCGGTGCCGGGCTGCCCTCGCACGTCGATGACGCCGACCTGATCTCCTACGGCCTGATGGGCCTGATCGGCGCGATCGAGCGCTTCGAGCCCGAGCGCGGGATCAAGTTCGAGACCTTCGCGATGACGCGCATCCGCGGAGCGATCATCGACGAGCTGCGCTCGCTCGACTGGGTGCCCCGCTCGGTCCGCTCTCGGGCGCGGGAAATCGAGGCGGCGCAGACCAAGCTCGAGCACGAACTGCAGCGGGCGCCGACCGAGGCGGAGCTGGCGGCCAAAGTGGGGCTGAGCGAGGAGGAACTGCAGACCTCGCTGCTCGAGATCGCCAACTCCTCCGTCTACGCGTTGGACGAGCTCTGGACGATCTCCGACTCCTCCGGCGACTCCGTCTCCCTGCTCGACACGATCTCCGATCCGCGCGCCGAAGACCCGCAGGAAGCACTCGCCGGCAGCGAGATCAAGGACCGACTCACCGAGTCGATCGCCGGCCTGCCGGAGCGAGAGCAGCTGGTCGTCGCCCTCTACTACTACGAGAACCTCACCTTGCGCGAGATCGGCGAGGTCCTCGGCGTCACCGAGTCGCGCGTCTCCCAGCTACACACCAAGGCGGTCATGCGACTGAAAGGCTCCTTGCAAGAGGTCTAGCCTTGACGCGCGTGGCACTGCGCATCTCGGCGTCCTCGGTCGCTCGCGTGCTAGCGCACGCCACGCTCCCTGCGTCCTTGATCTGCTTGGCCACGCACGCCAAGGCATCTACTAACGTGAGGGAATGAGCCCTGACGAGACCTGCGCGGTCTGCGGTCGCACGATCCTGGCCGGTGAGCGCACCCGCAGCTACATGAGCCCGAAGGATGGCCCGCAGCTGGTCTGCGACCTCTGCCGCCACCGTGCCGAGCAGCTCGGCTGGGTCGACCCGGCGGCGCCCGGCGCCAATGTGGGTCGCCGTCCGGAGCCGGAGCGAACCGAGTCGCCGATGGGGCGGCTGGAGCGGGCCGTCGCCCGCTTCAACTCGAGCGACGCGGCGCGCACAGTGGCTGGCTTGATGCGGACTTTGGGGCAGCCGCAGGTATCGATCGGCTCCGCCGCCGGCTCGCCGAGCGAGGTGCGGATCACCGTCGCCTGGGAGCTGTGCTGGTACCAGTGGGGGGTCGACCTGGGCGACGAGATGCGCGCGGTCTTCCAGCTCGACAAAGGCAGCGAGGTCGAGCAGCTCGACGGTTCCGCCAGGCAGTGGAACGCGAGGGCGGGGGAGGGTGGCCGGCTCGGGCTCGGCCTGCCGCGTGCGGATCGATCCCGCGACGGCGAGCCCGTTGGCTGAGCTCTTGACCAAGCTGATCGTCAACGTCGATGGCGGCGCCCGGGGAAACCCGGGTCCGGCGGCGATCGGTGCGGTGGTGCAGAGTGCCGCCGGCGAGATGCTCGAGAAGCGCGGCGAGCGGATCGGCGTCGCGACCAACAACGTCGCCGAGTACCGAGCGCTGCTGCTCGGCATCGAGCTGGCGGCTGCGCAGGGGGCGAGCGAGGTGGAGCTGGTCGGGGACTCGGAGCTGATCGTGCGGCAGGTGAAGGGCGAGTACAAGGTCAAGGACGCGACGATGCGCGAGCTCCACACCGAGGTGAAACGAGCCTTGCAGCCCTTTGAGAAGTGGTCGATTCGCCACGTGAAGCGCGAGCAGAACGCCGAGGCCGACCGACTCGTCAACGCCGCGCTGGACGGGGCGGATGGCTGACGTCGACCCGATCGACCCCCGCGTCGACATCGGCCACGCTCATCTCAAAGTGGCCGACCTCGACCGGGCGCTCGACTTCTACTGCGGCGTGCTCGGCTTCGAGTTGCAACAGCGGATCGGCGACGATGCCGCTTTCGTCTCCGCCGGTGGCTACCACCACCACATCGGCCTCAACACCTGGCACTCGAAGGGGGCGTCACCGCCGCCGGTGCGGAGCACCGGCCTTTTTCACGTTGCAATTCGCTACCCGGACCGACGCTCGCTCGCCGACGCGCTGCGGCGGCTCACACAGGCGGGCGTGCCGCTCGGCGGCGCCTCCGACCATGGCGTCAGCGAGGCGATCTACCTGGACGATCCCGACGGCAACGGGATCGAGCTCTACCGCGACCGTCCTCGCGAGGAGTGGCCGCGTACCCCTGGCGGCGAGGAGATCGCGATGGTCACCAAACCTCTGGACCTCCACGATCTCCTCAGCGAGCTCGACTGATCTTTGCCTATGCGCCGAGGATCGCTTCCACCAGGTTCGGCTTGAACGGCTCGGTGCCATGCACGAGCTGCATCGCGCCGAAGCCGCTGTTGGCGCGCAGGTAGGTGAGCTCCTTGCCGATGTCGCCAACCCCGTTGGTCCCGGCAAGCGGCGCCAGCTGAAGGGTGCTGAGGATGCCGATCGCTTCGCCGGAGCCGTTGAGGAAGCCGCTGCCGGAATCGCCGGGGACCCCAGGGGTCAGGGTGACCACGATGTGGCTCCAGCCGCCGCCTTCGTTCTGGACGACGATGCCCTGCTTGGGGCTGAGCTTGGCGATGCCGCCGCGCAGCTCGGAGTTGCCGTAGGAGTAGACCGTTGAGCCGAGGTCGCCGACGGTGCCGATGCCGGTCGGTCCGCCGAAGCCCGGCACCGAGGGGTTGACGCCGGCCACGTCGGCCGGGTCGATCCTGATCAGGGCCAGGTCGTTGTAGGCGCAGGTGTCGGGGTCGGCCTCGCCCTTTTCCTGCATGGTCAGCCACGAGTTGTAGACGAGCGTGCCGGGCTTGCTCGCGCCTTTCACTTCCACCGGCGTGCCGAGCGGCAGCGAGCCGCTGCTGCAGCCGTCGGTTTCGGTCTGCCCGCCGGTGCCGGAGCAGTGCGCGGCCTGACCGAGATAGACGGCGGCTCCTTCCTGGAAGACGAAGTTCGAGGTGCACTGCGCACCCGCGGTGAAGACCTGCACGCCAGGATGGATAGGCGCCGATTTCGCCGGCGCCCAAGCCGAAGAGCGGGCGGGTGCGGACAATGCGATTGCGAGCGCCAACGCGGCGGTGAGGATGGCGATCTTGCTTCGGTTCACAGGGCCTCCTTTGATGGCCGGGCGTCGAAACGCCCGGCTGAAACAGGGTTGGAATCGCCATACCCAATAATGAGTAGCTCAAACGATGTAGCCCGACACCCGCGTTGCCGATTGCCACCGGCGCCTGGCGACTCGCGCCCACGCGCCTATAATCCGCGACCGATGCGGCTGTAGCTCAGCTGGCTAGAGCGTCTGCTTGCCATGCAGAAGGTCGTCGGTTCGAATCCGATCAGCCGCTTTTTCGCGAATCCCCTGCACGTGGGCGGGTTGGTGTCGGCGCACAACGCCGAAACAAATCGAAACATCCCCACATATCGCCGTCATTTTGTGCATGAATGCGAATTAGTGCCTGAAATGGCCGGGATGCGTAGTGATGGTGCCCGATTCCAGCTGGCACCATCGACGTGCTCCACGTCCCTTCCTGAGCGAGCGAGATCGCTTACGATCCCGGCGGTCCGAAGCAAGGAACTCGATGGCAGACGTGAATCCTGACCCGAGCACCCCCGCTGGCATGAGTTCCGAGCCCACTGGGTTCCCGGACGTGCAGGTGACCCACCGGACCCACCACCTGTTGATGCTCGAGTTTGGCGATCGGGCGGACTTCGACAATCCGCGGCTCGAGTGGCGGCGGCTGTTCTCCGAGCTGCTCGGGACCTTTGCGCTCGTGCTGGTCGCCGCGGGCGGGGGCTTGCTGCACGCCAAGGGTCAGATCAGCCTCGGGGCGGCAGTGGTCGCTCCAGGTCTCATGGTGTTGGCGATCATCCTGTTCATGGGTGCGATCTCCGGAGCGCACCTGAATCCCGCGGTGTCGCTGGCGTTCGCGCTGCGCGGGGACTTCCCCTGGAAGCGCGTGCCTGGCTACATCATCATCCAGCTCCTCGGCGCCACGCTCGCCTGCCTGTTCCTGCTGGGGGTGTTCGGCAACGTCGAGCACCTTGGGGCGACGCTGCCGGGGCCGGGCTACGCGGACTGGCAGGCGCTTCTGATGGAGATCGTGCTCACGGCGCTGTTGGTGAGCGTGATCCTCGGGACCGCGTCCGCTGCGCAGAACGTCGGGGCGATAGCCGCGCTCGGGGTGGGCGGCTACATCGCGCTGGCCGGACTCTGGGCAGCCCCGGTCAGCGGGGTCTCGATGAACCCCGCGCGGTCGTTCGGCCCGGCGCTGGTCAGCGGTCACTGGGCGTCTTACTGGGTGTATGTCGCTGGGCCGCTCGCCGGAGCGCTGATCGCGGTGGCGATCGCCTCGGTGCTGCGCGGCAGAGGCGGGGATGCGATCGCTCGGGCTGCGGGTTCGGGTGTTCTCGATGAAGGAAGCCTCGCCGCGCAGAAGAAACTTTCCGGCGAGATCGACCGCGGTGAGGTCACGCCGCCTGGGATAGCGGACACCGAAGGTAAGGAGCAGAGATGAGCTACGACCATTCGCAGGCGATGGACCATGTTGTCCTTGCGATGTTCGAGAACCGGTCGTTCGACAACCTCCTGGGCCACCTTTACGGACCCGAGGACGGCAAGACCTTCGAGGGCGTGATCGGCAAAGAGCTGAGCAACCCGATCCCGGAGTGGGCCGAGCACGGCGCTGAGCGCAAGACGGTCCCCTACACGGTCGGAACCGATATGGACGCCCCGAACCCCGACTCGGGCGAGGAGTACTTTCACACCAACGTCCAGCTCTTCAACATCCTCGAAGAGCAGAACCGTTTCAAGACCGGCGAGGAAGTCAGCGCCCCTTGGAACGCGCCTGAGCCCGGTGCCGCGCCGACGATGGACGGCTTCGTCACCGACTACATCAGCACGTTCACCGCGGAGATGGGCCGCCAGCCCATCTACGAGGAGTACGCGCAGATCATGACCAGCTACACCCCGGAGCAGGTGCCGGTGCTGAACGGTATCGCCAAGGGCTTCGGCGTCTTCGACCACTGGTTCTGCGAGGTGCCCTCGCAGACGTTCATGAATCGCTCCTTCTGGACCGCCGCGACCTCCTCGGGCTTCGTGGTCAACAAGCCCGTCTCCAACTTCACCCAGCTCAACACCGCCGAAACGCTGTTCGAGCGTCTCGAGGTGCACGGGCGCACCTGGAAGGTCTACGTGCAGGAGCCGATGGCACTCTCCTTCACCGGCATGATCCACATGCCGCGCCTGAAAGACCGGCTCGCCACGAACTTCGTGCCCTATTCGGAGTTCGAGCAGGACGCCGCCAACGGCACCCTGCCGGACTTCAGCCTGATCGAGCCGAACCTGACGGCGGGGCACAGCGACTACCACCCCGCCTGCAGTCGAGCGCTGCTTGCCGGAGGCGTGGAGGTCCCGATCGATCCACCGTCCTCGATTCGCGGCGGCGAGGCGTTCCTGGCCCGCATCTACAGCGCAATCAGGTCGGCCGCCTCCCCGGTCGGCTCGAGCGCCTACAACACGATGTTCTTCATCGGCTGGGATGAGCCCGGCGGCACCTACGACCACGTCCCCCCGGGTCCCGTGCCGTCGCCGGACCCCGGCGCCCCAACCGGGCAGATGGGCTTCAAGTTCGACCGCTCCGGCTACCGTGTGCCGGCCATCATCGTCTCTCCGTGGGTGGATGAAGGCATCGTCATCAACGAGGAGCACCGGCACACGTCGATGATCGCCACGCTGCGCAAGGTGTGGGACCTCGGCGACGCCTTCACCGACCGCGACGCCGCTGCCGCCCCGTTCGACCATCTGCTCTCCCGCGAGAGCCCGCGCGATCCCGCGAGCTGGCCGGACGTGAAGGCGCTGCCGGTGCCGGACTTCCACATGGACCTCGTGCAGATGGGAAAGGCGCTCAGCACCCTCGGCGAGACCGCGGGCGCTGGGATGCTCGAGCACGCGAGGCAATCCGGGATTGAGATCCCAGCCGAGCTGACCGACCCGAACGCGCATCCTTCAGCGGAGCAGATCCTCGCTTCCTTGCGGAGCGTTGCGGCGCAGTTCTTCCCGCGCTTGGCCTCGACCACCTAGAAAGCTCGTAAACGATTCAGGTGAGCGTTCGCTCTAGCTTCACCTCGCACATGTCAACCGATGCTCGGGTGCCGGGCGTCTCCGAGGGATCCATTGCGCTGAACACCTGGGCTCCAGTCTCCATGTCCTCCGAACTCTCGAAGTACTGAAGGACCATCGCCGTTCCCTGTGAGTTATCGAACAAGATCTTGAGACCCGTGGCAGGCACGTCTGGGGGTGGCCCGTCGGACTCCTCGATGCGGGCAAGAAGCTCCTGCATCCGCTCGGCAGAAACGTCGGTGAACCTAACGGCGCGTACATACATAACGGCATCCTCCTCGATTTGTCCTGGGGTATCGAACATAGTCGGTTTCCGAGACTCGCGAGCCGATCGAACCGTCTCCCTCGAGTTTTTGCGAGCGGGGGGGTCGTGCTCCCTGGTTGTTGGGTATTCCGGTATCGGCTAGATTCCAAATGAAAAATTTGAGCAGAGTAATAAAGCTCAACTCTAAAAACCATTAGAACTAGGGAGGGGCCATGTCTGCCCTGTATCGCGTTTGTACGCGTTTGTCCGTGTGCGTTGTCGCTCTTGCCGCGTTCGGAGCGCTCGCGCTCGCTCCGGCCGCCGGCGCCAAAGGCGTCGGAAGCACCTATCTCGCGCTCGGCGATTCACTCGCCTACGGCTACCACCAGGCCCAGTTCCAGGAAGAACTGAAAGAAAAAGGCTTTGTCGAAGCTAAAAATTTCGACGATGGCTACGTGGATGACTTCGGCGCGGCGCTGAAGCTACTGAATCCCAAACTGCAGATCGTCAACGACGGCTGTCCGGGCGAGACCACCGAAACGATGATCAAAGGCTCCGGCGCGTTTGGGCCTGAATTCTGCGCCGGCGGCCCTACCGGGGGCCCCTTCCCGAAGGCGTTCCTGCACCACTCCTATCCCGGCACGCAGCTCGAAGACGCGCTGGCGATCGCGAAAGAACCGGGCGTCGGCACGATCACGCTCGACATCGGCGCCAACGACATCCTGCAGTTCCTCGGCCACACCTGCGGCTTCCCGGCGACGTTCACCTGCACTCCGGAACAGATCGAAGCCGAGATCGGGCACGTCGTCGGGAACGTCGGGTTCATCCTGGCTCAGTTGCGCGCGGCTGCACCGGAAGCGAAGATCATCTTCGTCTCGCAATACAACCCCTATCCGACGGTGCTGAAACCGGAAGGCACGGGAGACGCGACGGTTGAAGCGCTCAACGGCGCGCTGAAGAGCGTGGCCGCGACCTTTGGCGTCGGATTCGCGAACACGGCGAGGGTGATCAACTTCTCGGGCACCCATGGTGGTTCGGAAGCGGGAGACATCCCCACCGTCTGTGCCTTCACGGCCATGTGCCCGGGCGGCTCATTCAACCCCGCAAGCCCGAACGCCGACATCCATCCCACCAAGGCCGGCTATGCCGCGATGGCCGGGGTCGTCGGGGTCACCTACCTGTCTCACTGAGGCGTTTAGGGGATTTCGTCGGCATCCACTGCGCTCCGCCGGCGAGGCTGGCGGAGCGCAGTCCCGGCGAGGGCCGTCACCGCCAGAGCTCGCGACGCAGGATCGAATTGCCGCGCTCGAGCTGCTCGATGGTTGCGCCGGCGACCGAGCGCGTCCGGGTGTCGCGATTGATGCGAGCCTGGACCTCCCGGTGCGACTTGTTGGTGCGGCGGGCGACGTCGGCGACCAGGCGGCTGCGCTCGGCGCGCAGCCGCTCTCGGGTCGCGTAGGCCGACTCCCGCTCGGGCTCGGAGTCCCCTGGCGTGGCTTTGGGCCTGGCGAGGGCGGGCGCCTTCTTCGCCCCGGACCCTGGGTCGTCGGTCGGGAAGAGTTGAAGTGTGGTCTTGCTCATGATCGCCTCGTCCAGCTCGGCGTCGCCAGAGCTCAGGGCGGCAAAGCCGCCACCCGGCTCGGGCCGCTCCGGATCGGCGTCATCCATCTCACCCTCCTCCTCGGCGTCCGGCGAGAGGTCGAGCGCGTGTCGGCGCTCCAGCTCGATCTCGTGGGCAAGCGCCTTCAGCCGCGGGTCGGCCGGCATCAGGAGGTAGCTCATCTGGCGGCGCGGCCGCGGGGTGGACCGGATGAAGCGGCCGACCACCTGGCGGAAGAAGAGCTCGGTCCGGGCCGCCGTCGCATAGACGCCGACCCGCAGGCGGGGGATGTCGACGCCCTCGGAGACCATCAGGACCGAGACCAGCCAACGTCGATCGGAAGAGGCGAAGTCGGCGATGCGCCGGCTGGCGCCGGGCTCGTCGCTCATCACCAGCTCGGGTTGCTCCCCCGCGACCGACCCGAGCCGCGCCGCGATCGCCCGCGCGTGATCCTGATCGGAGGCGATGACCAGGCCGCCCGCGTCGGGGTGCCCGTCGGCGCGCACCTCGCTAAGCCGGGCATCGCCGTCGCGCAGAACCTCGCCCATCCACTCGCCTTCCGGGCTGAGCGCCGTCCGCAGGCGCCGGGCCGCCTCCGCCGCCGGCAGGACGAGGTCGAAGTCGGCGCTGCGCAGGCGACCGTCCGAGAGCCACTCCATCTCGCCGTCGTAGGGCAGGAAGGTGATCGGGCGGCACACCCGGTCGACCAGCGCCTGCGGATAGCCGTAGGCGTAGTCGGCCCGGCTGAGCCCGTCCTCGTCGTAGGTGACCCAGGGAATGGCTGAGTTGTCGGAGCGGAAGGGCGTGCCCGAGAGAAGCAGCCGGAAGCGGGCGCCGTCGAAGGCCCTGCGGGTTTGCAGGCCCCAGGCGGCCTGATCGCCCATGTGGTGCGGCTCGTCGGCGATCAGCAGGGTCGGCCGCCCGCCGCCGGCCAGCCGGTGCATATCCGGTCCGGCCGCGATCGTCTGGTAGGTGACGGCGACGCCGTGGAAGTCGGTCGACTCCGGCCCGTCCGAATTTGGTCTGTTCGGCTCGAGGTCGATGCCATAGCGGCCCGCGTCGGCAGCCCACTGGCGGCAGATGTGGGTCGTCGGGCCGGCCACGACGACGCGCGAGACGAACTTGGCGCTCAGCATTCGGTGGGCGATGTGCAGACCGAAGGTGGTCTTGCCGGCCGCCGGCGTAGCCGATGCCAAGAAGCTGGCGGTCGAGTGCGCCCGCACGGCCTCGGTCGCCTCCTCCTGCCACGAGCGGAGGGGGCGGGCATCGGGCCAATCCGGAAGCGATCGAGCGCGCGCCCGATCGCCGATCAGGTGCTGAGAGGCGTCATGCAAGGGCGGGCCACAATAGGGTCGCCCGCGGTCGGAGGACGGCCGACCGCACGTCCCCACCTGTGTGAAGACACGGTCAGGCGGGCTGCCACAGCTCGATCCGATTGCCCTCCGGATCGGTGACCCAGCCGAATCGACCGACACCCTCCATGTCCTGCGTCTCTTCAGCCACGTCCGCTCCCTTGGCGCGCAGCTGCGCGAGCATCGCATCCAGGTCGCGTACCCGGAAGTTGATCATGGCCTGCTGGGCACGGGATCCGAAGTAGTCGGTCTCGGTCTCGAACGTCGCGAACACCGTCGGCCCCGCTTCCTGATGCCACAGGCCGTTCTCATCGGCGTCCAGGCCCAGGCAGTCGCGATACCACGCGCCCAAAGCCACCGGGTCGGCGGCACGCATGAAGTATCCACCGATTCCAAGCACGCGCTCCATGTCGCCATCTTGCCAGGACGCTTCTCGGCAGACTTAGGGGCATGAGCGGACGTCGCCGTTGTTTGCTGTAGGTCCTCGCGGTCTGTCTGGCCCTGCTCCCCGGCTGCGGCGGGGACTCCCAGTCCGACAGCACGGCAGCACGGATCGCGCCCGGCACGCATCCCTCGCCGACCCGCCCGAAGCTCGCGGTCGGGCCGGTCCGTCGTCTTCGCATGAGCGGCTAGCGCGTAACTGGTTCGATGGTCAAGACATTGGCAGGAGGCCGCGGATCAACGACTCCCGAGCCTGGTTGAGCATCTGCTCGAACTCGGCGTCGGAGATGTCCATGTTGGCCGGCCCGAGGTGGGCGGCGATGACCCCGTCCCAAGCCGCCCACATGAACCGCGCCATCGGCTCGGGATCGACCGGGCGGATGACCCCTTTTTCGGCCGCCTCGCGCAGAAGCCCGGCCATGCGGGTTACTTCGTCGCTGATCCGCTCGGCGATCCGGGCGGCTGGGCCGGGAGCTTCCGCGGCGCTGGGGCGATCGGGTGGGGGGAAGCGAAAGAGGCGAAAGTAGGCAGGGTGCTCGCGGGCGAAGCGCAGGTAGCCCTCGGCCATCCCCACCAGCTGTTCCAAGGGGCTGTTGCCGACAGCGGCCAGACCCTCCTCGCCATAGCGCTGGTCCAGCGCCAAAGCTCGATCTACCAACGCCGAGTAGACGCCCTCCTTGTCGCCGAAATGGGCATATATCGAGCCAACCGCGACATCGGCCGCCTCGGAGAGGTCCTCCATGGTGGTGGCGGTGTAGCCGCGCCCGAGGAAGAGGCGCTCGGCGGCCTCGAGGATCGCGCCGGCGGTGCGCGCCTTGCGGCGCTCGGTCCGAGTGGTGGGAGAGGAAGCGGCGGCGTTCGCGGGGGGCACGACACAAGATCCTAGCAATCTGCAATGATATTCAAAGATGAATCTTCTTCTAGTTAAATGACCGGCCTCGATCGAGACGACGGAGGTGCCAAGGCCGAGGACGTGCGCGTGACGGCGACCAAGGCGGCGTCAAAGCACGGGCGTCTGATGAGCTCGGCAAGGGATGGTCGGATCCTGAGCGCGCTGATGCTTCCGTTCTTCATGATCAGACCGCCCTCCGGCTACGGGGTGCTGACGACGACGGGGCGCAGGACCGGAAAGACGCGGCGCAAATGCATCCGCGTCGTCCGTCGGGGAAACAAGGCCTATCTCGTCAGCCTCCGCCCGCCCTCGCAGGCGATGAAGCGCCCATCGGCCGTCGCGGCCTGGGTCTGGAACATCCGCAGCGAGCCGAGCGTGCGCCTGCGGATCCGCGGCGGGACCTTCGCCGGCATCGCACGAGAGCTGAGTGAGTCGGCGGAGCTGGTGCAGGCGAGGCAGGCGCTGACCGAGACCGTCGATCTCTTCGACTACGGGGAGTGCAGCATCCATCTACGCGGATTGCCGACGCGCGCGAAGATCAGGGAGCTGCACGGCTACTGGTTCGACACCGGGGTTCCGCTGATGATCGAGCTGCAGGATTGGCGATAAGGGGCAGAACGTTGCCTCTCCTCATCAAGCTTGGAATCTGTGAGTTGGCCGTCGGCGTTCTTTCCGGCTGGGCCATGGTCGCGATGGTCGAGAAGCCCGAGGCGCTCAAACGGCTCGGCGTCCGTCAGCTCGGCCGTATCCGGCAGACCCATCTCGACCTGCTGATGCAGGGCACGATCCTCGCCGCGATCGGCGCTGCGGTGACCGCGGTCCCGACCTGGATCGGGGTCCTCCTCGTCATCGGCGCCTATCTGGCGCCCCTCGGCCTAGGGGTGCTGGCCTTCCGTCCCGAGCTGCAGAAGGGCTCGATCGTCTACCGAGGGTTGAACACCACTGTGTTGGCGGGATTCACCGTCGCCTGGGTCGCTCTGGCCGTCACCGTCCTCTCGCGCTGAGAGGACGGTCGGTTCCAAGTTCCGCGACTGCGACATCACCTCGGTGCGTGACAGGCGTCTAGTAGCCACCGTTGAAGTGAAGCAGGTAAGCCTTCATGTTGGGGTATTTCCATTGAAGCCAATGGTGATGGATTTGAGACCAGGTCCAGCCGCGCTTTTGGTAGCTCGAAGCGACGGGGTTAATCAGATTTCCAATCGAATCTCGGAAACCGAAATCAAACTGGCCCATCTCGGCGACTTCCGGATAGTTCCCGGGTGCGATTCCGACCACTATTGCCACATGCGTAATACCGTCGCCTGGGTGTTCCTCCCAGTCGTAAAAGATTAGGTCGCCGCTTTCTGCTTGAGGAACGGCGTTAGTCTTCAGATTTGACGTAATGTCGGTATAACTCGACGAGAAATGAGACAAGAGGTATTTCTTGAGGTTTGGGACCAGCCACTCAGCAGCAGTACCAGATGCCGTGAGCCCATAGCGTCCTTGGTCAGTCCATACTCCAGGCTGCTTGGGTAGGCCACCCGCCCAGAGCGCATGGCTGACAAACCATGCGCACATCGCTAGTCGCGGTTGTTGGTCTTTGGCATGAGTCAGAGCCCAATAGACGGCACCCTGTCGGTTAAAGAAAGTATTGACGGAAGACGATGGTGGGGGACTTGAAGATGGTGGAGCTTGCGTCCCGCACGGTGGTAGCCCAGGTGAAGGTTGGTTGATGGGCTGACCATCATTGATGAAGTGCTCGTTAAGCCAGCCGCTGCCATAGCCAGGGCCGCCAACGTCGGTAGCCTGCTCCCACATCGTATCCGCAGAACCTTCCACCGCCGTTCCACTCTGGTAGCAATGAACTTCTATGGTCGTCCCGTTGTACACGCCAAAGCCAGAGATACGCTCCGCAGCGTCCCAGTTTGGTTCAGACCGCCAGTAGACGCCTTCTGGGGCGTTCATCACCGAGTACTGCGGGTCAGCTACAGCCTTGGTTGGCATAGCCATTAGTAGTGCGAGAAGCAATAGACCAACAAGCGGACCGCCATCAAGTCTCTTAACAACGCGATTTTCCCGCCACGTCCGCATCATTCTTGCTTCCCTTTCACGAGTTCGCGTGAGCAGCTTAGCGGCTTTCGGCATTGCACTCGTCAGCTCGATTTGCCAAAACTAAGCCCTCATTCTGGGTCTGAATATCAATCTTGGTCCGATTAGTCGATTAACGTAGCGCAGATCGGATAACGTGCCGGATGCTGGGGCGTGGTGCCTCGGTCTACTAGGGACAACCAGGAGAGCGCATGGATGCGACGGGCCGCGCAGGGGCGATCAATCGGATTTCGGCAATAGCGACGCTTGGGTTGCTGGCTGCGGCACTGCTTTGGAGCTGGGTCGGAGAGGCACCTGCCTCGACCGTAAGCGGGCGATCTGCCCAGTCGCACCACCATCGGCATCACTGCCCGCGGCACCATCACCATCATAAATGCCGAGGTCATCATCGGCCGCATCCGCAGGCCTTCGATCCGAGGTCTCCGCACGTTCGGACCGTCAAGGTCTCATTTGGCGGTCGCGGTGGTAGCGCCGACCCGGGCAACGACTACCCGCTGGTCTGGAGGGACGCTCGGCAGGACTCGATGCTTGATAACTGGCGCGAGTACAACCGCGAGTGCACCTCGTTTGTCGCTTGGGCACTGGCTACGAGGAACGGGTTCAACATGCCCTTCTACGACAACGCCATCGGCTGGGGGTCTGACGCCCGAGCGCGCGGCTTCGCGGTAAATTCAACCCCGGCCCCGGGATCAGTGGCGTGGTCCAATGCTGGCACCTTTGGCCATGTTGCCTACGTGCAAGACGTCAGTGGCTCAAGCGTGCATATCGAGGAGTACAACCACGACGGCACCGGGCACTACTCCTCGCGCGTTGTCCCGGCTTCTTCCTTTACTGGCTACATCCATTTCAAGGATCGCCCGGCCGCCCCACCGGTTTCGTCGCCTGCTCCTCAGACTGGGCCGATCGACGACCTCGGGTTCGTCAAGACCACCAACACCCCGGGTACGGTCGAGGCTCACTGGGACACCGTGCGAGGCGGCGCTTTCGTGCGGGCCGGTGATGCCACCTCAGATTTCAGCCCGGCCGATGCGTCCAACGGCACCTGGCAGCTATTCGGTTCAGCCAACGGCGCTCCGGAGCTCGGCTTCGTCAAGACGAAGAG
>Ga0207703_10000337_pt1 | contig 51166 bp, 60 predicted proteins | sample KBSSwiS12_FD_184304 | JGI IMG/M metagenome (GOLD analysis project Ga0207703, IMG submission 184304) | Switchgrass rhizosphere microbial communities from Kellogg Biological Station, Michigan, USA - KBS Switchgrass S1-2 (SPAdes) (version 2) | ecosystem: Host-associated > Plants > Roots >... | reverse complement strand
GCGAGACGTGAATGTGCGAAGACTGGCTGTCGGCGGTCTCCGACCAGCGCGGCATGAAGGTCACCGTCTGTCCGCGACGCATCGCCAGGACGCGCAGGAAGTTTTTGAGCAGCACGGCCTGGTCGGCGATCGCCAACGCATCGCCGGCCCCCACGCAGGCCTCCATGAAGCCGCCGCCGATCTCTTCGTGCATCTTCGCCAGGCGAACGCCCAGCGGCTCGCACATATCGGCGACGGCATTGTAGAAGTCCGCCTGCGCCGCCTGGTAGATGATCAGATCGTGGCTTGGATGCGCCGTCGCGGTCGTCAGGCCGTCATAGCCCTTCTCGGCGAGGGTCTGCGCGGTTTCATCGAAAAGGGTGAACTCCAGCTCGACGCCGATCTTGGGGACGCATCCCATCCCCACGCCGCGGGCCAGCACGCGCCGTAGCAGGCTCCGCGGGCAGAAGCTTTGGGCGTCGCCGGTGAATTCGGCCAGGTAGAGCGCGCTGTCCGACGCCGCTTCGAAGGGCGCCGTGACCCTGCTGGCCCGGTCCACCGCCAGCGTGCTGTCGTGGAAGTCGGCCGCCTCGTCGGTTACGCCGGGCATGTCGAGGAATACGTCCGTGGGGTCCAGCGCCAGCTGGGCCGGCGACATGCCGACGCCCTCAGTCAGCACCTCGTCCAAGTTGGCGGCGCTGACCTTTTGGCCTCGCAGCAGTCCGTTGGTGTCCACCACCGCGATGGTCACGAAACGATCCCGAGTCTCGACCGCCATCTAAAGGTCTCCAGGCTGCTGTTCGATCGAGGCGCGCCGACTTGACCTGCCACCGCGTCAAACTAGGTGGCGCGCTCTGGACGATATTGATATTTTCGGCTGGATATTTGGCATTTTACGCCACAAACGAAGGTGGATGACCGGCCCCATGACGCTCTCGCCTCCCGGGGGTTTTTCGGCGCCCGCCGCGATCCAGGCCAAGGTGTTCGCCGGCATCCTGAACGCGACGGGTCTGGATGGGAGGGGCCGGTCAGCGCTGTTGGCGACCGAGGGCCTGAGAGAGGCCGACCTGGCTGGGTTCGCAGCGACGATCCCGCTCGGCGCCTACGCGCGAATGTTCGACCGACTCGCCAGCTTGCTGGGAAACCCGACACTTGGCCTCGATATCGCCCATCGAGTGGGCCCGGGCCTGGTCGGCGCGATTGGCTATGTGTTTCTTTACTCGCCGTCCCTGGGCGCCGCCATCCAGTCGTTCTCGGAGAGCGTCTTCAGCATTCAGGGCGTCACGCGCTTGAGCTTCGAGCGCGGTCCGCCGCCGACGTTGGCCTATGTTATCGCCGACGAAACCATTCACCCGCGGCGGCACGATGTGGAGTTCTCGCTAGGGTACGTACACGCCCTGATCCGCGCCTACCTCGGCGACAAATGGACCCCGCGAGAAGTCCACTTTGAACACGTTCGCATCGGCGATCGCAGCAAGTACGACAGCGTCTTCGGATGTCCGGTGTACTTCGAGCAGGACCGCAACGCCATGGTGCTGGATCCGCAGGAGCTGGAGCGGGGCGCGGCGAGCGCCGACCCGAACCTCGTCGCCATCCTCAAACACTACATCGAGCTGGTCGGCGATCGCCAGGCGGTGACTACGCTGACCGAAAGCATCAATCAGGTGCTTTCCGGGCTGATCGAGACCCAGCCCGTGCCGATGTCCAAAGTCGCGGCCCACCTGGGCGTGAGCGAGGAGACGCTGCGCAGGCGGCTCAGGGAAGAAGGGACCTCCTTCCGCGACATCGTCCGCCGCAAGCGGATCGCCATCGCGCGGCGCTACCTCCTGGAAACCAGGATGAGCGTTCTGCAGGTGGCCCAGAGGGTCGGCTATGGCGAGACCGCCAGCTTCACCCGGGCCTTCATCGCCGAAACCGGAACATCGCCCCTGCGGTTTCGAAGCCGCCCATGACGAATTCGGCGCCAACGGCAACGCCAGGCGCAGCCGCGCCCTAGCCGCGCGGTCTTGAAGCGCGTCGACCAGCCCAGGTCGCGGTGAACTAGAACTTGTATTCGATGCTCCCGCCGACCCAACGCGGATGCGCATAGGTCGCTTGGGCGGAACCGAAGATCGAGCTGTTGTCGAGGTCGTAGACGCGATACCGCTTGTCGGTGACGTTGTTGACGACGAGCGACAGTTTCCACGAGTTCAGCGCGTAGGAAACCTGGACGTTGCCGACGACGTGACCCGGCTCCAGGTCGATCGGCGCATTGAAGGTCGTGAAATAGCTGCTGCTGTCGTAGCGCCAGTCTGTCGAAAGCGTCAGGACCCCGGGGCCGACATCCCGATTGTAGGCTCCGCGCCAGCCCACGCTCCAACGCGGGGCCTGTGGCATCAGGCGATCGGTGATCCGTCCCGTCGGCATGGTGACGCCCTTCACCTTGGTGTCGAGGTAGGTGACGAACGCCCCGAGCGTAAGGCCGTCGAGGGGTCGGGCGTTGGCCTCAAACTCGGCCCCGTTGATCTCGGCCGGGAGATTCCGGATGACCGCGGTCAACCCCTGGAAGATGAAAGCCTGGTAGTTGTGGTAGTCGTAGTGGAAGACGGCGCCATTCAGGTCCAGCTGGTGGCTCAACGTCGAAATCTTGAAGCCACCCTCGTAATCCGTCAGCACTTCCTGCTTATAAGGAATGGTTGAATTCAGGTAGTTGCCGTTGGCGTCGGTGGCGAGGAAATTCGGAATGTCGAACCCGCCGCTCTTGGTGCCGCGGTTGGCGCTCACGTAAAGAAGGACGCCGGAGATCGGCCTGTATTCCAGGCCAACTTTTCCCGACCAGTTTTTGTAGACTTGGGTGGCGAGGTTGCTCGTCGTGGGATTGAAGACGTCATCAACCGTTCCGTTGATGGCGTGCTCGTAGTTATCCTTCTTGCGGTCATTGCTGTAGCGAGCGCCCAGCACGAAGCTCAGGTCGTCGGTCAGCTTGTATTCGCCCTGTCCGAATACGGCGTACGACGTCGTACGCTGAGGACCGCCCACGAGAAGGTTGAGGCTGAAGATCGGCGCATCGATCATCGCGTGCGCGTTCGAGTCGACGATTAGCCCGTAGACACCGCCCACCCAGGTGAGCCGGTCAGTCTTACCCGAGAGCCGCACCTCCTGCGAAACCTGCCAGAGGTTCTGGTGCTGAAAATAGTTGAAGGCGCTGACGGGCGAGACGTCACTGTCTTCGCCGTAGTTCTTGTGAACAGTTTGGTAGTCGGTGATGGACGTGAGCTGCACGCCGTCGCCCAGGCCCTGTTCGTAGCGAGCCGTCGCGCTCCAGAAGGTCCGACTGAATGCCGGCACCTTGTCGAAGGAGGCGGTGAACGGATTATTGTCCGGTTCCTTGTAGCCCCAGAAATCGATGCCGCCGGGGTTTGGGACGCCGAGCCCGTCGGCGTTCACCGAACCGGCGAGCCAGGTGTAGGGCGCGCTGGTCTCGTGGTCGTTGCGCATGCCCTGGACCTTGAGGCGCAGCAGGCCCCTGTCGCCGACGTCAGCCTCGAGTTGGAGGCGGGCGGCATAAAATCTGCGGCTGCCGATGTCCGGACCGACGCGGTTCTTGATGTAGCCGTCGTAGTCATCGGTGCTGAACGAAAGCCTGGCGCGAGCGCGATCCGTCAGCGGACCGCTGATCGCACCTTCGGTCGCGATCTCGCCATAGCTTCCGAACGTCGCGCTCGCGAAGCCTTGGAAGGTCCGGGTGGGTTTGGCGGTGATGTACTGCACCAGACCGCCTGTGGCGTTGCGGCCGAACAGCGTGCCTTGCGGACCGCGCAACACCTCGATCCGCTCGAGGTCGTAGTTCTGCCCGCTGATCGCGGACATCGCGCTCGAATAGACTTCGTCGTTGTAGAAGGCGATCGGCGCCTCCTGCGAGTCCGCGAAATCGTTCTGAGACACGCCACGGATGTTGAAGGCGACGGTCGTCGGGCTGAATTCCTGGACCTGCAGGCTCGGGACGTAGTTCACCAGCGCCGTGACGTCCTGGTGGCCGATCGCCTTCACGGCCTCGCGCCCGACGGCGGTGATCGACAAGGGAACGTCCTGGATATTCTGCGCCCGCTTCTGCGCGGTGACCACGATCTCCCCCAGCGTGGCCCCTGTCGTCGCGGCCGTCGCGCCTTCGGCGTGGGCGCTCTGGGCGCACAGCGCCGCCCCGATCGCCCAGGACGCCGAGGCCAGCCAGCGCGTCCGATTGCAGCTCTTCATGGTGGTTCCCCTCCGGGCGCGTCCTCATTCCCGCGCCAATCCAGGGTCACGCTACCGTCAAAATGCGCAAACCGTCAACGTTTGTGCGATGTTTGGTCCCATTGTTGAAAATGTGCAACCTCTGAGGGCTCCCCCTGCCTGCGGCGCCCATTGCGGAGGCGTCCAGGGCCACGATGCGAAGTTCGCTCGCTTTTTTCATTGACCTAAGTTGCGTTATATCAACAATATAATAATTCCTGCTAACTTGTTACGATTTTGAGGACCCGGCGCAGCACGTTTGGCGACCCGGCCCCAGAGGATTCAGGACCATGGACGGCACCGCGGACACTGCCCCGGCGACGAGCTCCGATGAAAACCTGGCCGAGGCCTTGCTCGATCGAGCACGGCGACTCGTTCCCCTGCTTCGCGAGCGCGAAGCCGCCGCCAACGCCGCGCGCCAAGTTCTCCCCGAGACCATCGAGGACTTCGCTCGTGCGGGTTTCTTCAAGGTCCTGCAGCCGGCGAGATATGGCGGCTACGAGCTCCCGCCCAGTGTCTATTGCGCGATCGCGCGAACCCTGGCCGAAGGTTGCATGAGCAGCGCCTGGGTATACGGCGTGATCGCGGTCCACAACTGGCAGCTCGCGTTGTTCGACGAGCGGGCGGCGCAGGACGTGTGGGGCGCAGACGCCACGGCTCGGATCAGCTCGTCCTATATGCCGGTGGGCAAGGTCCGCCGCGTCGACGGCGGCTACCGCCTGAGCGGTCGCTGGGCGTTTTCGAGCGGATCGGCGCACTGCGACTGGGTCATACTGGGCGCGGTCGTACCGCCGGATGCGGACAATCCGCAGCCGGAGCCGCGGAACTTCCTGGCGCCGCGGGCGGACTATCAAATCGTCGACACCTGGGATGTGATGGGTCTGTGCGCCACGGGCAGCAACGACATCGTCGTCGCCGACGCCTTCGTGCCGGACTATCGCACAATTCGCGAGCTCGACATGTTCGAGCTCACCTGCCCCGGCCACACGGCCAACACGGGCAGCCTCTATCGCATCCCGTTCGCCCAGCTGTTCAACCGCACCGTTTCGACGACGTCGCTTGGCGCGCTCCGGCGGGCGCTAGGCGCGTTCATCGAAACGACCCGTGAGAAGCGCGCCACCTACACCGGCGAGCGTCTGGCCCGAGATACGACGATCCAGCAGGCCGTCGCCGAGGTCGAGCGCACGCTGGACGAGCTCCAGCTCGTTCTCGACCGGGATCTCGATGAACTCTGGACGCGCGCCGACGCCGGCGACTGGCCCATGCTGCGCCGCGCCGAGCTGGGCGTGTCGACCACGTCGACCGTCAGCCGCTGCGTCACGGAGATCGACAAGCTGATGCGGTTCAGCGGCGGCAAGGCCATCTATCGCGGCAATGTCGTGCAGCGAGCCTTCCTCGACATCCACTGCGCGCGGGCACACGTCGCCAACAATCCCCTCCCCTATGTGCGCAATCTTGGCGCGCTGTACTTCGGGCTCCCGAACGAGTGCCTCGACATCTGAGCTGCGGGCGCCAGGCTCCTCCCGCCTGGACGACGCTTGCGGTGGGACCCGCGCCGGCTGGAATGGCGGGCGCGGGCCCTTACCGGCGTCGATCAGGCCAAGTCCGCGAAAGTCGCTGCGACGGCCGGATGGACGAGGCGGCCGGCACGCACATTGAGGCCGGCGGCAAGGCCCGGATCCGCGGCGGCGGCGGCGTCGAACCCGCGGCCGGCGATCGCCCGCACATAGGGGGCCGTCGCCGCTTCCAGGGCATAAGTCGAGGTCAGCGGCGCCGCGCCGGGCATGTTGGCGACGCAGTAATGGACGACCTCATCGACCACGTAGGTTGGTTCGCCGTGGGTGGTCGGCCGGCTTGTCTCGAAGCAGCCGCCCTGGTCGATGGCCACGTCCACCAGCACCGCGCCCGGCTTCATCGTGGCCAGGTCCGTGCGCCGGATCAGTTTCGGCGCCGCCGCGCCGGGGATGAGCACGCAGCCGATCACGAGATCCGCCTCGACGATCAGTTCGCGAATAGCGGCCTGCGTGGAATAGACGGTCTTCACCTGCCCCCGGAACAGATCATCAAGCTGCTCCAGCCGGGTCACAGAGACGTCGAGCAGCGTCACGTCCGCATTGTGGCCGACCGCCACCTGGGCCGCGTGCTTCCCGGACGTCCCGCCGCCGAGGATGAGCACCCTGGCTGGCGACACGCCGGGTGCGCCCCCCAGCAGCATTCCGCGGCCGCCCGCCGGCCGGAGCAAATGATAGGCGCCGACATCCACCGCCATGCGACCGGCGACCTGGCTCATCGGCGTCAGCAGCGGCAAACGGCCCGCGCCGTCGACGACGGTCTCGTAGGCCACCGCCGTGCAGCCCGAGGCGACGAGCCCTTCCGCCTGTCGGCGGTCCGCCGCGAGATGGAGATAGGTGAAGAGCAGATGATGCGGCTTAAGCAGCGCGATTTCCGACGCCTGCGGCTCCTTCACCTTCAGGATCATGTCGGCTTCGCCGAAAACTGCGGCGGCGTTCGACAATACCGTCGCTCCCGCCGCCCTATAGTCCTCATCGCCGACGCCGACGCCGGCGCCTGCGCCAGCCTGGACGTAGACCTGGTGTCCATCCGCGACGAGGCCGCCCACCAATGCGGGCGTGGCTGCGACGCGCGCCTCCTGAGTTTTGATTTCTGTGGGAACGCCGACCTTCATGAGTTCTTCCCCTTCGAACTAGGTAAGTCCGAAATATCCGCCTATTGCTTGGGGAAGTCCGGCGAAAACCCGTCGCCGAATCGCGCCTAAATCTAAGATTCTTCGACCCTTTGGTGATGTCTTGGTGAAATCTGCAAAACTCGACCGAACCGACGCGGCATTGCTTCGAACCCTCCAGCAGCAAGGCCGCATCACGAACAGCGAGCTGGCGAGAACGGTCTCGCTCGCGGAATCATCTTGTCTACGACGTGTGCGCCAGATGGAGCATGACGGCGTGATCGAGCGGTACGCCGCGATCATTGACCAGCGATCCGTGGGCCTGCCGCTGAACGTCTTCGTCACCCTGAGCCTGACCAGCCAGGCCGACGCGGCGCTGAAGACCTTTGAGCGCGAGGTCAGCGCCGTGACCGAGGTCATGGAGTGCTACCTGATGACGGGGACGTCGGACTATCTGCTGCGGGTGGTGGCCGCCGACGTCGACGACTTGGAGCGGATCCACTCCACCCGCCTCAGCCGGCTTTCGAACGTGTCGCGGATCACGAGCAGCCTCGCGCTTCGCCAGGTGGTTCGGCGAGCGGAACTGCCCGTGACAACTGCGAGGTTTTGATCAGGCGCTGCCGGAGGCGGGTTCGATTTGCTCGGCCGAGCGCTTCACGAACGGAGCCCCGTTTTCACCCGAGCCGACCTCCGCCTGAAGCAAATCGACGAACACCTTCACCTTCGAGAGCATGTAGTGCCCCTTGGGGAACAAGACGTAGAGGGGCAGACGGTGCGAGACCGCATGCGGCAGGACGAGCTCCAGGCGCCCGGCGGCCAGATCCTCCTCGATCAAAAAACGGGGCAGGTACGCCAGCCCCATTCCGGCGAGCATCGCCTGACGGGTCACCCTCACGCTGTTGGACGTCAGCGGGCCGCGGCTGACCGACACCACCTGATCACTCGATAGCCGCCACTCGCCTGGGCGCGAGAGGTGGGTTTCGATGAGGCACTGATGTTCCTTCAGCTCGGCCGCCGTGGCCGGCCGGCCATGGCGCCTCAGGTAGTCGGACGAGGCCGCCAGCGCCATTTCGAAATCGCAAAGCTTCACCGCCTCGAGGGCGTCATCGTACGGCTCGTCGACCCAGAAGGCGACATCGAAGCGGCCGCGCAGCAGGTCCGCCTTGCTGTCGGAAAGATTCAGGTAGATCCGAACATCCGGGTACATGTTCAGAAAGGTCGGGATGACCTCCGTCACCCGGAACAGGGAGGAGACGACGGGCGCGTTGATCCTCAGCTCGCCACGCGGCTTCGAGGTCATCCCCGCCAGGACCTGGTTGGCTTCGTTGACCTCGTCGACAATGCGGGCGCAGCGGTCATAGATCTGACGGCCGGCGGGCGTCAGAGCGATGGTCCGCGTCGTCCGGTCCAGCAGCTTCAAGCCCACGCTGTTCTCGAGGCGGGCGATCTGCCGGCTCACGGCCGCCTTGGAGAAGCCCATCGCTTCAGCGGCGGCCGAGAAGCTGCCGGTCTCCACGACCGCCGCGAACGACATCATCGCCACGGCGTTGTCGACATCCAACTTTTCATCCATGACCCAAAGCTCTGGATATTTTTGCAGATTGTCAACGATCGCGCCGTGACGTTTTCGCCGGTGGTCAATCGTAGAGAGGGGTCAGTTCCGTCGGATCCGCCTTGCCCTGGTTCCTGCCAAGCTCCGCCCGCGCCTGCCCCCCTTTGGTCGGGATCAGCTGGGCGAACACCTCGAGCTGGTGGCCATCGGGATCGAGGAAGTAGATCCCGACAGAGACGCCGTGATCGAGGATCTCCTGTATCCGGACGTTCTTCTGGAGCAACCGGCCGTAGACCCTACGTAGCGGATCCAGGTCGCTGTCGCAGTCCAGTTCCAGCCCGATGTGCTCGAACTCCTTCCCGCGCGATGCGTTCGGGTCTCCTGGGAACAGCGCAAGGTCGTGATCGCTTTCGCCGAAGCTCAGAAACAGGCCTCCGGCATAGGGCCCATCCGTCACGCGGGTGGTGACGCTCATGCCCAGCACCTCGCCGTACCATGCGGCGGACGCCACAGGATCGCGTACATAGAGCACCACGTGCGCGATGCGCTTGATCCTAGGCATGGGCATGATGCGTCGCTCCAAGGTTCGCCGGAATGGCGGGAAGCCAGGTCAGATCCGTAATCTCGCTGAATTCGCGCCATTCCTTGCGCCAGCTGATCCCGCCATCGAGGCTGCGGAACAGGTCCCCGAACTTCGAGCCCGCCAGGACAAGCGAAGGATCGGCTGGATTGACGCCGATCGCCCAGAAGCAGGAGTTGGGCTGAACCGGCAGCGGAGCGTTCTCCCAGGTCTCGCCGCCGTCGGGCGATCGCAGGAACATGGCCGTCGTCCCCGGCGTGCCGTCGCCGATCCCCAGAAACAGCTCCAGGTCGCTGCCCGGCTTCCGCACCAGGACACGCGAATAGTAGATCCCCCAGGTCTCCTTGACGTCCCGGCGGCTCCAGGTCTCGCCGCCGTCGCGGGACAAGTAGATCCCGTTCACAGAGAGGGCCACGACGCGCTTCGGCGAACCGGGCAATATCACCACGCTGTGGATGTCAGAATTGCCGCGAAACTGCGACGGCCAGGCCGTGTCGATGCGGCTCCAGTTGTCGCCGCCGTCGAGTGTCCGGAAGAGCCCCCCTTCTTCGACGCCCACCCAGATCTCTCGCGGGTCGTCCGGGGCGACGGTCATCGCCAGCATCCGCGGACGGCTGACGCCCGCGCATTTCGGCGGCATCAGCAGCGGCGTCTGCTCCCAGGTCGTCCCTCCATCGGCCGACCGGAAGAAGGCGGCTCGTGTCGGCGATCCCGTGCCGGCATACATCAGCAACGGATCGCTCGGCGCGACGACCAGCTTCCAGATTGCGAAGTCGTTCAGAACGCAATCCACACGATGCCAGGTGACGCCGCAGTCGTCGCTGCGGAAAAGGCCCCGCTCCGCGCCGGCGAACACAGCCATCGGATTACGCGGATCCGGCAAAAGGCAGCGGACGCAGTCGTCGTACTCCAGCTCCTGGTCGACCGACAGGCGATGCCAGGTCTCGCCGTTGTTGTGACTGCGGATGACGGCTTGGCCGTCGGTGGACACTAGCAGCGTTCTTTGCGGTTCCATGCGCGCTCCAGTTTAGTGAGGTCGAGCCGGGTCGAAAGCCGCTCCGCTCAGGAGAGGTTCACCCAGACGCTCTTGGTTTCGCTGTAGAGCTCCATCGCCTGGCGGCCGTGCTCGCGGCCCCAGCCCGACTGCTTGAAGCCGCCGAAGGGCGTCGCCGGATCTATAAGGTTGAAGCAGTTGACCCAGACCGTGCCGGCCTGCAGCGCGCGGGCCAGGCGATGGGCGTTCTTGACGTCCGACGTCCAGACGCCGGCGGAGAGCCCGTAGTCGGAATCGTTGGCCTGTCGCACGACGTCATCAGGGTCGCGCCAGGGAAGAGCGCTCAGCACCGGCCCGAAGATCTCCTCGCGCACGATGCGCATCTGCGGCCTCGCATCGGCGAAGATGGTCGGCTCGAAGAAGTAGCCGCGGTCCTTGCCGGGCGGACGTCGTCCGCCGGTCACCAGCCGGGCGCCCTCCCCGCCGCCGATGTCGACATAGGCGCTCACCCGGTCCCACTGCTCCTGCGACACGAGAGGGCCGAAGGTGGTGTCCGGGTCGAGGCCGTCGCCGATCTTGAGCTTCGCCGCGCGCTGAGCAACGGCGTCCAGCAGGGCCTCGTAGCAGTCGGCGTGCGCATAGAGCCGCGATCCGGCGGTGCAGGTCTGGCCCTGGTTGAAGAAGATGCCTTGGGCGATAGCATCCGCCGCCGCCTCGAGGTCGGCGTCGGGAAAGACGATTTGGGGCGATTTTCCGCCGAGCTCCAGCGAGACCTTTTTCAGATTGCCCGCCGAGGCGCGGACGATCGACTTGCCGACCTCGGTCGAGCCGGTGAAAGCCACCTTGTCGACCCCCGGGTGCTCGACCAGCGCCGCGCCGGCGTCGCCGAATCCGGGGACGACGTTGATGACGCCCGGCGGGAAGCCCGCCTCCAACGCCAATTCCCCGAGCCGCAGCGCCGTCAGCGGCGTCTGCTCCGCCGGCTTCAGGATGACGGCGCATCCAGCTGCAACGGCGGGCGCCACCTTCCAGGCCGCCATCGACAGCGGATAGTTCCAGGGCACGATGAGCCCGGCCACGCCCACCGGCTCGCGCGTCGTATAATTGAGGATCTCCGCTCCGCTACGCGGCGACACCGGGAGGGTCTCGCCGCCGAACTTCGTCGGCCAGCCGGCGAAATAGCGGAACGTCTTGATCGAACCTTCGATCTCGACGGCGCGGGTGAACAGCGCGGGCTTGCCGTTATCGAGGCACTCCAGGACAGCGAGCTCCTGGGCGTCACGCTCGATCAAATCCGCGAGGCGGTTGAGAAGACGCGAGCGCTCCATCACACTCATCTTGCGCCAGGCGGGGCTCTCGAAGGCCTCGCGAGCCCGCTGGACCGCCAGTTCGACGTCGGCCGCGCCACCGCGGGCCACCTCCGCGAGATGCTCGCCGGTGGCCGGATTGAGGCTGGCGAAGGTCTCGCCCGACATCGCCGCTCTACGCTCCGCGCCGATCAGCAACAGCTGCGGCGACGCACGGAGTTCGGCCTTCAGGCGATCAGCGATCTCGAAGGCGGTCTCGGTCATGGCTTGCTCCTGCTCGGCCAGCGATGGCCCGCCGAGCAGCTATATCGCCATCCCTTTTGGGAAACAATATATCTGTTTTGGTTGTTTCGTTGTCTTTTAGCGACAATTGAGCTAGGCCGACGGACGGATCAACGGATCGGGGGGCGTCAGTGAGTGAGACACGCGTAGCCGAGCTCGCCGCGCGTCTGGGAGACGCCCGGCAAACGGGACGTCCGATCGCCAGGATCGACGCCTCCCTTCGGCCAACCGATGTGACCGAGGCCTACAGTGTGCAGCGCGCCACGCAGGTGCGCCGTGGGGCGGGCGCCGCCGGCTACAAGCTCGCCCTGACCAGCGCCGGCGCGCAGCGCGCCTTTGGGTCGGACTCGCCCGTTGTCGGGGCGCTGGCCCCCGAGGACGTGCTTTGGTCTCCCGCCACGCTGCAGGCCGATGGCCTTCCCTGGTTCGCCGAAGCCGAGGTGGTCTTCGCCATTAGGGAAGCGCTCGATCCGGCGAAGGCGCCATTTTCCGCCGATGCTGTCCGCGAATGCATCGCCAGCGCGCACGTCGGGATCGAGATCTGCAGCTCCCGCTACGGGTGGGACGACGTGAGCCTGCCGGAACTGGTGGCCGACAACGCGAACGCCCGCTCGCTGGTGATTGGCCCGGCGATAATGAACTGGCGCGATGCGGACCTGACAAATACGCCCGTCACCCTGCGACGAAGGGGGCGCCCCGACGTAGAGGGCTCCACCAGCGCCGTGCTCGGCGGCCCGTTCCTCGCGCTGACCTGGCTCGCCAACTGGCTCGCCCGCTCAAACTCGCAACTCGCGCCCGGCGATGTCGTGGCGAGCGGCAGTTGCACCGGCGTGACCGAGCTGGGCGTCGACGAGGACATCGTCGCCGATTTCGGCGCGCTCGGCCGAGCGCGCGCGATTATCAAACCCGGAAATGGAAGTGGGAGACGGACATGAGCATGGACCTCGGAATCGCCGGCAAGGTCGCCATTGTGACGGGTGGCAGCGTCGGCATCGGCGCGGAGACGGCGCGCAAACTGGCGCGCGAGGGCGTGAAGGTCGTGATCGCGGCCCGGACGCGCGAAACGCTGGAGGCCACCGCCGCCGCAATCCGCGCCGAGACGGGTGGCGAGGTCGCACCGGTCACGGTCGAAGCCAGCGACAGCGCTTCGGTCCGCGCCATGGTCGCCGAGACGGCGCGCCTGTTCGGTAGCGTGGACATCCTCGTCAACTGCGCCGCGGCGCCGGGCGGCCTGGTGCGCAACGACCTCGACGAGGCGGACGAGGACAAGCTGCTGCTCGATCTGAACATCAAGCTCGTGGGCTACTTCCGGACCTGCAAGGCTTGTGCGCCGTACATGCGCAAGGCCGGCTGGGGCCGGATCGTCAACGTCGGCGGTCTGACTGCGCGATCCACCGAGGCGCTCAGCGGGATGCGCAACGCGGCCCTGGTGCACCTGACGAAGACCCTGTCGGACCAGCTCGGACCCGATGGGATCACCGTCAACATCGTGCATCCCGGCGTGACCCGGACAGAGCATGTCGAGAGCTGGTTCGCCGAGCTGGCGGGTCGGGAAGGCATTTCCTACGAAGCCTTCGTGAAACGCGAGGCGGCAGATCCAGCGGCTATCCGGCGAATGCTCGAGCCCGAGGAGGTCGCTGACGTGATCCTCTTCCTGTCATCGCGCCTGGCGAGCGGCCTCACGGGCGAATCGATCGCGGTGGACGGCGGCCTCTCGCGCGCCGTCTTCCTCTAAGGCGATCGGAGAAGCTGATTGTTGAAAAACAGCAACCTTCATGGTTGAAGTAGACTTATTGTTGTGCAATTGGTTGGTCGTCGCGCCCAGTCTCAAATCCCGCAGCGGCACCTAGGTAGGAGAGCGCAATGACCGGACGGCCCGCCAACTTCCACGGCCTCCACATCCGCAAATGGTACGAGTACGAGGAGCAAACGCTCGCCGTCGAATCCGGCCCGCTTGCCGACGGCGAGCCCCTGGCGAAGCTGGTGATCGCCGCTACGATCGAAAATCCCCACGCAGGGACCTATGTCGAGGCCTTCGACGAGGTCATCGCAGCCTCGGCTCACCTGGGCGCGGAGTTCGCCCGGCGCCTCGGCAACCGCCTCGGCGGCCGAGCCGTGCAAAGCTACGGCAAGGCCGCCCTCGTCGGCGCCAACGGCGAGTACGAGCACGGCAACGCCTTCCTCACGACGACCTTCGCCGAGCCCGTCCGCGACGCCGTCGGCGGTGGCCAGTCGTGGGTGCCGTCGTCGGGCAAGCGCGGCGGCCCCGGCACGGAAATCGACATTCCGCTGGCCCACAAGGACGCGCTCTATGTCCGCTCGCATTACGACACCTTCTCGGTGACCTTCACGGACTCGCCAGGGCCCAATGAGGTGGTGGTCGCGGTAGCGGTCGCGACGCGCGGGCGGCTGCACGCGCGCCTAGGCGGCCTCAAGCACGCGGAGATCGTCGGCAAGGACGGGCTCCGCTAGGCAGGCGATGACGATGAGCGCGCTGGACTCCCCCTCGGACGACAGCCCGGCAGCGGCCGACCCCTTGCTGCCCGGCGAGCACGTGTCGTTCCACGCAGCGAACGGTCTTCGTTTCTGCGTGCGAGAATGGGGCGCGGCGCAGAACCCGGCGCTCGTGCTCCTGCACGGCCTGCGCGGCTTTTCCGCCACCTGGCGGGGGGTCGCGCGCGCCTTCTCGTCGGACTGGCGGCTCATCGCGATCGACCAACGCGGCCGTGGCGACAGCGAATGGGACCCGGGCGCGAACTACTACACCGACGCCTATCTCGCCGACCTCGAGGCGATCGTAGAGGCCCTGGCCCTCAAACGCTTCGTGCTGGTCGGTCATTCGATGGGCGGGACCACGGCCTACGTCTATGCCGCGCGCCACCCCGATCGGCTGAACGCCCTCGTCATCGAGGACATCGGGCCGGGCTCGTCCGCCAGCGGCGCCGGCGCCGAACGGATCCGGCGCGAAATGGCTGAGCTGCCGTTATCATTCCCGCACTGGCGCGCGGCGCGGGACTACTGGCGCCGCACCCGGCCCGGACTGGGCCGTGAGGCGCTCGAGCAGCGGCTCTCGGAAAGCCTGCACCAGGACGAGGACGGCCGTATCGTCTGGCGCTACGACGCCGCCGGCATCAGTCGCACCCGGCTCGATCCGGACCCGGCCCGCGTGGTCGACCTCTGGCCCGTCGTCGAACGCATCGCCAACCCGACCCTCGTGATCCGCGGGGAACGCTCGGATTTCTGCCCGCAGCCGACGGTCGAAGAGATGACCCGTCGCAATCCGTTGATCTCTAGCGTCACCGTCCCCGGCGCCAGCCACTATGTGCACGACGACGCTCCGGACCTCTTCAACCAGCACCTTCGCCGCTTCATCGAGCGGACGCAGGCCGCGTCACCCCTGTAGGAATCGCGCCATGCCTCTCGACATCCAGACCGCGGGCCAGATCGACCAAGCCTCGCTCTACCACCCCTTCACCTCGGTGGCGGACTTCATGAGCGAGGGTCCGACGATCATGACGGAGGGCCGGGGCGTCCGCGTGACGGACATTCACGGCCGCGAGTACCTCGACGGCATGGCCGGGCTGTGGTGCGTGAACCTCGGCTACGGGCGCGAGGACATCATCGAGGCCATGGCCGCCCAGAGCCGCAAGCTGCCCTATTTTCACACCTTCAACAGCATGTCGACGGACGTGGCGATCGAGTGCGCCGAGGCGCTGCTCAAGCGCGCTCCGGTCCCGATGGCGCGCGTGTTTTTCGGCGTTTCCGGCAGCGACGCCAACGAGACCCAGCTCAAGTTGATCTGGTACTACAACAACCTGCGCGGACGGCCGCAGAAGAAGAAGATCATCGCCCGTTGGAGTGGCTATCACGGCTCCGGCGTTGCGACCGCAAGCCTGACCGGCCTGGCGAACATGCACGGCCCGTTTGACCTGCCGCAGGGCCCGTTCCTGCATGTCTCCAATCCTCATCACTATCGCAAGGCGGCCGAGGGCGTGTCCGAACGGGAGTTCTCCCGCCAGCTCGCCGCCGAGCTCGAAGCGCTGATCGCCCGCGAAGGCGCCGACACCATTGCAGCCTTCTTCGCCGAGCCGGTGATGGGCGCCGGCGGGCTGATCCCGCCGCCGGAGGGGTATTTCGAGGAGATCGTGCCGATCCTGCGCCAGCACGACATCCTGCTGGTCGCCGACGAGGTCGTCTCCGGCTTCGGGCGGCTGGGGACCTACTGGGGCGGACAATCCTTCGGGCTCGAGCCCGACCTGATCACCGCGGCCAAGGGGGTGACCAACGGCTACTTCCCGATGTCGGTCTGCTACATCTCGCCGAAGATCTGGGACGTGATCGAGGGCGCCGCGGCCAAGACGGGGGTGTTCGGCCACGGCTATACCTATTCGGCGCATCCGGTCGGCGCGGCCGCCGCGCTCGCGACCCTCAAGGCGATCGACGAGGAAAAGGTGGTCGACAACGTCGCCCAGCTCTCGCCCCATCTGCACCAGGCGCTGCGGCAGGCGGTGGGCGACCATCCGCTGGTCGGCGAAATCCGCGGCTACGGCTTCATGGTCGGCGTCGAGCTGGTGGCGGACAGGGCGGCCAAGACGCCCTTTGCGCCGGAGCTGCGTATGGGACGCCGGGTGTTCAAGGCGGCGGCGGAACGTGGGCTGATCACCCGAGCCCTGGGCGATACGCTCGTCTTCGCCCCGCCGCTGGTCTTCACGCGGGCCGACATCGACGAACTTGCCGCGATCTTCCGCGCCTCGCTCGACGCCGTGGCCGCGACTCAGCCATGAGCAGCGTCCGTCGGAATGGCGCCGAGGCGCTGCTCGAGGCGGCCCGGCGCTTCGGGGCGAGCGTCTGCTTCGCCAATCCTGGAACCACCGAGCTCGTCCTCGTCCGCGCCCTGGACAAGATCCCGGGACTGCGGCCGGTGCTCGGTCTCTTCGAAGGGGTCTGCACCGGGGCCGCCGACGGCTACGCCCGGGTCTCGGGCCAACCGGCGCTTACGCTCCTGCACCTCGGTCCGGGCTTCGCCAACGGGATCGCCAATCTGCACAACGCGCGCCGGGCGCATTCTCCGATCATCAACATCATCGGCGACCACGCCACCTGGCATCTGCCCTATGACGCCCCGCTCACCTCGGACATCGAGTCCCTGGCCCGGCCGGTGTCTGGGACGGTGATCCGCTTGGCCGCCGCCGCGTCGCTTGAAAACGACGTCGCCGAGGCCTTCTCCAAGGCCCTGACGCCTCCGGGGTCGGTCGTCACCGTGATCGCCCCCACCGACGTCATGGAAGCTGTGGCGCCGGACGCCGCGCCATCGGCGCTGGCGACGCCGACGCCGGAGACCGTCCCCCCGGAACGGATCGCCACCTGCCTCGGCGCCCTGAAGGGGACCGGCCCGTTCGTTCTGCTGCTGGGGGCCGGCGCGCTTGCCGCGCGAGCGCAACGCGCTGCAGCGCGCATCGCCGACGTCTGCGGGGGGCGCCTGCTGATGGAGCCCTATCCGCCTATCGTCGAACTCGGGGGACACCTCCCGCGGCTGGAGCGCCTCGCCTATTTCCCCGACGACGTCCAGCGCCAGCTCGGCGAGGCGACGGTCATCCTCGTTGGCGCGCGGGCGCCGGTCAGCTACTTCGGTTATGAGGGCCAGCCCAGCGCGCTGGTGAGCGGGGAGCGCCTGGTCGAGCTCTCAAGGCCCGGCGAAGACGGTGCGGCGGCGCTTGAGGCCCTGGCGGAAGCGCTGGGCTGCGCGTCCGCCCCGCGCCCCGAGCCACCCCCTGCTGCGCCCCCGACGGCCCCAGCCCTGTTCTCCCCGGCGGTCGTCGTCGAGGCGCTGATTGAGGCGATGCCCGAGGGCGCGATCGTCTCGCTGGAAGGCGCGACCCTAGGAGGTCCCTTCCTGAAGGAGGCTCATCGCGCGCGGCGCCACCGGGTCATGACCAACACCGGCGGGGCCATCGGACAGGGCTTGCCGTGCGCCGTGGGAGCCGCCATCGCCTGCCCCGACGCCCGTATCGTCGCCCTGCAGTCGGACGGTAGCGCCCACTATACCCTGCAGGCGCTCTGGACCATGGCCCGGGAGCGGCTGCCGGTCACCGTGATCATCGCCGCGAACCATCGCTACGGCATCCTACAGACCGAGCTTCGCCGGTCCGGCGCCGAGCTCGAAGCCCCGGTGCTGGAGCGACTGACGCGCCTTGACGATCCAAGCGCGGACTGGGTCTCGCTGGCGCAGGGCTACGGCGTCGCCGCGGTGCGCGCGACCGACGCAGACAGCTTCCGCGCCGCGCTCGCCGCCGGATTCGCGGCGCCAGGCCCCATGCTGATCCAGGCCGAACTGCCATGAACGACTATCCGCGGGTGAACCCGCACGAGCCCTCGACCGCCTCGGCAAGGGTCGGCCTCCCCTTTTCCAGCCTGGCGTCCGCCATGGCCGTGGGGGTGCTGGGCGCGCTGATCATCTGGATAGTGCCCGGCTTCATGAGTCTGGCGCCCGGGCTGGCGCCTCTGAATGATCGACAGCTGGGCTATCTGGTCTCGTGGGACATCAATGTCATGGCGGTGACGATCGCGGCGAGTGCGGTCCTGCTGCATCGGATCAACTGGCGGACGCTGGTGGCGACGGGCCTCCTTCTGGTCGCCGCGGGGAACATCTCAACTGGGCTGTCTCATGACTATTGGAGCCTTGTCGCGACCCGCGTCGTGGCTGGCGCCGGCGAGGGGTTGCTGATCGGCCTTTCCTTCGCCGCCCTTGGACGAGCCGCCAATCCCGACCGGGCCTTCGGCGTCTACCTCGTCGCCGGGGCCCTTTTCAGCTCAGCGCTACTATGGATCCTGCCGGCGCTGGAACGTCGGTTCGGCGCCCCCCCGCTGTTCTTCGGCGCGGCCGCCCTCGCCGTGCTCGTCGCCATGACCCTCAGATGGTTTCCCGACGGCCGCATTGGCGCCGAGGGCGGCCGCGGCGGCGCTCGGATTGACCGGCGCCTTGCGGTTGCGGGCCTCGCAGGGGTCTTCTTCTACTTCATGGTCCAGGGCGCCATGTGGGGGTATCTCGAGCGCATCGGCCAGGCCCATCACCTGGGCGCTGATGAGATCGCCCGGGCGCTGGCGATCGCCAACTTCGCGGGCGTCGGCGGCGCCACCGCCGCCAGTCTTCTGCCTCGCCGCCTCGGCCGGGCGATTCCCATCCTGATCAGCGGCGCGGTCTCGGTCCTGAGCATCCAGATGTTGCTGGGCGAAGTCTCCAGCGTCGTGCTGCTGGTCTCGGCCGTATTGCTGACGTTCGCCTGGAACCTCTCGCAACCCTTGCTGTCGGGCTTGTGCGCCGACGCCGATCCGGAGGGCCGGGTGGTCGCGGCCATGGGCAGCGTCCAGACCTTCGGCTTCGGCTTCGGGCCAGCGGCGGCGGCGCTCCTGCTGCGCAACGGCGACTTTTCCCCGATCATCTGGGGCAGCTCGATCCTGATGGCGATCAGCCTGGCCATCATCGTGTCCGGCATCCGCGCCCCCTTCGGTCAGCGACCCGGCGCCGCCGCCCTGACCGACGCCACCGGGACGCCGCCGTGACGCAGCTCGTCTGCATTGTCACCGGCGGCAGCGCCGGCATCGGCCTGTCCATCGCGCGGCGCCTCGCCCGCGACGGACACAAGCTAACGCTCGCCGCGCGCCGTGAGGCGCCCCTGGCGGCAGCCGTGGAACTGGTCGAGCGCGAGGGTTCCGGGGGTTGCAGGGCCGTGGTCGCCGACACGACCGATCAGATACAGGTCGACGCGCTCGCCGAGGCGGTGCTGACGCGGCACGGCCGGATCGACGTACTGGTGAACTGCGCCGCCAACCCCTCCGGAGTCGCCGGCGCGCTGGAGCAGGTCGACGCCGCGGCCCTCCTCGCCGACCTCGACACCAAGGTCGTGGGCTACCTGCGTTGCGCCAAGGCGGTCGCTCCGGCGATGAAGCAACAAGGAAGCGGCCGGATCGTCAACATCGGCGGCCTGACAGGCCGGTCCTCCAACACCTTGAGCGGCCTTCGCAATGCGGCGATCTCGCACCTCACCAAGACGTTGTCCGACCAGCTCGGACCGTTCGGGGTGACGGTCAACGCCGTACACCCGGGCATCGTGCGGACGCCGCATCTGGACGAACTTTTCGCCACGGAGGCCGACCGGGACGGCCGCACCAGCGCCGAGGTCGAAGGCGAGTTCGTCGCTCAGATTCCGATGAGACGGGTGTTGGACCCCAGCGACATCGCCGAGGCCGTCACCTTCTTCGTATCGCCGGCCGCCGCCGCAATTACCGGAGAATCACTGGCGGTGGACGGCGGGTACTCTCGCGGGATCTATCTGTGAGGCTTTCATCATGACCCTCAAGTCCGCACCCTCGGACGACAAATATCCTCTCGCGATGCGGGTGCTGCACTGGCTGAGGGCGCTGTTGATCTTCGGCCAGATCTGGGCCGGGTGGTTCATGGTCTCGCTGAAGGATGAGGTCCCAGCGAAATTCGCGCTCTTCTACCCCTACCACAAGTCGATCGGGCTGCTGTTGCTGGGGCTCAGCCTCGTCCAACTTCTCCTTCACGCAGGTTCGACGACGCCAAGCTTGCCGCCCGGCCTCTCCCAGGGCGAGGTCGTCCTCGCGCGGATCGTGCACCGGTCGATCTACGTCCTGCTCATCCTGACCCCGCTGATGGGCTACGCCATGTCGAGCTCCTTCACCCAAAGCGATGGGGTCTTCTTTTTCGGCGTGAATCTCCCCGAGCTGCTTCCGAAGAACGATCACAACTTCGAAATATTCCGCTGGGCGCACCGGGTGATGGCCTATTCGCTTCTGGCGCTCGTCGTGGTTCACGTGGCGGGCGCGCTGAAGCATCGCTTCATGGTTCGCGACTCCGAGAACGACGTCCTTAGACGAATGATTTAGTGGTGGATGCCCGCGGCCGGCCGGTTCACACGGCGGCGCCAGTAACTCTACCGAACGCTACGAAGGGCCGTCGGCGTGGTATGGAAACGCGACTTAAATGCGCGGTTGAAACTGCTGATATTTCCAAAACCGTGGTCGAACGCGATTTCGCTGATCGAGAGATGCCGTTTTGCCGGATCTTCGAGATCGGCGCGGCATCGTTCGAGGCGGCGCATGCGTATCCACCGCGCGGCCGAGACTCCTTCTTGCATGAACAGCTTATTGACATAGCGCGCGCTGACCAAATGGGGCTTCGCCACGGAGTTGAGCGTCAAGTCCTGATCATCGAGGTGGTCCTCGATATACCGTTGGATTCTTCGCAGGGTGGATTGGCTGGACCGCGAGGAAGTCGCGCAATGGGCAATTCGAGAAGAAAGGCTCATGCCGATAAGGTCAAGAAGCGCATTGGTCGCACGGTTGGCGTCTGTTGCAACGACTCGCGGCGCTTCCCAAAATGAGGTGCGAAGCATGACCGAAGCAAGTCGGCCGACACCTTTTGAGCCGTCGATCCGCTCCGCCATCAAGCGGCTGTGCTGAGCGAGACGGCCTTCGATGCGATGCCGAGGGACTCGCACCCATAGGGCGTCGAAGCCTTGCTCCGCATCGGCCACATACTCCTGCGTACTGTCGAGAATGGCGATATCGCCTTTCTTAAGGACAGCCGTTCTGTCGTTCTGGGTAAATGTCGCCTCACCCCTAAGAAGACAAGCGATGAAGAAGATGTTGTGCGGAGACTTCCTGATTAATGCTTGTGAACGCCTGACGCGGTGCTTGCCGCCTTCCACGACGGTTCGAATGAAGGTCAGATCGCCGAACGCATATTCATAAACCAGGGCCGACAGCTGCTCTTTCGGACTGGCTTGAACAAAGTCCAACTCGACAAAGACCTCCGACAGGCGATCTCGCCACGCCCTGGCGTCTCCCTCGATGCAAGCGGGAACGTCCTTCTGCACGTTTCTGGAGTTCGCGGAACGGTCGGACCGATGCTGCACCTGTCCTCTCCTCCCAATCACGCTTTTCGGAACAGCCCTGCTGCTCGTTTTCGCATAGTCCTATTGCGCCAGCTTGGCCGAAGCAAGCTTGCCTCGCCCCCAAGGCGGGCGCCCCGGCCGGAGTTCCGGAATTGCATAACATTTGGGTCGCCGGCGCGAAGACGGCTCCCGCCAACTCAGTAGAATCTCCAAACGACGCGGAACGGCTGTGGACTGATGAGGTGCAAGATGCCGGTAGGTAACCTCATCGCGTGATCCAGCACAGGGCAAGACAGTAAGAGTGGATCATTGCAGATGAATCAGGCGCGCGCCGGTCGCGTGGCCGGGAAAAGAATTCTTGTAACCGGCGGCGCCGGAGGGCTCGGCGCGGCCTGCGCTCGCCGCCTGTCCGAAGAAGGCGCCCTGGTCATCATCGCCGATCTTCTCGACGGTGCGGGTGAACAGCTGGCGGAGGAACTCGGCGGCCACTATCGGCGCCTGGACGTCTCGTCGGAAGAGGGATGGTCCGCACTCGCGCTTGGCCTCAGGCGGGATTTTGGAGGCCTCGACGGCCTCGTGAACAACGCCGGCATTGCGAGCAGCAAGGCTGGGGAAGATGTCGAAAGTATCGCCCTGGACGACTTGCATCGCATCTTCGCGGTCAATGTCGACGGAACGGTGCTTGGGTGCAAATATAGTATTCCCCTCATGGTCGGAGATGCATCGGACGGCGTCCCGGGGTCGATCGTCAATCTCTCGTCAATCGCCGCGTTGATACCGGCCTCGTTCCTGCTGGCCTATGGCGCCAGCAAGGCGACGGTCGCCCATATCACGCGCTCTGTCGCCATGCACTGCGCGGAACGAGGCTATGGCATACGCTGCAATTCCTTGCACCCGGGCATCGTCCGTACGGAAATGATGAACAATATCATCGATCGGGTCGGACGAGAAAGGAACCTGGGCGCCGACCAGGCCGGCGCAGCGTTTGAAGCGCAGGTGCCGCTTGGCCGTCCGCAGGAGCCGGTGGATATCGCCAACGCGGCGCTGTTTCTCTTGTCCGACGAGAGCCGCTTCATCACGGGGACGCAGCTCATAGTCGATGGCGGGATGACGCTTTGCAACTAATGCGCGAAGCAATTTGAATCTTGCTCCAGAACTGCAGTTGAACGAGCCCGCGAAGATGGCGCGATAAGAGGGATGAGACATGTCTAGGGCTGACAGCGCGGAGGCGACCCGCGACTTCATTTTCAATCAGACGATGCTGCGCATCAAGGATCCCGAGCGTTCGATAGCCTTCTACCGCGACGTCCTCGGGATGACGCTGCTGGACCGGTTCGATTTTCCGGATATGCAGTTTTCGCTGTATTTCCTGGCCTTCGTCCGACCCATGGACGAGCAGGTTCCGAGCGATCCCGCGCAGCGCGCCGAGTTCGTGTTTCGCCAGAAAGCCACGCTCGAGCTGACCCATAACTGGGGCACCGAAACCGACGAAGACTTCGCCGGATATCACCACGGGAATTCGGAACCGCGCGGCTTTGGCCATATCGGCATCACGGTGCCGGACGTCTATGCCGCTGCCGAGCACTTTGATGCGCATGGCGTCGAATTCGTGAAGCGGCCCGACGACGGCAAGATGAAGGGCCTCGCCTTCATCAAGGACCCGGACGGTTACTGGATCGAGATCCTGTCCGCGCCTGCCCTCGCGCAGATGATCGTGGGCGAGTAATCGACGGGCCGGAAGGCGTGCAGAGCCTAGCAGCATCCACAAGCGGCGCCGCAGCACCGGAGTCTCGGGAAGACCTCATCGGGGCGCTGACGAAAATCGTCGGCGCAACCCATGTGCTCTCCGGCCATCCTGCGACTGAACGCTACACCAGAGGCTACCGCTACGGCCACGGAGAGGTCGTGGCGGTGGTGCGGCCAGGCTCGCTGGTCGAGCAATGGCGGGTGCTGAAGGCATGCCTGAATGCAGGCGCCGTCGTGATCTTTCAGGCCGCCAACACCGGGCTGACGGGCGGTTCGACGCCCTTTGGGGACTACGACAGACCGGTCGTCCTGGTGAATACCCTTCGAATCGATGCGATCCACCTGGTCGATGGAGGTCGCCAGGTCGTTTGCCTGCCGGGATCCACGCTCTACGCGTTGGAACGGAAATTGAGGCCGCTGGGCCGGGAGCCGCATTCGGTGATCGGTTCCTCGTGCATCGGTGCGTCCGTGGTCGGCGGGGTCTGCAACAATTCCGGCGGCTCGCTGGTCCATCGCGGTCCGGTCTATACCGAGCTTTCCCTCTTCGCCCAGGTCGACGAGGAGGGCCGTGTCGGGCTGGTGAACCACCTGGGCATCGAGCTGGGCGCGGACCCCGAGACCGTGCTGCACAGGATCGAGCGCGGGGAGTTCTCCGATCGGGACGTGGACCTCAATCCGGGCCGCGTTGCGTCGGATGATCGTTACTCCGCCCACGTCCGCAATGTCGACGCGCCCACTCCGGCGCGGTTCAATGCCGACCCTTCGCGCCTTTACGAGGCGTCTGGCTGCGCCGGAAAGCTCGCGGTGTTTGCCGTACGCCTCGACACATTTCCTGCCGAGCGCGGCGCCGTCGTCTTCTACATCGGGACGAATGACACGGGCGAGCTGAGCCGGCTTCGGCGTGACATGCTCGGGACGTTCACGGCGCTGCCCATTGCCGGGGAATACATGCACCGCACGGCGTACGATGTGGCCGAGACATATGGCAAGGATACGTTCCTGGCGATCCAGTGGCTTGGAACAGGCCGGCTGCCCGGCTTGTTCGCGCTCAAGGCGAGGATCGATGCCGTCGCGAAGAAGCTCGGTTTCCGCTCCGGGTTCGTTGACCGCCTGCTGCAGCGGGTGAGCCGCTTCGCGCCCGTCCACTTGCCGCGCCGCATGCGGGATTTCCGCGCCCGGTACGAGCATTACCTCATGATCAAGATCTCGGCTGCGGGAGCCGGGGAAGCGCGCTCATATCTGGCGTCCCGATTTCCATCTAGCGCCGGCGACTTCTTCGAATGCACGCCCGATGAGGGAGAAAAGGCGTTCCTGCACCGGTTTGCCGCGGCAGGCGCGGCCGTCCGCTATCGTGAGGTTCACCGAAACGAGGTGGAGGACATCCTGGCGCTCGACATTGCGTTGCGGCGCAATGACCCCGACTGGTTCGAGACGCTGCCGCCGGACATCGAGCAAGATGTCATTCACAAGCTCTATTACGGCCACTTCTTCTGCCACGTCTTCCATCAGGACTATATCGTCCGCAAAGGCGTGGATCCGATCGCCCTCGAGCACCGGATGCTGCGGATTCTCGACCGCCGCGGAGCCGAGTACCCGGCCGAGCACAACGTCGGGCATCTCTACAAGGCAAAGCCTGCCCTGTCGGCGTTCTACAAGAGCCTCGATCCGAGGAACGTCTTGAACCCGGGTCTCGGTCAGGCCTCACGATCCGAGTGCTGGCGCTGAGCATGGGCGCGAGGCGCACCCCCTTTGAAGTAAGAAACCAGCGCGGATCCGGAATTGAAGCGTCCCGGCAGGTCGCCGCGCGATTCATCGTGCCAAAGGAGAACAGCTATGGAACATGAACTGAAAGACAAGGTGATCCTCATCACCGGCGGCGCCTCCGGGCTGGGCGAGGCGATCGCGATCAAAGCTGCCGCGCAGGGAGCCAGGATCGCCATCGTCGACCGCAATGCTGAGGCGGCCGAAGCGCTCGCCCAACGGCTTGGCGGGGCGCGCGGCTATGGCGCCGAAGTCGGCTCACTCGAGGATATGGAGCGCACCTGCCGGAAGGTCGCGGAAGACTTCGGTGGCTTGCACGGCGCCGTCAACAATGCCGGTATCCCCGGCGACTGGGCGACTGTTGTCGAATGTAGCAAGGAAAACTGGGACCGCGTCATCGGGGTCAATTTGACCGGTGTTTTCAACAGCCTCAAAGCCGAACTGCCGCACATCCTCGATGCAGGCGGAGGAAGCATCGTCAACATGGCGTCCGTCGCAGGTGTTTTAGCACAACCCCAGGCGGTCGCGTACATCGCCGCCAAACACGGCGTGGTAGGGCTCACCAAGTCGACAGCCGTTGACTTCGGACGTCGCGGCGTCCGCTGCAACGCGGTCTGTCCGAGCTACGTGCGGACACCAATGACGGAGACTCTGGACGAGGCGGCGTTTCAGCAGATGGCGCAACATCATCCGATCGGGCGGCTCGTAACGGCCGCGGAAGTCGCGGACGTGGCAGTCTTCCTGCTCAGTCCTCGCAGCGCCGGCGTTACCGGCAGTGTTCATCTGGTTGATGGTGGGATCGTCGCGGAATTCAAGGCGTGAGTATCCAGCTCAGCACAGAGGGCGAGGCTCATCCCATGGCCGATTCCGACCGCAGCCTGCGTGGAGCAATGCGCCCTCATTATGATACGTATTCAGTTCCTTTTTCGCAAAGAAGAAGGCCCTGAAGCGGCGAGACGGGGCTCAGCTCGAACGCTCATAATGGCGTCGGAACTCGGTTGATCGGAGCACTGGCGTCAGTCGGCGCCGCACCGTCCGCCGGCGTTTACCTTAAGGAGGAGGAAACTGTGGCGCTTTTGCAAGACATCTCACCCGTCAACTCAGGGGACATGGCGGACGTTTTGGTCCGCAGCAACCAAATGGAGTGGATTCCGAACCGCTTCGATCCCGAGCGGCAGTTCATGAAGGTGCTTTGGGTCGGCCCGGAAACCGGGCGGGTGGCGGTGCTCATACGCACGCTGAAGGGTTCGGCTACGCCGCCGCACAAGCACCTCGGCGACGCCCATGTCCTGATGCTGAAAGGCCGCCTTAGCGTGCGTGACTCCGAGTTGGTCGCCGGCGACTATCTCTACGAGGCGAACGGCATGATTCACGGCGAGACCAAGGCGCTCGAGGATACGGAGTACCTCATGATCTTGGGCGGGCCGGTGCTGTTCTTCGATGAGGATAACTTCCTCGGCTATCAGGGGTGGGAGGAATTCCACCGGGATCAACAAAGGCATCCCGCTTAGCCGTCGCACCGAAACCTTTGGGCCGCCCGCGCCACGCCGTCTCGAGGTCCTTCGTCCGTTCTGCGCCGTGGGCGCCACCTAAATGGCTGACCCGGTTGAGAAATCCCGGGTCAGCCGATCGGGTCCCAAAACCCCACGAACGCTCCAGTAAGCAAATAGTAAGCGCGGGAAGCCGCAGTTTTTCGGCGATTGGCGCACGTTCGGCCGGCTCCGGCCAGCGCCTCCAGCCCCGGACCTGGCGAGACCGCCACGGGCGGCGGTTGGAGGCTAATGGGCGCGTCGTCGAAGACGGACAGCAGACCACCAGCTGCGGGGATCATCAGGCTCATTCAGCAGCGAGCGCGTGCGCCGTTCCGTCGATGCGAGCGTCGTCAAGAGCGACCACGCTCGGCGGTGACGGATCCACGCTTCCGGTCCCGCTGATGAGAAGTATCCAGCCAGCGGCGGCGCTCAGCCCGCCGGCCAATGCTCCGACCCACGCCGCTTGCACGCCGAAGGCCATGGCGTAGATCGACCCGGACAGCAGTACGACTGCGGTCAGGAAGAAAGCCGGCGCATGACGCGCTCGCACCCCGCCGATCTGAACGACCGTCGCGCAGGCAAGGGTGGCCATCGAGTGCATGAACTGTATTGAGGCGCCGGCCTTCAACAGATCCGCCGCCCGCCCTGGCGGACTCAAAAGCACGGCCGCGGCAGCAATCGCGGTGGCGGACATTGCGGAGAGCGCCGCCAGTGTCATCCAGGTTCGGCGCGTCCACCGCACGGGAGCCTCCAACGCAGCGTCTTGCATAGCTGGACGAAACCTGCGGCGCGTCTGTCGCCCTGAAGGCGCGGCCATAAGTGTCAGGATGCGTCGACTTCGCATGCATCATGCGGGTCCTGGCGCCGATGCAGCGGGCAGCAAGGGCGATAGCCAGATGAGACGCGGGCGCTGTGGGCCTATTGCGCTGAAGCCGTGCCCCGAGGCGAGCGCGGTCCACGCCATTGGCTTTCGTTATCGAAGCGATCGAACCTGCGGATTGGATCGACACGCTTCCGCAAGGTGAAATGGGCTCAACAAAAGTCCGGAAGCCAGAGGCCAGTCAGATGTCTCTTTCCAGCTATTCCGACGTCTTCGCGATCCGTCACGACCGTGACTATGCAGAAGACATCCGGGCCGGCGACATCGTGCGCTCAGGCCCCAACCAATTCCCGCATTTCGAGGTCATCGCCGTGAGCGGCGACAAGGCCTGGGTGCGCGATGTCCAGACCGGCGCCGATCACCTGGCCTTCCTTTCGCGCTGTCGCAAGCTCCTCCAGCCTATGCTCATGGCCGCCGAGTAGGGAGCAAGGACTCAGCTCAGGAGCCGCCGGCTGGAAGCGGCCGATAGCGAGATCAGGGCAAGCACGCCCGCAAGGTGCACCCCCACGTCCACAACCGTGACCTCGAAAGGATGGAAGAACTGGAGGAGAAAGGCGCTGATCGCCGCAGCGCCTAGTCCTCCAACCGCCGCGGTCACGCCGGGTTGCAGCGGCCTGGCCTTCGAAAGCGCCCAGAGAAGAAGGCCGCCGATTGGAAGACCGACCGCAAGGATGAAGAGCGCGCAATGCGTCGTCGCACCCGCCGAAAGTCCCTTGGGCCCTTCCACCACCCAGGCGCGCCAGCAGCCCAGGCCGCTGGCAGCCAGCCAGACGATCGCTGGCGGGAGCGGCAGGAGCGCCCAGGCGCGGCTGCGGTCCGGAAGGGACAGGTGAAAGGCGGCGATGACGCCCGCTAACCCGGTCAGGAGGGTGGCGGCTGTCTCGACCGCCACACGCGCATGGCCCATTCGCGCCGCGAAGAGCTGCAGGTTCGCCAGCAGCAGAACCGGGCCCAGCGCGAGCAGGGCGATGACCGTCAGCCAGAAGAACGCCCGCAGCATCGGCGGCTTCAACCGACGCACGGGCCGGATGTCGGCGGCAAGCGCCGCAATCAGCTCTTCGGTCGTGCGGCTCACTTCGAAAGCCCCATCTTCAGCCGCAGCGTCTTGATCGCACGATGCACGCTGACCTTCAGCGCGCCCACGGACTGGCCCGAGACGGCCGATGCTTCGGCCAACGACATTTCCTTCAGCTTCACCAATTCCAGGGCCTCGCGCTGGGTCTTGGGCAGGCTTTCCACGAGGGACGCGACGAGCTGGGTCGTTTCGCCGGCGTCCGTCTCTTTGTTCGCGGCGGGATCGGCGAAGGTTTCATAGGCCGTCTCGTCAAAGAGCTCTCGCGACTCCCGGCGGATCTTTCGGCGGAGCGCGTCGATGATCCGGCGGCTGGCGATGGCCGCGAGCCAAGGGGTGAACGGCCGGGCCGGGTCATAGCTCTGCCGCACCCGGTGCAGCGACAGGAGGACGTCCTGGACCAGATCCTCCACCTGATCGGGCGGCAGCTTGCGGGCGGCGAGCACGCGGATGAAGGGCGAGATCTGGCGCAGCAGTTCGACATAGGCGCCGGCGTCGCCCGCCTGCGCCCGGCCCATCAACCGGGACCAAGTCCGCTCCTGTCTGGCGGACGACTCGTCCATCGCCGCACGGCTCCCCCGAAAAAGCGCCCGAGCATCGTGTAACCTTCCGGACGGAGCAACGAACAACTGATCACGGGGCCCAAGCGTCCCGAGATTTGAACCTGTTCGAAGGATGCTCCCATGACCCCTACCGCCAAGACCGTTCTGGCCGCCTCGTCCCTGCTGGGCGCGCTCGCCATCGCCGCGCAGGCGGCCGCGGGCCCCGTCGCCCAGCCCCAGGGCTCCGAGAAGTGCTACGGCGTGGCCAAGGCCGGCAAGAACGACTGCGCCGCCGGCTCGCACTCCTGCGCCGGACAGTCGAACAAGAGCCTCGACAAGACCGCCTACGTCTATCTGCCGAAGGGCGCGTGCGAAAAGCTCGCCAGCGGCAGCCTGACCCCCGGCAAGTGAGCCCGGCCGGCGTCATGGGCTTCCTATCCTCCCGCCATGACCCGGCCGCCAGCCCGATCCCTGCGCGAGCGGGGATCGGGCTGCGATTCCAGCACCACGCGCAGGTGCTGGCGGAGACGCCCGATATCGCCTGGCTCGAAGTCCATCCTGAAAACTATCTGGGCGGCGGCCCGGCGTTCGAGATCCTGGCGGAAATCCGCCGAGACTATCCCCTCTCCCTCCACGCCGTCGGCTTGTCGCTCGGATCCGCCGAAGGGCTCGACCGTGAGCACCTCGCGCAGGTCGCGGGCCTCGCCCGGCGGCTCGAGCCCGCGCTCCTCTCCGACCATCTGTCCTGGAGCGCAGCGGGTGGTCTGCATCTGCCCGACCTCCTACCGCTGCCCTACACGGAAGAGGCGCTCGCCGTCTTCGTGCGCAACGTCGACCAGGCGCAGATGGCGTTCGGCCGCAGCATCCTGGTCGAAAATCCCTCGGCCTATCTCGCCTTCGTCCACTCGACGCTCAGCGAGGCCGAATTCCTGGGCGAAGTGGTGCGCCGCACCGGCTGCGGCCTGCTGCTCGACGTGAACAACGTCTTCGTCACCGCCAGCAATCTCGGCGACGATCCCAGGGCGCGGCTCGCAGCCCTGCTGAACGCCGTGCCCGCCGAGGCGATCGGCGAGATCCATCTCGCCGGGCATTCGCTTCGGTCAATGACCGATGGACGCGTGCTCCGCATCGACGACCACGGATCCCAGGTCTGCGCTGAGGTCTGGGATCTGTTCGAAGAGGCGCTGGCGCACCTCGGCGCGCGCCCGACCCTGATCGAATGGGATCGCGACGTCCCGCCGCTGCCTATGCTTCTCGCCGAAGCCGCAGCCGCGGACGCGCGGCTGGGCTCGCCAAGACCGGAGCTTCGCCATGCGCTCGTTGGCTGAGCTCCAGCGCGATTTCGCCCGCACGCTTCTGTTCGAGGAAGCCGCCCTGCCCGACGGGCTCTTCGCCCAGGGCCGGGTCCCGGCCGCCGAGGCGCTGAGCGTCTATCGCAACACCGTCCTCGGCGGGCTTGTGGACGCCCTCGGCCTCTCCTTTCCCACGGTGCGAAGGCTGGTCGGCGAGGACTTCTTCGATCAAGCGGCCGTCGCCTATGCGCGATCCCAGCCGCCGGCCGAACCCAGGCTCGCGGGTTATGGCCGCGCGTTTCCCGGCTTTCTCGAAATCTACCCGGGCGCTGTGGAGCTTGCCTATCTGGGCGACGTCGCCCGCCTGGACCTGGCGATCGACGAGGCTGCGGCCGCGCCGATGCTCGACCGCCTTCTGGAAATCGACGCGGCGGTTCGGCTCTCGCTGCCGGTCTCACTGGCGGTGATCGAGCTGCAGTGGCCTGCCCTGAAGATCCGCGAGGCGCTGGAGGGCGATGACGATGCCGCGCTGGCGGAGATTGACCTGCGTCCGGAGCCCCGATGGTGCGCCGTCTGGCGGAAGGGCCAGGAGGCAGCCGCCAAGCCGCTCGCTCCGGCGCCCGGGCGCTTCCTGAAAGCCCTGCTTGCGGGGGCTGAGGCCTCCGAGGCGCTCGTCCTCGCCGCACCGGACGCGGATCGCGACGGCGCCCTCCTCGCCATCCAGGCGGAGGTGTTCGCCGCCAGCTTCGCCCAAGTCGTCGTCAACGCCAGTCCAAGGACCATCCAGCCATGCTCACCCTGAACACGCCTCGCGAGCTCTACCTCCGCGCCGCCGCCCTGCTCGAGAAGATCCCGTACAGCGCCCTCGTGCTCGTCGCGCGGGTGGCGACCTTCAGCGTCTTCTTCCGCTCCGGCCTGCAGAAGCTGTCGGATTGGAACGCCACCTTGATGCTGTTCGAGAACGAGTATCACGTGCCGATCCTGCCGCCGCATCTGGCGGCCTATATGGCGGCCAGCATGGAGCTTGGCCTCTCCACCCTCGTCCTGCTGGGGCTGTTCACCCGACTGAGCGCCCTGGGCCTCCTGGGCATGGTCGCGGTCATCCAGCTATTCGTCTATCCGCAGGCTTGGCCCGACCACATCCAGTGGCTCGGCTTCATGATCTTCGTGATCGCCAGGGGCCCCGGCGTGGTCTCGCTCGACGCCCTTCTCGGCCGGCTGGGCCGGCGACAGCCGATGGCGATGGCCATGGCGGCGTGAGCCCTCTTCCCCATTGCGTTCCTGACGGGCCGCAGCCGCCGCTGCGGCCCGTTTGCTTTTGGCGGTGACGCCATCTCCGAAAGTCATCGCATCCATAACTTCATGCGAATTCAAAGCTTTCTGACGGGTCCCTAGACTTCGAAGTGTCAACGCGGCGACCAAGCCGCAGCCCGATCGCCAAGAGGACCTACCGATGCTTCGCAACTCTCTGAAATTGGCGCTGCCGCTCGGCGCAGCGCTCGCCGTCGTCACCGCGGTCTCCGCCGCCCAGGCTGGCGAATGCCCCGCCTCCGCCATGCGGCCCGACGCGCGCACCAGCGGTCAGACCATGCCCAAGGCCGTGACCGACAACGTGCTGGGCGCCATTCCCCTCGGCGACCAGATCGGCGTCGACGGCCGCGCCCTTCGGCTGCGCAAGCTGGTGGTCCAGCCCGGCGGCGTCGTGCCGTGGCACTCGCACACCGACCGTCCGGCCCTGATCATCACCATCAAGGGCTCGATCACCGAGTACCGCTCCACCTGCGCCGTGCCGATCGAACATCCGGCGGGCGACGTCGCCCGCGAGGTGAAGGGCGTCTCCCACTGGTGGCGCAACAACACCAAGCAGCCGGCGGTCCTGCTTTCCGCCGACGTCAAGGCCGACGACGTCCCGAAGGCCACCGACCAGATGTGATCTCTCCCGGATCGCGGGTCCCGCCCTGCCCCGCGATCCTCCCCTGCAGCCGGCGGCCCTGCCGGACCGCAAGCGTGCGGCGCTCCCGCCCCGTCCAGTGGAGCGCTGCACGCCCCATTTGCTCGAGGCCGCCCCCATGACCCACGCCCTTACGCCCGCCGAGCACCGGCACGAGTCCACGGAGGGCGCCGCGGCGCTGCTTCGCGTGGTCCTGGTCGGGGTGATCGGCTTTCTGACGCTCGTCGACCTGTTCGCCACCCAGGCGATCCTGCCGACGCTGACCCGGCTCTACCGCGTGACCCCGGCCGCCATGGGTTTTGCGGTCAACGCCTCGACGATCGGCATGGCGGCGACGGGCCTTGTGCTGGCGTTCGCCAGCCAGAAGCTGCCCCGCCGCACCGGCGTGTGGGTGAGCCTCTGCCTGCTGTCCCTTCCGACCGTCGGCCTCGCGTTTGCACCTGACCTTGCGACCTTCACGGCCCTCCGGATCGTCCAGGGTGTCTTCATGAGCGCGGCCTTCACGCTGACCATGACCTATCTGGCCGAGCAGAGCAGCGCGTCGGAGACCGCAAGCCTGCTGGCCGCCTATGTGACCGGGATCGTCGCGTCCAACCTGGTCGGCCGCCTGATCTCCTCGACCGTCGCCGACGCGCTCGGCGTGGCGGTCAACTTCTACGTCTTCGCCGGGCTGAACCTCGCTGGCGCAGTGCTGGTCTTTTTCAGCCTGCGGCGCAGCGGGCCAGCTGCCGGCGACAGCGCCGCACTCGGCTCACCGGTGCGCAGGCTGCGGAACCACCTTGGCAACAACTGCCTGCGTTGCAGCTTCGCCATCGGCTTCTGCATCCTCTTCGCCTTCATCGGCGCGTTCACCTACGTGAACTTCGTTCTGGCGCGCGCGCCTCTGTCGCTGGCGCCGATGAGCCTGGGACTGGTCTATTTCGTCTTCGCGCCCTCGATGGTGACCACACCGCTCGCCGGCCGCATCGCCAACCGGTTCGGTCCGCGCCCGAGCTTCTGGGGCTCGCTGGGCCTCGCCGGCGCCGGCCTGCCGCTGTTGCTCGTCCCGCACCTCGTCGCGGTGCTCGCCGGCCTGGTGCTGCTGGGCGTGGGCGCCTTCTTCGCCCAGGCCACGGCCACAGGGTTCGTCGGTCGCGCCGCCCGGTCCGATCGCGCCGCAGCAAGCGGCCTCTATCTGTCGAGCTATTACCTGGGCGGGCTGGTCGGCGCCGCGCTGCTTGGCCAAGTGTTCGACGCCCTGGGTTGGCCCGCGACCGTCGCCGGCGTCGGCGCGGCCCTGGTCGCCGCCGCCGTCTTCGCCGGCTTCCTGCGGCCCGCCACCGCCGGCTCCGCCGCTCGCCAGGCCCCTGCCGAATGACCGTCGTTCCCGACGCCGGAGCTCGCTTTGCGCGGGGCCTCCAGGTCCTCCAGGACCTCGGCCATGAACGGTCCGAGGTCCTTGAGCGACTGGAGCGCATCGCTCCGGATCTCGCCTGGCATCTCGTCGCCTTCGGCTATGGCGATATCCAGGGCCGCCCTGGCCTCGACCTGAAGAGCCGAAGCCTGGTGAGCCTCTGCACCCTGGCGGCGCTCGGCGCGACCGAGACGCAGGTCGCACTTGACGCGAAGAGCGCGCTGGCCGCCGGGTGGCGAACCGAGGAATTGGTGGAGGCGCTGATGCAGGTCGCCCTCCACGCGGGATTTCCGCGCGCCCTGGACGCCCTCGAGGCGCTTCGGCGCGAAAAGGAATCCAAAGACGAAGGCTAGTGCGACCATGAATGCGCACCGCAGCGAGCCCGCCTGTGGCGTGGCCCAGCCCAATCCTCGCTTCGATCGCGGTCTTGCGGTGCTCGGCCACCGCGACGCGGCCGATGCCCTGAAGAGGCTGAGGGATCTCGGGGAGATCGCGCCGGACTTCGCCGCCTATTTCGTGGAGCACGCGCTCGGCGACATCGCCGGACGTCCCGGCCTCGACCTCAAGGTGCGCGCCCTCCTCGCCGTCGCCGTTCTTGCCGCCCTTCGCGTGTCGGCCGACCAGCTGGCCGGCGAGATCCGCCATGCGCTTGTGCTGGGCTGGAGCCGGGCCGAGCTCATCGAGCTGATGACCCAGCTATCCGTATACGCCGGCTATCCGGTCGCCATTCGCGGGCTCGAAGTGCTGGCCGACGTTGCGCCTGGCGAGGATTGATCAGGCGAGCGCGAGGGCGCGCTCGGCAGGTGCCTCGATCTCGGTCTGCGGCCAGCGGAAGCTGCGCGCCTGGCGCACGAAGGCGCCGACCGCGGGCGAGTGTGGGCGACCGCGCACGGTGGCAAGCTGGATCGTCCGGACAAACTCCGGATCCACAAGGCGGCGCATGACCAACCCCGGGTCGGTCAGGCAAAATTCCGGGAAAAGGCCGAAGCCGAGCCCGGCCTTGATCATGCCCTGGACCCAGTCGTCGCGCTCGCTGGCGAACACCTTGCGGGTCTGGACCCCGATCTTCTGAAATTCGGCGCCGATGTGGTCGTAGTACTCGCAGTTCGCGCGGTTGACGTAGGCTTGGTCGTGGAGATCACGGCAACCGACGATGTTCTTTTCGGCCATCGGGTGCGTCGGCGACAGCGCCACGACGAAGCGCTCCTCGAAGAGCGGAAGCCCGTGGAAGCGAAATTCAAGCGGCTCGGGCGTCGCCAGCAGCGCCAGGTCGAGCCGGCCCTCCGTCAGCTCCGTCTGGACGGCCTCGAGGCTCATGTCTCGGACGACCAGCTCGACATTCGGATTGGCCGTTCGAAACGCCACCACGAAGTCCGAGAGGATCGTCGGCCCGATCGTGCACATGACGCCGATCTGCAGGGTGACGCCCTCGAGCCGGCGGGACGCCTGGGCCTGGGCCCGGACCGCCTCGGTCTGAGCCTGGATCGTCTCGAGGTAGGGCAGCATCACCCGCCCGAGTTCGGAGAGATGGGTGTTCTGTCGTTCGCGGTGGAACAGCGGGCCGCCGAGCTCGGCCTCGAGCAGCTGGATCTGGCGGGTGAGCGCCGGCTGGCTAACGTTGCACTGCTCGGCCGCGCGCGTGAAGTTCAGCATGCGGGCGACGGCCAGAAAGTACCGGACCTGCTGCATCTCCATCGTGAAACTTCCCCCACGGCCAGTCTGACGCCGCCCTGCGACGTCAGACCCTTGTTATCGCAACCGCGCCCGCGCGAGGGATGCAATTCCTGCATGAAACCCATGCCGCGCCGGCAGCTGACGTCGCCGCGGGGATCGCTAGGGTGGGAGGCAGGGCGAGTTCGCCGCCCATTCGTAAGGTTGCCCGTGCGATGGTAGAGTGCTCGAAGAACGGCAGCAGCGGAGCCGGGCCGTTGGCGGACGACGTACGATCTTCCCCTTCGGGCGAGGCGCATCCCTTCGCCGCGCTGGAACTCGCCTTCGAGCGGTCACGCGCGCTCGACGCGCCGCTGAACGTCCGGATGCAGGTGATCGCCGAGGCCGTGCGCGACCTGAGCGCCGAGTTCGCCGACGCGGTGGACACCTTCGTGACCCGGCTCAAGCTGGCGAACGCCGGCGCCACCGCGCCCAACCCTGGCGAGGCCATGCCGGACTTCCTGCTTCCCGACGAGGAGGGCCGATTGGTCGGGCTTTCGGAGCTGCTCTGCTCCGGGCCGCTCGTGATCGCCTTTCATCGGGGCCACTGGTGCCCCTATTGCCGCTTGAACGCCTTCGCCCTGGCCCGGATCGAGCCGGAGCTGGCGCCGGCGAAGCTCGTGGCGATCACGCCCGAGCTGCAGAAGCATGCCCGCGCCTTGAAGGCCGAGGCCGGCGCCCGCTTCCCGATCCTGTCGGACATGGACAACAGCTATGCGCTGTCCCTCAACCTGGCGATCTGGGTGGACGATCAGATGGCCTCGCTGATCGATGCGGCCGGCTGGAATATTCCAACCTACAATGGCGCGTCAAATTGGGTCTTGCCGATCCCGGCCACCTTCGTGGTCGGCTCCGACGGCGTCATCGTCGCCCGCGACATCGACCCGGATTACCGCCGGCGCATGGATCTGGACGAACTCCGCGCGGCGGTCAGGCGGGCGCGGTAAGGGGCGCATCGCGATGCAGAACAGCGTTAGTCGTTTGCTAAACAGGCGGAATTAGCCTCCAGGGGCGCGAGAGCTCCAGCCCATGGCCATTTCCGGCGACTATCCGCAACCGGTGCAGATCAACGGTTTCACCTGCCACAACTGCACCGAGGTGGACCTCGCCAAGAAGCATGTCGACCCGGCGCATCCGAAGAGCGGCCCCTATGGGGTCGATGCGGCGCAGGACCCGAGCCGCGGCCCGGCCGTCCTCCTGAGCGGTAGTCTCTCGGCGACAGCACAGCCGAAAGACGGCGTTCCGCAGAATCGCCCCTATGCACCCGGACGGCATCTGGACCTGAGCGCCTGAAGCGCCCTCTCCGTCGCGCTTCAGCAATACCCGTCGGCAAGCCGACCCGACCAGTCCGTGGTCCGCAGCAAGTTGAGCAGGGTGGTCGCCTCCGCAGAGCGTCTCCGCCCGGTGACAGCGTAAGCCTGCACGGTCCGGTGCAGGTCGAGCTCTGGAAACCGAAGCCGTCGCAGCCCTGGCGAGCGCGGCGCGCTTGCGGGCGCCACAGCCACGCCGATGCCGGCTTCCAGAAGCGCGGCCAGGTCACGGTCGGTGTCCACCTCATGGGCATGGGCGAGCGCTAGGCCGTGCGCCGCGAGCCTCTCGCGCTGGGCGTCCACCATCTCGCCCGCGACCTGGATGAGAAAACGCTCCTCGCGCAACCGATCGAAATCCGCCGCGGGCTCGTTGCGCAGCGCCAGCGCATGGCCGGCGCCCAGCACGAGCTCGAAGGCTTCGGTGAACATCGGCCACGACTCCAGCCGGTCCCAGGTTTCGCTCAGCGGGCCGGCGACCGCGAGGTCGACCTCGCCCGACTTCAGGAGCCGGGCGATCTCCATGGCTGACCCGCGCCGGATCTTGAGCTGCAGGCTTGGGAAGGCGCGGTAGAGCTCAGAGATGACGCCTAGCAGCAACTCCACGCCGATGGTGTGGGAGACGGCCAGGGTCAGGCAGACCAACTCGCCCGTCTTCACCGCGGTCGCCAAGGCCTTCGCCTGGACGGCCCCTTCGTAGCACTGGCGCAGCAACGGCTCCATCCGGCGCCCGAGCTCGGTGAGATGGGAGAGCCGGCCTTCCCGCCGGATCAGCTCGCCGCCGAGCTCATCCTCCAGCGTCTTGATCGCTCGGGTCAGGGCCGGTTGGGACACGTTGCATTGCTCGGCCGCGCGCGTGAAGTTGCACGTGGTCGCCAGCGCGAGGAAATACCTCACCTGCTGCATTTCCATGGCGCGGTCCCGTCCCCCGCTCGTGGCCGGAATCTGCCGCCGGAACCTTGGTTATCCAAGCGAAATCGAAGCCCGGTTTTCAGATCTGCAAAGATGAAGACTTCCCGGGCGATGCCCGGCGGTTCGTTCTACTCGGCTGCGCGGCGCCGGCTCGCCACGCTCGTGTCGCACAGCCCAGGATCGCGCGTGCACCCGGTGATCAGGCGCGCGCCGCGCTCGAAGGTCAGGTAGGCCCAGGTCCAGTCGAGCGTCACAGCCAGACGGTTGCGGAAGCCGATCAGGAACCAGATGTGCGCGACGGACCACAGGAGCCAGGCGAGGGGCCCTTTCAGCTGCAACCCGGCCATGTCCACAACCGCGGCCTTGCGCCCGATCGTCGCGAGAGCGCCGCTGGAGCGGTAGCGGAACGGCGGCGGGGCTGTCCGGCCCGACAGCCGCGCGGCGATCGCGCTGGCGACATAGGCGCCCTGCTGCTTGGCCACCGGCGCAACGCCGGGCAAGGGTGTCCCGCCCGCGTCCACATGCGCCGTGTCGCCGATCACGAAGACCTCCGGATGACCCGGGACCGAAAGGTCGGGCGCGACGACCGCACGACCCGCACGATCCGTCGCCGTCTGCAGCCAGGTCGCCGCCGGCGAGGCCATGACGCCGGCGGCCCATATGACCGTCGCGGCCGGGATGACCTCGTTTCCGAGCGCGACGCCGTGGTGACGGCAATCCGTCACCGACTCGCCCACGCGCACGGTGACGCCCAGCCCTTCGAGCGCCCGTTTCGCGTACAACGACAGCGGCTCGGGAAAGGCCGGCAGCACCCGCGGACCGGCCTCGATCAGAACCACCTTCGCCATGTGGCCGCGGATCGCGCGGAAATCACGGGCGAGCGCCCGCCGTGCGAGCTCCGCGATGGCCCCCGCCATCTCGACGCCAGTCGGGCCTGCGCCGATGACGACGAAGGTGAGCAGCCGCGCCCGTGCGGCCTCATCCGTCTCCAGCTCGGCGCGTTCGAACGCCAGCAGGATACGGCGGCGCAGCTCGAGCGCGTCATCGAGGTTCTTCAGGCCTGGTGCGGACGGCGCCCACTCCTCATGACCGAAGTAGCTATGTGACGCGCCTGTCGCCAGGATCAGCTGGTCGTAGCCGAGCCGCCGTGCGCCGAGGTGGACCTCCTTTGCCGCAAGGTCGACGCCAGTCACCTCGCCGAGCAGCGCGCGCACATTGGCCTGGTCGGCCAGAATGCTGCGGATGGGGGTGGCGATCTGGGTGGGGGCGAGGCCAGCCGTCGCCACCTGATAGAGCAAAGGCTGAAAGAGGTGGTGGTTGCTGCGGTCCGCCAGGACCACGTCGGCCGGCACGCCGGCCAGGGCCTTGGCGGCGGAGAGCCCGCCAAAGCCAGCGCCGACGATGACGATCCTGGGCTTGCCCATAACCGCGCCCTCCGCTGCGGGCCGCGCCTAATGCGCGGTCCAGCCGCCGTCGACCGGCAAGGCGGCCCCGGTGATCGAGTCTCCGCCCTCGCTGCAGAGGAAGACGGCAAGTGCGCCGATCTGCTCGACCGTGGCGAACCGCTTGTTCGGCTGGGCGGCGAGGAGCACGTCTTGGATCACCGCTTCGCGGCTGATCCCATGGGCCCGGGCTTGTTCGTCGATCTGCTTCTCGACGAGCGGCGTCCAGACGTAGCCCGGGCAGATCGCGTTGCAGGTCACGGGCGAGGTCGCCGCCTCGAGCGCGACGGTCTTGGTCAGCCCCAGGACCCCGTGCTTGGCCGCGACGTAGGCCGACTTGAACGGCGAGGCCACCAGGCCATGGGCCGAGGCCACATTGACGATCCGCCCGTAGCCGCGCGCTTTCATCGACGGCAGCACCGCCTTGATGGCGTGGAAGGCGGAGGAGAGGTTGAGCGCCAGGATCGCGTCCCACTTCGCCTCCGGGAAATCCTCGATCGGCGAGACGTGCTGGATGCCGGCGTTGTTCACCAGGATATCGACCGACCCCATCGCCTCGCCCGCGGCGGCGATCATCTCCCGCACGCCCTCGGCGCGCATCAGGTCGGCGCCGGAATAGGCGACCGTCACGCCGTGGGTGGAGGCCAGCTCGGCCCGGGTGGTCTCGATCTGGCCGGGATCGCCGAAGCCGTTCAGCAGCACATTGGCGCCTTCGGCGGCCAGGGCCCGGGCGACGCCCAGGCCGATGCCGCTGGTGGACCCGGTGACGACGGCGGAGCGCCCCTGGAGGCGGCGCGGCATCGCGGTCTGCATCGGCTGTGGGTCAAGCATTTCGAGGGTCATCGCCGTGCTCCGGTCTGACGTTGCGCCGTCTCCAAGGACGTGAAGTGAGCATCGATCGCCGAGGCGCTCAGCGGAAATGCCCAGAGGTTATCGAGCCGATGCTCGCGCCGCCGCAGCCCTGCGGGCGGCAGGCCAAGCGCCGCGGGCGCGGCGAAGCGGGTGAAGAGGGAGGGCCGCGCGGGCGCCGTCAGGCGCCGCTCACGCGCCAGCTTGACGAGGTAGGCGAGCAGCAAGTCGGCGGCGGCCGGCTGGACCAGCCCGTGCAGACGCGCATCGCAGCCTTCCGCCAGATCCCAGGCTGAGCAGGCGCCAGCCTGCTCGACGAGACTCAGGATCTCCCGCTCGCGGCGCGCCGCCTGGACGAGGCAGGCCGTCAGGAACTCGTCGACGTGACAGATCTCCGGCCCGATCGCCGGCAGCAGGCGATGGAACCCGGCGCGCCGTACGGCCCTGAGGCTCGTCAGCGCCGCGGCGAGATCGCCGTCGCGGTCGAGCGCGGGGTCGGGCGACCAGCCGCACACAAGCTCGCCGCAAAGGAGCAGGCTCTCCTCTTCGAGGGCGAAGGCGACGTGATCGACCGTATGGCCGGGGGCCGAAAGGGCATGCAGCGTCCAATCCGACCCGGTGATGCGCCGCCCGTGGCTCAGCCCCTGATCGGGCGTGAGGATCTCCGCGCCGCAGTGCGCGGCGAGGTCGGCAGCCAGCGCCGAACGGCGGCCGTGGGTGTGGGTCATCAGGATGTGTGTGACGCGCTCGCCTTCGGTCGCGGCGAGGATGGCCTCCAGCAGCGGCCGGCTGTTCGGCGCGGGATCGATCACCGCGACCTCTCCTTCGCCAACCATGTAGGTGCGAAGACCTTCGCCGCCGTAGACGGGCTCGCGGCTGACGATCCGACGAACCCGCGGCGACAGCCGGCGGATGGTGCAGTCGGTGAAACCGACCTCCCAAGGGCTGGTGCTCATGTCCGCGCCCCTCCCTTGATGCTCTTGATTAGCCGCCAGGCGAGGACGGCTCCGAAGATAAGGCTCATGCTCGAACCCTCCCTTAGAGCGTCGTTGTCGACGGATCTGGACTTTGGCGGAAATGCCGCCTGGTTATGGAGCTGAGAACCAAAACCTATTTCAGTTGATCGCGTGACCGCGCCAGCCTGAGGCCGAGATGAAGCGGCGAGGGTCGGCGATGAACACCTCCACGAAATTCAACGGCGCCTCCCACGGCATGGGCCAGACCGTGCTCGTGCTTCAGGGCGGCGGGGCGCTCGGCGCCTATCAGGCCGGCGTCTACCAGGCGCTGCACGAGGCCGGCATCGAGCCGGACTGGGTGATCGGCACCTCGATCGGCGCGATCAACGCCAGCCTTATCGCCGGCAACGAGCCGCAGGACCGGCTGAAGCGCCTGCAGGAGTTCTGGAACGGGGTCCATCGCGGCTTCTGGGCCGAGAGCGTCCATTCGCTGCCCTTCGTGGGCCCCGCGCTCGCGAACATTTTAACCATGAGCACTGGGATCGACGGCTTCTTCCGGCCAAACCCGCTCGCCTGGGCCGGGATGCACTCTCCGCTGGGGGGTGATCAGGCGGCCTTCTACTCGACCGACGCCCTACAGCGCACGCTCACCGAACTGGTGGACTTCAACCTGCTGAACCAGGGCCGCCCACGCGTGACGGTGGGCGCCGCCAATGTCTCCACCGGCGCCATGCACTATTTCGACAGCCGGGCGTCGGGCCTGACGGTCAAGCACATCATGGCCTCTGGCGCCCTGCCCCCGGCCTTTCCCGCCATTCGCATCGACGGCGAGCTCTACTGGGACGGTGGGATCCTCTCCAACACCCCGGTCGAGGCGGTGTTCGACGACAATCCGCGGCGCAATTCGCTCGTCTTCGCCGTGCACATCTGGAACCCCGGCGAGGGAGAACCGGACACGCTTTGGAAGGTCTTCGGCCGGCAGAAGGACGTGCAGTACGCCAGCCGCGCCAAGGCGCTGATCGCGCGGCAGAAACAGATCCACAAGCTGCGCCACATCATCGCCGAGCTCGCCCGCCGCGTCCCCGAACAGCAGGCCAACGACGGCGTCGTGCAGGAGATGGCCTCCTACGGCTGCCTCACGCGCATGCACGTCGTGCGCCTGCTGGCGCCGCCGTTCGCCGGCGACGACCACTCCAAGGACATCGACTTCAGCCCGCGGACCGTCCGCACCCGATGGGCCGCCGGCTACGAAGAGACCCAGCGGGTGCTGGCCCAGCGGCCGTGGGACGGCGAGTTCGACCCGCTCGAAGGCTTCATCCTGCACGAGGCCTCAGGCGGCGAGATGGTCGCCGAAGGCTAGGCCGCCCCCCCCGTTCACCCCCTGCTTCGAAAAGGAACCTCCCATGTTGCCCAAGTCCGCACGCCGCAGCCTCGGCGCAGCCGCCTGCCTTGCGCTGGCCCTCGCCGGTCAGAGCGCCCTCGCCGGGCCGGGTTTTATCGCGAAGATGTGGCCGCATGCCTCCACCCATGCCGCGCCGGCCGAGAACGGCCTGGTCCGGGTCCAGAGCGCGGTCGGCTTTGATGAGACCGTCGCGCGCATCCAGCAGAGCGTATCGGCCAAGGGGATCCGCTTCTTCGACGACATCGACCAGTCTAAGCTTGCGGCCGATGCCGGCATTCCGCTGCGGCCCTCGCATCTGCTGATCTTCGGCAATCCGCCGCTCGGCATCAAATTCCTCACCTCGAATCCCTATGCCGGGATCGACTGGCCGGTACGCATGCTGGTGACGCAGGACGCCGACGGAAAAGTCTGGATCGCCTACACCGATTTCGACTGGATCGCCCGCCGCTACGCCATCAACGACCGCGGCGCCGACTTCAAGATGGCCTCGGAGGTCGCAGCCTCCATCGCCGCCAGCGCCACCAACCCCTGACTTGAGACCAACCCGCTCAAAGCGCAGCCGAACGGGGGCTCACATGCCACGCAACCCCGACGCCCACCCGGATTGGTCCTTGCTCATGGCCGCAGCCCAGGACGGGGATCGCGAGGCGTACGCCGCGTTCCTGCACGCGGTGATCCCCGTCCTGCGTGAGCAAGCGCAGCGCAACTCGTGCGACCCGGAGGCCGCCGAGCGCGTGGTTCAGGCGACGCTCGTCTCGATCCATCGCCTGCGCCATACCTACGATCCCCGCCGGCCAGTGACTCCCTGGCTGGCGGGAATTCTTGCCGCACATGCGCCGCGGAAAGGCGATCCGGAACGCTCCGGTTGGCCGAGGCGACTTCTTGCGTGGCCGACATGGCTGTTTGCCGCCGCCTCGGATCTCGAGCCAGCCTGACCTGGCGAAACCGTAACGGTGGGAAAGTTGGCCCTTGGCGGCGGCGCTGTAACCTTCGTGGATCCTCCAGCGAATTCACCCTGAAATCCCTCTCCACCGGGTTTCGGCAGCGAGAATGAGCATGGAAATCCTCAACCGGCCGTCGGCACACCTCCTCAGCCGAGTCGTCTTGGGCCTGGCGGCGCTGACCGCCGCTCCAGGGGCGCGCGCTGCAGACGCGGCGCACCCGACGGTCGTCGAACTGTTTCAGAGCCAGGGCTGCTCCTCCTGTCCGCCGGCGAACGCCAATGTCATGGCGCTTGCCGACCGACCGGACGTTCTCGCCCTCTCTTGGCAGGTCACCTATTGGGACAACCTCGGTTGGAAGGACACCTTCGCCAGACCCGAGTTCACAGCGCGACAGTGGGATTACGCCCGCGCTTTCCATCGCTCCCAGGTCGGCACGCCGCAGGTCGTCGTGAACGGCCGCACGGATCTGGTGGGCTCGAGCCGCGGCGAACTCGATGCCGCCATCCGGCGCGCGGACCGGGGCGCGGGCGGCCCGGTGATCCGCCTGGACGCTCGCCGCGTCAGCATCAGCGGCCCGGGCCGGGGCGCATCGGTGCTGCTGGTCCGCTACGATCCGCACATCGTGCAGGTTCCCATCCAGCGGGGCGAGAACGGCGGCCGCACCCTGCCCCACCGAAACGTGGTGCGCGAGGTCAGGCGGCTCGGCGAATGGAACGGCGGCGAAGCTGAATTCGCCCTGCCGCCGCCGGGCCGCCCCGGCCTGAGGACGGCGGTCCTGCTCCAGCAGGCCGCGGCGGGCGCGATCGTGGCGGCCGCGCATGATTGATGGTCGCGACGCAGGTTCGGGACTGCGCGCGGGGCGATCAGCCCCGCCTATCCTCCGAGTGGCGCGGCCGAGCGACGGCCTCGACGCCTTGCCGCCGTTCTACCTGAACGGCCTCGGCCTGAAGATGCTCGCCCGGTTCGACGACCACAACGGCTTCGACGGCGTCATCCTCGGTCACGCGGGCTTCCCCCCGGACGGCTATAGGCTCGTCCTGCAGCGCTCCGGCTGGCCGGCGTGACCATGACGACGATCGAGCTCTACAAGGGGGACCGGCGCGAGTTGCTGCCGCTGTTCGCCCTGGCGGACGAGTCCCTGAGCGAAATCTCGACCTACATCACGCGCGGAGAGGTGCTCGTCGCGCGGGACGACGGCGTGATCATTGGCCACGCGCAGCTCGTTGCGGCGGATGAACCTGAGGCGTCGGAGCTCAAGAGCCTGGCGGTTCAGGAGACCCGCCGGCGCGGCGGCGTCGGCGCGGCGCTCGTCGGCGCGGCTGCGAGCCGCAGCCGGGCGGGCGGCATGCGGCGATTGCTGGTCTCCACCGCGACCGCCGACGTGGACAACTTGCGCTTCTACCAGCGCCTCGGGTTTCGGATGCTGCGGATCGTGCGCGATGCGTTCACGCAAGCGCGCGGCTACGCCGAAGGAGCCCTGGTCCGTGGCGTCCCCTTGCGCGACCAACTGTGGCTCGAGCTTGATCTCCAAACCCGGCCAGCGCGCCCTGAATGCGGCGACGCCGCGGAGCCCGGCGAGCACTGGGAGACCCGCCATGACCTGACGCCGGACGAGATCGATCACCTCGAAGAGGAGCTCTACAGGTTCAACGCCGAGCGCACGGGTCACCGCGACGCCCAGGGACTCGGTTTCTTCGTTCGCCGGGGCGACCGACTTGTCGGGGCGATCGCCGGATACACCTGGGGCGGCGTCTGCGAACTGCGCCAGGTCTGGGTGCGCGAAGGCGCCCGCCGGCAAGGACTGGGACGCGAGCTTCTGGAAACGGCGATCTCGGAAGCCCGACGGCGCGGCTGCGCCCACGTCATCCTCGCAACCCATGACTTTCAGGCGCCGGGTTTCTATAAGCGGTTCGGCTTCGATCTGGTGGCTGAAGTCCCCGATAAGCCTGTTGGGCATACGGAGTTCATCTTCCGGCGAAAGCTGGCGAACTAGCGATCACCGTCTGCGACAGGCGGATCTCGCAGCCCTTCGACGCCGTCCCGCTTCCTGGCGATGGCTCCGCTTGGAGGCCGAGCGGACGGGCCGCGTAGTTGTCCTCAAGTTTCCGGCATCGGACCTTTCGAGCCTCGCGCTTTGCGCGCGCCAAGACCACTTGCCCTTGGACGTAAGGAATCGATGCGAGGCGAACGGTGCTCCGCGCGAGAGGCGTCAGGGACCAGCTTCCCGGAAAGGCCACCATGGCCGTCGCGCGTCCATTTCAGGAATTTCAGTCATCGCCAATCGTCGGAGTGGCCGATGAAGCCCGCTTCGTCGCCGCCGGCTTCACCGTCGAGTTCAAGCGCTGCATGCGCGGCGCGAACGTGATTTTTGCGGCGCCTTGAAGGAGCCGATGGTGCTCACGGGACATCGACATCGATTGCACGCGCTGGAGATGCTGCTCATCTCCATGCGCACGCCGGATCTGGTCCTTCGTAGGCGGTATGAGCGGCTGTCTGAACTCTGGCTTGCCCTCGCCGAACGACGCGAGCGGATGGGCTCTGGCGCCGTCGCTCGCTCGCCGGCGCCGGCGGAGGCCATCGCAGCCTGGAGGCCGATCAGCACCGCGCCTCGGCAGGAGGAGTTCCGGAGCGTACAGCCGGTGGCTGGCGCTTCGCGGGCCGGTGCTGCTGGACGCCGATCTGGTCGTTGAGTGTGCGGCCGGCCTGCTGGACGCCGTGCGCGAGTGTCGGAAGGTGTCGGTGTGGGTCGGCGATGAACGCGTGCTGACCCTGGTTCGAAAGCCTGATGAACCGGTTCCGAGGACCGCGCATTAGCTCCAGCCGACTCGCGCGCCAGGCGGGAGCGAGGAGCGCGTCGGCATACTGGCTTATCCGCGCCGATGTGCTCATGATGCGATGGAAAGCAGCCGCGCCTGCGCCGTCGTCCAGGCGGTGGATCAGTCCCGATGTCGCGGCTCCTGAGAAACACCATGTCAATGGAGTCAACCGCTCCGGTCGTCCGATCGGCGGAAGGGACGCTGCACAGTTCTGATCGACGGCGATCGTTCCATCTGCGCCCAAAAGGCGATCGGAACATGATGGGATGAAATATCGCCGGAAGGCTGTGGTCATCGAAGCGCGCCGCTTCACCGGTGAGTTTGACCGCGAAATGATCGTGGATTGGATGGGATTGCCGGCTACGGCTTACACAACCAACGGCGTCGATCCGCCGAAGCTCGCAATCCCCACCCGCGATGGCCCTCTCGACGTCATGCCGGGCGACTGGATCGTCGAGAACGGGCCCGGACAATTCTACCCCTGCAATCCCGGCGTGTTCGCCGCGATGTATGAGCAAGTGAAGGACGAGTGACGATCCGCGCCGAGCGTCGTGAACGCCCTTCCCTCACCAATTCACTTTCGCGGCTCGCCAGGCGCTGGAACCCGTGACCGCGTCCAGGCCTTCCCCCCACCGGTTCGCCAGCCGCTCGCGCCGTCGCGATCCACCAACCGGAGTTGGTTATGGCCACGGGCCAAAAGAGAACCCACCGGGAGGCGAGAAAGCCGAAGCAGACGAGACGGAAGGCTGCAGCCCCGGCAGCTTCAGGTCTGAGCCTGATGAGCCGCGCTCGCCTCGCCGACGGCTCCGCGAAGGCGTCCCGGTGAGCCTCTCCGCATAATCGCGGGCTTTGCTCGCCACTTGGGCCTCCTGGGAAGTGGACCGCCAGCGACCAGGCGACCGTACTTTTCGCGCTTCGGCTCACGACAATGTTTCGCCCTCGGCGCTGCGCAACGACTTGCGGCTTCCCATCATCGAGTTGGCCGGAATTCAATGCGAGTCTCCAAGGATGGATTCGACCGCCAACATCGCAGATCTCGAGCAGCGCACCCTGGCCACCGAGCGCCTGCTAAGCACCTTGATCGCGCTCCTCTCGGCGCGGGACCCTCGCCTGCTCGAAGGCCTTCAGGCCGTGTTCGCCAACCCGGATTTCGCTGCAGATGACGCGGGCCGGGCAGCGTCGGAGACCTGGCGGCGTATCCTCAGCGAGCTGAAGGACACGAGCCGGCTCGTAAAGGACCTCGGCGGTCCGTCGAGCGACTAACCGCGGCTACGGCTCCGCGCCTGGCCGGGAATCTAACCGCCGATCTCCTGCCCCTGCGTCTACGATAGAGGGGCCGGAATGCCGCAACGCCTGCGAAACCCGGGCGGTCCTGACAAGGGCCCGGGTGGGTCCTGGCAGCGGGGGGGCCCGGCATCAGGAGCGCGCCGAGGCGGCGGGCCGCGCAAAGATTGCGTCCGCGCCTCTTCGGCCTGCGCCATGGACGTCCACACGGCCGCGGAGTGGCGACGCTGCTCGCGCACATGATCGAGCTTCGCCGTCTCGACGGAGGCCAGCGCTTCGTCAGCTCTCGCGCGATACTCGGCCGCCCGGAGTTCGCCCTTGGTCATCATGCGCCGCTCCTGGCACTATTTGGAAGAGTAAGAGGTCAGGCGCCGCTTCAGTTCCAGTTTGCATAGTCGTCGCTTTCCGGACGCGAATTTTCGCGCCCGGGATAGGCGGCGAGATCAAGTTTTCGGAGAAGGTAAAAAGTGTGGTGGCGGCCGAAACGCTCGAATTCGGCAAGAAATATAGGCGAGCCTAAGCGATATTTGACGCGGATAAATTGGGGATGGCGAGGATCGTACGCAAGGGAAATCCAGAAAAATACTTACCGCAAACGATACGCAAACATGCTAACAGAGGCGATGCGAAATGAATTCGAACGCGCTGTCCTGACCGTCCTGCGCCATGCTGGGGGCTGGGCCGTTAAGTACGATGGCGAGCACTTCGGCCATTCTCCCGACAAAGAGGTCGCCAAGGCTTCCGCCCACAAACGCGCCCGTGAGATCGCTACGGGCGGACGGGGCGCTCAGGTGCTGGTCTACGGCGAACAAGGCTTCTTCGGCGCATGAGATCTCCTCGACGCCTTTCGGCCGCACTTTTTCCGATTCCCTTTTGTTACGACCGCGACCAAGTCGCGTGCTCAGGAACAACAAGGACCGCTCCTGCAGCTCTCAAGGCGGTCACGTCATAGTCTAGGCCTGGGACAGTTTCGACCTCCAGCCAGTCAAGGTAGGGCCGCCACAGCGTGATGCTGAACGCCTGCTCGAGGCTTACCCCCGCCAATTTGGCGATTTCTGCGACAGAGGCGCTGTTGATATTGCACAAATGCTGATCCGCCTTCGGGTCAAGAAGGTCTCATCAGTCGATTCCGTTCCGGGTTTATTAGATCTTTCTTGAGCGGCCAACTTCAGGCGACGACCTGGCTGACCGAAGTGGGGGAATGGGCCCCTAAAGTCGCGCTCAAGGGCGCGGGGCGCGATCACGCCGGTGGGGGCGCTCGCCGCGCCAGCACCGCGCCGCCCTCGGGGGTGATGTCCCAGCCCTCGTGGCTGCGGGCGGCAAAGCCGAGGTCCGTCAAGCGGCGCGCGGCGGCGATGTTGATGAACGGAACCACATGGCCAGCCTTCTTCTCGGCCAGGATCTGAAGGGCGTGAAGATCGGTCTCGGACAGCTCGTCCATTCCTGAGCCCTCAGCAGCGGATAGGTCGTCACGTTACACCGCATTCGCCAGCCGCCAACGCGGGATGGCGCAGCCGCGATCGGATCGGATCAAGCCTGCAGGCGGCGCCTGGCCGGCGGTCGGTCGCGGACCACGCCTCCACGGTCGGGGCCGGCAGGCCGCAGAGATCCTGCGCCTTGCGCGTCGGCCTTCTGCTCGGCCTTGGTGAGCGCTAGAATTATTGGTGGAGGGCTCGCCTTCCAGAGCAATCGCTCCAGATGTGCAGATTTCTCGAATTTACATATTTATGCCTAGATACCGGCGAAGCAATTTCATCGCTCGCCGGGGGACGTCTTCAACTGCCTGCCAGGTGTCCACTCCGAGATCGGGTCTGCGAGCCCTAGTAATTCAGACCGCAAGCACCCATGTAGGGGGTGCGCCGTCGGGCGTGTGCCGCCACCGAAGCGGTCGATTGCTTCCGACGAGACGCTTCTTCGGAATCTTTAATGGCTCCGCTCCTTGTAGCGTCAGCGTTGAGCGTGCTCGGCGCGCTTGCCCTGCCGTCGATCTTTGTCCTGTTCGGCAAGGGACGGAAGCCGTGAACTCCACCCAACCTCCCGAATCTCTGGCGCGCGAGAACGCCTATCTGCGCCAGCGGGTCGCCCAGCTTCAGGACGACGTGACCGCGATCACTGCGGAGGCCGAGCGCCTCCGGCAAATCGTCGAACGCCTTCACGGCCGCACGGCCCTGCGCCCACCAAATCCGCTCAGTGGAGGCCAGTGACCGCCATGCGAAAAAGCGTGGTCAGAGCGGCCGAATATCGCCGGCTTGCGATTGCCGCCGGAGCCCTGGCGGAAACAAGTCTGCTGGCCAACGTCCGCGAGAAACATGAGCAAGCTGCCGCGAAGTGGACGGCGCTCGCCGTTCTGGACGAGCGGCCAACCCCATCTCGGCCGGCCCAAGCGGGAAAACCCAGTTTTCCTGGAGTCGACGGAGACGCACCATGCATCGCATAGACCTACCAGCCGGCTCGACGGTCCGGATGACGGCGACGGCGCGCCCCAATTTCGGGATTCATCGATGGGGCATGCGTTTGTTCACAGCGAGCGATACGGAGCCTAACGCGCCATCGCGCCTGAACTATGGGTCGCAGATTGGAGGACCGGATTGTGAGCAGCGGATCGACTTACCGCCGCAAGACAAGGATTGCCGGATCGAGGTGACCTGCGGTCACTCAATTGCCGGCGGCTGGCAGGACCGGCAAGGCTCGGTCGAGGACGACACGCCCGGTCTCCTGGTGATTGGCTTCTCCGATCCGTCCTCGTCCGTGAGCCAGACAGCCGATGTTGTCCTCAGCTTCGCCTTTACCGATGCCAGCCAGCTGGAGGCGCCGGAGTGACGACACCAACGAGCTCAAAGCGGCCTACAAGCCAAGTCGGGTCATGTTCCTTCGGCATGCGTAAGAAGGAGCAACGCCAATGAGCCGCTCTTCGAACGAAGATGCACAGATGACCATCTCTCACCGTCAGCACGCCGAGCTCGCCTCAACCTCGAAGGCCAATGATCAGGTCATACAGCGGTGGCGGGACCTGCGAGAGATGATGATCCGTCAGTTGGACATGTTCCAAGGCGGCGGCCTGACGCTGCTTTCGAACAATGTAGACGTCTCGTCGTCAGCCGTCGCAGATCTCAAGAACAGCATCCTTGAGTTCGACGCGCTGATCTCCCAGCGGCCATCAGACGTTCAGCGTCACCCGCGCCGCAGCCCGTCTCGAACGGAGAAAAAATCAACATGACCTTTCGTCCCCTGGGAGACCGCGTCCTCGTCAAGCGCGTCGAGGAAGAAGAGATGAGCCGGGGCGGAATCATCATCCCCGACACCGCCAAGGAAAAGCCCCAGGAAGGCGAAGTCGTCGCCGTCGGTCCCGGTGCGCGCGACGACGCGGGCAAGGTCCAGCCGCTGGACGTGAAGACCGGCGACCGTATCCTGTTCGGCAAATGGTCCGGCGCCGAGGTGAAGCTCGACGGCAAAGACCTGCTGATCATGAAGGAAAGCGACATCCTGGGCGTGCTGGAGGCCTAAACGGCTCCGGCCGCGGAAGCTCGCACACCTCACCCATTTCAGAGAAGGACAGCAATCATGGCTGCCAAAGACATCTATTTCGCCTCTGACGCGCGCGACCGCATGCTGCGCGGCGTCAACATCCTCGCCAACGCGGTGAAGGTCACGCTCGGGCCAAAGGGCCGCAATGTGATCATCGAAAAGTCTTATGGCCCTCCGCGCTCGACCAAGGATGGCGTGGCCGTCGCCAAGGAAATCGAACTGACCGACAAGTTCGAGAACCTCGGCGCTCAGATGATCCGCGAGGTCGCCTCGAAGACCAACGACAAGGCCGGCGACGGCACCAC
>Ga0207703_10000333_pt1 | contig 51430 bp, 43 predicted proteins | sample KBSSwiS12_FD_184304 | JGI IMG/M metagenome (GOLD analysis project Ga0207703, IMG submission 184304) | Switchgrass rhizosphere microbial communities from Kellogg Biological Station, Michigan, USA - KBS Switchgrass S1-2 (SPAdes) (version 2) | ecosystem: Host-associated > Plants > Roots >... | reverse complement strand
AAAGTAGGTCATCGTCAGGCACCCCTCCAACCCAAAGCCCGGCCTTGCGCCGGGCTTTGGGTTTTCAGCTCGGCCCTCGCACGATCGACTTCGCCGGCCATTCAACTGCGAGCAGCGTGGCGTAAAGGGTAGCGGCCAGGAAGCCCAAATAAGGCCAGGGGCGTTGGCACTTCGTTCTAATCGAGCAAGAACGTCAGTTGCTCGTCGGCCACCTCGATCACGTCGCCAGCGCGCAACAAACGCGCTTCGCCGCCGATCATCTGCTGATTCACGCGCGGGTAGCGACGTCCTTCCACATGGGTGACGAAATAGCCATGCGGCCGCCGGGTGACGACCGCGAGTTGCTTCCCCGACTTGCCGAACGTCGCCACCACGCGGTCGAGCTCGATGATGCTGCCGTCGCGCGCTCCCCCGCGAATCTTGACGCGGCCTTTGGGAAAATGGGTCCTTGACGAGCGCGCGGCGACGAAGCCTGGGGACGTTGGTGCACTCTCGCCGGAGCCTGCACTTCCGCTCAGAGCGGGGATGAGCATCGTTCGATCCATTTCGGATTCCGCCGACGCCCGCGGATTCAGATAGCGAAGATTGAACGCTGCAAATTCGACGACATCGCCGTGCTGCAGGATGTGGCGGTCGACCCGAACACCGTTGACGAAGGTTCCATTCTCGCTATGCAGGTCGGACAGCACGTGGTCGTTGCCGACCTGAAAAATTGCCGCATGCTCGCGGCTCACCACCGGGTCGTCGATGACGACATGATTGGACGCTTCTCTTCCAATGCTCACCCGCTCCTGGTCGAGAAAGCATTGATGGACGATCGTGCCCGAGGTGCTCAACACCAGCTTCGCCATGCATTCCTCATCGCAGCAGCCAGCCGAGCAGGCGATCGATCCACGTCCCGCGGGTCGCGGCCGGGAATGGCTTGCGCACCTTGGCAAGGATCACGGAGACGTTGTCGGACCCGCCGTTGTCTTTGGCGAGCTGCACCAGATGTTGCGCGGCCAGCGGCAGATTGCTGTTCAGCGCGTTCATGATGAGCTCGATGTCGGCATCCTCGACCAGATCATTGAGGCCATCCGAGCAAAGCAGGAACACGTCCCCGGGCAGCGCTTCGTCCTCGCGGACGTGAGCCGATACCTGTTTCTCGATGCCCAGCGCCCGCGTGACCAGGTTGCGATTGTGCGAACCGCGTGCATCCGCGGCCGAGATCATGCCGAGTTCGATCTGCTCTCGCAGCAAGGAATCGTCACGGGTCAGCAACTCGAGGCGGCCGTTGCGCAGCCGATAGATCCGCGAGTCCCCGACGTGCGCGAGTGTCACGCGGTTGTCGTAAAAGACCGCCAGCACCAAGGTCGTACCCATCCCATGGTAGGCGGGATTGGCCTCGGCCGCCTCGAATACGGCATCATTGGCGCGGTTTATGCTTTGCTTGACCGCGAGCTGTGGCAAATGCTGGTCACCGCTCGATCCGAATTCGGCCACGCTGGTCCGGAGTCTTTCGATGATGATTTCTGTCGCCATTCGGCTGGCAACCTCGCCGGCGCGGTGTCCGCCCATGCCGTCAGCCAGGACCATGACGCCGTCGTCGGGGTCATACACGACGTTGTCTTCGTTGAATTGCCGCACGCTGCCGGGATCGGTGATTCCTACGATTTCGATGAAATTGCTCAACATGGACCGGCGTTTCCATTCCAGGTGCTGCAAAGGCCCATTGATGGGCTGTATTCTCAATCCGTCAGAAGCGCCGAAAATATCACATGATCGAAGACCGCCCGCGCCATCCGGCGGGGTCGAAGTTGCCGCCAGCGCAGCCGTGAATTCGGCGTTGCGATTGCCGCCGTCCGGCGCAACGACCCGTTGGCCGATGCAGCGCCACGACTCGTGAAACCTCCCCAGCACCTGAATCGCTACGAGGTCCTTACCGAGTTGGGCCGCGGCGCCATGGGTGTCGTGTACAAAGCTCAGGACCCGGTCATCGACCGCACGGTAGCCATCAAGACGATATGTCTGGAGGAGCCGGGGTCGGAAACGGACGCGTGGCGGCAGCGCTTCTATCGCGAAGCGAAATCGGCGGGCCGCCTCAATCATCCGAACATCGTCACCATCTACGATGTCGGCGAGGCCGAAGACGTCGCGTATATCGCGATGGAATTCCTGGGCGGCCAGTCATTGCGGGAGATTCTGGATTCCGGCACCGTGCTCCCGCCGGCTACCATCGCGGAAATCGCGGCCCAGGTGGCGGATGGTCTCGCGTTCGCCCACGAGAACGGCGTCGTCCACCGCGACATCAAGCCCGCCAATATCATGGTGCTCGACAACGGCGTCGTGAAGATCACGGATTTCGGCATCGCCCGCCTGCCGAGCGGAACGCGGACGATTGCCGGCACGATTTTCGGCTCTCCCAAGTACATCTCGCCGGAACGGCTGCAAGGGCTCGAGGTCGATGGACGCTCCGACATTTTCTCCCTCGGCGCCGTGCTGTACGAAATGCTGACCGATTTTCCGCCGTTCTTTGGCGGCGATCTCGGCGCGATCATGCACCAGGTGATGGAAGTCACGCCCGCGCCGCCTTCCAGTCGCAACCGCAGGATTCCAAGCGGGTTCGACTATATCGTCGCGAAGGCGTTGGCCAAGCGTCCGGAGGACCGCTATCGCAACGCGACGGAGATGGCAGCGGATCTTCGCAATTTCGCCGATCTCAAGCCGCCGGTTGAAGCGAGCGCAGCGCAGGCGGATTTGACCGATGCATCGCTGCGGTGGCGCGACGGTGATCCCACGCTGCGCCTGCCTGTTCCTACCATTGAAGTAATGGCCAGCGCATTGCCGCGATCGAAAGCCAGGCTGCTCCCGATAGGCCACGATGCAAGGACGCCGACCCCGGCGGCCTTACCACGATCGAGGGCAAAGCTGCTCCCGATAGGCGACGATGCACGGACGCCGACGCCGGCGGCCTTCGCGCGGTCGAAGGCAAGGCTGGCGGCGATGGCAAGTGATTCCCGATTGCCGACGATGGCGATTGCCGGTTTGGCAGTAGCCGTGCTTGTCGCGCTCGTGGGTTGGTCGTTGCTCCCTGGACGCGTCTCGAAGGCCGCCCCGCCGAAGACGCCCGTGGCATCGTCGATCCCCGTGCCCGTGGCGAACGAGAATGCCAAACTCCCATTGCCCGCGGTCGCGGCGGACAGCGACGCGCCGCAGCCCAGCGAGGCGCCGGCGGTGCTGGTCGCGCAAAAGCCAGCGGTGCCCGAGAAGCCATTGCACCGCGTCGCGCTTGCGGTGACGCCGTGGGGCGAAATCTATGTGAATGGCAAGAAGGTCGGCGTTTCACCGCCCATGACGGAGCTCAAGCTCGCACCCGGCAAATACACCATTGAGATTCGCAATACGACGTTCGAGCCGTACCGCGAGAGCATCGACGTGCAAAGCGCGACCAACGTCAAGATCAAGCACCGATTTCAATGACCCCACTCCGGCAACCGAAGAGCAAAGGATTGTGGCGGGCAACGTTACTGCTGGCGCTGGTCTGCGCCGGCTGCGCGCCGCCGGCCGTGAAGGACGCGGGACCGCCACCGGCTGCACCCGAAACGAAGCCGGCGGACAGCAAGCCGTCCGCGATCGAAAAGACCCAGCCCGTGGCGCCGGCGCCGGTGGAACGGATATTGAGCCCCGCCGAGCAGGAGCTCGAGAAGGGCATCAAGAACTACGAGGACGGCGAATACAAAGTCGCCACGAAGGAACTGCAGACCGCGCTGAGCCTGGGGTTGGCCGGTCGAGGGGAACAGGCGAGCGCGCATAAGTATCTGGCCTTCATCAATTGCGTGTCCGGACGTCCCAACGGTTGCCGCGAAGAGTTCCGCAAGGCTTTCGTCGCGGACCCGAATTTCGATCTCACGCCGGCCGAGGCGGGTCATCCGATGTGGGGACCGGTCTTTCGGTCCGTGAAAACCGCAGTGTCGAAGGCGAAGCCGAAATAGTCTGCAACGTTTTCGTGGCGGCGCTTCCGCGACGCGATAGCGCCTTCGCACGCGCGACCGAGGAATACGTTGCACCAATCAGCCGAGCCCAAAAGCTTCGAATCGCGCAGTAGACCCTATTCATCCGCAAACACCCAACATCGGGCACGCAATTCCAAGAAAGGCAAGTACGACGTCAACAGCACGGCAACGATGGGAACGATGAGCGCCAATGCGACGACGAGCTTCGTCGTGAATTAGGAACGCGCCGCGGTGTCCGACGAGGCGGTCTAGTCTGTCGCTGTTTCGCACGTCATGAAGAAAAAAGCCCGGCTCTGGCCGGGCTTTTCGCATCCATCATGCCGAAATACAACGCGGGAAACTCTTCTACTTAAAACGCAACGATTTGAGCTCCAACGACGTCCGACCTCGGGTATTGGTCCGGACAGCCCCCGGTTGACACGGGGGCTGACCAAGACGATCGTGTTGGATTACGGAGTGACGCTCTGCACGAAGACCTCCCCGGTGCCGACCAGGACGTTGCCACTCGTCCTGACTTCGACGGTTCCGCGGAGCACGCGTCCCGCCGCAGGAGCGGCATTCGCCGTCACACTGCCCGGAACTGTCCAGGAAGCGCCGGCAGGACGCAACGCGTTGGCGTCGGTTACCGAGACTGAACCGAACGCGGGGTTCGCGAAAACATCAAGATAGTGATAAGTCGTGGTGCCGGCCGGCACAGCGAATCCGTCGACCAGGACCTTCCAGAGGCCCGCTGCCGGGTTGGCAATCGACACCGCTTCTTCGGCACTGCCACCGGCGCTTTGGCCGGCCAGGACGCACGACCCCGTGGTGCAGTTGTACACGAACAGATCGAGATCCGCGCCGAGGTCGGACGGGCTGCCGATGGTCGCGCTGAGCCTCGTAGATCCCGCCAGCACCGTTACGTCGAAGATCGTTTGTTGCCCGGTACTGATGCTCGGATTGGCAATGTACGCGCTGCCCAGCGTGGTGCCGACGCCGCGCCCGGTGAAGGCTCCGTACAGATTGGTGATGGTGTAGGAACGGGCTACCGGCACGCCGATCGTTGCGGAAGGGATAATGTCCGGATTCGGTGCAACCGAGGCGCCGAGGATCGACCCGGCAAGCGTGAACATCGACGGCGAAACTGGCGAGGTACGCGAGGTGTCGACCGTGACTTCCCAAACGCCGCCAAGCGGATTGCTGGTGGTGCGCGACTGGGAGCCGCCGGTTTGGTACGCGGCCGTGCTGTTATCGAGCCCGACGCCGTAGGGATGGAATCGCATCACACGCACGCGCCCGCCGTTCGTCGTCGTCTCGTTGACCTGGAACGCCGGTGTGGCGGTCGGCACGCGGAAGAAAAACGTGGCCATGTCGGGGCGATCCGCGGTGCCGTTGTAGGAAACCGCAAAATTGCCGGCCGCGTTGAAATCGGCGACGGCCACTACGGCGTTCATGACTTGATAATCGATCCCCATCGTGTCTGGATCGTCGACGTTCAGGATCGCGCTGTGCACGCCCGGCGTTGCAGCGACAACTTGCACCGGCACGGCGACTGGCTGGTTCAGCGGCAAGGCAACTGATGCCGGCGCGGAGAACGTGCCGTCGTTGCCGATCCAGGACAGGTTGTAGGAAACCGCCTTCGAGCCGCCCGTGGTCCGTGTGAGCAGGATCGTTCGCGTATCCGAATCCGCGGGATGCCAGCCCTCGCGCTGGTAAATTCCGGGACCGGAATCGGGAACCAGAAGGAACTGGCTGATGATCGTGTCGACCGGCGCCGAGCTCGCGATGGCGGTTGTCTTGATATTGGTCTTCAGAAGGGTCCACGCGCCTCCGACGTCCATGAGTCCCATGCCCTGCTCGTGCGCACCGTACGCGGGAAGATAGCGCGCGCTCGACATGATCGCCTGGCGCAACTGGTCAGGCTTGTACTGGGCTCCGGCCTGCTTGGCCGCGCTGACCAGCAGCGCCGCGGCGCCCGCTGCTTGTGGTGACGCCATCGAGGTTCCATTGAACATCGAATAGCCCGGCGGAAGCGCATACGTTCCGGCCACCGGCGAGCCTGATAGCCACATCGGCGTCGTCGATACGGCTGCGCCCGGGGCGACGATCTGGGGCTTGAAGCCGCCGTCCTCACGCGGGCCGCGCGAGCTGAAAACGAACAGGCCATCGATCTTGTCGGCAACCGCCCCGTAGTTGTTGAGCCACGTGTCCTTGTGCACGTACGCGCCCACGCTGACGACGTCGGTGGCGACCGACGGATCGCCGACGGTATTGATCCCCGGCCCGTCGTTGCCCGCCGAGATGAACATCTGCGTCTTGGTCTTATCGATCAGGCGGTTGTACAGGATCGCGCGAGTGTTGTTGCCGTCGTTGAGCGCGGGCAGACCGCCGATCGACATGTTGATCACATCGACGTTCGCCTGCTTGGTCGCGTAGATCATGCCTTCGATCATGGCGTGCGCCGTGCAGCCGGCAATGAACAGGCACACCCGCACCGAGACAATCTGCGCGCCGGGCGCCGCGCCGGTGGCGTTCCCGCCGAACAGATGATTCGCCGCCACGATGCCGGCCACGTGCGAGCCATGCGACTCCGACACGATTCCAATGTTCACGAACTTGTTCTTGCCGTCGGTCTGCACGACGAATGGCATCCGCTCCGCGACGGGCGTGGCCGGATTGTCGGTACCGAAATAGCCGATGTCGTACTTAACCTTGTAGTCGGTCAGTCCCGGCTCGTCGGCGAAGCTGTGGTTCTGGTTGGCATCTACCCAGACGACGTTGGTCGTCGTGTTCCAGAGCACGGCGAACAGCCCGTCGCTGCCGGGGGGGTTGCCGTCGCGGTTGACGTCGCTACCGAGTTCGGCGCTGTTCAAGCGGGAATCACGTTCGTTGAAGAGGCCAATCCGGTACGTTCCGTTCGCGGGCGCCACGTAGGTGACACCCTTGTAGGTGAGCACGCCTCCGGCCGCGGTCACCTGATCCTGCATATTCACCCAGGTCGGATCGTCGTCGGTGACCGGATCGGTAAAAGTGACCCAGTCCACGATCTTGCGGGCACCGGTGGTAGTGGTCGCGAGACTCGGGTGGTCGAGCGTCACGCCCGTGTCGAGAATTCCAACGACGACCCCGCGGCCATCGTAGGTCGGGTTGGCGGCGACGAATTGCGGCGAGCCGACGTCGCGAGTCGGCATGTAGGCGTTGACAGGCGGCGTCGTATTGTCGGGCGGCGCGACTTGCACGGGATTGGCCGCGGGCGCGGGGACCGGGTCCGTCAGCGGGATGATCTCGTCGAGACTTACGGATTGGACGCCAGGCAGTTGCGCCACGGCTTCCACCTTGCTCACTGGAACAGTGACGCGCAGGTAGTCCAGAGTGTCCTCGCGGTAGCGAATGGTTCCACCCAGAGACTGCACGCCTGTGGCCACGGTGCTATTGGCGCCGGGCTTCGCTGCAATCAGCAGCGTGACAACGGACTTGTTCTCGGCGCGGGCGTTCGCAAGCAGCTGCAGATCGTGCATCGACAGCTTCGCGGGGCGCGACGGCGCCGCGGCGGTGACGTTCGACGAAGACAACGCCAGCGAAACGACGATGGCCAGCGCAACCCATATGCGCGAATTGGACAAACGGATAGTCATTTGTGATAACTCCGATTGAAGAATGAGATCGCTGATTTGAGGCAGTCCGGGTGCGTGGATCTCAGACGCGATGGATGGCATCGTCCCCGGTGCAGCGGGCGAATGTACGCTGCTTGGCGGCGAGTGGCAAGACGATTTCTTGGCGAACTGGTGATTTACGATGGTTAGACGGATGTACAAGTGGGCGAATGGGATAGCCGCGCCGTCAACCCGCCTCTTCATCCAGCATTTGCTGTCGCTATAGGCGCGGACAAGTAATCCGATGGTGGATCCTTGCAAGTCGATCGCTGGGTTCGTTGCCGCGGTCGCCGCTTATGCATTCGTAGGCGCAGGCCATAGATCGACCGATTGACTGCATCTTCTCCGGCACGCTGACCGCGAGCCTTGGCGACGCAGCAGGTGCAGGATTGGTCATGAAAACGTACGCGACGGCGAGCAGGACTTCCAGGTGACCGATCAAATATCAGCGAATCCGGCAAGACGATACCGGCATATGCAATGCCACGTGTCCACGCCGTTGGCGAACACAGGTTGCAACGCTTGCGGTAACAGGGCTTCGGGCCGGCCGGCTACAGCCGAGGAGGCTCAAACGCGAACGACAGCATGCTGATCGAGCCGAGCTCGATGCCATCGGTCAGGATCGCCAGCGCGTCGTCGTCCCGCTGCGCGCCCAGAACGTAAAGCGCAGGGAGGTAATGATCCGGCGTCGGGATCGACATCCGCGCTGCCTCGCCCAGCCCGGCATAGTCGATCAGCGGTCCGTGATTGCGCCGTTCCAGATTTTCGCGGAACGCGCGATCGAACTGCATCGCCCATGGATACGGCGCCGACTTGCCGCCCCATTGGATCACGCCGAGATTGTGGACGACGTTGCCGCTGCCGATGATCAGCACGCCTTCGTCGCGCAAGGGCGCCAGGCGGCGCCCCAATTCATAGTGAAACGCCGCGGGTTGCGTGCGATCGATCGCCAGTTGCACGACCGGGATATCCGCATTGGGATAGACGTGCGCAAGTACCGACCAGGTCCCGTGATCGAGACCCCATTCATGATCAAGACCAACCGTGAGCGGGGCCAGCAGGTCGACTACGTGCGCTGCCAGCGCGGGATCGCCAGGCGCCGGATATTGGTAGGCGTGCAGCGCTGGTGGAAAGCCGCCGAAGTCGTGGATCGTCTGCGGTTTCGCCATCGCGGTGACCGCGGTGCCGCGGATGTACCAATGGGCCGACACGGCGAGGATTGCCTTGGGCCGCGGAAGGGTCTGACCCACTGCCATCCATGCCTGCGTGTGCCGATTACGCTCGAGCGTATTCATCGGGCTGCCGTGCCCGACGAAGAGGGCCGGCATGCTGTTCGCTGCGCTCACCGCGCTGGTTTCAGGTTTTGAGGACGATGTCCCACGTCACGGCCAGCGCGTCCGGCTCCATCGCAGGCGTACGATCGGCAGGACGACCCGTGGAAGCGCGGCGGTCGTCGCGACCGAGATAGCGATAGAGGAAGTCCCGCTCGTTGAGCGGCTCGCCCTCGAAGAACATCTGCGTCGTGAGGGTTGTTCCCGCGCTTGCGACGTTGAAATGGATATGCGGCGTGCGGCCCGAGTAGGGCGGCGGCTTGATCGTCTTGATCCGGTAATTGCCGTCGGCATCGGCGCGGAGGCGGCCGTAGCCCTGGAAGTTGGGGTCGAGCGCACCCGACGCATCGGTATCGGCGGGATGAATGTAGCGCCCGAATGCGTTGGCTTGCCACAGCTCGAGCTCGGCGTTGTCCAAAGGCTTGCCCTTCGTGTCGACGACCCGTCCGGTGACATAGAGAATCGTGCCGGCGGCTCGTTGCGCATGTCCCTCGACGTGGGTGAGATCGGCATCGGAGTCGGCGGGTTTCCGCGGCGGATAGAACGGCCCCAGCGCATTGGCTGGCGTCGGCCGCAGCGCTGAATCCGCGGCAGCGACTTGGCCGACGATTCCCGCCACGCCCAACGAAAGCGCGGCACGCAGGAGGACGCGCCGCTGATGATTGCCGGAGAAAGGGTCGCGCGGTGTAGCAATCATTCCAGACCTCGCAGCAGGAAATCGAATCGCAGTGGTTGGACCTTGCGAAGCTGCGCCGGTTTCAGCGTCTCTTGATCCCGCCCAGCAGCGATCCCAGCACGCCGCGCACGATCTCGCGTCCGACCGAGGAACCCACGGTGCGGGCCGCGCTCTTGGCCATTGCTTCTGCCATGCCCTCCCGGCGGCCCCCACGAGGCCCTGTCGAGCCGAAAAGAATGTCCGACAAACCGCCCATCACTCCGCCGCCCCCCTGTTTTTCGCTGGCCGCGGTGGTGGCTGCCGTCGTCGCTTCCGCTGCCCTCGACTTGAGCTTTTCATACGCCGATTCGCGATCGACGGTCTTTTCGTAGACGCCGGCCACCGGCGACGCCGCCATGATGGCTTTGCGCTCGTCCGGCGTCGCCGGGCCAATGCGGCTCGCGGGCGGCAGCACATAGACGCGCTCGACGATCGCGGGACGTCCCTTCTCATCGAGGAACGAGACCAGCGCCTCGCCCACACCGAGCTCCGTGATGGCATCCTCGGTCTTGAATTTGGGATTGGCACGCATCGTTTCCGCCGCCGATTTCACCGCCTTCTGGTCGCGCGGCGTGAACGCGCGCAGTGCGTGCTGCACCCGATTGCCGAGCTGTCCCAATACGGTGTCCGGGACGTCGAGCGGATTTTGCGTCACGAAAAACACGCCCACGCCTTTGGAGCGAATGAGGCGCACGACCTGCTCGATCTTCTCGAGCAGCGGCCGCGGCGCGTCGGTGAAGAGCAGATGGGCCTCGTCGAAGAAGAACACGAGCTTCGGCTTGTCGCGATCGCCGACCTCGGGCAGACGCTCATAGAGCTCGGACAGCAGCCACAGGAGCAGCGTCGAATACACCTTCGGCGACTGCATCAGCCGGTCGGCGGCCAGGATGTTGATCACGCCCTTGCCGTCGACGGTCTGCAGCAGGTCGTCGACATTCAGCATTGGTTCGCCGAGGAACCGATCGGCGCCCTGCTGCTCGAGCGTGAGGAGACCACGCTGGATGGCGCCGATCGAGGCGGCCGATACATTGCCGTAATCGGTCTGGAAATCCTGCGCATTGTCCCCAACATGCTGAAGGAGCGCGCGCAGATCCTTGAGGTCTAGCAACAGCAGGCCGTGATCGTCGGCGATCTTGAACGCCAGGTTCAGCACGCCTTCCTGGATTTCGTTGAGATTGAGGATGCGGCCGAGCAGCAGCGGCCCCATGTCGGACACCGTTGCCCGGACCGGATGGCCCTGTTCGCCGTACAGGTCCCAGAACACCGTCGGGCGGCCGGCGAAGGCCGGCGCGGGGACACCGACGAGCTTCAAGCGCTCCTCGAGCTTCGCCGACGTCGACCCGGGCTGGCTCATGCCGGACAGGTCGCCTTTGACGTCGGCCATGAACACCGGGACGCCCAGCGCCGAAAGACGCTCGGCGATGACCTGCAGGGTAACGGTCTTGCCGGTGCCGGTGGCGCCGGTAATGAGCCCGTGGCGGTTGCACAGCGCGGGCAGCAGGAAGCATTCGATGTCGCCGCGTCTTGCGATCAGCATGGGATCGGGCATGGGGCGGTTCCTGGGAGGCGGGTGGGCCAGAGATCCGAGTGTAGCGTCAAAGCCGAGCCTGTCGCGCAGTGCCGCCCCCAGGGCTGCGCGAGCACCCAGGCTGGCGTTGCGGGGGTCGTCGCCCACCCGGGCTTCAATAAGGCGGCATTTTCTGCTATGATTTAGGGCTGCAAACCTTCGGATTGCAGAAGAAATGGGCTGGCACAGCCCATTTTTTTTTCTTCGGCGAACACTACTTTGAGACTTGGCGAGTTGCTCGAGATGACGATACCCCCGCTGGGGTACGAGCTGGTCGATTGGGAGATGTCTCCCAAGGGACGGCTTGTCCGCATTTTCATCGACAAGCCGGTGGTGGGCACGAAGGACCCCGGTGCCGGATTAAGCGTCGAAGATTGCGCCAGGGTGAGTCGCCACCTGACCCATCTATTCACCGTCGAGAACATCGATTACGACCGGCTCGAAGTGTCGTCGCCGGGCCTTGACCGGCCGCTGACCAAGCTCGCCGATTACGCCCGTTTTGCCGGAGAAGACGTGCAGCTCAACCTGCACGAGATGACCGACGGCGCGCGGCGCTGGAAAGGAACACTGCGCGGGATCGAGGGCGATGCCGTCCTCGTCGAAACCGCGACCGGCATCAGGAAGTTTCCCTTCGCAGGGATCGACCGCTGCCGACTGGTCCCGAAGATTGAGTGGAGAAAAGGCAAATGAACCGCGAACTGCTGCTCCTGGTGGACGCCCTTGCGCGCGAAAAGAACGTGCCCAAGGAGATCGTTTTCGTCGCGCTCGAATCCGCGCTGGCTTCGGCGACGAAAAAGCGTTTCCCGAACCAGGAAATCGACGCCCGCGTCTCGATCGATCGCGAAACCGGCGATTACGATTCGTTCCGCCGCTGGACAGTCGTGCCCGATGAGGAGCACGAGGAGCCGGCGCATCAGATCGCGATCACCGATGCCGCCGAGCGCGACCCGGACTTGAAGCTCGGCGACGTCGTCGAGGAGCCGTTGGAGCCGATCGAGTTCGGCCGAATCGGCGCCCAGGCGGCGAAGCAGGTGATCCTGCAAAAGATCCGCGACGCGGAGCGCGAGCAGATCCTGAACGATTTTCTCGAGCGAGAAGACAACCTTCTCACCGGCACGGTCAAGCGCATCGAGCGCGGCAACATCATCGTCGAATCCGGCCGCATCGAAGGCGTGATCCCCCGCGACCAGCTGATCCAAAAGGAGATGCTGCGTGTGGGTGACCGCGTGCGCGCTTACGTCATGAAGATCGACCGCGCCGCCAAAGGTCCGCAGCTGATCCTCTCGCGCATCGCGCCGGACTTCCTGGTGCGCCTGTTCGAGCTGGAAGTGCCGGAAATCGAGGAAGGGCTGATCGAGATCAAAGCTGCGGCGCGCGACCCGGGCATCCGGGCGAAGATCGCCGTGAAGTCCAACGACCCGCGCCTCGATCCGCAAGGCACGTGCATCGGCATGCGCGGCTCGCGCGTCACCGCGGTCACCAACGAGCTGGCCGGCGAACGCGTCGACATCATCCTGTTTTCGGAGGATCCGGCGAAGTTCGTCATCAACGCGCTCGCGCCCGCCGAAGTGCAAAGCATCCTGGTCGACGAGGAAAAGCACGCGATGGACGTCGTCGTCGATGAGGAAAACCTGGCGATCGCGATCGGCCGCAGCGGCCAGAACGTACGGCTCGCGTCCGAGCTCTCGGGCTGGCAGCTGAACCTCATGAGTGTGGAGGAATCGGCGCAGAAGCAGGAAAGCGAAACCGGGCGCCTGCGCCAGCTCTTCATGGACAAGCTCGACGTCGACGAGGAAGTCGCCGACATCCTGATCGCCGAAGGCTTCACGTCGCTCGAGGAAGTCGCCTATGTGCCGATCACCGAAATGATGGAGATCGAATCGTTCGACGAAGACACCGTGAACGAATTGCGCAGCCGCGCCCGCAACGCGCTGTTGACGGAAGCGATCGTGCGCGAGGAATCGGTCGAGAACGTCGAGGAAGCGCTGCTTTCGCTCGAGGGCATGGACACCGACGTCGCGAGCAAGCTCGCCGCCAACGGGATCACGACGCGCGACGCGCTTGCGGACCTGGCGACCGACGAGCTCACGGAAATGACGGGTATCGCAAACGAACGCGCTGTCGAATTGATCATGAAGGCGCGCGCCCACTGGTTCGAACCGGAAGCCGAGACGGCTGTCGCCGGCGCGGCCAGCGGCGCGTTGAAGTAAGGGCGCGAGAGAACAGCGCGCAGGAGACAAGGCATGGCCCAGATCACCATCGAACAATTCGCCTCCGAGCTCAAGATGCCGGCCGGGGCTCTGCTCGAGCAGCTTTCCGCCGCTGGCGTGGACGCCAAGAAGGAAGGCGACAAGCTCACCGAGCAGGACAAGACACGCCTGCTCGATTATTTGCGCAAGCAGCACGGCGCCGCGGCCGAGCCGAAGAAGCGCATCACGCTGACGCGCAAGCAGACGACCGAGATCAAGGCCGCCGATTCGACGGGCAAGGCACGGACGATCCAGGTCGAAGTGCGCAAGAAGCGTGTGCTGGTTCGCCGCGAGGAAGAGGCGGCAGCGCCGGTCGCGGCGGCCATGATCGAAGAGGTCGAAGCCGCGCCCGTGGAAGCGCCGGTGGCAGCGCCGCCCGTGACGCCCCCGCCGGTGACACCCGCGGCGCCCGCGTCGGTGCTTTCGGAAAAGGAGATCGCTGCCCGCGAGGAAGAATCGCGCAAGGCGCAGGCGCTGGCGAAGCGGCAGACGGACGAGCAAAAAGAGAAGCAGCAACGCGAAACCGCGCGCAAGACGAAGAAGGAGCGTGACGCCGAAGAAGCTGCCGCGAAGGTCGCGGCGGAAGCGGCCGCGCTCGCTGCGGCCGCCAAAGCCGCCGAAGCGAAGCCAGCCGTCGATGCCAAAGCCGCGGCCGCCGATGCAAAGGCGAAGACCGAAGGCACGCTGCATCGGCCGGCCGCCAAGCCGGGTGAGAAGCGCGAGCGTGCGACGAAGAAGGCGCCGGGTCAGGTGTTCCAGGAAGAAGCCGCTCGCCGGCGCGCGCTCAAGCTGCGCGGCGACACCGGCGGAGCCGGGGCCGCGCCGGGTTGGCGCGGGCCGAAGGTCGGCGGACGCCATCGCGATGACGAAGGTGGCGATGCCGCCAGCGGTCTCGCGGGTCCGGTCGTACGCGACGTTTCGGTGCCGGAGACGATCACCGTAGCCGAGCTCGCGCACAAGATGTCGGTCAAGGCGACCGAAGTCATCAAGGCGCTGATGAAGCTCGGCCAGATGGTGACGATCAACCAGATGCTCGACCAGGAAACCGCGATGATCGTCGTCGAGGAAATGGGCCACAAGGCAACCGCCGCGAAGCTCGACGACCCGGATTCGCTGCTGGCGGAAGCGCATGGCGAATCCGCGGCCGAATTGCTGCCGCGGCCACCGGTGGTGACCGTGATGGGTCACGTCGACCATGGCAAGACATCGCTGCTCGATACGATCCGGCGCACGCGCGTGGCAAGCGGCGAGGCGGGCGGGATCACGCAGCACATCGGCGCATACCACGTCGAGACCGCGAAGGGCGTCATCACGTTTCTCGATACGCCGGGGCACGAAGCGTTCACGGCGATGCGCGCGCGCGGCGCCAAGGTCACCGACATGGTGGTCCTGGTGGTTGCCGCCGACGATGGCGTCATGCCGCAGACCAAGGAAGCGATCGCGCATGCCAAAGCGGCCAACGTCCCGCTGGTCGTCGCGATCAACAAGATGGACAAGCCCGAAGCCAACCTCGAGCGCGTCAAGCAGGAGCTCGTGGCGGAAAGCGTGCTGCCGGAGGAATACGGCGGCGACGTGCAGTTCATTCCGGTTTCGGCGAAGACCGGCGAAGGCATCGATCGCCTGCTCGATGGCCTGTTGCTGCAGGCCGAAGTGCTCGAGCTCAAGGCGGCCAGGGACGCGCCGGCGCGCGGCATCGTCATCGAAGCCCGCCTCGACAAGGGCCGCGGTCCGGTGGCGACGGTGCTCGTCCAGTCCGGAACGTTGAAGCGCGGTGACATCGTGCTGGCCGGGGCGGTGTTCGGCCGCGTGCGCGCGATGACCGATGAGAACGGTAAACCCGTCGTGGACGCCGGCCCGGCCATTCCGGTGGAGATCCAGGGCCTGTCCGACGTTCCCCTCGCCGGTGAAGATGTGATGGTGCTGGGTGACGAGCGCAAGGCGCGAGAAATCGCGTTGTTCCGCCAGGGCAAGTTCCGCGACGTCAAGCTCGCGAAGCAGCAGGCGGCGAAGCTCGAGAACATGTTCGGCGAAGTGGGCGAGAGCGAGGTGAAGACGCTCGCGTTGATCATCAAGGCCGACGTGCAGGGCTCGTATGAAGGGCTGTCGCAGGCGCTGACCAAGCTGTCGACCGAAGAGGTCAAGGTGAACATCGTGCATGCGGCGGTCGGCGGCATTACCGAGTCCGACATCAACCTGGCGCTCGCCTCGAAGGCCGTGGTCGTCGGGTTCAACGTGCGGGCCGATGCGCAGGCGCGCAAGCTCGCCGAAGGCAGCGGCGTGCAGATCCGCTACTACAACATCATTTACGACGCGGTCGACGAGGTGAAGGCGGCGCTGTCCGGCATGCTGACGCCCGAGCAGAAGGAGAATCAGCTCGGGATGGTCGAGGTGCGCGAGGTGTACCGGATCTCGAAGGTCGGGACGGTGGCCGGGTGCTACGTGCTCGAAGGCGTCGTGCGGCGCGGGGCGAAGGTGCGCCTCCTGCGCGACAACGTCGTGATCCACGACGGCGAGCTCGATTCGCTGAAGCGATTCAAGGACGACGTGCGGGAAGTCAAGTCCGGCTTCGAGTGCGGCTTGTCGTTGCGCAACTTCAACGATATCGAGAAGGGCGACCAGCTCGAGGTGTACGAGATCGTCGAGGTGTCGAGAACGTTGTAGGGGGCGAGGGGCGGGGGACGAGGGGCGAGGGAGCGCTATTGGTATGCGAAGGCCCACGGTGTCTCCCCACACCACTACGCTCCTTTCGTCGCCTCACAGCATCGAGACGCTCCCTCGTCCCTCGCCCCTCGTCCCTCGCCCCTTCTTCCCATGAAAAAAAACGCACAGCGCCCCGTGCGGGTCGGCGACCAGATCCAGAAAGAGCTCGCCGACCTGCTGCGCAACGAGATCAAGGACCCGCGCGTGGGGGCCGTCACGGTCACCCACGTCGAAGTGTCGCCCGATCTGTCGCACGCCAACGTGCATTTCACGCACCTCGCGGGGCGTGAGCACGCCGGCGAGACGGTGAAGGCGCTTGCCCGCACCGCCGGTTTTCTGCGCAGCGCACTGTCGCATCGGCTCGATCTGTATTCGGTGCCGCAACTGCATTTCTTCTACGACGACTCGATCGAGGCCGGGATGCGGCTGTCGCAGTTGATCGACGATGCCGTTGCGGCAGACAAGAAGCTGGCTGAGTGACCGACACGTCACCGAGAGGCACGGAGACGCCAAGAAGGCGACAGCGATAGAGATGTTCTCCGAATCTCGGCGTCTCCTGTGAAAGAAGTGACCAAGCAGCTCCGCACACCGCGCAAGCCCATCGACGGCGTTCTGCTGCTCGACAAGCCCGTGGGTTTGTCGTCGAACGCGGCGCTGCAGCGCGCGAAGCGGATTTACCGCGCGGAGAAGGCCGGGCACACGGGGACGCTCGATCCCCTCGCGTCGGGCCTGTTGCCGCTTTGTTTCGGCGAGGCGACCAAATTCGCCCAGCTCCTGCTCGACGCGCCCAAACGGTACACGGCGACCGTGCGCTTCGGGATCAATACCGAAACCGGCGATGCGGACGGCGCGATCCGTGCCACGCATCCGGTGGAGTTCGAGCTTGCAGCGCTCGAAACCACGCTGCTCGGCTTCGTTGGCAGGATTGCGCAAGTGCCGCCGGCATACTCGGCGCTGAAATACCAGGGTCGCGCCTATTACGAATACGCACGCGCGGGACAGGCCATTCCGCGCGTGGCGCGCGACGTCGAGATCCACGCACTGCGGCTCGTCGAATGGAATTTTCCCGACGCCACAGCCGTTCTCGATGTCGCGTGCAGCAAGGGCACCTATATTCGCGTGCTGGCCGAGGACATTGGTGACGCGCTTGGTTGTGGTGCGCATCTCGCGGCATTGCGCCGGACGGAGACCGGCGGGTATTCGGTCGCCGACGCGGTATCGCTGGCGCACCTCGAGACCATGTCCGACGCGGACGGCTTGCGGTTGTTGCAGCCAGTGGAATCGCTGGTCGCGGATCTCGCGGTTCTCGCGGTCGACGCGACCGACGCGCTGCGCTTCCGCCAGGGCCGCGCGCTGGATGCAAAAGGCTGCGCGGACGGCGTCCACGCGGTGTTCGGCGGGGACCGTTTTCTGGGCGTGGCGGCCATCGTCAACGGCGTCGCTCAGCCGCGCCGCGTGGTCGCGCAGCGGCCATCGCTTGCCGACCAACCTGCTTGAAATCAAAGCACTTTTCAGTTTATAATATCGGACTTTGCGAATGCGCATATGAATGTACGAAACGAGAACAGACGAGGTAAGCAATGGCCGTAACGGTTCAGGACAAGGCGAAGGTGATCGCCGAAAATCAACGCGCAACGGGCGACACCGGCTCGCCGGAAGTCCAGATCGCGCTGCTCACCGCCCGCATCAACGGTCTCACCGACCATTTCAAGAGCAACGTGAAGGATCATCACTCGCGCCGTGGCCTGCTGCGCATGGTGTCGCGCCGCCGCAAACTGCTCGATTATCTGAAGTCGCGCAACGCCGACAGCTATCGCGGGTTGATCGACAAGCTGGGCTTGCGCAAATAATCCGGTTCCGCGTGGTTCCGATGCCACCGCAGGTTACCGCTGCCGCCTAATCTCCAGTGGCCGCGCTGTAGTAGCAGCGCGGCCATTGTCGTTAATGGAATCTAAGAACATGTTCAATCACGTCAAGAAATCGATTCAGTACGGCCACCACACGCTGACCCTCGAAACCGGTGAAATCGCACGCCAGGCAGGCGGCGCGGTGATGGCGAGCCTGGGGGACTCGGTCGTTCTCGTGACCTGCGTCGCGGCCAAGTCGGCGAAGGCCGGCCAGGACTTCTTTCCGTTGACCGTCGACTATCAGGAAAAGACCTACGCGGCGGGCAAGATCCCCGGCGGGTTTTTCAAGCGTGAGGGGCGTCCGTCGGAAAAGGAGACGCTGACGTCACGCCTGATCGATCGGCCGCTGCGGCCGCTCTTTCCCGAGGGCTTCTACAACGACGTGCAGATCGTGGCGACGGTCATGTCGGTCGATCCGGAAGTCGATCCGGATATCCCGGCGCTGATCGGAGCATCGGCAGCAGTCGCACTCTCCGGCATTCCGTTTGCAGGTCCGATCGGCGCCGCGCGCGTGGGCTATCTCAACGGCCAGTACGCGCTGAATCCGACCAAGACCGAGCTCGAGACTTCGCAGCTCAACCTGGTCGTCGCGGGTACCGAGGCCGCGGTGCTGATGGTGGAGTCGGAAGCCCACGAATTGCCGGAAGAGGTGATGCTGGGGGCCGTGGTGTACGGCCATCAGCAACAGCAGGCCGCCATCGAGTTGATTCATTCCCTCGTCGAGGACGGCGGCAAGCCGATGTGGGATTGGCAGCCGCCGGCAAAGGACGAGGCGCTGATCGCGAAGGTCACCGCCGCGGCCGAAGCCGACCTGCGCGCCGCCTACGAGCTGCGGCAGAAGCAGGCACGCCAGCAGCGGCTGAAGGAAATCTACAAGAAGGTTGCGCAGGACGTGGGGGCCGATCAGCCGCCCGAGTATGTGCGCGCCGTCAACGATTTCATGTTCGAGCTGGAAGCGAAGATCGTCCGCCATCAGATCCTGGCAGGTGAGCCGCGCATCGACGGTCGCGATACGCGCACCGTGCGTCCGATCTCCATCCGCACCGGCGTGCTGCCGCGTACGCATGGCTCCGCGCTCTTCACGCGCGGCGAGACGCAGGCATTGGTCACCAGCACGCTGGGTACGGCACGCGACGAGCAGATCATCGATGCGCTGATGGGCGAGTACCGCGACCGTTTCATGTTCCACTACAACATGCCGCCGTACGCGACCGGCGAGACAGGCCGTGTGGGTTCGCCCAAGCGCCGCGAGATCGGCCACGGCCGCCTCGCCAAGCGCGCGCTCGTCGCGGTGCTGCCGACCGGTGAAGAATTCTCGTATTCGATGCGCGTCGTCTCGGAGATCACCGAGTCGAACGGTTCGTCGTCGATGGCGTCGGTGTGCGGCGCAAGCCTCGCACTGATGGACGCGGGCGTGCCGACCAAGGCGCACGTCGCGGGCATCGCGATGGGCCTCATCAAGGAAGGCAACCGGTTCGCCGTGCTGACGGATATCCTCGGTGACGAGGATCACCTGGGCGACATGGACTTCAAGGTGGCCGGCACCGATCGTGGGATCACCGCGCTGCAGATGGACATCAAGATCCAGGGCATCACCAAGGAAATCATGGCGGTCGCATTGTCGCAGGCGCGCGAAGGCCGCATGCACATCCTGCATCTCATGCAGGAAGCGCTGCCGCACGCGCGCACGGAAATCTCGCAGCACGCGCCGCGGATGATGACGTTCAAGATCAATCCGGAAAAGATCCGCGACGTGATCGGCAAGGGCGGCGCGGTCATTCGCGCGCTGACCGAGGAAACGGGCTGCACGATCGACATCAAGGACGACGGCACCGTGACCATCGCGTCGGTGAACGCCGAAGCCTGCACCGCCGCGCGCAAGCGCATCGAGGGCATCACCGCGGAAGTCGAAGTCGGCAAGATCTATGAAGGTCCGGTGCTGCGCCTGCTCGATTTCGGCGCGATCGTCCAGCTGCTGCCCGGCAAGGATGGGCTGCTGCACATTTCGCAGATCGCCAAGGAGCGCGTCAACCAGGTCTCCGATTACGTGAAGGAAGGGCAGATCGTTCGCGTGAAGGTGATCGAGGCCGATGAAAAGGGCCGCGTGCGGCTGTCGATGAAAGCCGCGGCCGAGGACGATGCCGCGACCAAGGCTTCGCCGCCGCCCGCTCCCGCCGAAGCGGTTACCGAAGATGCGCCGCCGATTGGGATGGCGGAATAGTCGTACGCTTCGGCTGTACCGAACAAGGCGCCCTCGTGGCGCCTTTTTTATTGGCTGATCGGCGGCGATGGCCGCACTGTGGGCTACGGCCCGGTTATTGCTTACGTCGTCTGCGCGTTGCGGACCGGTGCGCACGCCTTTCGCGTTCAAAACTAGAAAAACAAACAAGTTCAATATGTTACTTAAACGGCTTATCTGGCAAAAGGATTCAGGCTGGTCGGCTCCGTGGCCGACCGGCATCGACTCGCCCTCGACGCTCGCCGTGATGTTTGGCGGCAATCCGTTGGACGGTTGCCGCGGCGCAATTGCGGAGGTTGCGAGGCGCCTCCCAACTTCGGTTCTTCTCGGGTGCTCGACGGCCGGCGAGATCTTCGACGCGCGCGTGCAGGACGTCAGCCTCTCGGTGGCAGTTGCCAGGTTTGATGAAGTCACGCTGCGCAAGGCTTCGCTCCCCATTGGCGCCGATACCGATTCGTTTACCGCGGGCCGCGATCTGGGAAGCGCATTGCTCGGGCCCGAGCTGCGCGCCGTGTTCGTATTGTCCGATGGGCTGCATGCGAACGGCAGCCGGTTGGCTGATGGCATGAACGATATCTTTCCCGACTCCGTTGTCGTCACGGGCGGCTTGGCGGGCGATGGCGAACGCTTCGGCTCCACATGGGTGCTCGCCGATCGCGAGCCCGTGGACAGGTTTGTCACCGCGGTTGGCTTCTATGGCGCGCGTTTGCGAATCGGTCATGGCTGCGACGCCGGATGGTCGAGCTTCGGGCCTGAGCGCCGGGTCACGGCCGCGCGTGGCAACGTGCTTTATGAGCTCGACGGCAAGCCCGCGCTCGCGTTGTACAAGGATTACCTCGGCGAGCGCGCCGTCGGACTGCCCGCCACCGCACTTCTGTTCCCGCTTTCGATCCGGCGCGATGCCGGCGACGCGAATCCTCTGATTCGCACGATCCTCGGCGTCGACGAGGCTGCGCAATCGCTGACGTTTGCCGGCGATGTGCCGCAAGGCCATCTCGCGCGGCTGATGCGCACGAATACCGAGCGGCTGATTCAAAGCGCGGGCCTCGCCGGTCGCGCCGCCTCGCAGGATTTCTCGAATGGCGGATCGCCGCTCGCGCTTTCGGTGTCGTGCGTCGGACGGCGTCTGGTGCTCGGCCAACGCACCGACGAGGAGATCGAAAGTGTCCTCGATGCGCTTCCGTCGGGCACCGGGCATATCGGATTCTATTCGTACGGGGAAATGTCGCCGCGCCATTCGGGACCAGGCGGCTGCGCGCTGCACAACCAGACGATGACGGTCACGCTCCTCGACGAGGCTTGAAGGGCCGGATGACCCAACTGCATTCACTCCTGGCACGCCAGCTCGAGCGCCTCGGTATCGCCAATGGCGACGCGCCTCCGTCCGCGGACCAATGGCAACAGCTGAAGGAGCTTGTATCTCGCGCCTATCAGGAGGCCGACCAGGATCGCTACCTTCTGGAGCGTTCGCAGGACCTGGCGTCGGCGGAGATGACCGAGCTGTACCGCGCGCTGGAGGCCGAAAAAGCGCAGCTCGAATCGCGCGTGAGCGAGCGCACCAGCAATCTCCGCGAAAGCGAGAAGCATCTCGCCGAGGCGCAGCGGATCGCGACGCTCGGCAGCTGGACGTACGTGCCGCAGACGCGCCAGCTCGAATGGACGGAGGAATGCTATCGGCTGTTCGGCTTGGATTCCGGCGCGGGTCCGCCGACGTCCGAGCAATTCCTCGCACTCGTTCATCCGGGCGATCGCCAGCGCCTGCGCGATCTCATCGCCGCCTCGCGCAACCAGGGCGCGAATGGCGACACCGAATTCCGGATCGTCCGCGAGAACGGGCAGATACTCTGGCTGCACGGGATCGAGGAGACGTTTACCAACGCGGCCGGCCAGGTGATCCTGATGCGCGGCACGATGCGCGATATCACGCTGCAGAAGCAGGCCGAAGCGGATCGCGATAGGGCGATGGAACGGCTCAATGTCGCCATCACGGCGAGCAAGCTCGCCGAGGAGCGGCTGCGCCAGAGCGAATCGCGCTTCCGCAGCCTGCTTGCATTGTCGTCCGACTGGTATTGGGAGCAGGACGCGCATTTGCGATTCACCGAAGTCGCGGGCATGGATCCGCACAGGGATCGGCTGGGCGTCGGAGAGTTCCTGGGGCAGACCGGGCTCGATCATGGTCAGCTGCAGGTCGGGGAGGCGGATTTCGCGCGCTACAAAGTGCTGACCACGGCCCGCCAGCCGTTTCGTGATCTGTGTCACACGGCGCGCGATGCCGACGGCGAATGGCGCTTCATCAGCTTTTCGGGGGAGCCGGTGTTCGACGGCGACGGCCGGTTTTCGGGCTACCGCGGCATCGCGCGCGACATTACGCAGTCGCGGCGGGCCGACGAGAAGATCCTGCGGCTCGCTCACTTCGACGAATTGACCGAGCTGCCGAACCGGACGATGTTCATGCAGACGCTGAAGCGGGCGTTCAGCCTGGCGCAGCGGCGGGGCAAGCAATTCGCGCTCTTCTTCATCGACCTCGACCGCTTCAAGAACATCAACGACAGCCTGGGCCACGAATCCGGCGACCAGCTTCTGCAGGATGTCGCGCGCCGGCTGCGCGACAATCTGCGCGAAAGCGATTCGGTCGCGCGGCTGGGCGGCGACGAATTCGTCGTGCTGGTGGAGGATTGCGCCGATCCGCGCGAATTGAACAGCATCGCGCAGAACATCCTGAACGCCGTGGGCCGACCATACGTGCTGTCGGGCCAGGAATACCACGTGACCGGCAGCATCGGCATCAGCACGTACCCCACCGATGGCCAGGATCCGGCGGCATTGCTCAAGAATGCCGACATCGCGATGTACTTGGCGAAGGATCGCGGCAAGAACAATTTTCAATTCTATTCGGCCCAGCAGAACGCGCATTCGTTCGAGCGGCTGGCGCTCGAATCGGCATTGCGGCACGCGCTCGGCCGCGACGAGTTCGTATTGCACTACCAGCCGAGAGTCGACATTCCCACCGGACGCATCGTGGGCGTCGAGGCGCTTCTGCGCTGGAACCATCCGGACCTCCCGATGGTGCTGCCGAACCAGTTCATCCCGCTGGCCGAAGAGACCGGACTCATCGTGCCGATCGGCCGCTGGGTGCTGCGCACCGCGTGCGCGCAGTCGGCGCTGTGGCGGCATGAAGGGTTACCGGCGTTGCGGATGGCGGTCAACCTGTCCGCGCGGCAGTTCTCCGATGACGGATTGATCGACGACATTGCCGATGCGCTTGCTCAAGCCGAGCTGGCGCCGAACGGACTGGAGCTCGAGATCACCGAGAGCATGGTGATGCAGAATCCGGAACGCGCGGTGACGACGTTGAACCGGCTGCGCGAAATGGGCATTTCGGTTTCGATCGACGACTTCGGCACCGGCTACTCGTCGCTGGGCTATCTCAAACGCTTCCCCATCGACAACGTCAAGATCGACCGGTCGTTCATCAAGGACCTGCCGCACGACACCGACGACGCCGCGATCACGCGCGCCGTCATCGCCATGGCGCAGAGCCTGCGCATTCGCGTGATTGCCGAAGGCGTGGAGACGCGCGAGCAGCTGCAGTTCCTGCGCGACCACGACTGCAATGAATGCCAGGGCTACTTTCTGAGCCGGCCTTTGCCTGCGAGCAATTTCGCCTTGCTAGTCACAACGTGGCGTGACCAAATCGTTGAGGGCCGGCTTCGCTCGGCCCGCGATTTGGTTCCGACGTGATCAAAACATCGCGCGCTTCGCGCGGAATGTTTTGATCACCAAGGCAGTCAGCACGAAAAGCTTCGGGCGGCCGCGCGCTTTTCGTGTGGAAAAAGCACGAAGCGCGCCGATCGCGGTCCGCTGCGCGGAAGCTCGGTAGCGCGCGCCTGCGGATTGACAGCCTCCGGCGCGTGCACTTATTTATCGCGCGTTCCCTTCTGGTTGCTAGCGTGCTCGAGGTTGATCGAGCACCGCTTCTCCGACGACCGTGACCGTTACATCGGTATTGCCGCCCTCGACGTTGACCGGCGGCGCGCCCGCCCCCATTGCGCCTTGCGCCATCCGCATCATGGGTTGCGGCCGCACGTAGTCGCCGGTCTGGATCGTCACCTTGCCGGTGCGCCAGCCATCGCTGCCGAACCCGCGCGCGGCGTTCTGCGCACGCGCCTGCCACGCCTTGATCGCCTGCTGCGTGAGTGCGTCTTCCGCCTTGCGGCGCGCATCGGGGCTGACGGCGAAGTTCATTCCGGACAGCAGCAGCAGATCATCGGCCTGCAGCTTCGAAACCAGCGCCGCCATCGTGGCGAAGTCGGACCCGTCGAGCGACAACGATTGCGTGACGCGCCACCGGGTGGGCTGGTTTTTCTCGGTGACCTGGTACGACGAATAGCCGGACGTCGTGACCTCCACGCCGGCAGCGCCTTTGGCGCGTGCCAAGGCCTTCGCCATTTTGGCGTTGACCTCGGCGGCGGCGCGCGCCGGATCGGCATTGTCGGCCTCCGCCCGCAGCCACGCATACATCCGGTCATTGGCAACGCTCGCGGTGGCCGAGGCCGTGAGCGTCACCACCGGCGTCGACGGCGGTGGCGGGTCGGCGGCAACGGCAATGCCGGCCCATGCGGCCCACGCGACGACCAACAACGAATTCATCCATCGGTTCATGCGGAATTCCTCGCGGTGGCGCGCACGCGTTCCGGCAACGCTTCGATCGCGGCGCGATTGGTCCATGAAAAGCACTTGGCGGCCGCCTCGGCCCACGGCAGCCAGACGTGCCGCAAATGTTCGCGCGGCGCGAGGGTCACCGGCACCGGCTCGGGTACGGCGAGCCCGAAGATGTGTTCGGTATTGTGCATGGTCCCCGGCGGATAGCGATGCCGCCATTTGGGATAGATGTCGAACACGTTGGAAAGTTGCCAGTCGGTCACACCGCCGTAGGCGGCGGCGTCGATGCCGGTTTCCTCCCGCAGCTCGCGCGTCGCGGTCGCGAGCAGTGTTTCGCCCGGTTCCTGGCTGCCCGTCACCGACTGCCAATGTCCTGGATAGTCGGCGCGCTCGAGCAGCAGCACGCGCAAATCGGGCGTATAGACGACGACCAGCGTGGAGACAGGGAGCTTGTAGCGCATTGGCGAGGAAGCGGGGAAGCCGATTATGGTTGCGCGGGCACCAGGCCGGAATTGGAATCAGAGCTGTATTGGATTAGCCTTTGCCTGCGCGATCCGGATCGCGACGAGGTGCGTCCCTCGCTGCCTCGATGCGGGCCCGGATCTCGTGCCAACCAACAATCGAACTGATGGAGGACAACATGAAGGTGACGCTGATGAGGCTGCAACCGTGGTCGTTGCTGTCGGTTGTTTGCGTGGCGCTGCTCTTGGCCGGATGCGCGACGACGCCGACCGGTGACGGGCATCGGGTCGTGCTGCAGGGGAGCCAGGAGGTCCCGCCCGTGACTACGTCGGCAACCGGCAGCGGGATCATCACGATCCGGCCCGATCGGTCGGTCAGCGGAAGCATCACCACGAGCGGCATCAATCCGACAGCCGCGCACATTCACGAAGCTGCGCGCGGCGTGAACGGCCCGGTCATCGTGCCGCTGGTGAGGACCGACGTCAACGTATGGTCGGTGCCGGCGGGCGCCAAGCTCACCGAAGCGCAGTATGCGGCCCATCGCGCCGGCAATCTCTACGTCAACGTCCACAGCACCACGAATCCGGGCGGTGAAATTCGCGGCCAGATTGGCGGCAACTGACGGGCACAACGCGTCGTTTCAAGAGGTAAAGATCCAGAAGGCTAGGTGCCGCTCTTTCCAGAATTCGCTGGCTTCGGCGAAGAGGTCCTCCAGCGTCGTCCAATCGGTCGGATGCTCGCGGCGGTAGGCGGCGCTGCCGTGGAGCACGATCACGCGACCGGACTTTCCGAGCCAATCGCGGTCTTCGAGCACGTCGGCGAGCGCGTCCCAGTTGTGGCCGAAATGCTCGGGCAGCTTGAGCGCGCGATCGAGCTCCGCGAACAGCGCCGTACGGTCCTTCGCATGCGCGAGGTCGACGGTTGCGAGCTTGAGATGCGCGTGCGCGGCCGCGGTCTTGAGCGGTTCCGCCGAGCCGGTCCAGGGCTGCACGCCGGCGTCGTCGACGATGGCAAGGTCTGGCGCTTTCATTCGCGGATCCTCGCAAAGGACTGGTAGTGATCGGCCGAATAGAAGCAGGCGGTGGGCGCCCTTGGCGGACCGCCGCACACGATGCGCCGCGCGCCGCGGGTTTTCACGCCGGGCGTCGGGACCGTGTACTCGTGATAGTAGCCCCGTCCTTGCGCCGGCAGTATCCGCTCGCGATTGCCGAACACGACGCCGTCGCGATCAAAGCGGAAAGGCCCGCCGCTGCGAATCACGACCAGCACTTCGCGGGCTTCGCCGGGCAGCGCGGCGACGGTGATTTCGGGTAGCGCGTCCGGCGTTGCGCGCGCCCTGGCCTCGGTGCCTGCGAAGAACACCACCGCCAGCATGAAGCCGGCGGCGGCGCGGAGCATGGGGCGCGCGCGGAACATGCACACCAGTTTACTGCAACTGACCGCTACGCGAGCTTCATCGCATCCGATGGCCTGATCTTGATATGCAGGTCGCGCAGTTGCTGCTCGGTGACCGGCGCCGGAGTGTCGATCAGCAGGTCCTGTCCGCGCTGCGTCTTCGGAAATGCGATCACGTCGCGAATCGATTCGGCGCCGCACATCATCGTCACGATGCGGTCGAGCCCGAACGCGATGCCGCCATGCGGCGGCGCGCCGTACTGCAGCGAATTCAGCAGGAAGCCGAATTTCTTCTGCTGATCTTCCGGTGAGATGCCGAGCGCCGCGAACACCTTCTGCTGCATTTCGGGGCGGTGGATGCGGACCGAGCCGCCGCCCATCTCCCATCCGTTGAGGACGACGTCGTACGCCTTCGCGATCGTGTTCGCGGGATCCGTGGTGAAGAGATCCTCATGGCCATCCTTGGGCGCGGTGAACGGGTGGTGACGCGCGCCCCAGGTCTTTTTCTCGTCGTCGAACTCGAACATCGGAAAGTCGACGACCCACAGCGGCTTCCAGCCCGGCTGGACGAAACCGCGTTCATGGCCGACCTTCGCGCGCAGCGCGCCGAGTGCGTCGTTGACGACTTTCTCGCGGTCGGCGCCGAAGAAAATGAGATCGCCATTCGCGGCGCCGGTGCGCGCGAGCAGCTCGCGCAACACCGTTTCCGGCAGGAACTTGACGATCGGCGACTGCAGGCCTTCGTCGTTGGCCTTGGTGACATCATTGACCTTGATGTACGCAAGCCCGCCGGCGCCATAGATCTTCACGAAAGGCGTGTAGTCGTCGATCTCCTTGCGCGTCAACGCGCCGCCGCCGGGAACGCGCAGCGCCGCCACGCGACCATTCGCAAGATCGGCCGCCGCCCTAAACACCTTGAAGTCGACCGTCTTCATGAGATCGGTCAACTCGGTCAGCTCGAGCGGCACCCGCAGGTCCGGCTTGTCGGAACCGTAGCGGCTCATGGCTTCGGCGTACGACATCACCGGGAACGGGTTCGGCAACTCGACGCCGAGCGCTTCCTTGAACATCGCGCGGACGAGCTCCTCCATCAGCTCGCGGATTTCGAGCTCGGACAGGAACGACGTCTCGATGTCGATTTGCGTGAATTCCGGCTGCCGGTCGGCGCGCAGGTCCTCGTCGCGAAAGCACTTGACGATCTGGTAGTAGCGGTCGAAGCCCGCGATCATCAGCATCTGCTTGAACAATTGCGGCGACTGCGGCAGCGCGTAGAACTGGCCGTGATGGATCCGCGATGGCACCAAAAATTCGCGCGCGCCCTCGGGCGTGGATTTGTACAGGACCGGCGTCTCGATGTCGATGAATCCGTGCGCGTCGAGGAACTTCCGTGCCGCCATCGTCGCCCGATGGCGGAGCATCAGGTTCTTCTGCATCTGCGGACGTCGCAGGTCGAGGACGCGATGCTCGAGCCGCACGGTCTCCGAAAGATTTTCGTCATCGAGCTGGAACGGCGGGGTCAGCGAAGCATTCAGGATCTCGATCTCGTGCGCGAGCACCTCGATCTCGCCCGACACCAGGTTCGGGTTGATCGTGCCTTCCGGACGCGGACGCACGCGACCGGTCACCGCGATGCAGTATTCGTGGCGCAATGTTTCCGCGGTCGCGAACGTGGCGGCGCGATCCGGGTCGCAGACGATCTGCACCAGGCCTTCGCGGTCGCGCAGGTCGATGAAGATGACGCCGCCGTGATCGCGGCGGCGATGGACCCAGCCCGTCAGCGTGACGGTCTGCTCGAGAAAGCGGCGGTCGATGCGGCCGCAGTAGTCGGTACGTTTCACGGCAATTCTCCGGGCATGTTCGCAGAAGCAATCGGGTATCGGGCTGACCACGGGAGCGGGCCGCCAACACGCGCCGCGGCCGGCATGTCGGCCGCTTCCGGGCACGCGTCGCGGCCCGGTCAGTTTCGGGAGTTGGGCGCGGTGTCCGCGAGCGCAGGAGACGGCGTGGGCACGGCTGGCGGCCGTGCCGGCGGCGCGACGGGAAGACCGCGCGGGGCCACGACGCCCATCGAGATGACGTACTTCAGCGCGTCGTCCACGGTCATGTCGAGCTCGCGGACGCGCGATTTCGGCACGATGATGAAATAGCCGGACGTCGGATTCGGCGTAGTCGGCACGTAGACGCTGACGTGCTCCTCGGACAGATGGGCTGCGACCGCGGGCGCCGGGGTTCCGGTCAGGAACGCGATGGTCCACGCGTTATCGTGCGGAAACTCGACCAGCAACGCCTTGCGAAATGCGTTGCCGGAGTCCGAGAGCAGCGTGTCGCTGACCTGCTTGACCGACGAGTAGATCGACTTGACGACCGGGATGCGTCCGAACAGACCCTCCCAGAAGCGGATCAGCCGGGCACCGAAGAAGTTCGCGGCGACGACGCCGGTCAAAAGCAGGATGCCGAAGCTGAGCAGCACGCCAAAGCCGGGAATGTGCACGCCCAGCAGCGCGTCCGGACGCGCGACCTCCGGCACGAGCAACAGCGTCTGGTCGAGCGTCGTCACCAGAAAGTGCAGCACCCACAGCGTGATGCCGAGCGGCACCCAGACCAGCAATCCGGCGACGAGATAGCGCTTCATGGGGCCAGCGTCGGCGAAAGTGGCTACGGCGACGAGGACGGGGGACTGGCCGGTGCCGCCGGCGTCTCGGCTTTGGCTGCCGGCGCATCGGCTTTCGCCGCGGGCGCAGCGTCGGCGGTCTTGGCGTCGCTGGCCTTCGCCTCCGAAGCCGCGGCTTCGGGCTTCGCGGCCGGCTTGCTGCCGCTATTCTTGAAATCCGTCTGGTACCAGCCGCTGCCCTTCAAATGGAAGCCCGCGGCCGAGACGAGCTTGGTCAGCGCATCGCGGCCGCATTGCGGGCAGACCACGAGCGGCGCGTCGCTGAATTTCTGCAGCGACTCGAGCTTGTGTTGGCACGCCGTGCAGCGGTATTCGTAAATCGGCATCGGGCGTTCGTCCGGCGGCAAATTACCGCAAAAGCGTTTGATTAGAAAAGGATAATTGGCTACATATTATACCGCGTTCCGCGCGCTGCGGACGAGGGGTACCCGACCAGTCGCGGTTTCCCGTAGATGGGTGTCGTATCGCCGGAAACAAAGTACCGTATGCTCGTGGGAAACAAGCACGATGCGCGTTGACGGAGGGAGTCGATGGCTGCGTACTGGGTCTGGTGGGCATTGGCGGTGATCCTGGTCGGCGCCGAGCTGATGACCGGGACCTTTTACCTGCTGGCAGTCGGCGTGGCGTTTGTCGTGGGTGGTCTTGCGGCATGGCTCGGGGCGTCGCCGCCCGTGCAGCTCATCATCGGCGGCGTATTGACCGTTGCCGGCACGATTGCCGCGCATCGCTGGCGGCTGCGCCGGGTCTTGCCGCCGCCGGCGCCGCTCGACCTCGGCCAATCCGTACGAGTCCTCGAATGGAAGGACGACGGCAGCGCCCGCGTCAACTATCGCGGTACGCAGTGGGACGCCGAGCCCGCCGCACCGGGTGCCCCTCGCGCGGAGACCATGTACATCGTCGGCACTCGCGGGTCGACGCTGCTCATAGCCGATCGCCGGAGCTGATTCTCTCCACGCGTCAAGTTTTCGCAACGTCATCCTCATTTTCGACGGAGATATCGCCATGTCGCTGTGGAACGGTTCGGCCATCTTCACGCTTGCGCTGTTCATCGTCGCGGTCATCGTCGTGGTCAAGGCGATCCGCGTGGTTCCGCAGCAGCACGCGTGGGTCGTCGAGCGCCTGGGCCGTTTCTACGCGGTGCTCGAGCCCGGCCTGAATTTCGTGATTCCGTTCGTCGATCGCGTCGCGTACCGGCACGATCTGCGCGAAATCCCTCTCGACGTGCCGAGCCAGATCTGCATCACGCGCGACAACACGCAACTGCAGGTCGACGGCATTCTGTATTTCCAGGTGACCGACCCGAAGCTCGCATCGTACGGTTCATCGAATTACGTCCTGGCGATCACGCAGCTCGCGCAGACGACGCTGCGCAGCATCATCGGCAAGATGGAGCTCGACAAGACGTTCGAGGAACGCGACCAGATCAACGCACAGGTCGTGGCCGCGCTCGACGAAGCCGCGCGAAGCTGGGGCGTCAAGGTGCTGCGCTACGAGATCAAGGACCTGACGCCGCCGGCCGAGATCCTGCGCTCCATGCAGGCGCAGATCACGGCCGAGCGGGAAAAGCGCGCGGTGATCGCGACGTCGGAGGGCAGGCGGCAGGAGCAGATCAACGTGGCGATCGGCGCCCGCGAGGCCGCGATCGCGAAGTCGGAAGGCGAGAAGCAGGCGGATATCAACAACGCGCAGGGCGAGGCGCAGGCGACGCTGCTCAATGCGGAGGCGAACGCCAAGGCGATCCGCCAGATCGCAGACGCGATCCAGTCCCCCGGGGGCCTGCAGGCGGTGAATCTCAAGGTGGCCGAGCACTACATCAACGCGTTCGGCCTGCTCGCGAAGACCAACAACACGTTGATCATTCCGTCGAACGTGGCGGATATTGCCGGGCTCATCGCGACCGCGATGACGGTGGTCAAGGCGGAGAAGTGACATGGACATGAAAGGCAGCACATTCATCATCACCGGTGGCGCGTCGGGCCTGGGCGCGGGAACAGTGCGCATGATTGTGGCGGGCGGCGGCAATGCGGTGATCGCGGATCTCAAGGAAGCGGAAGGCCAGGCGCTCGCGGCGGAGCTTGGCAAGTCGGCGCGCTTCGTAAAAACCGACGTCGCGGACGCAGCCAGCGCGCAGGCGGCCGTTGCTGCGGCGCTGACCTCGTACGGCGGCCTCCAGGGCCTGGTCAGCTGTGCCGGCATCGTTCACGGGGAAAAAGTGCTCGGCAAGGAGGGGCCGCACGCGATCGAAGGCTTCGCGCGCACGATCGCGATCAATCTCGTGGGGATGTTCAACGTGATCCGGCTTGCGGCGGACGCGATGAGCAAAGGCGCGCCGAACGCCGAAGGCGAGCGCGGCGTGATCGTGAACACGGCGTCGGTCGCCGCGTTCGACGGTCAGATCGGCCAGGCGGCTTACGCGGCTTCGAAGGGTGGCATCGTGGCCATGACGTTGCCGATCGCGCGCGAGCTGGCGCGCTTCGGCATTCGCGTCATGACGATTGCGCCGGGCATCTTCCGGACGCCGATGATGGCGAGCCTCGCGCCCGATGTGCAGGAGGCATTGGGCAAGATGGTGCCGTTCCCGCCGCGATTGGGAAAGGCGGAGGAATTTGCATCGCTCGTCGGCGAGATCATCCGCAACCCGATGCTCAACGGCGAGGTGATCCGGCTGGATGGGGCCATCCGCATGGCGCCGCGTTGAGATAGTCCCCCGAGGGGGCACCCGACTTGGGGCGGCCCTGCGGCGTGTCTAGTCGCGGCGAATCAGGGCGAATGTGTAGACGGTGACGGCGATGAAGAACACGAGCGTCCAGCCGGGAATCGCGAGGCCCAGGAGCTCCCACCCTTTCTCCGCGCACTCGCCACTGCCCGAAAACACCTTGTCGAGAACGTCGGCGAAGGGCATCGTCTCCATCATGTACGAAAAGCCCATGCCGCACGCCGGCACCTGATCCTTCGGTAGTGCCTGCAGCCACACTTGCCGCACGGCGAACGTGGCACCGATGCCCGCGCAGATCAGCACGAGCACCGAATACACCGCGGCGCCGAAGCGGCGTGGACTGTGGATGAGCGCGATCAGAAACACCACGCCGATTGCGCACACCGCGATGCGCTGGAAAACGCACAGCGGGCACGGCTCGAGACCCTGGCCGTATTGCAGCCATAGCGCCCAGCCCATGAGGCCAGCGCACACGAGAAAGCCAAGCAGATAGCCCAGCCGTCGCCAAGGCGGCAACAGGATGAGCGTGAGCGACGTCACGCCGATCGCCATCACGAATACCCGATAGAGCGACAACGGAAACGACGGCTCGGGGCCGAGCCAGCGGAACAGGATTTCCTGGCCGAGCAGCACGAGCGTGAGGACGAGGCCGAGCCACGGCCACGTAAAAGAGAGTTGCCGCATTTAGCGAATCGCCTTCTCTAGGGCTTGATCAATGTCCCACAGGATATCGTCGATCGATTCGAGGCCGATCGAGAGCCTTATCATCTCCGGCGAAACGCCGGCCGCGCGCTGCTCGTCTTCCGACAACTGGCGGTGCGTGGTCGATGCCGGATGGATGACCAGGCTCTTCGCATCGCCGACGTTCGCGAGATGCGAAAGAAACTGCACGGACTCGATGAAGCGCACCCCGGTGGCGGCGCCGCCCTTGATCCCGAACGTGAGAATGCCGCCGCCGCCGCGCGGCAGATAGCGCTCCGCGAGCGCCGCATAGCGGTTGCCGGCGAGCGTCGGATAGTTGACCCACTCGACGGCGGGGTGGCGCGCGAGATGATCGGCGACCGCCTGGGCCGATTCGCAATGGCGCGGCATGCGCAGATGCAGCGTTTCGATTCCCTGCAGCAGCAGGAATGCCGAGTGCGGCGACAGCGTGGGTCCGAGCGTGCGCATGGTCTCCATGCGCGCCTTCATCGTGAACCCGAAGTCGCCGAACGTCTCGAAGAAAACCACGCCGTGATAGCCGCGGGACGGCTCGGTCATTTGCGGAAAGTTGCCGTTGCCCCAGTCGAATTTGCCGGACTCGACGAGAATGCCGCCCATCGTCGTCCCATGGCCGCCGAGGTATTTGGTGACCGAGTGGATCACGATGTCGGCGCCGTGCTCGAACGGCCGGCAAAGATAAGGCGAGGCGAGCGTATTGTCGACGACGAGCGGGACGCCTGCGCCGCGGGCGATCTCGGCGATGGCGGAAAGATCGGCGACGTTGAGTTGTGGATTGCCGATCGTTTCGACATAGACGGCCTTGGTATTCGGCTGGAGCGCGGGCCGGAAGTTCGCGGGGTCGTCGCTGTCGACGAACGTCACCTCGATGCCGAACTGCGCGAAGGTCACCGCGAGTTGCGAATAGGTGCCGCCATATAACGTGCGCGAAGCCACGATGTGATCGCCGCCGCGGCAAAGCGTGAGCAAGGCGACCGTCTGCGCCGCCATGCCGGTCGCCGTCGCCAGCGCCGCGCGGCCGCCTTCCAGCGCCGCGACCCGCTCTTCCAGTGCGGCGACGGTCGGATTCGAGATGCGCGAATAGACGTTGCCGAACGTCTGCAGGTTGAAGAGGCTCGCCGCGTGATCGGCGCTGTCGAACACGAACGAGGTCGTCTGGTAGATCGGCAGCGCACGCGCGCCCGTGGCCGCGTCCGGAATCTGGCCGGCGTGCAGGCAGAGCGTGTCGAATCCGAATTTACGGTCGGCCATGGTCGTGGAACGGCGTGTTCACAAAGAGGCGCCGAGGCACCGGGAAAGAATTCCCGGCGCCTCTGCGTCTCTTTGTGGAATTGGAATTCTATCCCGCCCGGCGGGCGGAGATGACGCCGGTGTTCACGCCTGCCCAGTTGAGGCCGCCCAGGATGCGCGCGTGCTCGATTTTCACGCACCGGTCCATGACGACCTCGAGGCCGGCGTCGAGCGCGATCCGCGCCGCGTCCTCGTTGCGGATGCCAAGCTGCATCCACAGCACGCGCGCGCCCTTGGCTACCGCTTCGCGTGCGATCGGCGGGATATCTGCCGCCTTGCGAAAGCAGTCGACCATGTCGACCGGTCCGGGAATCGCGGCGAGACTCGGATAACAGGGTTGGCCGAGCACCTCGCTGTAACCTGGATTTACCGGGATCACGCGATAGCCATGATCCTGCATGTACTTGGCCGCGAAATAGCTCGGCCGGTACCAATGCGCCGACAAGCCGACGACGGCGATCGATTTCGTTTGCGCCAGGACGCGGCGCAGGCCGGCGATGTCATCGACGATCGGCATGCCCGGTCCCGCGCGGCGTGAGGTCGCGTGTCCGCACCTTGCTATTGCCAGCGCGGCGGCGCGTTGTACGGATAGTCGTTCGAAATGCGGCGGCCCGAGGAAATGCGATTCGACAGCCACGCCAGCGTCGGATAGTCGCCGGGACCGAATGTCCGGCACTCGCCCAGGAAATTGGCGTCGGTGCAGAACATCCAGTAGCCGCGCTCGACGCGCAGCGACGACGCGCGATCGTTGAAGCCCGCGCCGCCGAGGTTGCTCAAGACGTCCGTATTCACTGTGTAAGAGCGGCCTGAAAAATTCGGTCCCTCGTACAATACGACCCGCGTGCGACCGCCCCATCCGCCGCCCTGGCCCGGCCCGGGTCCCGGCCCTGGACCGGCGCCGCTCATCGGCCGCGCGGAACTTACGCGGCCAGTCACGCCGCCCAGGTTGGGATACTGGCCAGGGTTCAACACCTCGCAGGAGCCCAGGTAATCGGCATCGGCGCACACCTGCCATGTACCGGAATTGACGATCGCCGACTGTGCCCGGTCGTTGAAGCCTATCCCGTCGAAGTTGGGCACCGGCTGGCTGAGCGTAATTGCGCGGCCGGTCATGCCTGGTGACTCGTAGAACACGATGGCGCCGCCGCCCGGCCCGGGCCCTTGGACGCCACCGCCGCCGCCATGCCAGCCGATTTCTCGCAGCGACGATACGCTGTGGTTGAGGCCCATCGCTGCCAGGGACGGATAGTTGCCGGGATTCAGCGTGACGCACTGACCGCGAAAAAAGGCGTCGGAACAAAGCTGCCACGAGCCGCCGCGGATGGTCACCGACGATGCCCGATCGTTGAACCCGACGTCCGCGAGGTTGGTCACCGAGCTGTTGGCCGAATAGCGCGGACCGTTGAAGTTGTCGCCCTGGAACAGCGTGATTTCCTGCGCTGCGGCAAACGCGGCGCATGACAGGGTGCCGAACACGAGCAGCATGCGTCCGATGATCATCATGTCCTCCGTGCGAAGTTGACTTGAGCGTCACCGGTCGCCAGCGCCGGCGCGCCGGATAGTGGCACGTCGCCGCGCTGCGGAGGAGCAGACGAATCCGGATTCGTGCGTAGGGCGGACAGCGACGTCGCCGTTGGGACGCAGTCGCACGCCGCGCGGCGCGGCGGGTCTGGATGCCAGCCGATGATGGCCAGCATGACGAAGAATCCGACGACGTAAGCGACCGCCACATGCCAGCCGCCGCGCACCCAGGCCACCGCCGATTTCGCCTCGGGAAACTGATTCGACAGTGCAACGCCGGCCGAGGAGCCGAACCAGATCATGGAGCCGCCGAAGCCGACCGCATACGCGAGAAAGCCCCAGTCGTAGCCGCCCTGCTTCAATGCCAACGCGGTCAGTGGAATGTTGTCGAAGACCGCGGACACGAAGCCCAGGCCGAACGCGCTTTGCCATGAGGCGAGCGGCAATTTTTCGACCGGCATCATCGATGCGGAGAGGACAAGCGCAAGCAGGAACAACGTGCCCTTGAACGTCTCCGGCAGGACTTCCCAGTCCGGGCGGCGCGCCGGCAGCGAGATGACGATCGCGACCCAGACGCCGAAGCCGATGAACGGGAACGCGTCCGAATACTCGTGGAACCACAGGTTGGTCGTGACGTTGGCGATGATCGCGCACACGAGGATCAACACGACAATGCCGACGCGCACCCAGTCGACACGCAGGTGCGCGTTCACATGCTTGATCATCGGCGAGTGCGCGTGCTGCTGCTTCGCGGCCGGGATCCCGCACAGGACCAGCGCGACGGAGGCCGCGACATAGGCCTCGAACACCGAGAGCGGCGAAACACCGGCCAGCCACATCATCGTCGTCGTGGTGTCGCCGATGACGCTGCCGGCGCCTCCCGCATTGGAGGCCGCCACGATGGCGGCGAGATAACCGATATGAACTTTCGCCTGGAACAGCTGGTGGGCCATCGCGCCGCCGATCAGCGCGGCAGCGATGTTGTCGAGAAACGACGACAGCACGAACACCATCACCAGCAAAACGAAGCCACCCTTCCAGTCGGACGGCAGAAAGCGCGGCAGCACCAGCGGCACGCGGCTTTTCTCGAAATGGCGCGACAGCAGCGCGAACCCCATCAACAGCGCGAACAGGTTGGTAAGGATCACCCACTCATGGTGCAAATGGAGGAAGAAGCCCGTGATGCCCGGACCTTCCTTGAACCCGGTGAAGCCGATCTTGTAGGCGGTAATGGCGGCAAGGCCGACCAGCGCGACCTTCAGCGTGTGGCGGTGAAAGAGCGCTACCCCCAGCAGGGTCAATCCGAACAGGATGAAATCGACGGGGACAGGGCCGACCGCCGGGGATTCCGGCAATGTTCCGGCGGCGGTTGCGACGCTGCAAAAACCAGCGGCGAGCGCGGCCAACGCGTGCTGCCTGACTCGTGCCCGATATGGGGATTCAGCGCGGACTTGGGCGAGGTAATTCGGCATCGGTGGTCGACGATAAGGGAGTGAAGTTGATAGAACGCCAAGGCAAAAACCGACGGGGCGCCGCGCTCCGATGCGCCATGATCGGGTGCCGCCGGACGTTGGATGGTGACGCGGATTGTAACCGCGCCGCACGATCGTTCGGAAACGGTGTATGAGGTAGTCTCGCTGGAGCGAAAAATGCACCTGCCGGGCCATCGCCGACGAAGGATACTGGGCTGGCCGCAGCAGGCTCCATGGGCGCGATCCTTGCTTGCAATGAACCTTGTACTGGACGACTGGTGACCTAACGGCCGTGGCGGTGCACCCACAACGGGCTGAAGTGCCCGGACGGGGTGCACGCATGGCCCGTCGTCTCGTCTGACGAAAACAACGATCAATGGCCCTTTCGCGCTCGCTGAATCGCCTCGATCTCCCCGTGAACACGGTGGGCGATCCGGTCGAGCGCGATTCGCTGCTGGCGCTGTCGCAGCGCAAGCTCAATGCCCTGGGCGTCCCGGTGGCCTACGTCGACCGCAACCAGCGCTACCGCTTCGTCAACAAGGCGTTCATCGACTGGCTCGGCAAGAACGACGGCGACGTCCTCGGCCGCGAGATCATCGAAGTGCTGGGCCGCGACGTCTACCAGCTGTATCGCGCCTACATCGATGCCGCACTGTCCGGCGAACGCACGTCGTACGAACGGCAGCTCGTCACGGTGGGCCGCGCGCCGTTGTGGGTTCGCGTCGATTATTTCCCGGATCGCAGCTCGCAGGGCCACGTCCGCGGCTTCCTCGTCACGTACAGCGATGTCGATCACCTCAAGCGGCTGGAGCTGGAAGCGGGACAGCGCGAGCACCGGTTGCGGCTCGTTACCGATAGCGTCGGGCTGCCGATCCTCTATTTCGATCGGCAGCTCAAGATCCGCTTTGCCAACAAGCCATTCGGCAGCTGGATCGGGGTACCTGCCGACGATGTGGTGGGCCATGCGCTGAAGGACGTCCTGCCGACCGAGGCGTTCAATGAAATGCACGGGTACATCGAGCGCGCCTTTGCCGGCGCGACCGTGACCTACGAGCGCCGCGAACGCCAGACCGAGGGCGATGCGCGCTGGACGCGCATCACGTTGTTCCCCGATCGCGAAGTCGGCGGCCGCGTCGGCGGCACCTTCGCCGTGATGAACGACATCGAGGAAGACATTCGCGTCCGCGACGCGCTGAAGGCGCAGGAGTCGCAGATGCGGCTCTTCGCCGACAACATTCCGGGCCCGATCGCCTACCTCGACCGCAATCTCAAGTACACGTTCGTCAACCAGGCGTTCGCGAATTCGGTGTGCAAGCCGCAGGATGAAATCTACGGCAAGACGCCCTTCGAGGTGATGGTCTCCGACGTCGCGTCGTTCCTGCGTCCGATCCTGAAGCGCGCCCAGGCGGGCGAGCACGTCGAATACGAGCGCGTCGGCAATACGATGCAAGGCAGCCGGCGCTGGCTGCATGGCCGCATCGCGCCGGACCTCGACGTATCGGGCCTGGTGCGCGGGCTGTATTGCACCGAGTACGACATTCACGATCTCAAGTTGACCGAGCAGGCGCTGGCGGCGCGCGAGGAGCAGCTGCGCCTCTTCAACGACAACATTCCGGAACCGATCGTGTACTTGAGCGCCGACCGCCGGTACGAGTTCGTCAACGAAGCATTCCTGAAGCTCGTCGGCCTGCATCGCGACCAGGTCATCGGCAAGACCGCCGACGAAGTGCTCGGAGCGGACATCGCCGGCACGCTGGAGCCGGGACGCGATCGCGTATTCGCCGGCGAAGCCGTCACCTACGAGCGCGCCATCGTGGACGCCCAGGGCCGCGAGCGCTGGTTGCGCGCGCGTTGCGTGCCCGACTTGCACTTTGACGGTACGGTCAAGGGCGAGTACGTGGTCGGCCACGACATCACCGACCTGAAGCAGGTGCAGGACGCGCTGGCTGCGCGCGAAGGCCAGTTGCGCGCGATCATGGACGGCGTGCCCGCGCCGGTGGCGTATATCGATCGCGACGAACGCTGTCACTACGTCAACCGCACGTTCCTGCAGTTCTTCGGGCTGACCACGGATCAGGTCCACGAAATGCGGTTGCGCGATGTCGTCGGCCATGGCATCTACCAGAGCGCGCAGGCGATGCTGACGCGCGCGATGGACGGCGAATCCACGGCTTTCGATCGGCTGGTGCCGGGCGCGAACGGCGTGCGGCGCTGGATGACGATCCGCGTGGTGCCCGACGCCGCACCCTCGGGCGAAGTGCACGGCGCGTTCGTGCTGATGAACGACATTCACGGCCTGAAGCAGGCGCAGGAGGCGTTGCGCGCGTCGGAAGCCGAGCTTCGCCTCATCATGGACAACGTGCCCGCGCGCGTGTCGTACATCGACCGCGACTATCGTTACCGTTTCCTCAATCGCCACAACGAGGAATGGCTCGGCGAGAGCCGGAAGGAATTGACGGGGCGGCAGATCGCCGACGTGGTCGGCAACGATCGCGCGAACCAGTTAGGGCCGCTGCTCGACCGCGTGCTCATGGGTGAAACGGTGTCGACCGAGAAGCAGCTCACGCAGCCGGATGGCCAGGAGCGCTGGGAATCGGTGCACTTCGCGCCGAACCGCGATGCCGAAGGCAACGTGGTCGGCATCTACGCGGTGCACACGGACATCCACGACCAGAAGCGCAACGAAGACGAATTGAAGCGCGTGAACTGGATGCTGTCATCCCACATCAGCAACACGCCGCTGGCGGTGCTCGAATGGGACCGCGACTTCCGGCTCGTCCGCTGGTCGCCGCAGGCGGAAAACATCTTCGGCTGGCGCTCGGACGAAATCCTGGGCATCCCGCTCGCCGACAGTCCGCTCGTGCACGAAGACGACCGCGAGGCGTTCGCGGGTCTCGTCGGGCGGCTGATGGGCGGCGAAGAGCCGCGGGCAACGGGCCTCACGCGCAACCACCGCCGCGACGGCGATACGATCTGGTGCGAGTGGTATCACTCGGCGCTGCTCGACGACGGCGGCCAGATCGTCTCGATCCTGTCGTTCGTGCAGGACGTCTCGTCGCGGATCCAGGCCGAGGAGCGGCTGCAGTACCTCGCGACCCGCGACGCGCTCACCGGCCTTCCCAATCGGTTGCTGCTGCACGAGCGCCTGACCCAGGCGATCGCGAAGGCCAAGCGCAGCGGACACCGCGTCGGCGTGCTGTTCATCGATCTCGACCGCTTCAAGAACGTCAACGACACGCTCGGCCATCGCATCGGTGATGAGCTGCTGAAGCGGGTGACGGCCGCGCTTTCCAGCGCGCTGCGGGAGACGGACCTGCTGGCGCGCCTGGGCGGCGATGAATTCATGGTGATCGTCGAGGACTTCGACGATCCGTCGGTGCTGGGCCGGATCGCGCAGAAGCTGCTCGACGCGATCCAGCAGCCTTTCGAGATCGAGTCGCACGACATCTTCGTCACGTCGTCGATCGGCATCGCCGTGTACCCCGACGACTCGGACGATCCGGAAGAGCTGCTGAAGCATGCCGACGTCGCGATGTACCGGTCGAAGGAGCTTGGCCGCAACACCTACCAGTTCCTCGATGCGAATCTCGCCGAGCATCGGCTGCGCCAGCACACGCTCGAGACGGCGTTGCGTACCGCGTTGGCCGACGGCGCGCTGCGATTGCACTATCAGCCCGTCATGAAAATCAACGATCGCTCGATCATCGGCGCCGAGGCGCTGCTGCGGTGGAGCGATCCCGAGCATGGCAACGTGCCGCCGCAGGTGTTCATCCCGCTGGCCGAGGAGTCCGGCCTCATCCACGCGCTTGGCGAGTGGGTGCTCAAGTCGGCGGCCCGGCAGTGCGCGGAGTGGCGCCGCGCCGGATTGGATCTCACCGTTTCCGTGAACCTGTCGGCGCGGCAGTTCTATCGCGAAGACCTGCCGCAGCGGATCTCGGATATCGTGAAGGCCGAGGAGTGCGAGCCTTCGTGGATCGAGCTCGAGGTGACCGAGACCAGCCTGCTGCACGACCTCGACGCCATCCGCAAGGTGCTTCACCAGCTGCGCGACGAAGGCTTCACCGTGGCGATCGACGACTTCGGCACCGGCTATTCGTCATTGACGCACTTGAAGCACTTCCCGATCGATACGTTGAAAATCGACATCTCGTTCATCGCCGATCTGGAGTCGGACCCGCAGGATGCGGCGATCACCGAGGCGATCATCGGTCTCGCGCGCGGCCTCGGGCTGCGTGTCGTCGCCGAAGGCGTGGGCACGCGCGAGCAGCTCGAGTTCCTCGACGCGCACGGTTGCGACTGCTTCCAGGGGTTCTGGATCAGCAAGCCGTTGCCGGCCGATGCGTTCTACGACTTTGTGCGGTTGAAGTCGGTGGGCCGGGCAAGCGCCGCGAGGTCAATCGAGCGTGCCGAGCCACGCCTGTAGCGCCCGGGCGGCCACTTCCCAGTCCGGCTCGAGCATCAGCATGTGCCCGCTGCCCGGCACGATCAAAGCGTCGACGTGGTGATGCCTCGCGGTCGCGTGCACATCGTCCGGAATCGAGATCCGGTCGCCCTCGGCGCCCAGGACGAACACCGGCGATGGCGCGTGCGGCGGCGCCCAGTGCAGCCGTAGCGAAAGATCGAACAACACCCGCGGCGACTCGCCCTTGAGGTGGAACAGGGCTTCCCTGAGAATGGCCGGATCGACGCGGTCGCTGAAATAGAACGGCCGCAACGCCTTCAGGATGTCGTCCGACAGACGCATCGGATCGAGCCCGACGAAATGCGACGCGTAGTCCGGATTCGATGTCGCGAGCCGCGCGGCGACCGAGAGCAATCCCGAAGGCGGCACGGGCGCCAGCAGCGCGGCGCCGCGGATCGGTCGCGTCGCCATCATCCGCTCGCAAACCGCCGCGCCCATCGAGTGACCGATCAGGATCGGCGCAGCGTCGAGCTCGCCGGCAACGTGCTCGACGTCGGCGACATAATCGTCGAGTCCGGCGATGAACAACGTCTCGGCGCCGCTGCTCGTACCGTGACCGCGCAACGACAGCGCGTAGGCGGGCCAACCTTTCGCCGCGAACCAGGGCAGGAAATACGGCTCCCAGCACCATGCATCGCCGTAGCCGCCATGCACGAATATCAGCGGCGGCTTGCGCGTCGCCCGCGCCGGCAAGCGCGAGCGGACCTCCAGATGGGATTGGGGGGCGAGCATTCAGGAGTCAGTGGTCAGGAGTCAGGAATCAGAAGTCAGAGGACAGTAGCGTATTGGTATGCGAGCGATAGTGGCGCCGCGCGTGCGGCGGTCGCCATCGTACATGGTCGCCGAGGCGCGACGCGAAGCTACCGGTAGAATTCCTTCCAAGAGTCACCATATATCTACACCGCGCCTTGATGGCGCGCCCGGTGCGTCGGCCAACCGCGTCGCCTCTGACCTCTGACCTCTGACTTCTGATTCCTGATGCCTGTCTACGACGAAGCCTGCCGTCGCTGCCCGCGACTCGCCTCGTTTCTCGCCGAGGTGAGCGCGGCGCATCCTGCCTATTGGTGCAAACCCGTGCCGCCGTTCGGCGAATCGTCAGCGCGGCTGGTGATCGTCGGCCTGGCGCCGGGGATGCACGGCGCCAATGCGAGCGGACGTCCCTTCACCGGCGATTACGCCGGCATCCTGCTGTACGAGACGCTCCATGCCTATGGCTTTGCTTCCGGGCCGGTCGCTACCGGGCGTGGGGATGGCTTGCGACTGACCGGCTGCCGGATCACCAACGCGGTCAAATGCCTGCCGCCCGCCAACAAGCCCACGCCGGAAGAAGTGCGCACCTGCAACGATTTCCTGGCCGCCGATTTGCGCACGACGCCGAAAGGCGCTGTGATCCTGGCGCTCGGGCGCATTGCGCACGACGCCGCGTTGCGTGCGCTGGGCTACCGGCCCTCCACCTTCGCGTTCGCCCACGGCGCGCAGCATCCGTTGCCCGAGGGACGGATGCTGATCGACAGCTATCATTGCAGCCGCTACAACACCAACACGCGCCGCCTGACGACGGCGATGTTCCGCGCCGTCTTCGATGCCATCGCGCGTCATCTGCAGCCGGCCGATCGGACCATGGCATGAGCAAGGTTCCGCGCCTGTCACAAGTGACCACCCCCGCGATCGCGCCTGCGCAGCCTCCGACATTCGACGCCTCCGAGCTTCTGAAGTCGCTGTCGCATCGGCCTGGCGTTTACCGGATGCTGAACGCCACCGGGGAGACGCTCTACGTCGGCAAGGCGCGCGACCTGAAAAAGCGCGTGGCCAACTATTTTCAGAAGTCGGAGCACGAGCCGCGGATCGCGGCAATGATCGCGCAAGTTGCGCGCGTCGAGACCACGGTTACGCACTCCGAAGGCGAGGCGCTGCTGCTCGAGAACAACTTCATCAAGTCGCACGAGCCGCGCTACAACATCCTGTTCCGCGACGACAAGAGCTATCCGTACGTCTGCATCTCGGGCGATCCGTTTCCGCAATTGCGCTTCCATCGCGGCGCGCTCGATCGCCGCAACCGGTACTTCGGCCCGTTCCCCGGTGCGGGCGCCGTCCGCGACGGCATCGCGACGCTGCAGAAGGTCTTCATGTTGCGCACGTGCGAGAACACGGTGTTCGCCAACCGTTCGCGGCCCTGCATGCTCTACCAGATCCAGCGCTGCACGGCGCCGTGCGTGGGCTTCATCGGCGAGCAGGAGTACCGCGACGACGTGGAAGGGGCGGCGCTGTTCCTGCGCGGCAAGGCGAACGAGGTGCTGATCCAGCTGCAGACGCAGATGGAGGCGGCGGCCGCGGCGCTCGAGTTCGAGCGCGCGGCGCGCATTCGCGACAAGATCAGCCGCCTGCAGACGCTGCAGTCGCGGCAGTTCGTGGAAAGCGCGACCGCCGGCGACATCGACGTCGTGGCGGCGGCGTCGGAGCGCGGCCTGTTCGCTGTCAACGTGGTGATGATCCGCGGCGGCCGCCACGTCGGCGACCGCACGTTCTTTCCCCGGCATGCCGACGCGGTTGCGCCCACGGCGCTTTCGGAAATCGTGCCGGCGTTTCTCGAGCAGCATTATGTCGAGCGCCCCGTTCCGCCGACGATCGTCGTCCCCGACGCCGCCGATCATGCGGCACTCGCGGAAGTGTTGTCGATGCAGTCGGGGCAGAAGGTCGAGATCGTGGGCAGCCCCGGCGGCGAACGCCGCGTCTGGCTCGCGATGGCGCTGCAGAACGCCACGTTCGCGATCCGCCAGAAGCTTGCGCAAAAGGCCACGCAGGAGGACCGCCTCGCCGCGCTGCAGGAAGCGCTCGGGCTGCCGTCGTCGGTGCAGCGCATCGAATGCTTCGATGTCTCGCACACGATGGGCGAGGCCGCGACCGCGTCGTGCGTCATTTTCGACCGGCTGGCGATGCAGACCTCCGAATATCGCAAGTTCAATGTCACGCCGGACCAGGCCGGCGACGATTACGCGGCGATGCGCGAGGCGCTGTCGCGCCGCTGCGCGCGCATCGTGTCCGGCGAATATCCGGCGCCGGACCTGCTCGTGATCGACGGCGGCAAAGGACAGGTCGCGGTGGCGGCCAACGTGCTGGAGGAGCAGGGGATGCACGGCGTGCCGCTGATCGGCATTGCCAAGGGGCCGGACCGCAAGCCCGGCGAGGAGGACATCGTGTTTCCCGGCAGCGACCAGGTGCTCAATCTCCCGCCCGATCATCCGGGGCTGCATCTGCTGCAGCAGATCCGCGACGAGGCGCATCGCTTCGCCGTCCAGGGCCATCGCGCGCGGCGCGCCAAGGCGCGGACGACGTCGACGCTGCAGGAAATCGCCGGCATCGGCGCGGCCAAGCGCCGCGCGCTGCTTGCGCATTTCGGCGGCGTGCGGGGCGTGCAGGCGGCGAGCGTGGAGGACATCGCCCGGGTACCCGGCATTTCGCGCGCGCTTGCCGAGAGAATCTTCGCCGAGCTCCACTGATAGCGCCGTACTTTGCGGGCGTAGAATCGCAAGCGCCGCGCGTTTCGCGCGCATCAATGCCGATGCCTTTCAACATTCCCATTGCGCTGACCTGGCTGCGGATCGTCATGATCCCGGTCTTTGTCGCCGTCTACTATTTGCCGGACACGTGGTTGACGCCCGTCGCCAAGAACTGGACGGCGATGACCATATTCGCGGTCGCGGCCATCACCGATTGGCTCGATGGCTATCTCGCGCGGCGGTGGAAGGAGACGAGCGCGTTCGGCGCTTTCCTCGACCCCGTTGCGGACAAGCTGATGGTCGCGGCGGCGCTGATCCTGCTCGTGCAACTGGGCCGCGCCGAAGCCTATCTCGCGATCATCATCATCGGCCGCGAGATCGCGATCTCGGCGCTGCGCGAATGGATGGCGCAGCTCGGCAAGACGAAAAATGTCGCCGTGGCGTTCATCGGCAAAGTGAAGACGGCCTCGCAGATGACGGCGATGATCGCGCTTCTCCTGTGGGAGCCCGTGATCCCGGGTATCTCGACGCCACTCCTCGGAACGATCGCACTATGGGTCGCCGCCGTCCTGACGCTGTGGTCGATGTTCCATTACCTTCGGATGGCGGCGCCGCACTTCGGCCAGAGCGGCGTGACCGATATTCGCGCGACGACCATTTCCAAACCCAAGCCCTGACCGCGGCCGCCCGCTTCCGGTGTGAAACCGGGAAACGCGCAGCAACTCGGTTCGTTCCGCAGTTGGCAGAAACCAACTAACCGATTGAATTAGCGCAGATTATCGAGTCTGCCTGCTGCCCTCCAGACCGCACGCTTCGAGGCCGCCGGCAATCCAGAAGTGCTGCCTTGTCGTCGCGATATCACCGAGCGCATCCGGATCATCCGCCGACTCGATTTCACGCAAGGGCACCGGAACGAACGACCTGCGACGAGCACGGGGCAAATTCTCGGCACGGTGGTCCGCCGATGCACGGTCGAGGACAACCGGCTGCTGCGCTCGCACATCGAGGCGAGCAAAGCCGACGTCAGGAAGATCACGCTGCACCGCCTCTATACTGCCCGCGCGACGTCCGGTGAGGCTTGGCCCGCCTCGATCCGGGGTTCTACCGCACCGCAGCATGACCGCTGTAACAATTTAGGTACACACTCTCGTCGCACCGCGCCGGTAGAGCGCGGAGATTGCCCCTGAACCGAGCCGATGACGCCCTACCTGTCGATTGAAGAGCTTTCCGTTTCCTACGGCGGCACACGCGTCCTCGACCGGGTGAGCCTGGGTGTGGAACGCGGCGAGATGATCGCGCTGCTCGGCAGCTCCGGCTGCGGCAAGACCACGCTGCTGCGCTCCATCGCCGGCTTCGTCATTCCGGACGAGGGCGTCATCCGCGTGGCGGGCGAAGACATCACGCGGCTGCCGCCCGAAAAGCGTGCGACGGCGATGATGTTCCAGTCGTACGCGCTATGGCCGCACATGACGGTCGCCGGCAACATCGGATACGGCCTCAGGATGCGCGGCTGGAAGAGCGATGCCATCGCGGCGCGCGTGGCGGAAATGCTGAAGCTCCTGCAGCTCGAAGGCTTCACGCAACGTCCGGTGACGCAACTGTCCGGCGGCCAGCGCCAACGCGTCGCGCTCGGCCGCGCGCTGGCGGTCGATCCGCACCTGCTGCTGCTCGACGAGCCGATGTCGAACCTCGACTACAAGGTGCGGCTCGAGTTGCGCCACGAATTGCGCGCACTGCAGCGGCGCATCGGCATTACCGCCGTCTACGTCACCCACGATCGCGAGGAGGCGCTGACGCTCGCGGACCGGATCGCGGTGATCGATGCCGGACGCATCATCCAGATCGGGGCGCCGGAGGAAATCTTTCATCGGCCGGAGAGCGCGTTCGTCGCAGGCTTCATGGGCGCCGACAATGCGCTCGACCTGATCCGCACCCCCGGCGGCGCACTGGCCGCGGCCGTCGCGGGAACGCCGGCGGCAGAGCGGTTGCGTGCACATTTTCGCAGTGACGCGGCAACGCTCGCCAGCGAAGCGTCGGGCCATGCGGCCGATGCGCTGGTGCTGGCGGGGGTCGTCGCGCAATCGGTGTATGTCGGCCACGGCTATCGCTACCGCGTGCGCACCGACGGCGCCGAAGTGTGGGTCCAGGCACCGGAGCGCGTCGCGGAAGGGACGGCGGCGACCGTCGTCGTTCCGCGCGAGGCGCTTCTGCTTTTTCCAGGTAGTACCCCTTAGGAGGTCACAATGAAATTCCGCAAGTTGTTTGCATTTGGCTCCCTCGCCGCGGCGCTTGCCGTATCGGGAGTCGTCACGGGGCAGACGCTCAACGTCGTCACCGCCGGCGACCAGAACATGGTCGACTACGTCAATAACTACCTGGCGCCGAAATTCGAAGCGATGAATCCGGGCGTGAAAGTGCGCGCAGTCGGCACCGGGCCTGGCGATGGCGGTTCCCAGAAAATCTACGAAAAGCTGTCGGCGCAACAGAAGGCGGGATCGGCGGCGTGGGACACTGACGTCGCGGTCGTCCATCAGCGCGGCGCGGCGACGATGGTCAACGAGAAGCTGCTGATGCCGTATCGCAACGACATCGCGGCCGGCAAGCTGGTTTCGCGCGACTCGGCGAAGAACGCGCTGGGCGCCAACGTCGACGGTTACGTGCTGCCGATGTTCCACAGCCAGATCGCGTTCGCGTACAACCCCGATCTCGTCAAGGATCCGCCGAAGTCGTATGCGGAACTGGCCGAATGGGTGAAGAAGAATCCGAAGCAATTCGGCTACAACGGCGTCAAGGGCGGAATGTCCGGTGTCGGCTTCGTCATGGGCTGGGTCAACGCCAACGGCACGCTCGGCGACAAGCTGGAAAAGGGACCGTACGATCCGGCACAAAAGGCCGCCATCGACAAGTCGCTTGCGAGCCTCAAGGACTTCAACCAGTACGTGGTGATGACGCCGGGCAACGCGGGCACGCTCGACATGCTGAATCGAGGCGAGATCGCGATGGGCCCGGTGTGGGTCGACATGTTCTACACGTGGATGGCCGACGGCAAGATGCCGCCGAAGACCAAGCTCGCGCTGCCGTCGCCGGGATTGCCGGGTCAGCCGATGTACTACGTGATTCCCGCCAAGGCTGCGAACGCCGCGCTCGCGAAGAAGTTCATCGACTTCGCGGAGAGCCCCGACATCCAGGCCCAAGGGATCGTCAAGCAGTTCAACTGGTATCCGGGCATCGACCCGCAATACGTGCAGGCGAAGCTCACGCCGGCGGAGTGGAACAAGCTCTTCGTAGACATCACGCCGGCGGATCTGGCGAAGAATGGGCGGCCGTTCCCGCTGTCGGATTACTTCACCGACATCGTCGAAGGGTATGAGCGCGTGGTGCTGAAATAACGGTGCTGTCGTTCCCGCGAATGCGGGAATCCAGAGCCTTTCGCATAAACGACACTGGGGCGCTCGCGCACGCGAGCGCGGGGACGACGAAACCGCACTCCCTCTCCCGCGAGCGGGGAGAGGGCCGGAGGGGAGGCGCGCGGCGTGACTGACGCAAAGACAGCCACCGGGAGTTGGCGCGCCTACGCGCTCGTCGCTCCTGCGCTCCTGGTGATCGCCGCGTTCTTCGTATTCCCGCTCATCCTTTCCGCCGTCCTTGCCTTCCGCAGCAAGGGCGGCGATTTCACGTTCGAGCATTTCGTAAAGGCCTGGGACCTCTACCGGACCGATCTGTTGTTCACGATCGGCATCGTGCTTTTGTCCACGGTACTGATCGGACTCATCGCCATTGCCATTGCCGGTTACCTGACGCTTGGCGAAAATCCACGCGCCGTGGCGATCCTGCGCTGGCTTTATCGGTGGCCGCTGTTCATCCCGTTCATCGTCACCGGGCAGGTGATGCGCACGTTCCTCGCCAAGAACGGCATGCTCAATCACGTGCTCATCGGCTCCGGGCTGATCGAGCCGCTGTCGGCGCAAAGCATGCTCGACTGGCGCGGCATCGTCATCGCCTTCGTGTGGAAGCAGGCTCCATTCGTCACGCTGTTGCTGGCCGGCGCGATGGCGTCGCTGGAAGTGCAGCATATCGAAGCCGCCCGCAATCTTGGCGCGAGGCGGTTGCGCGTCCTCATCGACATCGTGCTACCGCAGGTACGGGGAACGCTGCTGGTCGGGCTCGTGCTGTCGTTCGTCACGATGCTGTCGGTGCTCTCGGTGCCGCTGATGATCAATCCGAATTCGCCGACGATGATCACCGTCGACGTCGCCTACCGGATCAGCACACTTTCCGACTATGCCGTCGCCAATGCGTTGTGCATCATCTCGCTGGTCGTTGCCGCCGGGGCAGCGTGGTTTTATCTCCATCACTCGGCGCAAAAAATATGAGTACACGCGCGATTTCACGGTGGCCGCAGATGCTCGGCATGGCCGTGGTGCTCGGGCTGGTCGCGTTCGCAATCTTCGGGCCGCTTGCCAACCTGTTTCTGTGGGCGTTCGCCGAGAGATGGTACTTCCCGAACAAGGTCCCGCAGGAATTCGGATTCACGTTCTGGGCGCGCGTATTCAGTCCGCGCGGCAACGCACTCGAATCGCTGGGCTTGAGCGTCTGGATCGCGTTGCTGACCGTCGTGTTTGCGCTGGCCGTTGCCATTCCTGCCGGTTACGCGCTGGCACGACTGAAGCTGCGCTGGCGCGGCCTGATCCTGATCGCATTCCTGCTGCCGCAAGCTTTTCCCAATCTGCCGGTGTACGTGAATATCGCGCGTGTGTTCTACGAGATCGGACTCAACGGCACGATCCTCGGCGTCGTGCTCGTCCACGCGTCCCACGGTTTGGTGCTGGCCGTATGGATCGCATCGGCCGCGTTTGCGTCCGTGGATCCAACGCTCGAAGAGGCATCGCGCAACATGGGTGCGTCGCCGTGGACGTGTTTCAGGACCGTGACGTTGCCGCTGGCGTTACCGGGGCTTATCGCGAGTGCGATTTTCGTCTTCCTCGAATCGCTCGATGAATTCACCGGCACCTATTTCGTCGGCGTGCCCGACGTCACCACGCTGCCACTGCTGATGTTCAACGCCAGCATGGGCGGCAATTACCAGATCGCATCGATCACGGCGTTGCTGCTGCTGATTCCTTCGATCGGATTCATGCTGGTCGTCGAGCGCTTCCTGAAAGCCGATGTGCTCGCGGGAGTGGGGCGGTAGCCGCTGTCGGCATGTGCACGAGGTTTGACCGGCAATCGCGAAAAACGCTATAATTTAAAGCTTCGCAAGGCCCCAATTCCCCGATAGCTCAGCTGGTAGAGCGACGGACTGTTAATCCGCAGGTCCCTGGTTCGAGCCCAGGTCGGGGAGCCAATCCCACATTTGTTTGCAGCGATAGCACCTGCTAACTTCTGCGCGCTATTTGGGGTCTATTTTTGGTCTATTTGGTCCGTCGCTCTACCCGCCGAATTGCATTTGATATCAGTTGCTTCAAGCACTCTTGTTGGGGTCTACGCGGTCCGTCGCTCTACTCGCCGATTTGCATTTGATATCAGGTCCGTCAAGCACTCTTGTTGAGGTCTATTCGCTTCGTCGCTCGCTGTCGTTGCAACGTAAGCGTCCGGTGAAGGCATCTTGAGCTGACGCTTGGTCACGCGCGTGCATTGGCGAGATCACGCAGGTACAGTTACATGCATGCCGCTGGCGCTCGATCAACTCCCCGATGACATCGAAACGCTGAAGCGCTTGCTGACTACGTTATAGGCGTAATTGAACTATCGACCGCTGCGGCTCTCATCCTCGGGGCTTTTCAGCTCATTTTTTCCACATTGGGAGCGGCGATGTCCGCTGCGACCTATCTTATTACGCTCACCTTCTTCTTGAGCATCCCTGGCGTAGCAGAAGCGACGGCGGGCGGTTTTCGGGCGATCTCGGCAGCACCGGGCCAGTTCCTTCTTAAAGACCTTGTTCTGCTGGCTGCATCGTTTTCCCTTGTCTTGGCATCTGTGCAAGGCCCGTGGCTCAACGTTCAGAAGTCATGAGTGAACAAATGGCTCGGACACCGGAGATAATTCCCATGAAGGCAATCGTGGTAACGGATCAGGCTGCGGGAACGGCCGGGATGAAGCTGGCCGAGCGGCCCGAGCCACAGGCAGCGATAAACGACGTCATCGTTCAAATCCATGCGTCGGGATTCGTCCCAACTGAGCTGGCGTGGCCTTCGACCTGGACCGATCGCCGCGAGCGTGACCGAACACCG